>NPIE01002951.1_pt1 | contig 42614 bp, 37 predicted proteins | sample 8637661 | NCBI WGS metagenome assembly NPIE01 (sample SAMN07420842, study PRJNA396082) | bioreactor metagenome | isolation source: sample BA12 brine-fed electro-methanogenic bioreactor BA | place: Japan: Kochi | collected 2016-12-09 | reverse complement strand
GGAGCCGATTTTCATTGTTCGTTGAGACTTCCAGCCATGGGGGTTATACAATTTCTGTCAGGAACTTCTCCGTTACCCCATACGAACCGTGAGTAACCCCAACGACGCATCACCAGGTCTGGCTCGGTCAGCGGCCACCGTCTCAATCGCCGTCATGTTCAGCAGAGTCCTCGGGCTGATCAGGGAACAGGTTTTTGCCGCCCTGTTCGGTGCCGGGTACGCCTATGATGCATTCGTGGTTGCTTTCAGGATACCGAATCTTCTCAGAGACCTGTTTGGCGAGGGTGCGCTCTCCGCTGCTTTTGTCGCGGTATTTTCCGACTACAACGCAACCCGCGGCAAGGAAGATACCTGGCGTCTTGCGTCTAATGTGCTGTGCTTCTTCGCCGTTGCCGTGTCAATCATCGTATTGCTGGCCGCACTGAGTGCCGGGTGGATCGTCTCCGTTCTGGCCCCCGATTTTGCAGCATCCCCCGGCAAGCTTGCGTTGACGGAAACGATGACCGTCATAATGATGCCCTTTCTACTCTTTATTTCTCTGGCTGCCGTTGTCATGGGCATGCTTAACACCAAAGGGAAATTTTTTGTTCCTGCCCTGGCTTCGAGTTTTTTCAACCTCGGCTCGATCATCGGCGGTACATCTCTGGCGTTCATCCTGCCGGCTTACGGGCAGCCGGCAATCGTCGGCATGGCTTGTGGAACCCTGATCGGTGGTTTTCTGCAGCTGGCCGTGCAAGTACCGACGCTGAAAAAAACCGGCTTTCGCTTCAAACCAACGCTCAGGCTCACCGATCCCGGGCTAGTGCGTATCTTGAAGCTGATGGTGCCGGCGACCATCGGCCTGTCTGCAACCCAGATCAATATCTTTATCAATACAAATTTCGCCGCATCCTGCGCGGAAGGTTCGGTATCCTGGCTGAACTATGCGTTTCGTCTCGTTCAATTGCCGATCGGTCTGTTCGGCGTGGCCATCTCCATAGCCGCCCTGCCCGTTCTGGCCCGCCAGGTATCTCTGGGCAACACGGAGGAGATGAAACAGACCTTTGTCTCATCCCTGGCGCTGGTATTCTGCCTGACCGTACCGGCGACCATCGGTCTGGTACTGCTGTCCGAGCAGATTATCGGGATTATTTTCGAGCACGGGGCCTTCTCGGCGCTGGACACCCGAGCAACTGCGGTGGCCTTGTCACTCTATGCGGTGGGATTGTTCGCCTATTCGGCCAACAAGGTGATTGTGCCGGTCTTTTATGCGATCAATGCTGCCCGGTATCCGGTTATCGGCAGTTTTGGCGCCATTGGCGTGAATATCATCATTGTCCTGCTGACCATTGACGCCTATCAGCACAAGGCGATCGCCCTTTCGACATCCATCACGATGATTGTCAATTTTATCTTCCTGGCAACGGTACTCTATGTGAAAATCGGCGGATTTTCGGTACGATATCTCTGCGCAGGGCTGCTCAAGATCAGCGGTGCCGGGATCGTTATGGGTAGTGCACTATTTTACGTTCGGTCGATGTTTGCTCCTTACGTTTCTTCAACCCTGTTGCCGCAGGTGGTCTTCCTGCTGCTGCTCATCGTATCGGCGGCCCTGCTCTACGGAGCCCTGCTGCGTCTCTTCGGCCTGCCTGAGCTGAACTCCGTGCTGGCGTTCCTCGGCAGGATGCGCAGCCGTTTCAGGTCACGCTGACGGGCCGCCGCTCTGTTCAAGCAGCTCCAGTTTAGCTTTGATCTCGAGAAGCTCGGTCCTTAGTTCGGCGAGATCCGACTTGGAGGCACAATCCATTTTTTGCAGTACCGCCTGAACCTGCTCCTCAATTTGCTTTTTCAATTCGGCCCGAGATTCTTCCGATTTTTTCAACAACTCGGCGACGAGCTTTTCACCCTCCTGCTCTGAGAGTTTGCCCTTGTCGATCAAATCGCGGGCTGCCTCCTCGATTTTCTCCTTGCTGAGACTGAGTACGCCGATACCGGTGAACATTGCTTTTTTGACGAGATCGAACATCATTCCTACCTCCTCTGGTGGGTACGGGGTTCATGCCGCCTGGCGAAAGAATTCGCCGGCGCGTTCAGTGGCCTGTTCAAGCGACGAACTGCTTTGCACCCTACTTGCCAGCAGGTGACCGAAATCGTGGGCAGAGGCGAAATAGTGAGTGAATTGTTTCAGTCTGCCGAGCCGCCTCTCCCGCGGAAATCGCTGCTTGAGCAGGTCAATGAAAGCGAAGTATAGTCCTTCTCGGGAATACTGTGCAAGGGGTGATTGGCAGTGATACAACTCTCGTGCTATATCACTGATGAGCCACGGCCAGCGGACCACGCCCCGGCCGATCATCAAGCCGGAAGCACCGGTGCATTCGAGACAGCGGCGGGCGTCTTCGACACTGAAGATACCGCCATTGGCCAGCACCGGCACGTTGAGCCGGTCGGGCAGTCCGTCGAGAAGCTCCCAGCGGGGGCGTCGACAGAATTTATCGCCGGCCAGCCGTGCATGGATGGTTATCAGATCCACTCCTTCGTCTTCCAGAAATCGACAGGTCTGCAGCAATCGGTTTCGATCCGGCTGCTCACCGATACGGATCTTCACACTGACCGGCAGTGTTGCAGCTTTGCGCAAACGGCGCAGAACGGTGACAAGTTCGTCGGGCCGATCGAGCAGAAACCTGCCGGCCCCGATTTTTTTTAATTGCGGCGCGGGGCAGCCGAGATTGAGATCGACCCCCTGCGCATCGAGTTCAACGAGCTTGTCTACCGCCGCTTCGATATTGCTGCTTTCGCTGGCATAAATCTGATAAAAAAGGGGACTTTCCAGGGGGGCTCTGATCAGGCCCGGAGATATCGTCTCGTTTTCGGAGGGAAGTCGTTTAGCACTGAGCATTTCCGAAAACAGCAGCCCGACGCCACCGAGTTCGATGAGCAGCGTCCTCAAGGCGGAGTGGGACAAGCCGACCATCGGCGCCAGGGCAAGAGGCGGATGGATCGCGAGATCTCTGATCTTCAATACCATGTGCCTCGTACCGTGTGTTTTGAATTGGGGAAAGCGGGCGACAAGCGATACCGATCAGATATCGAGGTTAACGACCTGGGTTATATCGTTCTGTTCCATATTCCGGTAGAATCGAACATGCACCGAAAAGTGTTGGTCGTCATCCCGGTGCCCCTGGACACCAACTATTACACCGAAACATTTCAGGATAGTGCCGTCAGCCAATTGCATTTCCGAAACGATTTGTCGGCCGAGCAACAAACGAGCGTTTTCCCTGCTCGTGATATGCACGGAAAAACAGAGCCCTCCTCGCGATATATCGGCCAACTCACCCCGGAACTTTCTCTTGCCGGCGTTGCCGTAGGGGTCGAGCAATAGGTTGTTGATGAAGATATTTACGCCGTAGCGGGGATATTCGCGGCGATCGGAGCCGGCCATTTTCAGAAGTTCCGGAACCGTATCGTATTTGTTGCAGAAGGCAAAAAGTTTGTTTGCCAGCTCCGGATACGTCGCGGTCAGCATTTCGTAGTTTTCCCGGGATAAGACATGCACCTGGGTTTCTGTCTGCGCAGCGAGCGAGATCGTCCAGACCGAAGCGGAAAAGAATTGGGCAACTCCGATTACCTCGCCGGGCCGAAGCCGTTTCAAAAAAGTTTCCCGGCCGCCGCTTTTACAACTCATGCGAATAATGCCGGCGTTGACAAAATAGAGACTCGGATCGGTCTCCCCTTCCCTGACAATAATCTCGTCTACCCGGTAGACCTCCTGTTTCATCGCGAAATAGAGCGCGTTGAACTCTTCAGTGGTCATCTGTTCATAGAGTTCGCTCCACACCGCAACATGGTGATTGGAGAGCGAGGAACTTTTCTCCTCTTCGATAATTTCGCCCAGACGGATCACCTCGGACAACGCCAGTGGGTTGATTTCAAGCATTTTGTCACGCAATAGTTCGGCCGAGGCGAAGTCCTTGTCGCGAGCGGCGGTAACGGCATTGGCAAAGAGCTTCTGGCCGGCGCGTTCTAAATCGCCCTGGGCGACAAGTTCCTTGACGCTTCTTTCGATTCTGCGCAGCGACCCGGCCTTGTCGGTTTCGGTAGCGAAACGGAAATCCGGTTCGACGGAATCTATTTCTCCGCCCGCCGCTTGCGACTGGTGTCGATAGCGCGGTTCGAGAATGAGCAGAGTGTCCCGGGCGGCGACTATAACCGGATCGGAAGGACCGGCATGCCTCTGTCGTTCATCGATCAACTCGTTGAGAGCCGGGATGACCTCTCGAGTCGACGAAAACTTAAAAGCGACACAGATCTTGACCAGCAATTCGATATAGGTTTCCCGATTCAGGCTGTCTCGTGACCTGAGCAGATCGAGCAGAGCCGCGACGACTTCGTCTCCGCCGATCTGGCTGAGCTGCATGATAATCTGCATTTTCAGATCGTCATGCACCAACGGTAGGGCCTCGATCAACCGACGCTGCAGTTTTCCGCCACTGATCTTGACCATGCAGCTCAAAACCTGCTGCTGGACTCTGATGTCCGGATGAGACAAGTAGGGCCTGACGATATTGTACAGAGATCCGTTGTTGAGTTCGGAGATAATGAAAACGATGTTGCGGATAACATACCACGGCGGCTTTTTATCAAGACACTCTGCGAGTACCGGGACGGCGACATTGCCGGTTCCGGGGATCAACTTGATCAATTGCAGACGCTCTTCCTTGCTCTGTGAGTGCATCAAGCGGTTGAGAAGATAGACCACCGAACGGCGCCCGAGGTTCGTCATGATCGTTTCGGCGCTATACTTCAGATTGGTCCGCTCCTGCAGATAGCAGTTTGCCAGGGTATCAAGGAGCTGTTTGGTTGCCAGGCTCTCCAGCAGCTTGACAGCCATGCCGCGGATCGAGTTGTTACGATCGACGACCCCTTCCTGAATATGGTGCAGGGTGATCAGCAGCGGTTCGGTTTCCGACCAATATTTCTTATTGCCCAGGAGCTTCTGGGTGAGTTTGTGCAGTTGACTGCAGGCGATGCCGAATCCGCTGATGTATTTTTCTTCACACTGTATCCAGGCTACCAGCGGCTTGAACGTGTTGAGCAGGAGTTCGAGATCGTTATACTGGTCGAGCGCGGCCGAACATTTGCTTAGGGCATCAACCGCCTGCTCACGCAAGTCATGGTCCGCGTCGCAAACCAGATTACCGAGCATGGCCAGGCTATCATGAACAATCTGGCGCTGACCCGTTTGATAACAGTGGAGGAGATGGGAGCCGAGAGCGGCAGCAATCTCCTGTCGGAGTAATACTTCACGGTCACCGGCAAGGAATTGCTGGACGGCGTGATTGATTCTGTCTCTGTTTTTATCCTGTTCCGCCTCCAACAGTACTTGTCTGGCTTTCTCCAAGGCCCGTTGCTGTTTCACGTGTCGTCTGCCCGTCAGAGGTGATGGCAAGAGAGGCGGTCCGCCCCTTCACGCCGGGTTGTCCGGACCCTGTGGCGCACTCCTGCCGGACATGGGCAGGTGTGCATCATCGTCCCATGTCCGGCAGGTCCCTCAAGCTCTCGGAGTTCTCGGCGGGACCGCAGTTAATCCTAATTGCCGATAGGCTCGCCGAACGGATTGAGCTGTTTGGCGGCGGCGACATCCGAGGTAATGTATAACTCGACATACGTCTTGCCGAGAGCACCGCCGAAACCTTCGGAAAGAACGACCATGCAGGTCTTGTTCGGTTTCGTAAAAGCGAGCAGGATATTTTCATAGGAAGCTTCTCCGACATGCTTCCATTGATTGTTCTTCATTGAAGAAATTACGAAGTCTTTGAGAGAATTGATTTCGACCCGACCGGTATAGTGAAGAATGCCGCCGCGAAACGATTCTGTTTTAATGGACATCGTCTTTTTCAGGTTCAGCTCCATTTCAGCAGGCAACTCGATATCATCGAAGTTGCTTATGACACTTGGGATCGGACTGATCTCGACCGGCGGAACCGTGGCCGACTGCCGGGCGCAACCGCCAAGACCGGTGAGAAAAGAGAAAGCAACGATACAGATCAGGGCGGTCTTCAGGACTCCTTTAAACATAGTGGTTCTCCATTTTCCTTGCCGGTAAGATTGATGGTGTGTACAAATGTACCTGTCTTGTGCATTTTCAGGATGGAACAGATCATGAAACAGCGGAATCGAGTTCCCTGAGGCAGGCCCCAGATCATCACTTCGTTTCGTTAAAATAGCGTGCCTCATCGATAGATTGTAATCGATTCAAATAAGAACCACAAGATTGTTGGCGCCCCAAAAATGCAACGGCGTCTCCGTATTCCGATGTAACCAATCTGCAACTATTTGCGTCCACCCTATTTCCCGACAGATCAGATGAAAGAACACGTGGTCGACATTGATGGTTACCCGATCCGCCTCGGTCAGTTTCTCAAGCACGCCTCGGTCGTTTCCGACGGCGCTGCGGCAAAAGAGCTTATCCGCAACCATCGCATCGAGGTAAACGGCGTCATCGAGACACGCCGCGGCCGGCAATTGCAGCCGGGAGACCGAGTCTGCTTCGATACCACCTGTTACATCTGCCGCTGACCGATGCCATGGCTGCCCACTTGCCGTTACGCGAACAATCGCCTCTGGCCGAGCGGTTACGACCGGAAAGACTTGAAGATTTTTTCGGCCAGCACCACCTTCTCGGGCCGGGGAAATTCCTGCACAGCCTGGTATCCTCGGGTTCCATCCCGTCCCTGATTTTCTGGGGACCGCCCGGTACTGGGAAAACGAGTCTGGCCAAGATCATAGCCCGTCGTATCGGCGGCCACTTCGTCTTCTTTTCCGCAGTTCTTTCCGGTGTCAAGGAGATCAGGGAGATCGTCGCCACGGCCCGGGAACGATTGGCAACCAGCAAGCAGCAGACCGTCTTGTTCGTTGATGAAATCCATCGTTTCAACAAAAGTCAGCAGGACGCTTTTCTACCCCATGTAGAAAACGGTTTATTGAAGTTGCTCGGCGCAACCACTGAAAATCCATCGTTCCAGGTCATCGCCCCCCTATTGTCCCGCTGTCGGGTTATCGTCTTGGAACCGTTGCAGAATGAAGATTTGTTAAAGATATTCCGGCGGGCGTTGACCGATAGTGAGAAAGGTCTCGGCAACCATAACCTGGAATGTACCGATGAGGCAGAGACGCTATTGGTTGAATTGGCCGATGGCGATGCCCGCCGGGGGCTCACGATTCTCGAGGTGGCGGCCACCCTTATACTGCAACAGCATGGCGACCAGGACACGACAGCGGTGCTGACACCAGGGATTATCGCCGAAGCCGCGCAGAAAAAGACCCTGCGTTATGATAAGCGGGGCGAAGAGCATTTCAACCTGATATCCGCTCTGCATAAAAGCCTTCGTGATTCCGACCCGGACGGCGGTCTCTACTGGTTTTATCGAATGATCGAAGGGGGGGAAGACCCACTCTACATTTCTCGGCGTTTAACCAGGTTTGCCGCCGAGGATATCGGCCTTGCCGACCCGCAGGCTCTGGTCCAGGCCAATGCCGGCAGATCCGCATTTCAGGCCTTGGGGCCGCCGGAAGGACTGTTGGCATTGGCGCAAGTCGTTGTCTACTTGGCCACCGCACCGAAAAGCAACGCGGTCTATGCCGCGGCCAACGAGGCAACCGAGTTAATCGCAAAAACAGGGTCTCTCCCCGTTCCGATGCACATCAGAAATGCGCCGACCGGGCTCATGAAACAGCTTGGATATGGGAAGGGCTACCGGTATGCACACGATGACAAGGATGCACTGGTCAGTCAGACTCATTTGCCCGAAGAGCTTGCCGGAAAAATTCTGTACCGGCCGACCAATCGCGGCTACGAAGCACTCGTTAAAGATCGTCTGGAAAAATGGCGAACCATCCTAAAGAGCAGAGAACAATGAAAGCAAACGATACGCTCCTAATCAGTCCCCTGATTGCAATCCTCTTCCTCGCCTCCTCGCTCTTCTTCCAACCGTCGTCCGGTTGGGCAGAGCCGGCCGACTTTGGTGTCTTTTTTTCCGGCAATGTTTTTGGCGAGCTCGAGGCCTGCGGCGGCTGAGGCTCCAACAAACTGGGCGGACTGTCCAGAAAAGCAGGAAGGATCGATGAAATCGCGCGGGAGCACAACCTTCCTTATCTGCTGGTCGATGGAGGAAACCTGCTGTTCAACCGTCCCGGCGTCGACGCCTCCGGGCAGCAAAAGGTCCGAGTTGAGACGATGGCAGCCGTCTATCGGCAGATGAACTATGATGGCGTTGCCGTCGGTGCCTATGATCTGGCGGCCGGCCTCGATGTCGTCTTGACGGCGGGAAAGATCGGCGTCCCGTGGATTTCCGCCAACCTGACGGATACAAACAACACCTTGCTCTTCGAGCCGTACCGCAGCGTCCGTGTCGGCACGCTGCATGTTGCCGTGATTGGCCTCACCGCCGAGGACACCCCTCCTCGGCCCAACGATTACCTGGTTATCCCTGCAAACGAGGCCCTCTCCGGTCTGCTGCCGGACATATCCGACGATCACGACCTGGTTGTCCTACTGAGCAGCGGCTCTATCACGCAGGCAACGCAGATCGCCGAACGCTTTCCGGAGATCGATCTGATCATCGGAGCCGACCCGAAACGTGATAGTGTTCCCTCTTTTCTTGCCAACAACGCAATTGTCGTGCAATCCGGCAATCGCGGCATGTCGCTCGGTTTTCTCAAGGCTAGGTGGACAGGACAGCCGTGGGGGATCGATCCGGAGCAGGAACGGGCTCGCCTGATGGAGCGACTGGCCTCGCTTTCCTGGCAGATTAGCCGGCTCAAGAATCAGAATCAGCGAGACCCGTCTGCCTCCAGCCGAAAAATGGAGGCGTTGCTAACAGCTCAACAGCAGGCCGAAACGGAGTTGGCCCGCATGACAGCAACACGTTCCGCGAGCGTCACCGGCGACAGTCCAAGCACGTTTCAGGCGCTCCTGCTGCCGTTGCGTAGCTCCTTTGCCGAGGACCCGACAATCCGTGCGTTGATAGATAAAGGAAAACAGCGCGCCGTCGAGCAGAACGGGAACAACTAAAAAAAGAACCCGGTTGCCGCTATTGCGACAACCGGGTCTCCATCATCCCCCTCTCAACCTGCCGAGCGGGAAAAACGCGCGAGCGAATTGCTAGCAGCCAAACGCCTTCTGCAGGTTCGGAACGGTCTGTTTCTTGCGGCTCATCATGCCGTCAATCCACATCGAATTGTTTTCCAACTTACCGTTGAAAGCCTTTTCGATCAATGCCGGATCGTCCGACAGCACGACCAGATCGGTGCCCTCTTTGACGACATCGGTCAGCATCAGCAGAACGCTGTGCCGCCCTTCCGCCTTGACTGCTTCCATTGCCTTGAGCAGTTCACCGCGTACATCGGCGACCTGGTCGATGGTGGCCAGTTCAAGTTGGCCGACGCCGACTTTTTGGCCTTTCATATCAAAATCCTTGTAATCGCGGAAGAGCAAGTCTTTGGCCGGTACGCCGGCAACTGCCGATTTGGCTTTGAGCATATCCATGAACAGCGCGTCGGTATCGGCTACGCCGGCGACGGCTTTAAGGTCGGCGACAGCGGCTTTGTCATCATCGGTACAGGTCGGCGATTTGAAATTCACCGTGTCGCTCAGGATAGCGGCAAGCATACCGCCGGCCACATCTTTGGGGATGGCCACGCCGGCCTCCTTGAACATTTTGTTGAGCACGGTTCCGGTACACCCGACCGGCTCGGCCCGGAAAAGAATCGGGTTGTTGGTCGTTACATCACCGATCTTGTGATGATCGACAATGGCAACCACTTCCGCTTCGGCCAGATTGGCGGGGCCCTGGGCAAGGTCGCTGAAATCGACGAGTGCGATCTGCTTGCCGGCTGCGTCGGAGATCTGCTCCGGCATCGACAGACCGAAACGCTCGATAACCACTTTGGATTCGGGATTCAACGCTTCTGCTGAACTCTGCATACAGGCTTTGGCATCGTTGCCCTGTGCTTTCAGAAGAGCTGCGTATGCGATTGCCGAGGTAACGGAATCGGTATCTGGGTTCGAATGGCCTACCACACAAATTGTCATGTTGTTCCTCCCTGTGAATGAATTTCTTTTACATTTTTTCGTAGTGGAAACGCTGTCATAAATTATGACATTTCTTATCTGAGACAGTCGCCTAGCATAGTGTTTTCGCTGGTGTCAGTCAAGCAGAAAAGCAGCGACAGCGACGCTACGCACAGCTCCTGTCGTTTGCTTGAAGATCACGATAACCAGCTGATACGGTATCTTTTTTCCCGGTATTTTCGAACAACAATTCGTTCGTGACTTCTCACTGACGAGACAGTATAGTGGGTCAGCTGAACGAGTCCGGTACAATAGCCACCCCTACCCTGTCGCTTGCAATGACCGAACAGAATCAGACTCCTCCACCAAAACGACGTGTAGAGCGGAATGCAACAGCTAAATTCGTTATCGGGTTGCTGCTTCTGATCATCGCTGCACTCGGCACCATATACGTTCTTTTTCCTGAATCTCTGGATACGTTCACCTCCTGGACCGACCGCTCGGAGACCGCACCCGGTGTGCAATCACCGGCCGGTTCAGCTGAAGATCGGAGTCAACCGGAGCAGGATGGTCGCCTCTCAGATACCCCCGTCGTCACCGGCACAGGTGATTCGGACAAACCATCAAAACCCGTGCCCACGGAGACTACCGAACGGCTCTCAAAGACAGCGCTGCCGAACATCGAACCGATCGGCCGAACCGAAAACGAAGGCGGCGACCAGTCTGCAGCCGAAGCAGCTTCCCGGGAAACACGCTGCGCACGGCTTGCCGATCCTGTTGAAAATTTTTTCGACACGCTTGATACCCGACCCTATCTGCAGGCCTTTCAACTCGACGAAAAAAGCAGCAGCTATTTCCCGCAACTGATCCAGAAACTCGTCGACAACCCGCCGGTAGTCACCGGAGAAACCGACGACCTGTTCACCATCCTGCAAAATACCGCACATTTTTTCCGCATCATCGGCAAAAAGAATATCCTCGTGCTTAAAGGAATTCTCGATCGCGAACGGGACACCTTCGAGCAGGTTCTCGCCGATTTCTACCAATTAACCGACTATCCTGATTGCCTGCAGCAGCGGTTCGACCTGGAGATCGGTGATGAGCCGTTATATCAGTACGCCGGTTTTTTCCTCAACACGATGGGCGGCCGGCTCTATCTGTTTCGCCGCGATTCGATGTCCAGAATGGTGGTCATCTACTATGCCATTCTGACCATCGACCAGGCCAATCGGGAAGGCAGGAACAAATACGGCATCGACATCGGCCCCGCCATCGAACGGTTGATCGGCGAGATAGAAAGCAGCAACATCGATTTGCGCTTGCGCGATCACTACCTTGAAACACTTTATGGACTGGAAGAAAGATATCAGTAACAACTCCATGAAGACGCACCCGGCAGAAAGCCGGCTTTGCCAGCAGACAACCGTTCACCGAGCGGATGGCGTCTTGTTCGACAACGTCCTGCAATAATTGGCAAGCACCCCGCTATGAACAGTATCTCTGCCGCCCTGGTTACCCAGGTGTACAGCCGATCAGGAGTTTCCGGCAGCACCGGAGTATCGATCCCGACGGGCCACAAATCTTCCGGGGCGGACGCATCGCCCGATCTTGTCGAGGACCTTGTCGAGATCTCGCCGCAAGCTCGGCGTAGTTCACCGTCAGATCGTGCCGTCTCCCGCGGCGATGATGAGAACCCAGCGGTAACGCCCGGCCCCTCAGAGCGGTCTGCTGCCGCTGCCGAGCAGACCGTGCTGCGCGAGTTGCAGAGCCGCGACCGGGAAGTTCGGTCGCACGAACAGGCTCACCTTGCCGCCGCCGGCGCCTATGCCCGTGGAGGCGCCTCTTTTGTCTACCAGAAGGGCCCCGATGGCCGCATGTACGCAGTCGGAGGAGAGGTCGGCATCGATATCGGCCGTGCTGCTACGCCGGAAGAAACCATCGTCAAAATGCAGACCGTCAGACGAGCGGCATTGGCGCCGGCCGAACCGTCCGCCGCCGATCGCCGGATTGCCGCACAGGCTTCGATCAGGCTCGCAGAAGCTCAGCGTGAACTGCAATCCTCTGCATCGCCTGGCCAGGGAACGGCAGCAGCCGGTTCGGCCGGCGAAAGTTCAGTTTCGTCTTCTCCGCAAGCGGCGCCAATTCCCGCTGCCGAAGGAGTTCCCGACAACAGGAGACTGCAGATTATCGCCGCCTACCAGGCGGTCACCGAACTCTTCTCGCCCCGGCTCGGGTAATAATGGCAATTACCGACTCAGTCGCATCGCTCTTTTCTTTTATCCAACGCAGCCCGACTCCGTTTCATGCCGTCGCCTCCATGCGACAACGCCTGCTGACTGCCGGCTTCAGTGAACTGGCGGAAGGAAAACCGTGGTTCGATGTCGGCAACAAGGGTTTTGTCTGCCGGGGCGGCTCCCTGATCGCTTTTTCGTTTCATCAGGCAGCCCCCTTAATCGATGGGGTGCGTATTATCGGCGCCCACACTGACAGTCCCGCTCTCCAGATAAAACCCAACATCAGTCGTCGATCACCGCCGTACCTGGCCGCCGGAGTCGAGGCCTACGGCGGGGCGTTACTTCGCTCCTGGTTCGACCGTGATTTGTCACTCGCCGGCAGGGTCTGCTGTCGCACGCTGGAGGGTTCCGGGGAGATCGTGCTCGTCGATTTTGAGCGACCGATCCTCTGCATTCCCAGTCTCGCTCTCCATCTTGACAGAAAGGTCAATGAGGGGCAGGAAATCAACGTCCAACGCGATCTCTGCCCGATTATCGGACTCGATTCCGACAGCGCCCCCGCAACCCTGCAGGAAATGGTGCTCGACCGCATCAAGGTGGTTTACCCGGATCTCCGTGCGACCGAGGTGCTCGGCCTTGATCTGTTCTGCTATGACCGCACTCCCCCCTCCCTGGCCGGCCTGAATGAAGAATTTATCGCCTCTCCCCGACTGGACAACCTGCTCAGCTGTCACATCGGGATCGAGGCCATCTGCAATCACCGGGGGCCGAGCAACTGCCTGTTGTTCTGTCTCAACCATGAAGAAATAGGCTCGACCAGCTATAGCGGTGCGCAGGGCAATTTCCCTGCCGTCGTCATCGATCGACTATTGCCGACCAGCGAAGATCGAGCCATCTGTCTGCATCACTCACTGCTCCTTTCATTGGACAATGCCCACGCGACCCATCCAAACTATCGTGACCGGTCGGATGAAAATCACGAGATTCTGCTGAACCGCGGTCCGGTGATCAAACTCAATGCCGCCCAGCGCTACAGTTCAACGGCCGCATCGGCGGCGCTTTTCCGGATGATTGCCGCTGAAGTGGGATTAACCACACAGGACTTCGTAATGCGCAGCGACCTGGCCTGTGGCAGTACCATCGGCCCGCTGACCGCGGCGAAGCTTGGTGTTGAAGCGGTTGATGTCGGCGCACCGACCTGGGGGATGCATGCCATCCGCGAGATGACCGGAGTCAAAGATCCCGATCTGCTGCTCCGGGCCGTCGATCATTTTGTCAATCGTCCCGTACTGCCGGCAATCAGCGAGCGCTGGTAGCAATAAGGTTGTGGGCGGGAAATCAGCACCCGTTATTCAGACGGCCAGATCTATTTGTTGTATCGTGCGGGTCGAGCCGTTTTCAGAGAGAAATAGTCCGGTCGACCGAACCTGGCCTTGGAGATTGTTCGACTCGTCCTTCAGAGCAAACGGCGTGTTGACATGTTCCAGGTAGATGGCGCCGACTCCTTTCTGACCAAGGGAAAACAAGTGCGACTGCCCTGTCTCATCGCGAGTCCAGATACGTAATCGGTCGCAGATGGCGTCGTTTTCATCGATCCAGCCGTTGTGATCGGAATCGAATTGCTGCAGTTCGGCAAAACCCTCACCACTGAGTGGCCCAAACAATTCGCTGCCGTCATTGATGACCCCATCGCCGTTTCGATCCAGGGCGAGAAAGCCGCTGCCCGTCCCGACGAAGTGGATTTGATCGGTAACTCCGTCATGATCGATGTCAAAAGCGAATCGTGTATCGGACAATTCGGCGCCTGTCCCGGCAAAGTTGATTACCAGTGGATCCTTCAGGGCATCTCCGGCGCGAAGCGAGATATGTTCTTCGCTGAAGAACTCCCTGCTCATGGTTAATCGCGCCTGAAAGGAAATTTCTTGCCCATCTGCGGTAACGATGGTTCCCTCGGCGCTGAAGTCGGTTTGTTCCTGTTCGTAATGCGATTCGTAATATTCATAAATAATCCCCCAGCCCTCTTCGCCGGCAGCGTCATTGGCGGCATCGTGCCTTTCGCCTGCTGGAGCGGCTGTGTCCTGCTTCTTCGCAGTAAATCGGGCCGGATCTTCAATATCGATTTTTTTCCCGAACATGCGTTCGAACAATGCTTTGAGTATTCTCATCTTGAGATCGGCTATCGGCATGTCCTCCGGGGCGATCTCTTCCGCCAACCCCTGAATGAACCTCGGCTGAGCCTTACCGGCCGCTGATACATCGACCAGCACCGCTTCCTGCTGGGCGATGAATGCCCGGGCGTCCCGTGCCGCTCCGGCACCTTCGGCAACCTGCGGTTGCCGGCCGGCTTGCCAGGCGGTCATTGTTTCCCTGACGGTATGTTCTTCCTGGAGAACGTGGTCACTGGTAAGATTGATTGCGGATGCGGCGATGATCACGGCGTGCCCTCCATGGCAGGTTTTTTTGTTGGCTGGGGGTTCATCGTCCTGACGAACCAGTCCCCATCACGTATCGGTGCAATCACCGTTCTTCTTAAGTGATGCACCACTATTTTTTTTAAAAAACAGTGCGGTCTGCAATCCGGTCGGGCGTTTTCATTGCAGCGCAGGGGTCCCGGCAAGAATAGTTGAACAGATGATTGTTTTCCTTTGCTTGCCAATACCTCTTGTCGTAGAATGGAGGTCATCTTTTCCACGGAGGAGAAAGAGCCGTTATCTTTTTTCAGCGGTTTCGGAAAAATCGGTGTGCCCTGACGATCACTGTGTCAGGCGAAAAAACGGTGGTCGGTGGATCGGCAGACTCGGTTTTGACGATTTTATCAACCTTTCATTACAAGGAGGCACCATGAGAAAATCGTTCATTGTGGGGCTGGCCTGTTTTGCGATCACAGCACTGACGGCGTGGGGAGCCTTCGGTGCCGGCGGTCCAAAACCGGAGCCACTACCCAAGGCGAAGACGATCAAGGAACTTGCCGAACGCTATGATTCCAGTAGTTGCATGGAGTGTCATGAAGACATTCACGACGAGTGGTCCAACTCCCTGCACGCCCGGTCGATCCTCGGTTCTCCCCGAACAGCACCGACGATCATCACCGCCATTGAGAACGGGTTGAAAATCTTCCCCTACTCCGGGGTTACCAAGGATGAAGACATTACCGTCGAGCACTTGACCATGTGCACCAAATGTCATCTCCCGCAACTCGATGAAGCAACGGACGATGTCGCCCGGGAAATCGTCGCGACCATCCGCGGCTGGCAGCAGGCTTATCGAGACGGAGACTTCGACAAGGTCGACGAACTGCAGGCAACCATCGAGAGCCTGAATATCGGCTGTACCGTATGTCACAACAAAATGGCCCTCATCCACAAATGGGCTGACGGCTTCCCGCAGCCGGACACCATCTACGGTGCCCAGGAAGGCGACCACGAGGATGAGGTCTACACCAAGATGGCCGAAGCACCGGCCATCGACGAGTCGATTTTCTGTGGCCAGTGCCATGGCCTCGGCCCGAACTTCGAACTCGAGCATCCGTCGCAATGCGCCACGCTGTACGGCAGTTACCTCTACTCCTACGTGGCTCACGGCGGCAGTGAATCGTGCCAGGAATGTCACATGGAGAAATCGGGACTCGGCCATGACATGCAATCGTACAGAAGCAAAGCGATGATTGACATGGCCGTCGATGTCACGGTGGAAGGACGCTCCCTGTTCTGGCGAAAGAACAAGGAGGAAGGCGTCGTGCCGATCGGCGTCATCAATGTCGAGATTTTCAACAAGGCGGGCCACGTTATCCCGGACGGCTGACCGACTCCGAACCGGCTGGTCCTGGATGTGACCGCGACAAACACTGATGACAAAGTTATTTACAATAGTCAGAAAATCTACATGCCGTTCCCCGGCAGGATGGGACAAGGCAAAGAAATGGGCCGCGGCCCCTACGAGAAGAGCGGTCTGCTTCGGGAAACAAGCATCCCGGCGCTGACCAGAAAGCATGAGACGTTCGAAATTACCTACCCGTTTGAAGACGTTGAAAAAGATGGGAAGACCACGAGAGAGTTGATCAATGACGAGCTCAATGTCACGGTTACGCTCTGGTACCTGCCCTTCGGCGGATTCGACGGCAATGAAGTCGCCTTTTTCGAGGAAGAGAAAAAACTTGATCTGCAGACCGAATGGGTTTGGAGATAGACTCTTTCAAAAGAAACGATCGACGTAGTTCCTGACCGCGGGGAGATGTGCGGGTGGTGTCTTGGACAAGACGAAAGCCGCCGCGCATCTCCCCGCCCATGTTATCCACCGTTCACGTACCCTATCTGGTCACCGCAACGTACCGGTGACTCTTGTCTCTTCACCGGTTCATCACTACTCTTTTGAAAAATCGTTAAGATAGCGACGTCCGGCAACTGACACTTAATGGTGAAGTGTTTCCGGCTCGCTACCATCAGGGATCTGAAAAAAACTGCTATCACCGATCAGGCGGCGAGGGTCTCTGGTATTCTATTGCAGTGCAATAGCACGGTGTTTTCCGCCCATTTTCATCGAGTCGCCGCATTCGCTCTCAATCCCAATTGGGATGCCCGGCCTCTCGGTGAAACCGGCGACAGAAAGTGGAAAAGATGTTACACACCTTTATTAATTAATTATTTACTTTATCAATTGCGCCGAGACTAGTATAATCCTGCACGGACGATTACCGTGATGATTACAACTCAAGGAGGATTTATTATGAAGAAACATTGGCTACGTCTTGGTATCCCACTCACCCTCCTGGCTGTGACGCTGCTGTTTTCCGGATGTGCCCGGGACACGGCAAGCGTCGCCCAGCAAGAGCAGACACCAAGCGTCCAGGCAGAAAAGCAGGCGGCCACTGTCTATACCGGCTCCATCGTCGGCAAGTCAAACAAGGCTCAAACGGTATCAATCGAAGTGGGCAAAGGTGCCGAAGCACAGACCTACATGCTCAAATTCGATGACGACACCACCGGTGTTGAACATGCAGAACCCGGCGAAGCGGCAATCATTACCTGGGAACTGCGAGGCGAAGACAAGTTCGCCGTTGAGATCAAGCCGAAACTGGCCACCCTGCCGGAAGGCGTGACCGAAATCGAGGTCGATGAGCTATACCAGCTGATCGAAAACGATACACCGATGGTTCTTGTCGACTCACGGCCGGAATCACGGTACCACCAGGCGCATTTGCCCGGTGCAGTCAATATTCCGGTACCGCTCTTGACAGAAAAACAAGAAGCGGTACTGCCGAAAGACAAAGACACCCTGCTGATTTTCTACTGCGGCGGCTTCACCTGAGGCATGACAGGCGCTAACGCCGGTCTGGCGAAAAAACTCGGTTATACCAACGTTCGCGGCTTTTTGGGTGGAGAACCGGTCTGGGTCAAGGCAGGTCATCCGGTGTATGCTTCTTACGATTACGTCGAAAACGGCAATATCGTTCTGATCGACCTGCGTCCCGGTGGGGAGACAGTGGAGGGCCGGATCCCTCGCGCCATCCCGCTGACCGTCGACGAACTCGAGCGACGGATCAACGACATTCCTCGTAACGCACCGGTCGTGCTGTATGGCGATGACCAAGACGATGTAATGTACGCTTTCGATGGACTGCGCTGGCAGGGATATAAAAACGTCTCCCTGGTGCGCGGCAATTATGAAGGCTGGGTAGCCGCCGGCAAACCGATCGTCACCGGTCCGGTTTTTTCGACCGAGATCAAGTGGGTCAGAAAACTCGGCAAAGGTGAGGTATCCGTTGAAGAGTTCAGGAAGGCGACGCTCGGTGAGTTGCCCGACACCTTTGTCATCGACGCCCGTACCGACGAGGAAATCGCGCGACTCGGGATCTTCAAGAATACCGTCAATATTCCGCTCGACGAGATTCCCAAGCGCATGAATGAAATTCCGAAAGACAAGCGCATTTTCGTCCACTGCTCAACCGGAGCACGTGCCGATCTTGCCTATCGCGAGCTGATCAAAAACGGCTACGACGTAAAATTCCTGTTGCTCGACATCTCTGATCCGGAATGTGATTGCCCGATTATCAGACCGTAAGCAACGAGCCATTTTTTTTTGAAAAGGGAACCTCCGGCCTGCGCCGGGAGTTCCCTTTTTTCGTTTTCCCGTGTAGAGTGCACCCCGTCAAACCACCAATCATAAAAATTGAAGTGAGCGGGGGACAAGTTAAAACCTGTCCCGCCGATTTTCAAATACAGCCTCCGCCATCCATAACTGATATGAGCAACGACGAGCAGAAAGTCATCTATTCGATGATCAAAGTCAGTAAATTCTACGATAACAAACCGGTTCTCAAAGATATCTCGCTCTCCTACTTTTACGGGGCGAAAATCGGCGTACTCGGTCTCAACGGTTCCGGAAAATCTACGCTGTTGCGCATTCTGGCCGGCCATGATACCGAATTCAACGGGAAAACGGTATTATCGCCCGGGTACACCGTCGATTACCTGGAACAGGAACCACAACTCGATCCGAATAAAACGGTCAAAGAAATCGTCGAGGAAGGCGTCCAGGAAACGGTTGACTTGCTGAGCGAATTCAACACAATCAACGAGCGGTTTGCCGAACCGATGGACGATGACGAGATGCAGGCCCTGATTGAGCAACAGGCCGCGGTCCAGGATAAGCTCGATGCCCTATCCGCCTGGGATCTTGACAGTCGCCTCGATATGGCAATGGATGCCTTGCGCTGTCCGCCATCGGACACTTCGTGCGACGTTTTGTCGGGCGGTGAACGACGACGGGTGGCCCTGTGTCGTATTCTGCTGAAAAAGCCCGACATACTTCTTCTCGACGAACCGACCAACCATCTTGATGCCGAATCCGTCGCTTGGCTGGAACGCCATCTGCAGGATTATGCCGGCACCGTCATCGCGGTCACCCATGATCGCTATTTCCTTGACAACGTAGCCGGTTGGATTCTCGAATTGGATCGCGGGGTTGGAATTCCTTGGAAAGGCAACTATTCCTCCTGGCTTGAACAAAAGGAAAAACGACTGGCTCAGGAGGAGAAGCACGAAAGTGAGCGCCGCAAAACCTTGCAGCGGGAACTGGAGTGGATCCGCATGTCGCCGAAAGGTCGACGCAGTAAAGCCAAAGCCAGGATAACTTCTTACGAGGAACTGCTTTCTTCAGGTTCTGTCGAAAAAGCGAAAGATCTGGAAATTTATATTCCTCCCGGGCCGCGTCTGGGTAAGAAGGTAATCGAGGCCAACGGTGTAAAAAAAAGCTATGGAGATCGGCTCATTGTCGACAACATGAGTTTTAATCTGCCCGCCGGTGGCATCGTCGGCATTATCGGACCGAACGGCGCCGGCAAGACGACACTATTTCGCATGATAACCGGCCAGGAAAAACCCGACGAAGGCTCGATCAATCTCGGTGAAACGGTCAAACTGGCCTATGTCGACCAGAGCAGAGAGACACTTGATCCGGAACAGACCATCTGGCAAGAAATTTCCGAGGGTCAGGACACGATCTGGCTTGGCACCAAAGAAGTCAATTCCCGAGCCTATGTGGCGCGTTTCAATTTCTCAGGCACCGATCAGCAGAAGAAGGTCGGCCTGCTGTCCGGCGGTCAACGCAACCGCGTTCATCTCGCCAAAATGCTGAAAGAAGGCGGGAACGTCCTGCTCCTTGATGAACCCACCAACGATCTCGACGTCAATACACTCCGCGCGCTTGAAGAGGCGTTGGAACACTTTGGCGGGTGTGCGGTGGTTATCAGCCATGATCGCTGGTTCCTCGATCGGATTGCCACCCATATTCTTGCTTTCGAGGGAAATTCAGAAGTTGTCTGGTTTGAAGGTAACTATTCCGACTACGAGAAAGACCGCAAGAAGAGACTGGGCGCTGCAGCAGATCAGCCACATCGATTGAAATATCGACAACTTACACGCTAAACGAACCTATGGTCGGGCACATACTTCTGCCAAGGCCATAACCGCCGGCAGCCTCCGGCGGTACCGGCCAGTCCGCAAGATCCGCTTGTAGTATAATACAATTACAGCGTTTGTAGCTCCGCGCCGAATCGCTCCAAGACCGGAAGGTGTTCCTGCGCAGCGGCGAGATCGTTGGCCCGCGCTGCTGTTTCAATGCTCAAGGCTACATCGCGGATGCCATGCATGCCGAGGCTGGCGGCGGCACCCTTGATCGAGTGCGCCGCTGCTCGTACCTGCTCCGCATCGTTGTTTTCGAGTCCTCGTTCGATCAGAGTGATATCGTTGGCGCAGGATCCTTTAAATAACTCAAGGAGCTCCTGAAGCAGGTCGGCATCGTCTGCCGCCTGTTGCAAGGCAAATTGCTTGTTCCAGTTGAAGTTCGTCATGGCTGCCGGTCCACAATTCCTGTTTATCGTCCTGACACTGATCCTTTCCTGATAGGGGTTGTACGCACCTGGTAGGCGAGCATTACCATGAGCCGGAAAAAAACTCAATTACCGTGCATCGGCATGCCGGTTGCCGTCAACAGGGAAAAATCAATTCTACCAGCCCTTATCAGTCGTAACTTCCCCCCATCCTGGGTTATGACCGTAGAACTTTTGCCGCCGTTTCGTTCACCGTCGTCGAGGATCAGATCGATCGTATCGCCGAACTGGTGATATATCTGTTCCGCTGACCGTGCCGGTTCCGTTCCTGAAATATTCGCGCTGGTCGCCGTGATCGGGCCGCCAACGGCCCGACAGAGGCGGTTGGCAACGGGATCGGAAGAAATCCTGATACCAACTGTTGCCGTTGTGCCGGTCAGCCACGGAGAAAGACGAGACACGGCGGGAAAAATCAGCGTCAACGGCCCCGGCCAATACGCAGCCAGCAGCGGTCGATAACAGGCGGGAGTAGCTGCGACCAGTTGCGGCAGCCACTCGATCCCATCTATCAGCACCAACACCGGCTTATGGCGCGGCCGTTGCTTGACGGCGAAGAGCCGTTTGAGTGCTTGCTCATTGAACGGATCGACACCAAGCCCATAAGATGTCTCGGTCGGTAGAGCGACAATGCCCCCCGCGGCAATGAGCGCTGCCGCATTTGCCAATGCGGCAGCGCTCACCACCTGAATCCGGTCAGCCTTTGAGCGCTCGGGCCTTTTCATGCACTTCTGCAACCATCTTGGCGCGGAAATCACGCAATTTCTGGGCGAGTTGCTGATCTTCCAAAGCCAGGATACGGCAAGCGAGAACAGCCGCGTTTTTCGCTCCGGCTTTGCCTATCCCCATTGTCGCAACCGGAACGCCAGGCGGCATCTGGACGGTTGCCAGCAACGCATCCATACCACGCAGCGGCGAGGCATCGAGCGGAACACCAATTACCGGCAGATCGGTATGGGAAGCAATGACACCGGCCAAATGGGCCGCCATGCCGGCCCCGGCGATGATGATCTTGATCCCCCGCTCCGGTGCTGATCTGGTATACTCCATAACCAACTCCGGAGTGCGATGGGCAGATGCGACCGTCATTTCGCATGGTACCTGCATACTCGCAAAAATATCCGCGGCAGCACGCATTACCGGCAAATCGGAATCGCTGCCCATCAGGATGCCGACCACCGGCTGCGATCCGGCGTCCGGCCTCCGCTGTATAGCTTTATTACCGATATCAGAACGATAATGGCAGCCGGCCCAACTGATCTTGGCAACCGCCCGGTAGGCACAGTCGCGTGCTGCTTCAAGGCTCTCGCCGATGGCTGTAACGCCGAGAACCCGACCGCCGGCGGTCACCAATCTCCCCTTGTTTCGCTTGGTGCCGGCGTGAAAGACGGTCACCTCTGGCGAATCCTGAACCGTTTTGAGTCCACGAATCTGTTTGCCGGTTTCATATGACCCGGGATAGCCACCGGATGCCATGACGACGCAAACGGTCGGTCGTGGATCGATCTCCAACTGGATTTCTTCGAGTCTGCCGTCGATGGTCGCTTCAAATATATCGATAATATCGGTCTTCAGCCGCATCAATAACGGCTGGGCTTCCGGATCTCCGAATCGGCAATTGAACTCGAGGACATTGACGCGACCGTCGTCAATCATCAACCCGGCATAGAGCATTCCTTTGTAGAACCGTCCCTCGGCCGCCATTCCCCGCACGGTCGGCAGCATAACCTCTTCCATGACGAACCGGGAAATCTCGTCGGTAACCACGGGAGCCGGCGAATAAGCGCCCATGCCACCGGTATTCGGCCCCTGATCGTTGTCGAAAACCGCTTTGTGATCTTGCGAGGTGGGCAGCGGCACTACGGTCTTACCGTCGGTAAAAGCGATAAATGACGCCTCTTCGCCAACCAGACATTGTTCCACGACGACCTTACTACCGGCACTGCCGAATTTTTTCTGTTTCATGATCAGATCAACCGCTTCTTTCGCCTGATCAACCGTTGCTGCAACAATAACACCTTTCCCTGCAGCCAGACCGTCTGCTTTGACGACGATCGGGGCACCACATTTCTCAATATACTTTTTCGCCTTCTTCGCTTCGTCAAAGATTTTGAAATCAGCGGTAGGAATTCGATATTTCTTCAGGAACTCCTTGGAGAACGCCTTGCTGCCCTCCAGATCTGCTGCGGCACGGTTCGGGCCGAATATCCTCAAGCCTTTCTGTTCAAAGGCATCGACGACTCCGGCTGTCAGCGACGCTTCCGGGCCGACTACGGTCAAGTCAATGGCATGCTCTTCGGCAAACGCCGTCAATGCGTCAATATCGGTCACATCGATAGCGACGCATTGAGCGAGATCGGCGATTCCAGCATTACCAGGTGCACAGTAAATATCGGACACTTTTGAGCTTTGTCTGATTTTCCAGACCAGGGCATGCTCCCTGCCTCCCGAGCCAATTACCAGGATCTTCATAACTCCCCCTTTTTACGATGCTGACGAAATGGGCCGTTCACCGGTCGATGTAGGCGCAGCTTCTGTTCATATTTGTGCCGGCACAACGTTCACGGAGACATCAGTCGCCCCGCACCTTCCGAGAGACCGTCTTGGAAAATTGCCCCTCGCAGGCCCGCAGCCGACGAACTGCGCAGGCATATTCCAGAATAACCTATAAGGCGAGCTAGAAAAATTGTTATTTCGCCCAATCTCGTCGTTGCGCAATAAAAGCTTAACCTTGGAATATCAATTATATCGGCGCAAATATTTTCTGGCGCGTATCGATCGCGAACGAAACTCCGAATTATTCAAGCTCCCCGTAAGATTAGTCGATTTCTACAATCTTACAATCACAATATATTCGGCCAAACGCTTCGTCCGGCCGCCCTCACCTTGCAATTGTTGAGAAATTTTTCCAGGCCGGCGTTGACAAATGTCATGCCAATGAGTACATGAATGAATAGTCATTCATCTACTCTTTACACTGTTAATCTCCATAGATGTCATGAAATCCGTCGAAAAGCATAATAAAATTCTTGTCTCAGCGACCAAGGTCTTTGCAAAGAAGGGGTTCTTTAATGCCAGGATCTCCGATATTGCCAAAGAGGCCAAGGTTGCTGACGGCACGATTTATCTCTATTTCAACAATAAATTCGATATCTTGATTTCCGTTCTTGAAGAGGAAATCGGCAAAATTATCGAACAGATACAAAAAGCGATTGAAAAAGAGACTGATCCGCACAAGATGCTTACCATTTTCGTCCACAAGCACCTGGCGGCGATGAAACAGAACAAAAATCTGGCCGAGGTCATTCACATCGAGCTTCGGCAGAGCGATAAACTGGTCAAGGAATATCGCAACAAAACGTTCAAACAATATATCGACCTGATATCGGACATCATCAGGCTCGGCCAAGAGCAACGCATCTATCGCAAGGAAATCATGCCGGGAATTGCCAAAAGAGCCTTCTTCGGTGCACTGGATGAAGTCTCCCGTGTCTGGACGGAATCAAGCACTTCGAGCTACTCACTGGAAGAAACGACAGAGCAGATTCTATCCCTTTTTCTGTTCGGTATGATAGAGAGGAGAAGCTGACAACAAGACGGACCTCTTGTCAGGCAATCTCGGCGGCCGAGATGCCGGTGATCTCAAACTCCCTCTTACCCCCCGGAGTTCGAGCCAGGACGTCGTCCCCGACTTCTTTGCCGATCAGGCAACTTCCCAGCGGGGAGAGGACTGATATCGATCCCTTTTTGACATCCGCCTCCTCCGGCCCAAGGAGCTGATAGCTGATTTCCTCATTGGTATCGAGGTCGAGCAGACTGACGATCGTGCCAAAGACGGCACGGTCACATCTGACTTTTGTGCAATCGATCACCTCGGCACGGCTCAGTTTGTCCTTGAGCTCAAGGATCCGACCTTCTATGTGGCCCTGTCGTTCTTTGGCCGCGTGATATTCGGCATTCTCTTTCAGATCGCCATGCCCCCGTGCGGTTTCTATGGCCTGAACAACTTCGCGTCGATCCTTCCTTTCAAGTCGTTCCAGTTCTTCCTTGAGCCGTTGGTAGCCGGTTTTCGACATCGGTATGCGTTCTACCATGTGCTGCCTCCATAAAAAAAAATACCTGCCGCGGCCTGCTGAAGACCGGTGCAGGAAAATACTTACGTGTGTAACTTACCAGCGGTACGCCAGGGAGGCGGACACACCGTAATGATCGTAGTCGTCCGACCAATCGGACGAGAAGCCTCCTTTTACTAAAAATACCGGACTCATTTCAAGTGAAATAGTAAAGCTCAGTTTCTGAACCAGTGAGTCGCCCTTCTCGATGCCGAGCCCATACAGGGCTGAAACATAGCTCGTTCCCCCCTGCAGTTTGCCTGTCGGCCATAAATCGAACCTGTATTCGGCCGTTGCCAAGTGCTGCCAATACTTGCCGGGACTCCAATATGCTAATTCGGGTCGGAGCGCATCCTCCTGGTCGTCACCATATTCGTTATCGATGCTGTTTTCGATCTTCTGGTATCGATAACTGAGATCAAAGGAGCTTTGCTCCTTGAAAAATCGATAGGAAGCAAACAGGTTGAAGGCTCGTCCGTCGTTGATATCGCTGTAGTCGTGCATGCTGAAATCAAAGCCGAGAAACACTCGCGGCAGGTAATCGATGGTTATACCGGACCTGAACTGCTTTTTGTACAGTCCGGCAGTCAGGGATTCTATGGTATCCGCCACCGGACGCTGGTTCAACGAGACGAAGACATTGACCTTTTCTTCAAGATTTCCCTCAAGGCCGATATCGAACACGACAAACGATTTACCGTCGGTGTCGAAATCCTCAAACCCACCATTGATCTCCCCTTTCAGATATTCATTGAATTGCAGGGCGTATCGGCCACTGATATACACGCTTTTGGCCAATGTGGAGGCATCGCTGTTACCGTATTCATTGCGGCCGAACCAGGCACCCGCTTCGTGGAAAACGGCGGGGTTGAATTGTACGTTCGCTCCGGCATACCCTTGCGTGATATCGATGTGTCCGTCACGGCCCTGTTCTTCACGGTATCGCGAGTCCAATGACAAGTGAGGTTGTCGCTGACGCACGATTTTTTCTGCCGCCTCTTTGAGGACCGGAACCTCCTGCTGGCTTTCCTTCAGTTTCTCGAAAAGCTGCGCTTCCTTCTGACGTTTGCCCAGACGGCTGTAGATTGTTGCCAGATCCACATAGGATGATTGTACCGCCGACTCGTCAATATCCTGCAATTCATGATAGGTACGTTCAGCCTGGTAGAATTCCCGGGCATTGATGGCCAGCTTTGCTTCACGCTCCTTGTTGATGATCTTCCACCAGCGATAAGAAGCGTAAGACGACGCTGCCAGATCGGCGATATCCTCGGTTCTGGCAGCCGCGAAAAAGGAGGGAGACATGATCTCGTCGAGCATCTCTTCGTCTCCTTTTGAAATCAGGACCATTCGGCGCGCCGATTCGGGAAACGTACGGCGAAAGGTATCGGTGCTTTTTATCCTCTCCAGGGCGCCGAGTACCTGCTTGTCGAGAACCTGCTGAATAGTTTCATAGAGTTTCAAGGCTTCTTCCCAGCGATCCTCGGACCATAAAGACCGTGCCTGGAGGACAGCCGATCGGGGATCGGCAAGAATGTCCTCTGGCTCGTCGATGAGCCCGGCTCCGGTCAACCTCGCTTTCGGCCGTCCGAGCAGGAGAGCAACCTGTTCTGCCTCCTCGGAAAAGGATTGTTCGTCGGGAAACTGTTGATACAGAGCCAGAAATTCCCGCTCGGCCGGCTCGTGTTTGCCTGAAGCGGAGAGGGCCTGGGCAACTAAAACGCGAGCCCGGAGCGTTTCGGGAAGATCGCCCCGAACCCGCTCAACGATGGCAAGCGCTGCCTGTGGCTGTTGGAGCCCGATCAAGATGTGACACGTATCGAGACGCTCGGCGAGCGGCAGTGCCTTTACATGCCGGGACAGTGCATCAATCGTTTCGTCTTTGATCTCGGGACCGCCGCTCAGCAGTTCTGACAATACTCCGGCCAGCCCTTCCGGTTTTACGTTTTGCAGCAGTTCCTTAAAACGATCTGTTTCAGCTGCCGCCTGCCGTTCTTGTAAAAAAACTCCCCCGAAAAAAAGCAGCATATCCTGCTCGACACCACTGAGCGGCTTTGTCGGTCTGGTGTTGGTAAAGTATTGATAGAGCTGGTTCAGAGCCTGGTATCGATTGCCGCTATACCAGCGCAGCTTGGCTTGGAGGTGGAAAAGCGTTGGTTTTTTTATGCCGGCTAGTTGTTCAGCTGCCGCCAACCAGACGGCAGCGCCGTTATAATCGTCTCGATCCAGTGCGAATCCGGCAAGAGACAGCAGTGCCTCAGGAGAGTCAGGCTGCTCGGCAAGCAATGATCGTAAGACTTCTTCAGCTTGATACGAATTGCCACGCATAACGAGAATTTCGGCCTTCCGGCGGAGAAGCAACGAACGATTCTGCGGATCGGCGCCAAGCTGCACCAAAGCGTTATCGATGACACGCTGCGCCGTCGCGTAGAGGTGGTTGGCGATCAGTGCATCGAGATAAGCCTGCAGCAGTACCGACGTCTTTTCCACCGAGACGGACACATCCGTTTTCAGTTTTTCCACCGTATCGATAAAACCGAGACGGCCGGCGAGATTGAGAGCGTCAACCCGGACGTTCAGATCGCTCGGACGGTGCTGCAGATAAGCAACAAGGCTAGTTAATTGTTCGATATCGTTACCAGCGCCGCGCTGGCACCGGGCCAGAGTCAGGTGCAGGGGCACGGGAAAATCGTCCCGGCTGCGGTGCGTCTCGAGCAACGAGATACATGAATCTAACTGTTTGTCATTAAGGTAGAGCCGGGCAAGCATGCTCAACGAATCGGTGTCCCCCGGCTCATGCAAAACGATGATTTGCAGCACTTCAGTCAGTTCCTGTCGCTTGCCGAGCTTTTCCAATAACCCAGCCATTGCCCGGTAAATGCCGATTCGATCGGGGGTAACCGTGGCAAGGTCACGCCAGAGCATCCAGGCGCCGTTATTCTCGACAATGGTCAACAGATCGTTGGCGAGGATCAGCTGGATGTCGGCGATCCGAGCGGAAACATCTTTTCCGGCCGGAAAATCCTTTCGGTATTGCTCGAAATAGGCGAGAGCCCGGTCTATACGTCCTTCCTCATACAGATAGATATCGGCGATGACGGGCAACAGCTCTTCGCGCCTGATACCGTGTTCGACCAGGACCAGGAGATGGGGCAACGCCAGGCGCTTCTGGTCACGGTTGATGTGGTAATCACCAAGCTTTTCGTGGTATAAGAGGTTATTCGGTCGTTCTTCGAGCAATCTCTGCCAGAGAGCGGCGGCGGCATCGATCTGTGACCGATTCTCAAAAAGTTCGGCCGCTTCCTCGAGGATCGTCGGAGCTACCCGGTATTTCTTGACCAACACCGCGTAGTAATGACATGCTTTGTCATAGTCGCCAATTCGTTCCGCAGCACGGGCCAGATCGAGAATCAGCTCAGGGTCTGCGCTGCCGCGTTGATATAACTGCTCCATCAGCGGGATAGCGAGATCCACCTGATCTCGGTTTTTCAGGGACTGCACCATCCCGGACAGTGCTTCATTTGCCTGGCTGGAAAACGGGTTCTGTTCGAGTACCTGACCAAACAGTTCGAAGGCGCGTTCATTATCGTTCTTGGCAAGCGCAAGCGTTCCGGCACTGATCAAATAGTCGTTCCTTGTCGGATCAAGTTCCAGAAGACCTTCCAGATACCAGGACGCCCGCTCGTAATCACCGACGGTAATCAAGACTTTGCACAATTCCCACCTGACTTCCTCGATATGCGGTTTTTCTTCAAGAACTGACAAGTAGGATGCGATTGCCGCTTCGTATTGCTCTTTTTTGACCAATTCTCGGGCTTTGTCCCAGGAGTGTTTCCAGGCCGGTTGATCACCATCCCGGGTGACGATAGTGATTGTTTTTTCAGGAGCAAGCGGCAAACAGACTGCCGGCGGAACATTGGGCATAAGAGACCAGCAGCCTGCCAGGAAAAGCGTCCACAACAGAGCAAGCGCCGGGCCGGCATGGAAACGGATCGGGCACGGGTGTTGTGGACGCCGGCTACCGGCCACTTTTACGGCGTCACGTGATCCGGTATGACAGGGCGATACCTGGTGATCAAAGGACATGGCTGTCGGGTATCGTGCACCAACTGGGTGATACCACGCCGGCTAGCCGTAAAACGCCTGAATAGTTTGCACGACGTGGTGTTGCATTTCCTCAGTCAGGCCCGGATAGATTGGCAGAGCCAACGTTTCCAGAGCTGCCTGTTCGGTGTGAACCATCGGAACGGAAGATGAAATCGGTTGCAGGCACTGCTGCTGGTGAAGGCCGAGCGGGTAGTAAATCTCGGTGGCCACCCCGCGATCCTGCAACCATGCCCGCATGGCATCCCGGTCCTGTATCCTGATAACATACTGGTTGTAAATATGGTAGTTGACTTCTTTCGCCTGCTGTGCGGCCTGATCGGCAAAAACGGCGCGGGGCAACGATATCCGTCCATCGCCCGGCAAACCGCTCGCCGTGAACAATTCGTCATAACGATGCGCGTTCTCTCGGCGTTGAGCATGCCAGGCGTCAAGATGGGGGAGTTTAACACGCAATACGGTCGCCTGAATCGGGTCGAGACGGAAATTCCCGCCGACAAGGGCATGGTAATACTTCGGGTGGGCACCGTGATTGCGCAGCAACTTGATTTTCTTAGCTATATCTGGATCCTGGCTGATAACCATACCGCCGTCACCGATTCCTCCAAGGTTTTTGCTCGGGAAGAAAGAAAAACAGCCGGCGATACCGAGCGTCCCGGCTCGGTGCCAGACGGGTGACGACCCGGGACGAGAAAACGGCACCTCTGCACCGATCGCTTGCGCGGCATCCTCGACGATTGGCACCCGATAGTGTTCACACACGGAAACAATTTTCGTCATCTCGGCACATTGGCCATAGAGATGAACCGGGATTACCGCTTTGATCCGGCGATCACGATCGTGCGCCAGGGCGATTTCCAGCTGGTTCGGATCGATATTGAAGGACACCGGGTCGATATCGGCAAACACCGGACGTGCTCCGAGGCGAAGGATAACACCCATGGTCGCGAAGAAAGAAAACGGGGTGGTGAGGACCTGATCGCCGGGACCGATGTCAAGTGCCATCAGCGCCACGAGCAACGCGTCGGTACCGCTGGAGACGCCGATCGCGTGAGCCGCACCGCAATAGTCGGCCACCTCCGCTTCCAGAGCATCGACTTCGGGTCCTTGGATGTAACGCGTCGAGTCGATGACTTCGATCACCTTTTCGATGATCTCTTCACGCAACTCGTCGAGTTGCGGCTTCAGGTCGAGCAACGGTACGTTCATTGGCCGTTGAAAAGGCAGAGGTTGATGGGAAACGAGCGGCCGTCACTCAGGACGGTGAAGACCCGGAGGTGTTGACGATGATTTTTTCTCCGTCGAAGAAATCGACGATGTCAGGCATTTCTGCTTCGAGGTACTTCTTCATTTTCGCAAGGAGGTTGACTTCGATCTGACGAACCCGTTCCCGGGAAATGGCAAATTTATCGGCGATGGTCTGAAGGGTTAGTGGTTCGTCGGTCAGCAATCGCTCCTCGAGGATCATCCGTTCTTTATCGTTGAGATTTTCCTTGAGTTTCTCGAGCAACTCCTGGAGCCGCTGCTTCATCTCCCGGCCGGCGATTCGTGATTCGATGCTCGGGTCGTCGCTTGGAATAAAACTTTTCTGCTCGTCGTCCGAATCGTTTTTGACCGGACTTTCCAGGGAAACATCCCAGCTGTCCATCCGCTGGCTCATCTCCACCACTTCTTTTTCTTTGACGTTGAGCCGTTCGGCAAGCAGTTTGGGTTCCGGTTGAAACCCTTGCGCCTCGAGAAGTTTCTTTTCTTTGTTGAGACTGAAAAAGAGTTTTCGCTGAGCCTGGGTCGTACCGATTTTCACCAAACGCCAATTATCCATTATGAATTTGAGCACATAGGCCCTAATCCAATAGGCGGCGTAATAAGAAAATTTAACCCCTCGATAGGGATCGAATTTCTTTGTGGCCTGGACTAGTCCGACATTTCCTTCCTGGATGAGATCCATGAAATTTTGCATCCAGTATTTCTGGAAATCCATGGCCACTTTGACAACCAGCCGAAGATTCGAGGAAACAAGCCGGTAGGCGGCATTCGGGTCGCCGGTTTCTCGAAATCGTATCGCCAGCTCTTCCGTCTCTTCACGGGATAACAACTCATACTGGCTGATTTCCTGGAGATAGCGATGGAGGGCCGGGTTGCTGAGCGCCGGCAGGTTTTCATCATCGGGAACAGAGATCAGCGGATTTTCGTGTTCCTCCAGATCCACCGTTGTTGCGTTGTCGTCTCTACTCATACTATTATTCGAGGCTCCACGGTACCCCTAGTCATTTCTTGAAAAAACTGTTATTTTACTTCATCAGAGAAAAAGTGCAATTGCTATGTCCACAGTCTTGTTTAGGCTCCCCTGCACCACAGTCCATCCTACCACATCCATCGGGTAGAGAATATTTTATTTTTTATTTTTCAGTTTTAATGATAGAAGTCCTGAGCCATTTGCAAAACCCCCAACGCTGCTGATCAATCTTTTTCGAGCCAGTTATCTTTTTGTAGACAATGATGAATCATATCCGTAACTTCAGCATAATAGCCCATATTGACCACGGAAAGTCGACCCTTGCCGACCGCATGATCCAACTGTGCGACCTGGTGACTGCCCGCGAATTTAAGGACCAGCTGCTCGATACAATGGATATCGAACGGGAACGAGGCATTACGATAAAAAGTCAGACGATCTGTCTGCCCTACACGGCACAAGACGGCAACACCTACGCCCTGAATCTCGTCGACACACCGGGCCATGTCGACTTCAGCTATGAGGTCTCCCGGGCTCTGGCCTCCTGTGAAGGGGCCCTGCTGCTCGTCGATGCGGCCCAGGGCGTCGAGGCCCAGACGCTGGCCAATCTCTATCTGGCGATGGAGAACGACCTTGTCGTGATTCCGGTGATCAACAAGATTGACTTGCCCTCGGCCGAACCGGAACGGGTGACCTTTCAGATCGAAGAGGATCTCGGACTCGACGCCGACCTTATTCAATTGTGTTCTGCCAAGAACGGCACCGGAGTCGCCGAGATTATGGAAGCCATCGTCACCCATCTGCCCCCGCCCAAGGGCAGCATCGACGCTCCGCTGCAGGCCCGTATCTTTGACGCCACGTACGATTCCTACCGCGGCACCGTCATATCGTGTCGGATTATCAACGGTAGCGTCAGGCAAGGGGACCAGATTGTCCTCATGTCTACCGGGGCATCTCATCGGGTCGAAGAAGTCGGCTTGTTTCGTCTGCGAAAGGAGCCCTGCAAACAATTGAGCGCCGGTGAAGTCGGCTACATCCTGGCCGGCATCAAATCGGTCGGTGACGCCAAACCCGGCGACACGATCACGTTGCGGGACAGGCCGTGCGCTGTTCCGCTCGCCGGTTTCCGTGAAGTCTTGCCGGTCGTCTTTTCTTCGCTCTATCCGATTGCTGCCGACGATTACGAAGATCTGGTCGCAGCTCTGGAGAAACTGCAACTCAACGATGCCGCTCTCTCCTTCCAGAAAGACTCTTCAGCTGCCCTGGGCTTTGGCTTTCGCTGCGGATTTCTCGGTCTGCTGCATCTTGAAGTCGTACAGGAACGACTCGAACGGGAATTCGATATTTCCCTGATTCTGACAGTGCCGTCGGTCCGGTATCGTTTCACGCTGACCGATCAGACCGAGATCATGGTCGACAATCCGGCCCATTTCCCCGACCCTTCCAAGATAGCCCGGACCGAAGAACCGTATATCAAGGCATCGATACTGATTCCGGAACGATATATGGGGGCGGTGATGAATTTGTGCATGGAACGGCGCGGGGAAAATACCAACTATCACTACCCGACGCCGGGCCGTATCGAGTTCACCTGTGAACTGCCGCTCGGCGAAGTCATCTACGACTTTTATGATCGCCTGAAATCCATCACCCAGGGGTATGGTTCCTTCGATTATGAACTGCTCGATTACCGCTCAAGCGATCTGGTAAAGCTCGACATCCTGGTCAACGGTGAGGTCGTCGACGCCCTCTCGCAATTGGTCCACCGCTCGAACGCCAGGGCGCGCGGAGTGAGCGCCTGCGAGCAGCTCAAGGAAGAAATCCCGCGGCAGATGTTCAAAATCGCCATTCAGGCGGCCATCGGTACAACGATCATCGCCCGGACCAATGTCTCCGCCCTGCGCAAAGACGTGACCGCCAAATGTTATGGGGGCGATATTACAAGAAAGCGGAAACTGCTGGAAAAGCAGAAAGCGGGGAAAAAGCGGATGAAAACCGTCGGCAATGTCGAAATTCCACAAAGCGCGTTTCTTTCCGTACTCAAGCGCGACGCGGATTGATAGCAACACCGGCGGATAACGTCACGTACCGGGAAGGTATCTGGGGAAATCCGGCTTAGTGATCGATCCTGCCACGATATGAAAAGGCCATCGTCGAGATGTCGATCCCCTTTCTCATCATGATCTGTTCCATCTCCTGGTGGGACAACACCGATTCTTCCTGACGGGAGAGAAAAACGATACAGTCCTGGCAGATGTTGAAGGCCGTACTGTCGACCTCACTGAACACTTCCCAGCAATCCTTGTGCGGGTTCAGCTTGGCAGGGCATTCCTTGTCTTCGGCACAATTCATGATAGTCCAGCAGGGAAGGTGGGAAAATGGGGACATGGTTCATCTCTCCTCTGAATGAGTATACGTCGGATGAACTGGGAACCTAATGCATTCAGCGGATCTGTTCAAGAGAATTTACCAGAAACAGACGTCAATTCGAGCACGGATTCGCCAATTGGCGACACTCCTGAATAGCAGCAACGATGTGCAAGTTGTGCCTTACCGCTTGACAATGCCGGCAATGTTCTGGAGTCGTTCAATAAGTGGCTCGCGACCAAGCCTGCTGGTCGCGGAAAAGATAATTCTCTCGTCCGGTCGCAGACCATGTCCGGCATCAAGCAGACTACTGTTTTTGCTTCGCTCGTTTCCTGAAAGCTTGTCGGCCTTCGTATAGACGGTAAGAAACGGAATACCATGCTGGCGCAGCCAACCCAGCAGCTCGCTGTCGAGCTGCTTAACCCCGTGCCGCAGATCCATGATGACCACGACGCAGGCTATTTGACTGCGGGTCTGCAGGTAGGAGGTGATCAGTTTGCCCCATTGGGAGCGGAGATCTTTACCGACCTTGGCATAGCCGTAACCCGGCAAATCGACGAAATAGGCGGCGTTTTCAACGAGAAAATAGTTGAGTCCGGTGGTCTTACCGGGCCGGGAACTGACTTTTACCAGCTGCTTGCGGTTAAGCAGGGTGTTGAGCAGGCTTGACTTGCCGACATTGGAGCGACCGGCAAAAGCAATCTCAGGCAGATTATCCTGCGGTAATTGGTCGAGACGATGGGCGCTGACGACGAACTCGGTCTCGAAGAATTCCATCGCTTCAAATGACCTTGTTGAGCGGATATTCGATAATTCCCTCGGCGCCCCTGGCAATCAGGCGAGGAATGAGATCCCGGACGATATCTTCGGAAACAACGGTTTCCACGGAAAACCATGTCGACTGGTACAACGGCGCAATCGTCGGTGCATTGAGACTGGGCAGGATGTTGACCAGTTGATCGAGATTGGTGTTCTCCACATTCATCTTCAGGCCGACGATACGATCGGCTCTCAGCGCCCCCTGCAGCAGCAACGAGATGTTTTCTATCTTCTGCCGCTTCCACGGGTCGTTCCAGGCGTTTTTGTTGGCAATCAGCTGGGTGTTCGACTCCATCAATTCGTGGATAATTCGCAGACCGTGGGCACGAATGGTACTCTCCGTTTCGGTAACCTCGACGATTGCATCGGCAAGTCCTGAAACCACTTTTGCCTCCGTGGCTCCCCAGGAAAATTCGATATCGACGTCGATATTACGGGACGCAAAGAATCTTCGGGTAACATTGACCAACTCGGTAGCCACCCGCTTGCCTTGCAAGTCTTCGATCGACCTGATGTCTGAATCTCCGGCAACGGCAATGACCCACCTGGTCGGTTTATTACTGACTTTCGAGTAAATCAGGTCGGCAACGATCACCGCATCGGACTCATTCTCCTCGGTCCAGTCTTTTCCGGTAATGCCCGCATCGAGCATTCCCCCTTCGATGTAGCGTGACATTTCCTGGGGACGGCAGATCGAACAATCGAGTTCAGGATCGTCGATCTTGGGGAAATAATTCCTGGCTGCCGGCTTGATCAGCCAGCCTGCTTTTTCGAACAACTCGATCGTCGCTTTTTCCAGGCTTCCTTTGGGAAGCCCTAATTTCAATACCTGCATCTTGTCACCCGGCCGTATCGGCGCTGAAACAGCTATCCGCTATTTTTTGTATACAGTTTCAGGATCAAAAACACGCTGCTCAACAACCTGCAGCGCCCCGTCTTCGACCCGTCGATAAAAACAGGAGGGATACCCTTTATGGCAGGCTGCCCCGCCCTGTTGATGAACGACGTAAACAATCGTGTCTTCGTCGCAATCAACAAGAATTTCGACGATCTCCTGCCGATGCCCCGATGTCTCGCCCTTCTGCCACAATGCTTGCCGGGACCGGCTCCAATAATGGGCGTAACCGGTCGCCAGCGTTTCTGTAAAGGCCTGCTGATTAATATAGGCCAGCATCAAAATGCGACCGGTTTCCGCTTCCTGGACAATTGCCGGCAACAGCCCGTCCGCCGACTTGCTGAAATTGAGTTGTATCATACCCGCCATTTCTGTGTTTGCTCTGTTGTACCGGTTATCCCGATGCCCGCACCGCCAGGCGGTGAGAACCCGTCTGGCCGGGGCTCCCTACATTAGGGGGCCGATCACCTTTTGTCAAGAAAGCCGCTGAGAAAATTTGACACGCATCGCTCCAGTCACTAGTATTGTCAACCACCGCAAAAACAAGATGGTGACACGTCGCTGTGCAATTATTATTTTCCGGCGCGTCGAGAAGACTCCAGCAGAGCAACACGAAAGAGCATCGAGGGAACATGGAACCCATAGTAGAAAATCAAGATCGGATCACCCTTTCCTTCATCGGAAAACTGGATAACGGCGCAGTTTTTATGAAGGTCCCCGCAGACAAGCCGATGTCGCTGCGTATCGGGGATGCAGAATTGCCACCGTCCGTTGAACAGACCTTGACCGGCATGAAGATCGGAGAAACGAGAACGGTACGCGTGGATCCCGACGAAGGGTACGGTCCCCGGATGAAAAACCTGGTTCACGAAGTCCCGCGAAACACCATCGGTCATCGGTTCGAACCGAAAGCGGGAATGCTCATCTCGCAAAAGGTCGAGCGTGACGGCAAGCAGCATTCGGTCCCGGCGACCATTATCGAGGTACGCGACGAGACGGTGGTGCTCGACTACAACCACCCATTGGCCGGCCATCATCTCACCTACGAACTCACCGTCGTGGCAATCGAAAAATCCTCCCAGCCCTGACTCACCGGCAAGCGCTCCCCGATACCCGACGATCCCCTGCCTCTCTACACCTGCCTTTCAGAAAAATTCCTGTACTTTCATTATTCACTATGTATAGAATTAACTGATTAGAATAACCATTTCGCTGCAGGGGTGATTTATGCACATTGAAGATGACGAAATATTACAGGGATTTATCGAAGAATCGCTGGAACATCTCGCCGATATAGAGAACGACCTGTTATCTATTGAAGAAAATGCCGCCGATGTCGATGAGGACCTTGTCAACAAAGTCTTCAGGGCCGCCCATTCCATCAAGGGCGGCGCCGGATTTATGGGGTTGACGACGATCCAGGAACTGTCCCATGCCATGGAAAATGTCCTGGGCATGATTCGCAGCAAGACGCTCGTGCCCACCCCGGAAATCGTCAATGTATTGCTGCTCGCCTCGGATCAGTTACAGCGAATGATCGAGGATGTGCAAAACAGCAACGATGTGGATATCGAATCACATCTCGTCCCACTCAACGCGATCGCAAACCATGAGTTTGCCCAACCTACTGATCGCTCCGAAGCCCGGGAAGCGCAGGCGGAGATAACGGCGCCGGTCCAGCCGGCAACGTCGCCCACCCCACCTCTCTCCGTCGAACCGGCGGACGAAAAAGTGGCGGCAATCGAAGAAGCCGCAGCGCCGGAGCAACTCGGTGCAGCGATGGCCCCGGAAGAAGAGGGCGCAAACGACTCTGAAGATCAGATCGAACACCCACATCTCAACGTTGATAGCGGTGACTCCGCCGATCTGGCGGCGGAAAACGTTGCGAACCGGGATAACGGCAGCGCCAAAGGCAAGACGGAAACCTCGATTCGCGTCCACGTCAGCCTGCTCGATCAATTGATGACCCTGGCAGGAGAACTGGTGCTGAGCCGCAATCAGCTGTTGCAGACCATCGGCGGCGAAGATTTCCGCAATATGGAGGCGGTCGGCCAGCGAATCGATCTGATCACCTCCGAGTTGCAGGAAGCAATCATGCTGACCCGAATGCAACCGATCGGAAACGTCTTCAACAAGTTCCCCCGGGTCGTCAGAGACCTTTCTAAAAAGCTCGGCAAGAAAATCGATTTAACCATTATCGGCAAGGACGTCGAACTGGACAAAACGATCATCGAGGCGATTAACGATCCGTTGACGCACCTCGTACGCAACTCAGTCGACCACGGTATCGGACTTCCCGATGAGCGCCGCAAGGCCGGCAAATCGGAGACCGGGGTCGTCCAGCTCAAGGCCTTCCATGAGGCCGGCCAGGTCGTTATCGAAATCGTCGATGACGGTCGTGGCATCGATGGCGACGCCCTTGCCGCCAGCGCGGTGAACAAGGGTCTGCTCACCCTCGAGCAGACCCAGGCGATGTCGGAAAAAGAAAAGGTCAACCTGATCTTTTTGCCCGGGTTTTCCACCGCCAAAGCGGTTACCGACGTTTCCGGCCGCGGAGTCGGCATGGATGTCGTCAAGACTAACCTCGATAAACTCGGCGGCCATGTCGACATCATCTCCGAGGTCGGTCAGGGTACTACCATTTCCGTCAAGCTACCGTTGACTCTGGCCATCATCCCCTGCCAGATCATCATGACCGCCGGTGAACGATACGCCATCCCGCAGGTTAACCTCGAAGAATTGTTGCGCATTCCCGCCAATCAGGTTAAGGAGCGCATCGAACGGGTCGGTACCGCCGAAGTGGTCAGGCTCAGAGGCAATCTGCTGCCGCTGATCCGCCTCTCTGACGTAATCGGCGCCGACCGCACCTACTACGACCCGAAAGAAGACGAGTTCAAAAGCGATCGCCGGCAAATGATCAGTGACCGGCGCAGCCAAGAATCACCACTGTTCAAGGACAAAACACCAACGCAGGAGGACCGGGCGAAAGCCGAATCGAGTCGGTATGACCGCTCGGTCAAAGATCGACGCACTTCGGCGGCCAGCGCTCTGAACATCGTCGTCGTCTCCACCGGCTCGATCAAGTACGGCCTGATCGTCGACAAATTGCAGGATTCCGAAGAGATCGTTATCAAACCGCTCGGCCGGCACCTGCAGCAATGCAAAGGATACGCCGGTGCCACCATCATGGGCGACGGTCGCATCGCGCTGATCCTTGACGTCGCCAACCTCGCCAGAATGGCGAGGCTGACCTCGGTCGACGGCAGCGATCGCGCCACCGAACTCGCCATAGCCGCAGAAGAAGCGGTCAAGTCGAAAAAAGACCGGCAGGCGCTGCTGGTCTTCCGCAGCGCTGAAGACGAGCAATTCGCCGTACCGCTCAATCAGGTCGACCGAATAGAAAAAATCAAGCGCAGTGAAGTTGAGATTGTCGGCGGCAAGCGCGTTATGCAATATCGCAACGGCAGTCTTTCTTTGATGTGCGTTGATGACGTGGCCATGGTCAAACCGCTGGCGGATCACGAGGATCTCCTGGTAGTCGTTTTTCACATCGCTTCGCGCGCCGTCGGGCTGCTGGCCATCGGCCCGATCGATGCCCTGGAGATCAGCGCCGACATCGACGAATCGACCCTGCAGCAGACCGGCATCATGGGATCGGCCATCATAAACGGGCACACGACGATGCTGGTCAATGTCTTTGAACTGACACAAACCCTGCATCCCGATTGGTTCGAGAACCGGGAAGTGTTCGAGTACAACGAAAAGAACGGCGCCCAGCCGCCGACTATCCTGATAGCCGAGGACTCCAATTTCTTCCGTAATCAGGTCAAAGGCTATCTCACCGAAGCCGGCTACCATGTCCTTGAAGGAGAGGACGGCCAGGTCGCTTGGGATCTCCTCGAAGAGCACTATCAGGACGTAACTCTCGTCGTTACCGATATTGAAATGCCCAATCTTAATGGATTTCAGCTTACCCAGCGGATCAAGTCCGATCAGCGATTCTCCGGTTTGCCGGTTATTGCACTGACCACGCTGGCCGGGGAAGAAGACATCGCCAAGGGAAAATCGGTCGGCATCGACGAATACCACATCAAACTTGACAAGGAGCGACTCATGGCCTCCGTTCATGATTTTGTCAAACGGGGTCGCTGAGCAGCCTCACACCAGTCAGACAGATCGGACACGAGCGGAGACCACGCCGTCATTATCAGCACAGGGACAGACTATTATGGCACAAAAAAAGACTGATTCTGTAAAACGGATGGTAGAACTTGCCACCTTTTATGTCGGTGACGCCTTGTGCGGCATGGATATCCTCAAAATTCAGGAAATCAATAAACTGACACAGATGACCAAGGTGCCCCAGGCCCCTGAATACGTCATCGGTATCCTCAACCTGCGTGGCCAGATTGTTACGATAATCGACCTGGGTAAAAAAATCGGCCTCGGCGAGACCGAAATCAACCAGGATTCCCGCAATATCATCGTCAACGATTCCAGCGGTCACGTCGGACTGCTGGTTCGGCAGATCAGCGACGTGGTCAGTGCCGACATGGAGCGGCGCGAATCCGCGCCGGCCAATATGCATGGCATTCAGGGAGATTTTTTCACCGGTGTCTACAAGACCGAGCAGACGCTGATTGGCATCCTCGACGTCGATAAAGTCCTCAGCATCGAGGAATGATCGGCAGAAGATGATTACACCGAAAAAAATCCGCGTTCTCGTCGTCGACGATACCATAGTCTACCGTAAGGCGGTTTCCGATATCATCGAGGAACTCCCCTGCGCCGAACTTGCCGGTGTCGCTCATAACGGCAAGATCGCCGTTGCCAAGATCGCCAGCCTGAAGCCCGATCTTCTGACCCTCGACATTGAAATGCCGGTAATGAACGGCATTGAAGTGCTCCAGGAGATCCGCCGGCAAAAGCTCGACGTCGGCGTTATCATGTTATCGACACTGACCGCCGAAGGCAGCGACATGACCATGCGCGCCCTCGACCTCGGCGCCTTCGATTTCCTTCTGAAACCCCAGCAAAGCGCCGGTCAGGCTGACGGGAAGCGGCAGCTTAAAGAGATGCTGCAACCGATGATCGAGGCCTTTGCCCGTTCCCGGATCGCGTCCGGGATGATTTCCGGACGAACCGGGGTGCAGCGACCCGTCGAAACGAGGGGGCGCGACGGGTTCCGAACGGCGGTTCCTCCGACCCGGCCGGTGCCTGTTGCCACACGAACCCCGGAACGGAAAACGAAATCGGAGATTGTTGTCATCGGTATTTCGACCGGCGGCCCGAACGCACTTGGCCAGATGTTGCCGGGACTTCCCGCCGACCTCAACGTTCCGATTCTCGTCGTCCAGCACATGCCGCCGGTCTTTACCAGGTCGCTGGCCGCCAGTCTCGACAAAAAGTGTCGTTTGACCGTCAAAGAGGCCAGTGAGCGGGAACCGCTGCTGCCCAACATCGTCTACATCGCCCCAGGCGGCAAGCAGATGAAAATCGTCGCCGCGGCGGACGGCACCAATCGAGTTATCAAAATAACCGACGATCCTCCGGAAAACTCGTGCAAGCCGTCAGTCGATTATCTCTTCCGTTCCATTGGTGATTACTACGTCAACCGGGCCACAGCGGTGATCATGACCGGCATGGGTTCCGACGGAACCAAAGGGCTGCAGACGTTGAGAAGCAAAGGGGCACGGATTATCGCTCAAAACGAAGAAACGTGTGTCGTCTTCGGCATGCCCAAGGCCCCGATTGAACAGAAGCTGGTCGATGTCGTCGCCCCGCTCGGCAAGATCGCTGACGAGATCATCAAAACGGTTAAAAACTAAGCCCAGAGGGGTGCCTTGAAACATTCGAATGGCCATGTAAAATCAAGGCGAGCGAACACCATGTTCAGCAACGTTATCGTTGCCGTCCCACCGACGGGATATGCACGCTCAACGCCCCACCGAGGCGGGTTGCCAACGCTTGCCGCGATCATATCGCCGGGTGTCTCATGCTGAAGATCCAGGCCGGCGAACTCAAGGTCATCGCCCAGTACATCCACAGCGTCTCCGGCATCTATCTCGATCACAGCAAATCCTATCTCTTTGAAACGCGGCTCAGCTCGATTGCCGAAAAACTCGGCTGCACGTCATACCAGGAACTCTACAATAAGGCGCGCTCGGACGGCAGTAAAACCATCGAGCGCCAGATCGTCGATGCGATCTCGACCAACGAGACACTGTTCTTCCGGGACAAAGCGCCCTTCGAACTACTGCAGCACAAGATGCTGCCGGAAATCATCGACGCACGCACCCCTGCCGCGCCGAACCTGAAGACGCCGGTCAAGATCTGGAGCGCCGCGGCCTCGACCGGTCAGGAGCTCTATTCGATCGCCATTGTCATCAAAGAGTTGGTCAGGGACCTTTCCCGGTATCAGTTCACCCTGCTCGGTACCGATATCTCCGATGCCGCTCTCGCCCAGGCCAGTTACGGAAAATACAACCGCTTCGAAATTGAACGAGGCCTCGATCAACGTTCTCTGCAGCGCTATTTCACGTTATTCGGCGACTCATGGAAGATCAAGGATGAGATTCGTTCGATGGTCAGCTTCCGCAAGTATAACCTGATGCAACCGTTCACGGGACTCGGCAAATTCGATATCATCTTCTGTCGTAATGTGGCCATCTATTTTACTCTGGAAGATCGTAAGGTTCTCTTCAACAAGATCGCCGACAGCCTGGCCGATGATGGGTTCCTGGTCATCGGTTCCACCGAGTCGCTGACCGGGGTGTGCCCACGGTTCGTCCCGAAACGGCACTTGCGCACGATCTTTTACCAGAAGCCCTAGCAAAAGGTACCCAGCCATGGAAAATCTCACGATTCTTGTTGTCGACGACGACCCGGTCATCCGGCGCCTTCTTGAACAACGATTGGCCAAGCAATCCTATGTCGTATCGGTTGCCGAAAACGGCCAACAGGCGGAAGCAGCGCTCCGGGAACAACCGTTCGACGTCGTCCTCACCGATTTGATGATGCCGGGCGGCATTGGCGGAATCGAGGTTTTGGAGATCACGAAAAACCTTTATCCGGATACCCAGGTGGTGCTGATTACCGCCCATAGCTCGATTGATTCGGCGGTGGAAGCGATGAAAAAAGGGGCTACCGATTATCTGGAAAAACCGATCAATTTCGATGAATTATTCCTCAGACTCGACAAAATAGCCAACGTCAAGACCATTCTTCGTTCCGCCAAGGACATCGAGCAGGCGATGACGGTTACCGAGAGCGCCGCTTCGGAAACCATTCAAAATCTTGAAATGACCGTCGCCAAAAAACAGCAACTCATCGATGCGGTAGAAGATCTGCTGACAGACGATACGCTGCCGGAAGACGAGCGTATCGCCAGGGCCATTACCATCCTTTCTGAAA
>NPIE01001155.1_pt1 | contig 42627 bp, 29 predicted proteins | sample 8637661 | NCBI WGS metagenome assembly NPIE01 (sample SAMN07420842, study PRJNA396082) | bioreactor metagenome | isolation source: sample BA12 brine-fed electro-methanogenic bioreactor BA | place: Japan: Kochi | collected 2016-12-09 | reverse complement strand
CATTTTATGGATAGGTACTTAATCTGACACAAGGGGCTGTTTTTGACAATAGCGCGCTGGGCTGGCAGGCTGGCACATACGCTGGGAATTACCAATGGCAACTGACCCAACGTGGATGTGACACCGGTGGCAACAGTGGTATGATTGCAGCCGCAGGCCGTTGAGACAGTGAGGACCCGATGCGCTTATCAGTCGTGATTCCAGCCTTTAATGCGACCGAAACCATCAGAAGCATTCTGGATGAACTCATTCAACTGGGTTGCTTTCACGAGATTATCGTCGTGAACGATGGTTCGACTGACGGCACAGCTGCAGTAGTAAGCCGCCATTATCAGGCTATCAAGCTCATCAGCCATCCCTATAATCTGGGCAATGGGGCCGCGGTCAAGACGGGCATACGCGCTGCTTCGGGCGACTAGGTGCTGTTTATGGATGGCGATGGCCAGCATCCCCCGGCGGATATTTCGCGCCTGCTCGAATTTGCCGGGCCGTACGACATGGTTGTTGGCGCACGCACCAAGGCCTCAGAGAGTAGCTGGCATCGCGATCTGGCCAAGCGTGTGTTCTCAATTTCTAGGCCTCGTATTGGTGCTTGAAAGCCGCTTCAGCGGAATGGGCGGGCTGATCATCATGATCGGGGTGTTTGTGTTCTTGCTGGGCGTGATCTCTGAACAGATCGCTCTGCTGCGGTATATCAACAGTGAACAATAACAAACAACAAAGCTCTTCTAGCCGGGTGAAAATCTCAGTGACTAGCGGCGATGTCCCTTTGCTCAAAGTCTGCTACATTCTCTGCTACTACTCACCGCACTATATACGGACGCAAACGCTGGTTGACGCCTTACATAACCTGCCCTCTGTTCATCTCATTGAAGCTCGTAACCGCCATTCCGGTATATCCAGATATCTCGAGACGCTGTGGAGGCTATTCCTGATCCGCCTGCGTGACCAACCGGATGTATACATTCTGGGTTTTCGGGGGCATGAGATCTTTGTTCCAACAAAATTGATTGCGGGTACAAAGTACCCGCTGGTTTTTGATGAATTTGTCTCACCTTATGACTCATTTGTCTTTGAGCGAAAAAAGCTGCCCCGCTCATCCTTGCTGGCGCGAATGTTGTATGCTCTGGAAAGGCGCATTCTATGTTCGGCAACCCTGCTGTTAACCGACACTCAGGCTCAGGCTGAACATTATGCTGAGCTACTTCAGATACCACGTGATAAATTCCATACTGTGACGATCAGTGCCGACCAATCATTGTTCACACCGGATGGTGAGCAGTATGATTATGGCACATCCGAATTCATTGTCTTCACCTACGCGACGTTTCTTCCATTGCATGGTGTTGATATGATTCTGGAGGCAGCAGCTCGGCTTAGGGATTGGCCAGTCCGATTTGTGATTGCAGGCGGCAAGGGTGTTCCGCTAAGGAACTTTGAGGATAAGATACGTGTTCAGGGCCTTACCAACGTGGAGCACATTGCATGGATTGACTTCGGCCAGTTGCCGGCATATATCCGTGGGGCCGGCTTATGCCTGGGCGGCCCATTTGGTGATACGCCTCAGGCCCGGCGCATTATCACTGGTAAGGCAGTGCAATTTCTAGCATGTGGCAAGCCCACCGTGATTGGTCGGAGCGCAGCATCTGAGTGCCTGGAAGACCGGAAGAATTGTCTGATTGTGCCTCAAAGAGATGCTGATGCACTTGCCGAGGCAATTACCTGGGCGCTGAATAATCAGGATGCACTATCAGATATCGGCAGGGGCGGACGTATGGCTTATGAGCACCATTTCTCAGAGCGGCAAGTTCGCGAGCAATTGCGCACTGTGCTAAACAAAGCGGCACACTATGTGGGGAAACAGGTGTGAGCAGCTATACAGGGCCACGCGGATTGTTCCGTCAGATAGAGATCATGCGGCACGTGCGTCAATTGCCACGCGACTGGCAGGTGCTTGAAGTTGGAGCCGGTAAGCTGGGGCTAACCCTGGAACTGGCCCGACACTTCGACCACGTTACCGCTATTGATCTTTCGCCCAGTATTCACACTTTTGCCAGTCAGGCTCCGCCAGACCTACGGCCCAGGATCACCACATACCATGGCGATTTTCTGACTGTGCCTTTTACAGAGCGTTTCGACATAATCGTAGCCTGCGAAGTCCTGGAACATGTGGCAGAAGAGGCGGCTTTTGTCGGGCGAATGGCTGCCTTGCTGGCTCCTGGGGGGATGCTGATTATCAGTGTGCCAGCACATATGAAATTCTGGAGTCGCCACGACGAGTTGGTCGGGCATTTACGGCGCTACGAACGCTCTGACCTGGAGCGGGTAGCAGGTTGGATTCCGCACGATGAACGGCGGATTGTGGGCTATGGGTATCCGTGGATCAACCTGCTGAGGGGAGTTCGCATCCTGACATCTAGTGTTTTATTGAGGCAGCAGACTGATCAGACCACAGTGGAGCGAACGATTGCCAGTGGTCAGCTGCATCCACGACTGAAATGGCTGAACTTTGTGGTTAACAACGTCACGCTTGCGCCGTTTGCGTGGGTCAGCACCCTGTTCAGTGATACTGACGCCTCAGATGGCTATTTGTTGTTTCTGCGCAAACGCCGCGTGGAAGCATGAGCCTGTTCTATTCCAAGACCTAATAACAGCAGTAGGTCCACGGCTGTCATGAAAACCCGGTGTGCCACTGCTATTACGGTTGCCACACTGGCGGGGATCCCCGGTTGAAGCAGCAGGACAAGTACATATTCCCGCACTCCCAGGCCAGAAGGGGCAATCAAGAATAGAAAGCCAGCCAGCCAGGCTGTGTTCCATGCCAGTGCAGCGTGCAGGCTGTCTGCCCATGCGATAGGCATGGAAGACTGAAGGAACAGGACGAAAGATGCCAGGTTGAACAGGTGAAGTCCGAGTACCACCACAAACATGAATAGCAGGGCAGGATAAGAGGTCAGCCGGTGCACTTGAAGAGCAACCGTATCCAGTTTGCGCCAACGGGCCACAGACTCCAGGGCAACACGCAGCACAAGGGGAGCCGTCACGATTGCCACCAGCAAGCCGCCCAGTACCACGGCATCTAGTCGAAGCGCGGTATCCGGAAAGGCTATGGGAAGAAGCGGCGCTGCTAATATGGCGCTGGCAGCCACAATCAGTAACATGTTCAGGATAAATGTCAGCGTCAGCAGACTGCCGGAAAGACCGAGCTTCTGGCCAGAGTATGCCACATTTGCGAAAGACCATACGCCACCAGGGACGTACTTTGCCAGCTGTGCCATCAGGAATATCCGAACTCCTGTCCTGTAAGGCAGGTCAATCGCCATTCGTCGATTAGACCATGTCCAGAGCATTCCATGTCCCACAGCATTCACCATGGGGAATACTGCTGCCAGAACTAACCATAGCAGATTGACACGCCAGGGGTAGGTCTTGATCTGATCCCACCCCTGTAGCAGGGAGTTGACCAGGAAAACGGTGATCAGTCCGTAAAGTAGCACCTGCACACCGCGACTGAATAACCGTCGAAAAGCTGAGTTATCGCGCATCTTCCCATCCTTAGCCTGCCATAGGGTCCAGATCTGGGTAATCAACTCGCCGGCTTATGGCGCATGCAAGTGTGTGAGTATGGTGAAATGCTATTCTGTCGTGAATGGCATCCAGCATTCACGAAACTGAAACGCCACTGACAACAAACAACCATATATGTGGGACTAAGGCAGGCCATGCTGAGCAGCGTGGCCTGTGTTGAATCACGATTCGAGCGATGGATCAGGCCAGCCAGGCGCAATCAGATCATGAACCCTGTGGCTGATCTGAAGCGAAGGGGAGTTGATCGCAGAAAACATGCGCTTGCGGCAGCAGTTGATCGTGCTGAAACGGCAGGCCGAGCGACCCCAGACGTAACGCGATCGACAAATCCTGGCTCTACTGACCAGTCGGATAGCGGGTTGGCGCGAAGCACTTGTGGTAGTGAGACCAGACACACTCCTGAGCTGGTTGGCGACTCTCTTGGTCTTACAGAATCCCCCGTTACAGAATGCAGCCTGAGACGTCCAGAATCACGTATCCGCTGCAAACACCGACTGCCATAACCGGCTGCATTCCTGTTGCCTGGCCGAAAATCCTCATTGGATCGACTTCTGCCCCCGGAATCACTCCTGGTTGGGCAGATAATCCATCATAGCGGCACAGTATTCCTGTGCTACTTCATTGAGTGTCAGGTTATCCCAATCACCATGGGCAAGGGCCAGGTTACCATCTTCGTCCTGACAATAGTTTTGCCCAACATCCAATGCATACATGGCAAGAATCACTGTTAGTCGTGGCGCTGCGAAGGACGTTCCGGATATCAGGCCAACTTCACTGTCATATTCTCCGGGCAGCATCACTTCGCCATAGTTAGAAATTCGTGTGTTTCGACCACGCTGCCCTGCTTCAGCCCCGAGAAGCGGACTATCATCGGACCGGGTCCATTCGCTGCCAGGGTAATAGCCTTCACCAGTGCTGGCACTGACGCTCACAACCTGCCCCCATGCTCCAGGCCAGAATGGGAAGCCAAGGCCGTAATTTCCTGCCGCGGCAACAGGTAGGAGTAGCGCACCCTGGTCAACGAACAGGTCCTGCAATGGGTTGAGATTGACCATCCGCTGCGCACGCTGTGACATGACTGGGAATACGGTGTCATCGTAAAAAACAACAGCGCGCCGTAACAGGCTGCGATACTGATTCAAGTCCTGCGCTTCTCTCGCCTCAATCAGATTCAACTGCAATTCTGTGTAGGCAGCTACATAATCACAGGGAATCAGCGCAAAGCTCATGTTGACAACATAGACATTGGCGGGGTTGGCGTCCATCGTGTCCAGAATCTCATTTACAAGAGAGTCGGCTGTCAAGCCATGCATATCAACTGGCACAAGCGAGATAATCGAGTCGACGCCAGCATCCTCAAGCAGCTCTTCCAGTTGGGCAAAAACAAGATCGCCATGGGTGGCTTCTTCAAGTGTCCCCGCTGTTGCCCCTCGCACGGCAAAGGCCTGCTCTTGAAAGCTCACCGCGCAGCTATCATCGGCATCGTAAGCGCTTGCATCAGGTGTCTCACCGGTGAAGTCATCAACCACCAGGATGACGACAGTCTGGTTAGCCTGCATCAGCAGGTGCCCGACACCACCAAAGGCCAGAACAAAGCTAACCGCAAGTACGATTGCGGTTCTGAACAAGAATCTGCTGAAATGTTTACGCATCGGTGGTTCCTTCTCAAAATAAGTTTACGGAACTGAATAACCAGATTCACCCATATAGGACTCAACTTCGGCCACTTTTGTCTGCATCCCGCTTGAGCGGAATATCGAAAGTGCTTCTACCAGATATTTTCGCGCCTGATCAGCGTCGTTGAGCTGGTGATAATCCTCTCCCATTGATTGTAGCGCATAAGCTTCCCAAATCCTGTTATCCAATTCACGCCCGAGGCGAAGTGCTTCCTCGTGGTGTGATAGCGCTACCGCATACTCTCCCAGAACATGTTCAGCCGATCCAAGATTGAGTAAGGCATAGAATGTTGTTTCCGGGTCCTGGATCTGTTCGGCCAGTGCAACTTCTTCAGCGAAGTAGCGCCGGGCATTCTCGAAATCGCCTTGTGACTGGGCGTGGTATCCCTGGTGTTCCAGCACAAAGGCTAAAAGAAAACCATCATTCAGTGATTTTGCAATGTCATATGCTTGCTCGAAATACGCTATGGTATCATCAGTAACCTGGTCAGCGCGCACCTTGCCAATCGCGCAAAGCAGAATAGCTTCCCGGTCTGGCCTGTTCAGCGTTCGGGCCAGCTCCAGGGCCTCCAGATAACACCTTGCCGCATTCTCCAGATCCCCGCGATCGTAGTACACATTGCCGCGCTTGCTCAGCAGGAGATGCCGGGTTTCATCAAAATCCTGTCCCAGTTGCGCTGCTGCTGAAATGGCGTCATCCAGTACAGCAACAAACTGAAGCGTGTGTCCCCGCGCAGAAAGATATGGCCCCACCAGGGCTCCCAGCAGCTTCAGGAGCGCCTCATAGTCGCCGGTATCGTGAGCCAGTTCGGCCGCACCGAGGATGTTATTGAATTCCACATCCAGTTCATTCAGATCAGTTTCGTGTGCTAGCGTATACTCACAAATCGCCTGGATGATTGGCTTATGCACATCTTCCTGGTTATCAGCGAGGCTTTTGGCATAACTGTAAGCCAGATCATGCACACGGTAGACACTGAGCGATTCGCTGGTTCGCTGGATACGGTCTGCCAGTCCCCTGCGATGAAGGATCGTGAGGGCCGACTGGATGCGACTTTCATCCACAGCCATGTATCTGGCCAACAGCTCCGGCGTTGCGTTGGGGGCGAACAGATTGCCAAATGCCAGGAAAACCTTCCGAACATCTTCTTCGAGCGCATATAAGCTTGCGGCAAGCAGTTCTGTGATACTTGATCGCCCTTCCTCGGCAAAGTCTTCTGGCATTTCCATCGCGTGAGGGGTCTGTGCAATGCGATCCAGGAGTTCTGCGGGTCCAATCTGATCAACCTTGAGCGTTTTCCCGGCAACTTCCAGAGCGAATGCATGATAGCCTAACTGCCTGCAGACTTCGCTGGCTGCAGAATCGTCGTCGAAATTCCGACCAGCGTAATAGGCAAGCAGATCAAGCGCTGCGTTAGGGTCAAGCCTGCCCACTTCGATGATATATTCAAGCGCGTACCGGTGACGAGCAGTCACAAGGACAGGCAGTCTGCGGGGCAGCGCCTTGAGAATCATGTTTAGTGCAGCGCCATCCCAAACGTCATCAAGAACGAGCAGGGTGATCTCAGATTTTCTTAGGAGCTGGCGTATCGTTTTTGTTTTCTCGCTGTCCCCGGCATTGGCGATCTCCTGCTGAGCGCCAAATGGCCGCGCCATTGCCTCAAACAGAACATCTGCCGGTTCGCTGCCCGCGTACAGCCAGAGAACATTCCCCCGATCATCGTTAAGCCAGTCCGCGGCAACCGTGGCTGCAAGCGATGATTTGCCCGCCCCTCCAAACCCCTGCAAGAGAACCTGTCCCCCTTCTTCCAGGCGGGAACGGATCTCCTGTAGAGTGGCGTCGCGACCAATCAATCTCAACGGTAGTGCAGGGATGTCATCTTCATGCTCGGCAAGCGTCGCGCTGAAATCTCCTGGTCGTCGCAACAGGCGATCGCGCAGCCATACTTCAATGGCTCGCTTAACCTGGTCAAGCAGGTCATCGATCGTCACGTACCACTTGGGTGTAATGCCAGATATCACATCACTCTGCTTATCCAGGAAGTCCTGCAAGCGCGGATCGCGTTTCTGGGTTTCGATGTTCCTGACATAGATGTGGCGGTCGATTGCCCATTCGGTTGCCCGGTTGAATTCGTCAATTGTCCACTCACCGTACTCGTTCCAGAACAAACCGATATACAGGGCCGACTCTTTCAGGGCGTTCAGGTATACCTCGCGAATGGATCTATCTGACGCAGTTGCATCATCTTCAAAAACCCAGGCGCGAAGTTTGATGAAATCATTGCTCAGGCCTGGCAAAAACTCATGGAGTGCTCGCCGCTCCTGAACAAATTCCTGCATCTTGGAACTGATGAAAACAGAGAGTTCTAAGGTCATATGATCAATACCGTTGCGTAACCAGTTTCGGAACTGCCTGATGCTCTGTGGTACAGCCCACTCTTTGTTATTTTAACCGAAGGCATCAAATTGCGTGCGAGCCCTCCCGGATACCCTGTACTCCCGGCTGCGGGATGAAGCTTGACATAATCTGCAAAATCACGAAACAATATGGTATGCTGTAGATTCTTTATTGTGTTTTGCTCAGCGCTGCCCTCATCCCCTCCTCACTGCTCTGCGCCACTGTCTAGTGCTCGTCGTCGGCTTAGCGCCAACGAGTCATGAAACCCCAGCATCCACAGACAGCCTGGATTCACGCGCAGTCCATCTAATTGAGTAGAAAGCAAAATCATGTGGATACCCTGGCTCTATCGATTCCGGCCATGTACGGCGATCATCACGTGATCGAAGTACGGCGTATCCTGCTGGGTCTCCCTGGCGTCAGGCAGGTCGCCGCCAGCAGCGCGTTCCACCATGCCACGATCACCTACGATCCAGACCAGATTGAGCAGGCAGCCATCATCCGGACCCTCGAATCCGCGGGCTATTTGCAGGACATGCAAATGCCATTGGAGACAGGTGCGGCGGCATACGGTCGCAACGGCAACACCGTGTTCTTCCGCCATACCGTTGCCTACCACCAGACCCGCCGAACCGTTGGTTTCGCCCAGAGTACCGGCCGTGTCGGACGACCGCTGTGGCCGTGCCCCGGCCTCGGTCCTGTTCCTGAGCCGGATGATTCTGAATAGGGGGAAAGCACTATGGCCAGAGAAAAACGCAGCCCTGAAGAACAGTCTATCGACCCGGCCGCCCAGCAGATGCTGGTTCGCGCCGAGCAGATCGGTGTGGGAACAGCCTTCAGCCGGGCCGACGACATGTCTCCCTGCAACATTGGCTCGGCAGGCATGTGCTGCAAAATCTGCGGGATGGGACCCTGCCGCCTGACGAAGGATGGCCAGACGGGCGTTTGCGGCGCCACGCTGGACACGATCCAGGCCCGCAACCTGATTCGTTCTATCGCTGCCGGCGCGGCGGCCCATTCCGACCATGGCCGCGATATGGCGTTCACGCTTAAGGCGGTAGCCGACGGTGAGGCCGAAGGCTATGTGATCCGTGACGTCGCCAAGCTGCGGGCCATTGCTGAGCGCTACCAGATCCGGATCGAGGATCGTTCTCCCCAGGATATCGCCCGCGAGCTGGCGGAGCTTTACATCTCGCAGTTTGGGCAGCAGCGCGGCAAGGTAGCCCCGGTTGCGCGCGCCCCGGAAAAGCGCAGGAAGCTCTGGGAAGAGCGCGGTGTGATCCCCCGCGGCATCGACCGTGAGGTTGTGGAGGCGCTGCATCGCACCCATATTGGTGATGACCAGAACGCCGAACACATTCTGGAGCATGGCATTCGAACCGCGCTGGCTGACGGTTGGGGCGGCAGCATGATCGCAACGGATGTTGCCGATATCCTCTTCGGAACACCGGCCCCAATCGTGGGTCAGGCCAATCTCGGCGTGCTGAAAGCCGACATGGTGAATGTCGTGATTCACGGCCACGAACCCACGCTCAGCGAAATGATCGTGGCCGCGTCACAGGACCCGGAGATCATCGCCTATGCCCATGCAGCCGGCGCAGCAGGGGTGAACCTGTCCGGCATTTGCTGCACGGCCAACGAGACGTTAATGCGGCAGGGCGTTCCAGCAGCCGGAAACTTCCTCCAGCAGGAGCTGGCTATTCTGACCGGCGCTGTAGAAGCAATGGTCGTGGATGTCCAGTGTATCATGCAGGCACTGGTCCCGCTGGCGGCCAAATTCCATACCCAGATCATCACCACATCGCCTAAAGTCCAGATCAAAGGCGCGCTGCACATCGAGTTTGACGAGCATCGCGCTATGACGATTGCCCGGCACATCCTGCGCACCGCCATCGACAATTTCAAAAACCGGGGAGAAACCCTCATTCCGGATATCCGCGAAGACCTGATCCCGGGCTTCTCACATGAATACATCAGCTACATGCTGGGCGGCACCTATCGCGCGTCGTTCCGACCCTTGAACGATGCCATCATGAGCGGGCGCATCCGCGGTGTGGCGGCGATCGTGGGCTGCAACAATCCGCGCAGCCAGCACGACTTGCTGCATACCTATGTGACGCGCGAGCTGCTGAAGCAGGATGTCCTGATCGTGCAAACCGGCTGCGGGGCGATTGCCAGTGCCAAGCTGGGCCTGATGCTTGGCGAGGCTGGTTTGGAGCAGGTGGGGCCCGGTTTGCAGGAAGTCTGTGAGACCGTTGGCATCCCGCCCGTACTGCACATGGGCTCCTGCGTGGATAACACCCGCATCCTGACGGTGCTGACCCAGATGGCAGAAGACGGCGGCCTGGGGGATGACATCGATCAGATTCCGGCCGTTGGGCTGGCGCCGGAATGGATGAGTGAAAAGGCGCTGGCCATCGGGGCTTACTGCGTGGCCTCCGGCGCATACGTGATCTTTGGCGGCTCCTCTCCCGTCAGCGGGATGCCCGACAGAGTGGAGGACAGTGATGTTGTGGCCCGCTATATCAGCGCAGGCTGGGAGAAGCTCTACGGCGGCAAACTCGAATTTGTGCCTGACCCGGACGAGATGATCCAGCGCACGCTGGCCCATATCGACGCAAAACGCGCTGCGCTTGGCCTACCGGCGTACGATCCAGCGCGCTTTGGCCGCAGCGGCGACGCCCGCATCCGTGACCTGGAAGAACTGCCGCTTCCCGAACGACAGGCGGCGCTCTATGGGATGCCGAACAAGTAGGAGGGGTTATGTCTCGCTATATTGCTACCCGCGCCCTGCGCGGCGCCAACCTGCTCGTTTCTGAAGCGGAAGCCATGCTCGCCCGCGCGCTGGCCGAACATGGACCCGATACGCCGGTTGCGTTTCCCAACACCGCCTACTACCTGCCCCTGATCCTGGGCATGACCGGGCTGCAGGTTGAAACGCTCGGCCAGCTGGAGCCGGCCCTCAGGCATGCGCGCGAGCTGCTGCACCCGGTCCCATCCGAGCACCACTGGACGCCTTACCTGGGGGAAACCCTGGATGGAGGCATGGCTACGCTGCTCGCGGCAGAGGTGATCGAGGCCATTCGTTTTGTGTACGGCCTTCAACCGGAGCCAATGCCTGGTTTTCAGCTGGCTGGCGGAACAGCCTTCACCAGCCCGGACAATCATCTCGTTGGGGCTGGTGCCGATGCCGGGCATCTCAACGGCCCAATCGACGATATCCAGCTGCGCTCGTGGGGTATTCAACTCGTTGATGGCCGCATGCCCGGTTTCGCCGCAATCGTCGGCGCAGCTAAATCGAACGAAGTGGCAGTCAGGATCGTGCGGGAGTTGCAGCGCCGCAATATCCTCACGTTCCTCAGCGGTAACGTTAACGGGCGCAGCATCATTCACCAGCTTCACGAAGAAGGTGTGGAGCTGGGCTACGACACCTACACGGTGCCCTTTGGGACAGACACGATCAGCGCCATCTATGCCCTGGGGTTTGCCGTACGCTCGGCCCTGACCTTTGGCGGCATGAAGGGCGGCCAGGCACGTGATATCCTGCTTTATAACAAGGAGCGCGTGTTCGCGTTTGTGCTGGCTTTGGGAGAAGTGGACGATCTCAAGTATGCAGCGGCGGCCGGTGCGATTAACTTCGGCTTCCCGGTCATTGCTGACACCATCATCCCGGAAATTCTGCCCACCGGTATCACCACCTACGAGCACGTGGTCAGCCTGCCCTTCAATGAAATCGAGGGCGCCAACGATATGGAGCGCGCCGAGCGCCTGGTGCAGAAGTGCATCGAAGTGCGCGGCGTCAAGATCCAGGTGACGGATGTGCCTGTCCCAGTACCCTATGGCTCGGCTTTTGAAGGCGAGGTGGTGCGCCGGGCCGATATGCGCGTGGAGTTTGGCGGTAAGGAGTCGCGCTGCTTCGAATACCTGTACATGGCCGACCTGAACGAGGTTGTTGATGGGCGGATTGAGATCATCGGCCCGACATTCGATCATCTTGAGGAACGCGGCCACATGGATATGGGCATTGTGGTCACGGTTGCCGGGCGGCAGATGCAGGAGGACTTCGAGCCGGTCCTGGAGCGCCAGATCCACTACTTCATCAATGGCGCATCTGGCATCCAGCACATCGGCCAGCGCGACATCACCTGGATCCGCATCTCCAAGAACGCTGCCGATAAGGGATTCGACCTGGAGCATTTTGGCCGGATTCTGCATGCGCGTTTCCATGCAGATTTTGGGGCCATTGTGGATAAGGTGCAGGTGACGATCTACACCGAGCCAGAGCCGATGCAGAAGTGGCTGGCCACTGCCCGCGAAGCCTATGACTATCGCAATAAGCGCCTGGCCGACCTGACCGACAACCGGGTTGAGGAATTTTACTCCTGCACCCTGTGCCAGTCCTTCGCGCCGGATCATGTGTGCATTGTCAGCCCCGAGCGGCTGGGCCTGTGCGGGGCTTACAACTGGCTGGACTGCAAAGCCTCCTTCAGCATCAATCCCACCGGCCCCAACCAGCCAATAAAACTCGGCAGGATACTGGACGCAGACAAAGGGTATTGGGAGGGTACCAACGACTACGCCAGGATCGGATCGCATGGCGCGGTTCAGGAAGTCGCGATGTACTCGATCATGGAAAGCCCGATGACGGCCTGCGGGTGCTTTGAGTGCATCGTGATGCTGATCCCCGAAGCCAACGGCGTGATGGTGGTGAGCCGAGAAGACACCAGCATGACCCCGGCTGGCATGACCTTCAGCACGCTGGCCGGCATTGCCGGTGGCGGCCTGCAGACGCCGGGCGTGATGGGCGTGGGCAAATACTATCTGGTCAGCCCGAAGTTTATCTCGGCGGATGGTGGTTTGCAGCGCGTGGTGTGGATGAGCAGCGTGCTCAAGGAATCAATGGCGGATGAACTGCAGGCCGCGGCCGAACGCGAAGGCAACCCTGATCTGATCGCCAAGATCGCGGATGAACGGCAGGTCAGCAGCGTGGAAGACCTGCTTGCCTGGCTGGAGGAACACAACCATCCGGCCCTGATCATGGAAGCCATCTTCTAGAGGCTGGCGACTTTACACGGGAGCAACCATGACCGAACCATTGCTTGTCCGGGATCTGATGACAGTTGGCGTTAGGACCTGCGGGCCGCAGACGCCCATCGCAGACGTGATCCGGCTCATTCTCCAGGAGAACCTGGAAGCGATTGTTGTCCTGGATGCAGAGGGTCATGCCGTGGGGGTGGTCAGCCAGGATGATGTCATCCGCGCCTTCGACGCCTGCGCTGATCCCACGCTGACTGCCGAACACGTGATGCGCGATGATGTTCCGCAGGTTCCCCCGGATATTCCGGTTACGGCCGCGGCGCAGATCATGCGCGATCGCGGCCTGCGCGCTGTGTTCATGATTCATCATGCCGGTGGCATCACGTATCCCGCCGGCGTTTTGTCCTATACGCATCTGCTGCGCTATCTGGCTGCTGCCCGCGACAGCGACGACATCAGTGACCTGGGCATCAAGGCCGCGCGCCAATCCCCTGTTGAGGCTTTCATCCAGAAACGAGATATGGCCCGCCGCCGCGCCCGCCCTGAGGAGGAGTGATTCCTATGCCCGTAGAGATTCCTAAGGATAAGTGGCCCGGCCAGGTGCGGGCCATCACGCTGGGAGCCACCGCTGAACAGGGCGGTACTCGCTCCCACACGGTGACTATCGGAGGGCAGAAGGCCCTGCCTTTCATGCACTTTGAGGCCGAGACGCCCCACCGGCCGCTTATCGCGCTGGAAATCAAAGACTGCTTTCCGCAGGACTGGTCTCCTCTGCTGCACGAGGCGTGGGGTCCGGCTCTGGACGATCCAGGCGCGTGGGCCAGGGCGGCTGAAGCTGCTGGAGCCGATCTGATCATGCTCGCGCTGAGCCTGAACGATGCCAGCGGCAATACGCTGACACCTGCCGCAGCCGTCAGCGCGACTCGATCTGTGCTGGAGGCGACCGGCCTGCCGCTGGTGATCAGCGGCCCCGGCCAGGCGGAGATTGACAATGCCGTGCTGGTGCCAGTTGCCGAGGCAACCAAAGGGGAACGGGTCGTGCTGGGTACCTGTGAGGACAAGAACTATCGCACGATTGTCGCGGCGGCCCTGGCAAACGATCATCTTGTCATCGCGCGCACCCCGATGGATGTGAACCTTGCCAAGCAGCTCAACATCCTGATCACCGATATGGGCCTGCCGCTGGATCGTATACTTATGGACCCGACAACCGGCGCCCTCGGCTACGGCATCGAGTATGGCTATTCCGTCATGGAACGGCTGCGGCTGGCGGCGCTGCAGGGCGACGCGATGACCCAGCTTCCCATGCTCGTCACGCCCGGTTTTGAGGCCTGGAAAACAAAAGAGGCGAAGGTCAGCAGCGGGGTGCCGCATGAATGGGGCGACTGGGAACAGCGCGCCATCAACTGGGAAGTGCTCACCGCCGTGATGCTGCTCGAATCCGGCGCGGATATCGTCGTGCTGCGCCATCCGGAAAGTGTCCGCCGCGTGCGCTCGGCAATTGATGACCTGATGACCGTTCCGGTCACAGCCTAGAGGGGGAGGTAACGTAACCGATGGCACTCAGTGGCATTCAGATTTACAAACTGCTGCCGCAAACCAACTGCAAGGACTGCGGCTTCCCCACCTGCCTGGCGTTTGCCATGAAACTGGCGGCCAAACAGGTAGAGCTTTCCACCTGCCCCCATGTCTCCGATGAAGCCAAAAGCCAGCTTTCCGAGGCAGCAGAACCCCCGGTGCGGCTCGTCACCCTGCAGGCTGACGGGCATCAGGTCCAGGCTGGCAACGAGACCGTGCTGTTCCGCCATGAAAAGCGCTTCTTCCACAAGCCGGGGCTGTTTGTGCGCATGCTTGATACCGATCCGCCTGATGCAATCGAAGCGCGGGTTGAAGCGGCAAGTGCCTACGCTGTGGACTATGTAGGTATGGAACTGCAGCTGGACGGCTTCGCGGTTGAAGCCGCTTCCGGCGATCCAGCCACCTTTGCAGCGGCGATCAGCATTGTCAGAAGCAGTACCGCCTTTCCGCTGATCCTGATCAGCCCTGACCCGGCGGTGATGGCTGCCGGGCTGCAGGCCGTGGATGGCGAACATCCGCTGATCTATGCTGCCAGCGCAGCCAACTGGCAGGATATGGCCGGCCTGGCCAGGCAGCACGGCGCTCCCCTGGCCGTTGCGGGCGCATCCCTTGACGAACTGGCGGAGCTGACCGAGCGCATAAAAGAGTCCGGAGTGAAGGATCTCGTGCTGGATCCTGGCGCGCGTGACCTGGGCAGCACACTGACCCGCGCCACGCAGATACGCAGACTGGCGCTCAAGCAGAATTTCCGCCCGCTTGGCTTCCCGATCATGCTGTTTGCAGGGTCAGCCAGTGATCCGGCTCAAGAGGCGATCACGGCTGCCCAGGCCATCGCCAAGTATGCCGGCTTCATTGTTCTGGATACCTTCGCGCCGGATATGATCTATCCGCTGCTGGTGCTGCGCGAGAACATCTACACGGATCCTCAGAAGCCGATCCAGGTGCAGCCCGGCTTGTACGAGATCAACAACCCGCGGCCTGAATCGCCGCTGCTGGTGACCACCAATTTCAGCATCACGTACTTCAGCGTAGCCAACGAAGTGGAAAGCGCCGGCCTGCCGGCCTGGCTGCTCGTCACCGACGCGGAGGGTATGAGCGTGCTGACCGCCTGGGCGGCGGGCAAGTTCGATGCCGAGCGGATCGCCAAAGCGGTGAAGGAGTTTGACGCAGCGGCGAAGGTTGACCCCAGGCGTATCGTGCTGCCGGGCCACGTGGCCGTGCTGTCCGGTGAGCTGGAAGAAGAACTGCCCGGCTGGGAAATCCGGGTGGGGCCGCGTGAAGCGGTTGATCTGCCGATGTTCATGAAGCAAGCGCTGTAAGCCTGAAAGCGCCCCACGCCAGGGAGGGTGTATGGCCGGGCATAGCGTCATCTTTGATACCGCCGAGTCTCCGGTGGAAGTCCCCACTGGCACGCTGCTTACCGAAGCGGCCCAGCTGGCGAATGTCGCGCTGGGGCAGCCCTGCGGTGGCCAGGGCCGCTGCGGACGCTGTGCGATTATCGTCAGGGCCGGATCGGTCCGGCGGCGCAGCACCCTGCGGCTTTCAGCGGAGGATATCGCGGCGGGGTATGCCCTGGCCTGTCAGGCCGTCGTGGAAGGTGATGTGCAGATCAGCATCCCGCCGCAGGAGAAGATCGAGCGCCGCCTGACTACCGACCGGATCGCGGCAGAAGTCCACGTCCCGGCCGGTTATGATCCGGCCAGGCATCAATCCGTAGCGCGGGTAGCCCTTACCCTGTCTCCGCCCAGCATGGATGATCAGACTGATGACTGGAGCCGCCTGCAGACTGCGCTGCGCCAGCAGGCCGGGATCGACAACCTGACCGCGTCGCTGCCCGCGCTGGGCGCGATCAGTAACTCCCTGCGGGCCGGACAGTGGCAGGTCAGCGCTGTGATCGACCTTGATCCACCCGTGCCGCGTCTGATCGGGCTGTTCCCCATGCACGCGCCTTCTGATACGCCCCTGTGGGGCATTGCCATTGACATCGGGACAACCACGGTCTCACTGTGGCTGGCAAACCTGATCAGTGGTGAAGTCCGATCCCAGGTGGCGGAATACAACGGCCAGATCACGCGCGGGGAAGATGTGATCAGCCGCATCATCTACGCCAGCAAGAATCAGGGCGCGGCGGAAATGCAGGGTCTGATTCTTGAGACAATCAACTCCCTGGTGGAGGTCGCCTGCCAGCGCGCCCGGATTACGCCGGACATGATCGTCAAGGCGACCGTTGTCGGGAACAGCACCATGATTCACCTGCTGCTGGGCCTTCCAGCGGAGAGCATCCGGCTGGCGCCGTTCGTGACGACGGTGAACCAGGTGCCACACCTGACAGCGAGCGCGACTGGAATCGGCATCCACCCGGAAGCGACCGTGGAATGCCTGCCAGGGGTGGCCAGCTACGTCGGCGCCGATATCACCGCCGGGGTGCTTTCCTCCGGGCTGGACGACACGGAAGACATCACCCTGTTTATCGACATTGGGACGAATGGTGAGATTGTCCTGGGCAACCGCGAATGGCTGCTCACCTGCGCCTGTTCCGCTGGCCCTGCGTTCGAGGGCGCGGGTGTGCGCGATGGGATGCGTGCCACGCAGGGCGCTATCGAGGAAATCTGGATAAACGGGGATACCTGGGAGCCGACTATCCGCGTGATTGGGGGCGGCAAACCGCGCGGCCTGTGCGGCAGCGGATTGATCGCCCTGCTCGCAGAGATGTTCCTGACCGGGGTGATTGACAAAGGCGGACACCTGAACATTGGTCTGCCCACGCCTCGAATTCGAACCCGCGACCATACGCTCGAATACGTGGTGGCCTGGGCCGATGAGACCGCTAACGGACGTGACATCACGATCACCAGCGTCGATATCGATAACCTGTTGCGCGCCAAGGCCGCCATCTACGCCGGCTTTGGCGTACTGGCGGAGAGCGCCGGCCTGGCGCTGGATGCTGTGGCGCGGGTGCTGGTGGGTGGGGCGTTCGGCAAGTACATCAATGTTGAAAAGGCGGTTGAGATCGGCCTGCTGCCCGATATGCCCTGGGAATGCTTTGAGTTTCTGGGGAATACCGCCATCAAGGGCGCGTATCTGGCTCTGCTGGATCGCTTCGCGCGCGATCGGATCCGCGCCATCGCCAACCGGCTCACATATATCGAGCTTTCAGCCGACAACCGCTTCTACGAAGCGTTTACATCCGCGCTGTTCCTGCCCCACACCGATCTTTCACGTTTCCCCACGGTGCAGGCAGCTTTAACCCCATAGAGGAACAGCCATGTACATTATCGGTGAGAATATCCATATCATCTCCCAGCATGTCAAGAATGCGCTGGCCGAAAAGGATGCGAGATTTTTCCAGTCGCTGGCCGTTCAGCAGGTGGAGGCCGGGGCGCAGGCGCTTGACCTGAACCTTGGCCCGCGCAAGAAAGACGGTGAGGAGGTCTTTCCCTGGATCGTCGACGTTGTTCAGGCTGTGGTGGATGTGCCCCTCAGCTTCGACAGCACCAACCTGGCCGGGATCGAGGCCGGGCTGAAGCGGGTTACAAAAGCTCAGCCGATCATCAATTCCACCTCTGCCGAAGAAGAACGGCTGGAGAAAGTCCCCCTGGTCGCCAAACAGTACAACACCCGGCTGGTTGCGCTGACGATGGGCAAGAGCGGTATTCCCGTCAGCGCCGATGAGCGGGTCAACATCGCCATTGAGCAGCTGATCCCCCGCGTGCTGGAGATCGATTTTCCGGTGCAGGATCTGATCATTGATCCACTTGTGCTGACCGTTTCCGGCTGCCAGGAATACTGCCCGGAGCTGATTGAAGCGGTGCGCACGCTGCAGTTCGCCTGGGACCCGCCGCCGCCCATCTCTGTCGGGCTGTCAAACGTATCGAATGCAGTACCCCGCGAGAATCGAGGGTTGATCAACCGGGTCTATGGGGTGATGCTCATGGGCGCCGGGCTGCAGATGATGATTGCTGACCCGCTGGATGAAGATCTTAAGGAGACAATCCGGATTGTGGAGGAGCGGGACAGCAGTACGGCCCTTGGGCGGCTGTACCTCAGGCTGTATGATCGTGTTGCGGGGATGGAAGCCCTCACCATTGAGGATATCGACATGAAAGACCCGTCACAGGCGGCGATCTGGAAGACCGTGCAGATTCTGCTGAACCGGGTTATTTATGCTGATTCGTACCTGCAGCAAGAAGCGCTGGCCTGATCCCGGTCGCCACGCTTAGAAACAGGGAGGCGTATCATGCCTGGCTTCACCCCCGGCCGCCGCTGGCAGCCACCGTTCTTTCCCTTCAAGCGCGAACCGCTGGGCCGCCGGATGCTGGCCCAGATGGAGCGCTGGATCAAGGGGCCGCTGTTTGGCTGCCGCATGTGCGGCAACTGCCTGCTGCAGGAAACCGCCTTCATCTGCCCGATGGAATGCCCCAAAGGTATTCGCAACGGCCCTTGCGGCGGATCCACCCGTGCCCATTGCTATGTAGATGAAACCCGACCCTGCATCTGGTACAAGATCTACGACCGCGCCTTCGCGATGGGCCGTGAGGAAAAACTCCTGGAGGTGCTGCCCCCCATCGACTGGGACAAGACCGGCACGGAAACATGGGGGGATGTGGTGGCACAGGCGCGCCAGGTCGGTCTGGATCGGGTGGCGCGTGGTCTGACCAGCCGTGATCCCGGCGTGCGGGCCGTCACCTGGGACTCAGTATTTCGCCCGGTGCGCCAGCCGGACTGGTGGGGTGGCGACGATCAATATCACCCCCCAGGCTACACCGAACCTGTCTCCGATCTGGAGCGCCGGCTGCGCGCCGGTGAGTTCGTGGTCACGACGGAAGTCGCTCCGCCGATGAGCACCGCCACCGGTAAGCTGTGCCGCAATGTGGAACTGGTCTGGCCCTATGTGGCGGCAGTCAACTTCACGGACAATCCCTCGGCCACGCCGCGTATGTCCAGCCTGGCCTGCAGCACGCTCGCCATCCAGCATGGCGCGGAGCCGGTACTCCAGATCGCGGCCCGGGACCGGACGCGCATGGGCCTGCAATCCGAGATCATCGGGGCCAGCGCGCTGGGCATTCGCAACGTCCTGTGTCTTTCGGGCGACCATGCCCGCCTGGGGCCGGGGCCACAGGGCCGTTCCGACGTGGTAGATATCGACGCCATTCAGATGCTGTGGATCCTGCGCAAGATGCGCGATGAAGGCAAGTATCTGGACGGGCGGTCGATCAAGGCCCCGCCGCAGCTCTTCCTGGGCGCGGCTGCGGCCCCGTTTGCAAGCGAGCCGAAATTCCAGGCGATACGCGAGCACAAGAAGGTTAATGCCGGGGCGCAGTTCTTCCAGACGAACCTGGTATACGATGCAGACGGCCTTGAGGTCTGGCTGGAGGCGCTGGCCCAGCGTGACATTCTGGACAAAGTCTATATTCTGGTGGGCATCACGCCGCTTAAGACGCTCAAAATGGCCCAGTACATGCACCACGATGTGCCCGGGGTGACCATCCCGGACCAACTGCTCAGGCGTCTGGAGGACGCTGGAGATGGGGTGGAAGAGGAAGGCATCCAGATCGCGCTGGAGCTGATTGAGGCCGTTAAGGATAAACAGGGCGTGAGTGGCGTCCACCTGATGGCCGTCGGCTGGGAAGAGATCGTGCCGCGCATCGTGCGGGAGGCCGGGGTGCTGCCGCCGGATTTTGCCGAGCCGGAGCAGCCCGAGGCGGCCATGGACAAGGCATAGCAGCAATCAGGAGAGGCAGGGCATCATGAAGCTGGCCATCAGTGGCAAGGGGGGGGTGGGCAAAACGACCCTGGCGGCGCTCCTGGCGCAGGTGTACGCCGAAGCCGGGCGTGATGTGCTGGCGGTAGACGCTGATCCTGCCCCCTGCCTGGCCGGAGCGCTGGGTTTTCCAGCCGGGCTGCGCGCCAGGCTGCACCCGATTGCGGAGATGGACGATCTGATCGAAGAACGCACCGGAGCGAAACCCGGCACCACCGGCGGATTCTTCACGCTCAACCCGCGGGTTGATGACCTGCCGGCACGATTCAGTATTATGCACCGGGGCGTTCGCCTGCTGGAGATGGGCGGGGTTGATGCGGGTGGATCGGGGTGTATCTGCCCGGAAAGCGCCATGCTCAAGACGCTCTTCACCCATCTGCTGTTTCGCAAGGACGACATCCTCATCCTGGATATGTATGCCGGGGTGGAACACCTGGGCCGCGCCACGGTGGATTTTGTGGATGCCCTGCTTGTGGTTGTGGAGCCAACCCGGCGCAGCCTGGGAACTGCTGCCCAGATCAAGAAGCTGGCGAATGATATTGGCCTGGAAAAACTGTGGCTTGTGGCCAATAAGGTGCGTGATGAAGAAGAGCAGAATTTTGTGCTCACCCAGTCACCCGGCATCCCGGTGCTGGGGATGCTGCCCGCCGATCTGGCCGTACAGGAAGCAGACCGGCTGGGTGTGGCAGTGTACGATCATGTGATGACCTTGCGGGAAACCGCCGAACAGATTGCCCGGCAGCTTGACACTGTCTGAATCTATGCCGCGCCCCGGCAGCCGGATCAGCTCCGATTGCTCAGGGCCAGCGCGCGTCAGTCGCCAGGTGCATACAGGAGCCAACAACAATGACCACCACTATCGCCCTTGCTGGAAAAGGCGGAGTCGGCAAGACCACTGTCGCTGCTATGGTGATCAAATACCTCACGCGAACTCAGCCCGGCCCGATTCTGGCCATTGACGCTGATCCCAGCAGCAATCTGAATATGGTGCTGGGCCTGCCCCTGGAATGGACGGTGGGGGATATTCGGGAAGAGATGCTGGCCCAGGTCAAGGAATCGCTGACCGCGGGTGGGGCGGCGATGGGCGCCCTGCCGGGCGGCATGAACAAACGCGACTATCTCAATATCGAGATTCGCTCCGCGCTGGCGGAGGGCGATCGGGTAGATCTGATCGCCATGGGCCGCTCCGAAGGGCCGGGTTGCTATTGCGCGGTGAACCATAACCTGCGCGAGGTGATTGACAGCCTGAGCAAGCATTATCGTTATGTCGTGATCGATAACGAGGCCGGGATGGAACACCTCAGCCGCCGCACCACCCGCGATGTGCAAATCCTGCTGATCGTCACCGACCCAACGCTGCGCGGCGTGGTTGCGGCAGAGCGCATCGCAGGCTTTCAGCACGCGCTGGATATCAACATCGAGCAGAGCTACCTGATCCTCAACGGCTTGCCCACCCCCGAAATCCCTCCTATGATGCAGGCCAGGCTTGATGAGCTTGACATACCATTGCTCGGTGTTATCCCGCGGGATGAGACACTGATCGAGCTCGAGTTCAGTGGGCAGCCACTGGTTAATGTGAGTACAGCGGCGCCTGTCTATGAGTGTGTAGCTGCGATGATGTCTCTAATCTTATAGGGGGTTGACGTTTAGAGGCTGTCTTGCTGACCTGTCCCAGGAATATGCACCTCTTCTTAAGTCAGTATCGCCGCCAATCTACGTGTTGCTGCTACCCGTGTAACTCCGGTGCCGGAGGGCGATACCCCAGGGCGCTGTGGGTTGCGAATTCTTTGGCCACAAACACGCTTCTTGGATAGTTTATTTCTAACCGATGTACAGATCGGCCAGCTCAAGTCGTATCGGGATCCATAACGGGGTGGTCTGGGTGGGGCTGAGTTTTCCCCGTAGATGGGTTTGGGGATAGCATGTCCCTAAACAACAACATCCCCGGGTAATTTATCACCCAGGGATGTGCTCCGGATCGTCACCTCGTCAGCAGATATCGGGGACGGGCGTTAGCGGCGAGGTGCGCAGCAGCCTGTAATGCCCCAGTTGGTTCGAAAGCGGTCTGAACCCATCCGCTTGAGCCGGGGCCGCTACAGCGCCTGTTCCGGCAGCGTTCCCTCGCACGGATCGCACCCCTTCCAGCACGGAGTCGGAGCTTATCCCATGGAACCCCTGGGCCTCTGCCTGACGGGCCTCGCGCTGAAATGACCCGAAGTGCGGCATCATCTCCACACACAGGACGCTCAGCGAGGCGTCGATGGGCAGACCAAGGGCCGCCAGCAGCGCCTTGACTTCAGCGTCCCTCCAGGTCGTGGAGGCCCAGGCCGGGCTGTTCTCGTTGCCTCTGGCCAGCACCACCGTGCCCTCGGCGGTAAGCAACTCCTGCATCTTTCGGGGGATCAGGGTGAGCTTGCGCTCATCGATCAGAATATTGCGGTTGTCCAGCCCGTCCGCCTGCCTGACCTGGGCGTACAGCAGGGCCCAGATATCCGTCCGGGGCGGGTCGGCCGTTATGTTCTTGCCGTTCAGCACAGCCATCGCATGCGGGGCCTCCACCAGCAGCCTTACCTCATCACGATGGCAGGTGCAGAACAGGGTCGGCGCCGGGTGCTGGACCCCGGTTGTGCGCAGCGGACGCCCGAAGCGTCCCTGTGCCGTGGACCAGATACCGGCATGACCCACCCGCAGTTCGTAGGTGAAGAAGCCAAACAACTCGTTGCTCTCCGCGTGCAGGCCGGGCGGCAGCGGGACGAGATAGTGCCGATCAGAAGTCGTGGATTGCTCCAGAGGCTGCATCGCGCCCAGGCCGGCCTGGTCATCACTCTGGCCCGGCGTGATCACGCGAATGTACTCGGGATCGATGCCCAGCGGCGGCTCATCCGGCGGCACGAAGGTCTCCGGACGGTTATCGGAGAGCAGGGGATCTGTCGAATAGCCCAGGATTCGGATGAAGTAGAGATCATGAGGATCGCGCACCGGCTCTTCAAACTCCAGCCACAGGTAACGCTCGCGGGGTTCGGTGGCCGAGTAGGCCTCATCGCGCCGGTACTGGCTCAGCGCCATCCCGGCAGACACGATCCGGGGCACCTGGGCGGGTGGGGTTGTGACCGGCAGGCTGAGCGTCAGCGGCTCGGGATCGTCCTGGTCAGCGGGCGCGACCCTGAAGCGCGGCTCGATGTGGTAGCTCAGCTCGATGACGTCAGGAAAGGCGGTTTCCAGGAGATTGTCGGGCTGCGGCCTGGTGGATTTGGGTTCGACAGCATCCAGATAGATCAGCGTCGTTTTGCTGCGGTCAGGACTTTGCAGGGCGTTGATCGGGGCGGTGCCTTTCATCTCCAGGTCTCCGATCGGCCGGCCCTGGTTATCGTCGATGTCGTCGTCGGACCGGAACTTCAGCTCGCGGAAGATCTCGAAACTCACCTCTTCGACCATATCCCAGGTCCAGTCCCGATCCACCTGGAAAGTCAGCGCGACAATCCAATGGTTGAGCAGCTCGTCCTTGGAGGCGAAGGTGATGGAGGAATGATCGGGAGCCAGCGTATGCCGGATGCGGCGCGAACAACCAAAGACAACCCGCTGGCCTTTTTCGCCCACCAGGGTCAGCCCACGCTGTTCAACGTCCAACTGCTGGGCGAGCCGCTGAATCAACGCAGGGGTGCTGGCTGCGCCCCGCTGGAAGAGCAGGTTTTTAATCCGGCCTTCGTTCGGCTGGGGCGGGTCGGGCTGCAGGTAGATGCCGCGAATCTGGCGAGATTCGCTTAACTCGGCGAGCAGTTCCCGCTCATCCACCGATTCGCGCCGGACCTTCAACTGCACGGGCTTGCCGATGTGGGTAGTTGATGTACCGTAGTAACCCGGGGTGCCATCCCCCAGCCCGCGCAGGGTCAGCCGGATCTCGCGCCCGCGCGGCAGCACCAGCTCATCGAGATCGAGCAGATCGGCTTCGCTCACGCCCAGGTCACCCAGGTTGGATGGATCGCCGAAGTTCAGCACGTTGGCCTGGCGGAAATCAAGGGGGATCGTGAGCGGCGCGTCGAAATCGCCGGGCAGGTCGCGGAAGGTGGTGTACAGGTGGATGAATGGCTCTTTGCCGGACAGAGATAGCTGATTGTCCATCTTCAGTGTGCGGACTTCCACGTCGATCTGCACCCGCACCACATCGGGGTCGGCGATGCCAAAGCTGCCCTCTCCCGCTGCTGCATCGGATGCCGCCTGCAGCAGCGGAATCGGATCGCTGTATTTGTCCGTGAAGACCACGCTCGGGTAGCCCAGGAGGGGCCGCCTCACGGTCAGTGTGTCGTCGGGGAAGTAGGTATCGAGCGGCGCTTCTGGCAGGCGGGGCAGGTTGTCCACGCGCAGCGGTTCCGGCTGGACAAAGCGCTTGAAGTGCTGGGTCGCGATGGGGGCCGGCGCTTCATCAACCGGCTCCTGGGCTGAGTCCGGCCCGCCGCTGGTCATATCCATCAGGCGTACACGGAACTCGTAGATCTCGCCATAACGCATCGGAATTTCGTCAATGCCGATCGGATTGTAAAGACGGCCCAGCACCACGGCCTGTGTCGTGGCCTCCCCGGTCTTGTAAAGGGCGGCGGCATCCTCATCCGGCAGGACCAGCGAATGGCCGTTCCAGCTGGAGAAGTAGGACGGCAGCCAGAACTGCCCGTTGGCCTGGTCTCCGGTCAGTTGCATGGGATGCACTTCAACACCCAGCTCTCCCGCGAATGTTCCCAGGTTCACCGGGCCAAGCTGCAGCGCGGTCTTGCTCTTGACACTGACCAGCGAGTGCCATTCAGTTTCGCCCAGCAGACGGGCATCAATCCGATAGCCAAAGACGCCCATCGGCGCATCCAGGCGCTTGCCCGTGCCCGGCTGCTCGTCCTGCTCCTTCAACTGGCGATTCTGCCAGATGAGCACCTGCTCGTCATCCCAGCCCAGGCGGATGCCAATGTCGTGCAGCGGCGGGAAGCCGTCCTCTTCTTCGGCCAGGAGGTTCTGGCTGATCGGCTGGCTGGAATGGACGATCTTGCTGAACCCGTCGCTGTATTCCGCCGCTTCGATGAAGACCTGATCATAGTTGCCGTCAGGGCCAGCCATGTTGTAGAGAACGGGGAACAGCACCGGGGCAAACAGCGGCCGGGCGGTGCCGAATTCCAGGGCGGGGATGCGGGCGGCGTAGTGGCGGATGAAGTTGAACTGATCATCCGGGGCCAGCCCTGCCAGGTAGTCGCTGCCCTCGCTCAACGTGACAAACAGGAATCCGCCGTCCTCAAAGGCTGAGGCATCGACGGCGATGGTGGCCTCCCGGATCAGCCCCAGGCGACGGGCCAGCGCCGGATGACGCAGGCAGTACGCGTAGACCTTCCCCCATGTGACCTCCGAGGATGATGGCTTGAAGGCCGGGTTCGGCCCGGTGTCTTCCTTGATGGCGCAGTGGTAGCTGTCATCGGTGACCGCTTCCGGCACCCGTGGTCGGGTGAAGTGAAACGCCTGCCGGTAGGTCGGAGCCAGGTATTTCCTGATATTCAGCTGCGGTTTGGGCGGTTGCGCCAGATCCGCGGCCACGATGGTGTTCTTGATCTGGAACTGGTTCTGCAGCTCCGTGAAGATGGCTACCGCGTCCGGGAAGCTGGTGGCTCCCTCCAGCGCGACCGTCGTATCGACCGGGGTGTGAACCGGAAACTGCCCGAGGTCAGAGATGATGCGGGCCTCCAGGCGCAGGCTGGACTGCGCGAAGGCGGGGCCGGTGCTGGCCGCGTTCGGAAAGCCCAGCGGCAAATCCAGCAGCGGATTGCCTGACCATTGCGTGCCGATCTGGGGCAGGATCAGGATGTTCACGGCCAGGTTGCTGCCGTCAAAACGCTGTGGAAACGTCAGAATGTTCAGACGATATTGATCAAACATCGATTACCGACCTCCGCTTACGCTATTTGCCGGGTTTCCTGCCAGGACTCGGAGAAACTGATATTGATGATCAGGAAGATGCTGATATCCAGCCCAAAGGTCACCTGGGCGATCATGTTGGTGGTGTCCGATCCAAGCAGCCTTTCGATCATGCCCTTGGCTTCAATCGTGATCGTTACGGTGACGATACCGCCCAGAATCTCGGCCCTGCCCCGGAACAACAGGAAGGCAGCGATGACCAGCTTGGAACTGTCCAGGACCATCTCCACGCCCACCATGTAGAGGAGTGACACATTGCCGACCACTGGCAGGCCGACATTGATCTCCGCCCCGAAGCCGAACTTCATCATCAGGCTGGGTCCGGTTTTGATATCAGCCGCCAGGCGCAGATCGACCGAGCCGGTGGCGTAAATCGTGGCCGCCGCAACGCTGACGCACATCACCGACAGCCGCCCGTAAAACTCCAGGAAAGCCCCCGCCGAGGGGATCAGCTGCGCGGGGTTGTCAGTTAGCGCAAAGACCTCGTTGAAGTAGACCCCCACTCCCAGGCTGGCTTCCAGCTTGAGCGGCGCCGTCGGGCTGTCCGCTGCCGGTGGTGGGAAGCGTAGCAGCGGAATCTCCTTGCGGGCATGGAAGGCATAAGCCCAGCTGTCCGCCGAGTTGCTCATGGCGATTTCCAGCCCCTTGGCCAGGGCCTCTGCATAGTCGCCACCCTGAAGCATGAGCAGGATTTGCAGGATGTCAATCACCGGCTGCAGGGCATCGCTGAATTCCAGCTCTGGCCCCTGGAAAGCGGGCGCCGCGCCCTTTTCCGCATCAAATTTGCCCTTGACGATCATCAGGCGCGTCAGGGGGCCAAGATCGACGACCATGCCGATGTTGTTGAGCTTGGAGAGCCAGCGCTTGCCCATGTCCGCGGCAGCGGAATCGATCCCGAAATTGATGAAGCCGTCGCTCAGCTTGTTGCCGCCCTTGTCGCGCTTGTCATACTCAATGTAGATCTTCAGAAAGTCCTCATCGATGATGTACCACGGGCCATCCGGCAGGGCCTTCTCGAAGACCTTTTCAGGGTTCGCCTCATCCAGTAACCTGTAGCCTTCCTCAATGATTTTGGTCTTGTAGCTGCCCAGGGCCAGGGGAATGGCATCCTGCAGGTTCGGGAAGATGCCCGCCGAATTGAGCATCCGGTACGCATCGGCGAAATCCGGCGTCTCGCTCAGCAGCTCCTCAAGGCCTTCCTCAAAGCGTGGCTTGCGGAACATGGCCTTCTGGGTGCCGGTTGATTGCAGCAGGCCGAAGAACAGCGAGGTCGCTTGCGGGGTTCGCACCAGTTCCATCGGGTTTTCCAGGCGCAGGGGCGCGGTCGCCGCACCCCCCAGCACGCCTTCCCGAATCAGTGGCACCGTGGCCGCGTCTGGCAGGGGGGCAACTTCCCCGCTGCCGTGCTGATACTGGACCACGCTCCACGATCCGTCTTTGGGCAGGACAACCGAGCCGCGCGCCGTGCTCACAAAGAGTGGCTTGGAGACGGCATTGATCGACTCGCTGACATCCACCCGCGTGATGCGCATGTGCTGCCCGGTCGTGCCGATGTTGACCACACAATCCACCGGGCCACCCAGCGACCCGAACTGCTCGCGCAACAGATCGCGGAACAGGAAGTCGGGGATGGGCTGTCCCTTTGGGCCAAGCTGCACGTAGCCCAGCATCCCGCGGGAAGGAACCCGCCCGTTCACCGCCCCGCTTTCAACGAACTCGATCTCAACATCGGCATCGAAGTAGACGGGCTGCAGCTTCACTTCAGGGTTCTTGAACTCGGGCGGTGTGCCATTGTTGACGATCTGCTCCACGCCTGCGTCGTCAATGTAGGTATCGCCGTTGGCCTTGTTCCAGGTCCGTTCGAACACGGGGATTGCCGGGGTTTCGGTGATGTTGCGAACATTGAAGACGCCCTTCACCAGGCCGGGATGGAACTCGAACGGGTTCGGCCGCTTGACAGGCTGGGATACCGGGGTCTCTTTGACCCGGTAGCTGAAGTCATACAGGCCCGGCGTTTCCGCCTGCCAGCCGGTATCGAAGCGGTAGACATAGCTGCTGCCCGCCCGGAAAATGATGATGGTGCGTACGACCCGTATGCCCCAGGGATAAACCACGCTCTTGACCTGGATGACTTCGTGCGCGGTGCGGCCGATGAAGACATCAAAGCGGGCCTGGCTGGTTTCGGCAAAGGCGGCCTCCGGGTTTTCCCAGTGGCTGAAGGTGCTGGTGCCATACCCGGAAAAGTCGATGCGCTCCAGGGGGACGCCCCGGTCGCCATACCCGCTGGTGAGCACGAAGAATTCATTGTTGAAGATCTCCGCCACGCTCCTGCCCAGCGTGCCCGCCCCGGTGGGCGTGCCATTCGGCAGGACGACGTTATTGAGCTGAAGCGTGCCGCCGATGAACATCGGGCTTTCGGTGGTGCGTTCCGGCGCGTCCACCTGCAGCTGCAGAGCGCCCGTGAGCGAACCGTCTCGGAATGTCTGCTGGTTGGCGCTCAGTCCGGCATCCGGCAGGTAGGCGTGATTCTTGTTGATCTCGGCGAATGCCTTGAGGCCAAAGGGCAGCGTAAAGAGCGCGCCAGTGAAGCCGGCGGTGGCCTCGTTGAAGTAGCGCAGCAGCTCCTCCACCTTGGGCAGGGGCGCGATAGGCACGCGTTCCTGATTATCGTTAAACAGGCGGGTGGGGCCGCCGTCGTTAGGGTAGAAGTTGAGAAGGGCGGGGGGATCGCCCGCCACCTGGGGGGCGGTCAGGTTGAACAGCGGTTCCCAGGAGTTCTGTGGCACGGTAAAAGCGCGGACAAAACGCCCTTCTGCCGTCAGGTCCATGCCTTCGACCTGCAGCGGAAACAGGCTTTGTGCCTGATCGCCCGTGTGCTGAGCGCCGTAGATCTTGTAGAAGACGTAGTCATTATCTGTGACGGTTTCGGGGTTGAACCAGCCCAGGCTGACGCCCATCCAGTCGGCGTTAGTGGAAACGTCCAGCAGGGCAAACTGCTCCTCGTAGAATCGACGGAACCGTCGGTCCCATTCGGCTTCCAGCGGTGGCTGGATATTGGAGGCAAACAGGTGGGCGGAGCTGATCTCTGCGCCGGCCACATTGTATGCCGGAGGCGGGGCGATAGACGACGCCAGCAGGGTTGTGCCGGTTGCCCCCAGCGGCAGCAGGTGAAACCGGGTCTCCACCGCATCCGGGGCGTCATCTGCCGCTTTCTGCCACCCGATCTGGCCGATCAACAGCATGCCAATGCCGACTTTGCCACGGCGCCCCAGCCTGCGGAACATGCCAACATTTGCCGCGTAGGGGTCCGGCAGGGTGGGCAGCAGGCTGTACAGGCCGAACACCAGGAGGACATTACCCACATCGACCACTTCTTCATCCAGCAGCTCGGCAAAGAGCAGGAAGCCGTTAACCGGTGTCGTGGTAAACAGGGCATTACGCAGCGCCAGCCCGATAGGTTCTGGAAACTGCATGGGCTGCGACTGCTGAGGGTCCAGGTTGTCGACCAGGATGTTGTCATCATACAGGTAGACAAACTGCAGGGCCTCGGTGTAGCTGAGAGCCAGCAGCGATTGTTTCGAGCGAATTTCGAGGGCATTGCCGCCTACGTCTACAGGCCGATCAAGCCTGGCTTCGGCATCCACCTGGGCCATGACCAACTCCGCGCCCTGCGCGGTAGCGGCATAGTAGAGCGGAAAGGACTCCGTATAGCGCGCCACTACCGAGGAGCGCTGCGGGGATTGCGCATCCTGCCAGAGCAGGAAACGCTGGTTGGCGTACAGGTTACTGGCCTGCAGATCGACGATGATCACCAGCCCTGGAAAGTGCACAATCCAGGGCTGGGGCAGCCGGATCGGCCCGTCACGCAGGCCACGCCAGGTCAGCGCGAGGTCGGAGTTCCCCTGGATAGCCAGCCCTCCGTTGTTCTCCACGGCAATGGGCTGGCTGACATCAATAGTCGCCACCGGCAGCAGCCACGCGGACCGCTGGATGATGGCCGTGCCGCTTGCCTGGGCGAACGGGGAGTGGGATTTTTTTGCGGTGAACTCCTGGCTGTTGGCATGGAGAGGGATGAGCACACCTTTGAGAATCGGATCGTAGAATGGCGCCGGCTGGCCTTTCCAGGTGAAGCTGAGCTTCTGCCCGTACAGCGTCCACCCGGCACGCCCAACCTCGTCAATGCCGCGGTCGCCCTGCGAGAAGTGGAAGGCAAACGTATCGGGAAGCTGCAATTTCGCTGAACGGGCATCGTTGGGTTGGCTGGAGCCGTCCCCGGCCGGAGGCTTCGCCGGCTGTAAGCGCAGCGTTAGCGCACAGGATGCCCCTGCCGGAATCGTCAGTTTTCCAAGCACATCCTGGGGCGGCTTCGAGAGGACAATCTCCCCCGCCTGAATTGCGAGCCCGACATAGCCTGTGGCCGGTGAACCGGCCGCCAGCAGATCGGCGCGCACCCACAGGCTGCCCTTGCCAAGGCTGTACCTGGCTCCCTTGAACCGAGAAATGACCCTGTTGACAGGCACCGCCCCGCGGGCCTGCCTGAGATTCGAAACATAGAACAGCAGGGCAGGGTTCTGATCACCGGGTAAGTAAAGTGGCACCAGCCGAACTACCGGATAGAAGTCAAGCCAGATACGACGTCCGTCCTCGGTAGGAATCGGGCCGATCGTCCGTTCCAGGGAGGCTCCGGCGGCCCACTCCGGTTGAGAACCCGTAACGATGGTGTTTGCTAAGGGGACTTCCCGCCGGTAGACGCGGTATGCAGGCTCCGTGGAGAATTCAACATCCTGGGTGAGGGATCGCACGCGATCCAGCCAGTCCACATCTGCGGGGCGCACGGCCGCCTGCTCACCCCGTTCGAATGAGAAGCGAGGTGCGCTCAGCGCCGCGACATCCTCGCTCGAAAGCGCGCCCCGGAGGTCGCGAAAGCCCTTCAAGAGCGCGGTGCTGTGTGCATCGTCTGGCTTCAACTGGGTCAGAAATCGGACAAAATTCTCAGTCAGGATTTCATCATTCATTGTTGGTATTTCCAGAGTAATAGAAATTTACAGGGGAGAGATGCGGCGAGTCGGAGGCGTGATGCACGGCCTGCCCCGCTCTTGGTACGCGCCTGCAAGCCATGCCGGCAGGAAGATATGCCAGGGCTCATTCAGTGCTTTTTGCTCTGATCGGGACGCAGCAAAGCGGGACGAGACCTGCTTGCCAGACAATCATTCGTTTACCGCGTCCCTTTATTGAAAATTAATCTGGACTCAGTACCATGATCTTCTGGATCATTCAGCCGGATCAATAGGAGATAGGTCTTATCAAATTCAGTGAGCAGCTGCGGGAGTTCGTGTGTGCTGCCGGAGTGCCGGTGAAGCGGCCGAATAACCCCGCAATATCGAAGAACCTGTGCAGCACCATTTGATCAGCGGGAATCATGTAAGCGCCGGGCAGAACATGCCATTTCTGGATAGTCTGTTTCGACTAAATGCAAAAAACGGCCAGCACAGGGCCAGCCGCTAAGTCGGTTCTCCGTGGTCTCTGAGCGCCTTCATCGGGCTGCGCTGAGACCCTCGTTGCAACCGGTTAGTCGCCATGCCGGGCAAAATCAATGATCGTCGCAAGCGGCGCCGTTGCCAATCCAACCAGCCGATCGGCCCCCGCATAATAGACATAGACTTCATCACCAACAATGATGTTGGTACAGCTAAAAAGCGCGTAGGCGACATCGCCATTGATTTCCCAGGGTTCGGATGGCTCCATGATGAAGGCGCGAGGCCGGTGAATGACCCGGGTTGGATTGTCGAGGTCAAGCAGCGCAACCGAATGCCGGTACACCGGGCGGAAAGCGGTCTCGGCTGTCCGCTCTCCGTACCCATGGTAGAAGAGCAGCCAGCCGTGCTCGGTTTTGATCGGCACACCGTTGCCGCCGATGCTCACTGAGTCCCAGTGGTTGTCGGCGCGGGGCTGCATGATGATCTGGTGGTCAGTCCAGTGAATCAAATCATCGCTGAAGCCGATCCAGATGTGGGGCGAACGGCGGTGAAGTGCGGCATAGCGCCCGCCGATCTTCTCAGGGAACAGGACATGATCCTTGTTTTCCGCGCGTTCCAGCGGGCCGACATCCTCCCAGGTGATCAGGTTGTCAGAACGCGCAATCATCGGGAAGAAGCTGTTTGCGCCGTAGGCGGTGTAGGTCATGTAGAACGTGCCATCCAGCGGGGTAATGCGCGGGTCCTCGACGCCGCGGTAGTCGGCTGGCCCTCGGTGCGGGGCGAACACAGGCTGGGACAGACGGTTCCACTTCAGGCCATCAGCGCTGACTGCGTAGCCAATGCGTGAGACGTAGTCAACCCCCTGTGCTCGGTACAGCATGTGAAACAGGTCGTTGTGCCTGACCACTGCCGGGTTGAAGACATTGAGCGCCTCCCACTCGTGCAGCGGCTCAGGGTAGAGCAGAGGGTTTTGTGGATGTCGCACCAGTTGCATGATTGCACCTTTCCAGGCAGGCGTGAAAGCCTGTCGCACATAACTGCAAGATCAGGGTGTTGCTTCCCACTGGATCGTGCCGCTCAGCGTGTCATAGGTGAGCGACAACGTGCGTCCGTCCAGGTGCGAAAACACCCTGCGCGCAATGACGGGCTGCAAATAGAACGCGTCAATCTTTGCCACACCAGGATTCTCTGTCGCCGTGTCGCCACCAACATAGCGATAGCGGAGGATGTGCTGACCAGGTGTGAGGTGAAGGGGTATTTCGGTAACCTGGTCAAGCCAGAAGTAATCACTATCGGGCGAGATGGTCTGCGGCATGAGAATCGGATCTTCATCATCCAGCCGGACTTCCAGGAAGACTTCAGGCGCAGTAAGGTCGCCTGTGACCGTGCCTGGCTCGACCAGCGTCACCTGAAGCAGGTTCGAGGCGATATCCGGGTCTCGCCCGGTGAGGTCCATGAACGCGTTTCCACCAATGCCGCGCCCTATCTCCAGCCCGATTTTGCGGCCAGGCTGTGGGTTGTCAATCTCCAGCGCCTCCCAGGGTACTGCCGCCTCGTAAATGTATCCACCATCCTGCTGCAAAAAAGCCATCACCGCACCGGGCAGGAAGCGGGTATTCACCCAGTCCCATACTTGCGGGCCATCTGGCGTCTGCGCCAGCGTGAATTTAGCGGTAAGCCGCCGTGCGTCTGGCCCGTCAGTGAAGTAGAACCACAGCGTATCCCCCTGCCAGGCCGTACTCAGCGTGTAGGGCTGATCGTGTTCCGGGTCGCGGACAGTCGCCTGAATGTACAGCCGCTCGTCATCCCAGGCCAGCCGCACGCGGTGGCTGTCAACATCCGGCCCTTGCCAGGCCCCTGCGCCGCGCAAGAACTGCCTGGAGCTATCCGAAGCCAGCACGGGCAGGTCATCTGGCCAATCGCTCAGGTGGCCGTCAATCACTGGCGGCGCGTCAATGCGCTGGACAGTGTGCAGGTTGCTGGTCATGGCCTGGTGCATGTGGGCGACATAGAGCAGGTAATCATCCTCCTGCTCCACCTCGAAAACCAGGCGCATGCGCTGGCCTTCCCCGATGCCCACATAGCGCCCGGCGCTGATATGCCCTTCGCCGGTCCAGTCGCCTGAGTAATAGGTTGGCGTGCCGTTGACACGCTGCCCGTTTTCGGCTTCCAGAATCAGGTAGCGGCTGCTTTCGGCTGTGGTCACATACAGCAGGTCTGTGGCCGCGGGTACATCTGCGACAGCGATCATGCTCATCAGGCCCTCGATGGTGGATTCGGCCCCGCTGTTGCGGTTGACCCGCCACGACACCGGCCCCTGAATGCCATCATAGACCCGACCGCTTTCGGGGAAGTACATCTGCTCGCCCGCCATGTTGTTGCCGAAGTACCAGCTTGCCGCCAGCCCGCCGTAGCGTGCGTAGCGTTCTTCGCCGGTGGCGCGGTAGAGCGCCATGTACGTCTGGACAAGCATGTTCGTGCCGTAGGCGATCTGCTCCAGCCGGTACGGGACAACGCCGATATGCCGGAAACGCTCGAAGGTCAGCTGGCGCAGCAGGAACGACTCTGCCGAGGCCGCGGCTGACGCGATCCAGTCCGGGCGGTCCAGGGCCACACCCGCTTCAACGAGGGCATGAGTCATGTGCGCGCCCCAGGTATGCCAGTAACCAGGGGCGTTGGTGCGTACCGGGTGCATGCCGAAGGGATACGTGTGATCATCACCCAGGCGGGTCGCCGCAATGCCGTCAGCGATGGCCGTCATGATGGTCGCTGTGTCTGCATTGGGGCGGGCGCGGTAGTAGGCTGCCATGCCCAGCACGCCGATGCTGGCAACGGCTGATTCGCCGCCAGGAATCCAGGCGGGCAGCTCAAAGCCATGCACCAGCATTGTGGGGCGATCGCTGCCGAGGGCTGCGCCAAGCGCGATCTCGGTGCGCAGATAGGCCTCTGCCAGACGATCAGCGTACACGGGATCAACCGGATCAATGACGCGGACACCCTCACCCAGCGCCCAAAGCGCGCGCATGGCCCACCAGCCGAGGCCCTTGAAGCTCGTGCCACCGGTCCGATTGATCGTGCCCGCGCGGTCGGTGACGAAGTTATAGAACTGACCATCCTCGGCCTGCATGTGCAGCACAAAATCCAGGGCGAGCCGGGCCAGTTCCAGGTCGGCGGGGTCACCGGCGCGCTCGTACTGCCACAGGTACACGATCGCCGCGCGCGCCACGTCGTCTACTGCGCTGATACCTTCCCCGGCAGCATCCACCCATTCGTACTCGGGGTACTCGGAATAGATGTGCACCAGCGCCATCTCCTGGTCCCCCACTATGACGCGTTCGGTCAGGAAGCGGAGGTGATCCAGGTTAACAAGATCATCTTCAGTGTCGGGCTGTGCCATGCTGATCCCCGGTATATTCGCAAAGACAAGGATGACCAATCCTAACCGCAGCAGCTTCATCAGACCTACCCTTTCACCGCGCCGATGTTGATCCCTTCGATGAATTGTTTCTGGGCCAGGAAGTACAGCGTCAGCACTGGCAGCGCCATCATGGTTGTTAGCGCCATCATGTAGTGCCACAGGGGTGCCTGACCGGATTCGCCCACCGAGCTATCAAAGAACTGGATTGCCAGCGCCAACGGGAATTTTTCGGCTGTTTGCAGGTAGATGAGCGGCGACTGGAAGTTATTCCAGTTCCCCTGGAAAGATAACACGGCAATGGCCAGCAGGATGGGGCGGATAAGTGGCAGCATGATATGCCAGTAGATTTGTGCCGTGTTTGCCCCATCCAGGACGGCGGCTTCCTCAATCTCGGCTGGCACTGTAAGGAAGAACTGCCGCATCAGGAAGACGTACAGCGGCCCCCATGCGAATAGAGATGGCCATGTCAGCGGATCATAGGTGTTCAGCAGGCCGATTTCCTTCCACAGCAAAAAGGCTGGCACGCGCTGCACAATGCCAGGCACCATCACTGTCCCCAGCATGATCGCAAAGATCACGTTGCGCCCGCGCCAGCGGAAACGCGCGAAACCGTAGGCCACGATGGACGCGCTGAAGATTTCGCCAAACATCGCCAGAATGGTGATGAACAGGGTGTTGCCCATGATGCGCCAGAAGGTCATCCCGGGCTTGATAGATCCAAACTGTGACCACACATCAATATAGTTTTCTGGCGCGATGGGATCAGGGACGAAGTCGATCTGCCCGCTGAATATTTGCGCAGGGGTCTTGAGCGAGGTCGAAATCATCCAGGCGAACGGCAGCAGGACGATCAAGCCGCCCAGGATCAGCAGACCATAGATCAGAATACGCTGCAGGAGATAGCCGAGGCTTGACGGCCCCGGCTCATCTGCGAGGCGTGAGGAACGTTTCACCGTTTGTGATGATGTACTCATGGTTAAGCCCCCTCCCGCGCGCCCTGGTAGAACACCCAGGCTTCCGACGACCGGAAGATAAGCGCAGTGAGCGCAACAATGATCAGCAGCAGAATCCAGGCCATTGCCGAGGCCATACCCATCCGCGAGGGTATGCCGAAGGCTTCGGTGTAGATCAGCCAGTTGAGAAAGGTGCCGGCCCTGGCTGGCGTTTCGATGAAGGCGGCCACCTCAAAGACCTGCAGCGCGCCAATGGTCGAGGTAACGAGATTGTAAAACAGCGCCGGGCTGAGCATCGGAATGGTGATATGCCGGAACTTAGGCCAGGATCCTGCCCCATCAATTGAAGCGGCTTCGTACAGCTCCTGCGGGATGCCCTTTAGGCCAGCCAGAAGAATGACCGTGTTAGCGCCGAAGACGCCCCACAGGCTGATGATAATAAAGACGGTCAGTGAGAGATTCGGGTCCGTCAGCCATCGGGGTGTCTCAATGCCGACCAGCGTATACACCGGGTTGAACAAGCCATTGAGCAGCCCGGAGCGGGAGAACATCCAGCGCCACAGCAGCGCTGAGGCTACCGCAGGCAGGATGGCCGGCATGTAGTACAACACCCGCCAGAACCCCACAGCCCGCACGTTCTGATTGAGCAGCAGGGCCACGCCCAGCGAGAAAATCAGCCCCAAAGGCACGCTGAGAAAAGCATAAGGCAGCGTCAGCTTCATGCCACGCCAGAAGCCTTCCTCCTCCGCACCGATGACAAAACCACCATCGAACATTTCAATCCGCACCACTTCGCGGTGGTCCAGTACCTCCGAACTGCGCTGGTCGCGTGATTCCAGCAGACTGAATTCCAAGGTGAATAGATCTTTGTAATTTTCAGTGCCTATCCACTCCGGTGGACGAAAGAGATTGTATTCGGTGAAGCTCAGGTACAGGGCTGCGCCGGTTGTGAAAACCTGAAAGATGAGAAACCCCATGATCCAGGGCGTCACCAGTGCGCGTCCGGTGGCAGCTTCGCGCTTGACGCCAAACATGATCTGTACTTTGTAGACAGCGTACATGATGATGCCTAAAGCGACCATCACCAAGCAATAGCGCACCAGGGTCGGCCAGTAGGTGGCAAAAGCTCCAGGGTCCATGACGCTTCCTTTCTGGCAATGGGGGATGTGGGTGGGGGAGGCGCTGGGCCTCCCCGTCGTACGTGTGCCCGTCAGTTACTTCAGGGCAGGGTTTCTTCCAGAAGTGGTCGGACTTCTGCGGCAAGTTCTTCCAGCGTGAGGTCAGTTTCGTCGTTGATTAACGGACCCCAGAAATCTGACCAGAAGACACTGTCGAACTCCGAGTAGTTGCTGAAGATCGGCAGGGCCTGCATTTCAGCAGCGGCAGCGATGATCGGCCCCGCATTTGCTTCCTTGCGCGGCTCTGCGCCCACCAGGTGCTCCACTGTGCCCTGCGAGATGCGCGGGGAGACGATCTTCCAGTTGTGGATGCCTTCGGTCACAGCAACCAGGGCCTCGCAGGCGATCTCAGGATGCTCAGTCCCGGCATAGACGACGGTGCTGGCGTTCCAGGCGAAGGTGGTATGGCTGCCGGTTTCAGGATGCCCCGGCACACGCACCACACCGACGTCCAGTCCTTCCACGCGATCCAGATCGTCTGCTGCGCCGCCCATGAACATGGCCACAACGCCAGCCTTGAACATCTCGTTAAAGCCCTGCTCAGCGATCGTGTCACGATCGACTGAATATTCAGGGTTGTAGGCCATGTCCAGGTGGAATTGGAAGCCTTCCAGGAATTCAGGGCTGTCAATGGGTGCCTCGGTGAAATCGGCATTGATCATTTCACCGCCCGCCTGCCAGACCCAGATGTAAGCGGGGGGCCAGGTGTTGGCTGTAAAGCCCCACTGGTCGATATCGCCATCGCCATCGGTGTCCTGCGTCAGCGCCTTAGCGGTTTCCACAAACTCATCCCAGGTCCAGTCCGGATCAGGGTAGTCGAGACCGGCCTCATCAAACAGGGCACGGTTGTAGAACACCACTACTGGCTGCGCAATCCAGGGCAGGCCGTAAACCTCACCATCGAATTCGTTGACAGCCAGGATGCCGGGATAGTAATCATTGAGATCACCGGCGGTCTCCGGTTCAGCGCCGGCCAGGCAGTCGTTCAGGCTCAGGAAGACGCCTTCAGCTGCAAGCGCCATGTGGTTCTGGTCCATCCAGTAAAGGTCTGCGGCCACGCCACCGGCCATCTGCGTTTGCACCTGGGTGTAGTAGTCGGCGGGCATCGGCTCATGCACGATCTGGTAAACGTCGTTGCCTGCGTTGATTTCATCCAGAATCGCCTGCAGTTCCGCGGCTTCGTCGACTCCGGCCCAGGTCGACATGGTGATGGTCACCGGACCATCCTGAGCCATCGAGGTCACCGCCCCGCTCAGCACGAGCACCATCACGATCCCAATGAGTAGTATATTTCGAGCTTTCATCTCTATTTCCTCTCCTTAATATAATCGACCATTCAAAGGTGTTTTGCGTGAGGCGTTTTTTCCTGCATGCACCTCCTTGTGGCTAAGCTGAATTGAGGCGTTGGCTGGATTGCCGCTGGATTAGCTGAACCGCAACTTTGATCTCAGCGGGTTGCAGGTCGGACGCGGTCAGCGCCATGATCAGTCTGTTGGCTGCTTCTTTGCCCATCTGCAGTTTAGGGCTGCTGACGGTAGTCAGGGGCGGATCATTGAGACGGGCCCAATCAATATCGTCGAAACCGACAACTGAAAGATCGGCAGGTACAGCTTTTCCGCCGCTTTTGGCTGCCCGAATCGCGCCGATCGCCATCGCATCGTTGACCGCACAGAGTGCCGTCATCTCGGGGAACTGCGCGTTGAGCTGGTGATAAGCGATCTCTCCCGATTCAATTGTCGTGCATTCGACATGAACGACACGTAGTGGCAGATCGGCTTCTTGCAAGGCACGCTGGTAGCCGCTGACACGCCGCCGCGTACTGGTCCAGCGCTGAGGCCCGGCGATAATGCCGATCTGATGATGGCCGCTTTTGAGCAAATGATGCGCGGCCAGGTATGCGCCTCGCTCATCGTCACTGTTGACACACGAGATGGGAGAAAAATCCAGGCAGTTGTCAATGAGCACGACTGGCTTCTGGTGGTGCAGCATGGCGACGATGAAATCATTGGGGATATCTGGTCCAGCCAGAATCATGCCGTCAATGCGCTGCTCACGCACAAAACGAAAGCTTGCGGGGCTGGCGAGGATGTCTTCCGTGAGGGTAGCGATAGTTACATGATAATCGCTCAGTGCGCAGGCCTGTTCTACGCCGAGCAGGATCTGACCGTAGAAGGGGTCAGCGTGCATGGGCAACCCTGGCTTTTCTCGCACAAAAAAGCCGATGGCAAAAGTCTGCGCTGTGGCAAGGCCGCGCGCGGTCAGGCTGAGGGCATAGTTAAGTTCCTGCGCCCGCTCGAGGATGCGCTCGCGCAGTTCTGCTCCTACCCCTGGCCGATCATTGAGCGCCCGTGAAACAGAAGCGGTTGAGATATCCAGTTCTCTGGCGATCCGCTCAATCAGTGAAGGCATCGGTTACCGTCCAATAAAGACTGCCCGGGCAGTTGTGGCAAGGATAAAAGATGAGTCTGTGATGGTTGCAGGTTGGTTATGTATAAAGCGGTGTGATGAGGTCGAAATGAACGCGTATCTAACTGCGTCGCTTTTACGTAAGCGCTTACGTTCAGTGTATGGCATAATTGATATTGCTGTCAAGCACTTTTCGCAAATAATCATGTGTGCAAACGATGCAGGAAGATGGACAGGTGTTCTGGCAGCGATGCGGTATGCTGCACGCGTGTTATGCGATGCGCTCTTTGACCTAAGCCACAGTTCCGGACAGTACGGACTATCGGCCTGCCTTTGAAAAGGGAACCATGCCTATGTTAATTCGACACTCAGCGAATCCGCTGCTGACCCCCGCGGATGTACCCCCGTCTGTGTCTGGGTTTGAAGTCGTGGGTGTCTTTAACGCTGGAGCCTGTTTGTATCAGGATGAAATCATTTTGTTGCTGCGTGTGTCTGAACGGCCCCGGCAGGCATCACCTGATGTCGTGCTGGCTCCCCACCTGGCTGATGATGGCAGCCTCACTGTGAAACGAATCCCGCTGGATGATCCGGAGTGGGATACGCGTGACCCGCGCCAGGTGTTTCATCTGGTCTCTGGCGAGGCCTACCTGACAAGTATCAGCCACCTGCGGCTGGCGCGCAGCCAGGATGGTGTGCAATTCAGGGTTGAACCGCGTCCCTGGGTCGCCCCGCAGCTCCCCTATGAGCGTTTCGGCATGGAAGACGCGCGCATCACGCGCATTGGGGATACCTATTACGTCAATTACACGTCGGTCAGCCCGCATGGCATCGCGACCAGCCTGATCACGACCCCCGACTTCGACCATATTCGCCGCGAAGGTATGCTTTTCCCACCGGCTAATCGTGATGTGACGCTTTTTCCCAGCCTGATCAGGGGTGAGTACGTCTGTTATCACCGCCCGATGCCAGGCGCTTTTGGCAGGATGAGCATATGGATGGCGACTTCTCCTGACCTGCGTCATTGGGGAAATCATCGCGTTGTTCTGGAGCAAGATGCGGCAGGCTGGTCATCCGGGCGGGTGGGCGGTGGCGCACCGCCAATCTGGACTGAACGCGGCTGGTTATCAGTTTATCATGCAGCAGATCGTGATGACCGCTACCACCTGGGTGCTTTCCTCACGGCTCATGAGGAACCAGCGCGGATTATCGCGCGTAGTGACAGAGCCATCCTGGCGCCACAGGCTGACTATGAAACCGCAGGGTTTTTCAGTAACGTTGTTTTTACGTGCGGGGTAGTGGTGCAGGGTGGCGTGCTGCGGGTTTATTATGGTGCTGCGGATGAATGCATCGCCCTGGCTGAGGTCTCGCTGGACGATTTGTTGGCTGCCCTGCGGTGGGATGCCCAGACCAGACTGTGATGGCCGAAAACCACAGCCGCTCTAAAACCCAGTGATTCGAAGCACGATGGCGGCCTGATCCGAAGGTTCTGAAAGGCGTAACCGCCAGAAACAACACCTAAGTGATCTATCGAAATGTTTTAGCAATTGGAGGGCAGGCGTCGGGATACATCCCGCTGCTACCAAGATCACCCAACCCGTAGCGATGCGAATGGACACATTCGCCGTGAATGGACACATTCGCCGTGAACCGCCGTATCGCCTCCAACGCCCGATTTTCAATTGCTAACTGCTATTGATAGATCACTTAGTAAATACCGGCTTAGAACTCCCCGGATTTGCTGGTCTTGGGAAATGGGGGAGCCTGGGCTGGTTTGTCATCTCACAGATATTCTCAGTACTTCTGGAATTGATCATTCTCAGTAGCCAATCTGAAAAGAATAGAGAGCTGGAAATCCTATTGCTGCGCCGCCAACTAGCGGTGATCGAACGCAAACAGGACAAGCCAGTGCGGGTATCGCGCGCAGATAGAATGCCGATTGCTGTCCTGGCCATAAAGCTGAAGACAAGCACGGGGTAAACAGCCAGGCAGATGAAACAAGTGATACGGATACCCCAATCAGAAACAGTCTTCAAGTGTCCACAAGAATCGGATTTATGGGAATGATGCGGGTGCTTATTGTCGCCTTCCTGACCGGGTTCTGCTCCTTCAACGCATTCCGCTGCTCGCAGCAGTTCTTCGGCCAAGCCAATCTCGCGCCCGCGACAGGTAATCCTGAGCCAGGCTGGTATGAGGAGCAAAGCTCTCAAAGCCATGCGGCGCCCCGGGAATGATGTCCAGCGTACAGTCTACACCTGCAGCCGACAGCCGGTCAGCATACGTTCTATCCTCGTCAAAGAAAAGCTCAATATCTCCCACCCCAATCCATGCCGGCGGCAGCCCACGCAGATCAGGGCGGCGCGCCGCGACCGCATACTCAGGCACCCGCTCCGCGCCTGGCTCAGTCCTCAGAAAAGCCCGCCATCCACTCCGGTTCTGTCGGTTGTCCCATACCCTGTAACCAACCGCGTCCAGCTCACGCCTGGCCGCCGTACGATCATCAAGCATCGGGCAGAACAGCCACTGTGCAACGGGCTGTATGCCTCCGGCATCGTGCAGGCGCTGGGCAAGGCTGGCCGCCAGCCCGCCACCGGCACTCTGGCCCCCCACTGCAATGCGGGTTTTGTCGATATTGAGCTGCCCAGCCGACTTCTGGAACCAGTGCCAGGCGGCATAACAATCATCCAGGGGATCCGGAAAAGGAAATTCCGGTGCAAGCCGATACTCTGGTGAGACCACGACTATACCCAGCTCACGGGCGGAATTCGCGCAAAACCTGTCATCCTGCGCCGCACAGCCAATCACCATGCCTCCACCGTGAATCCAGAATAATGCCGCCCCTGTCAGATCACGTTGTGGGATATAGGTGCGTACACTTATTCCCCCGTCTGTAGTCTGCTTTTCAAGGCGAACCCCATCGTATGATCGGTCAAAGAACCAGAGCTTCGTTGTAGTTCGAGCAAACCAGCGCCCCAGAGTGCTTGAGACAGGTATGCGTGGCATCCATTGCACGATTGTCCTGAGTTCCGGTGCGACCTGGGACAGCGTCATGGGTTTTGGTTGTGGGTTTGCGCGCATCTCGTTGCCTGCTTTCCTGGTCTCTACGCCATGGGAATTTATTGTACGCACAAGTGGCCAGCACTCATCTGGTCTTGCACTGAACGTAGTTTACTGAACAATTTCTCTGTCCACCATTTCGGTTCTTCCGCACTTTGTG
>NPIE01002593.1_pt1 | contig 42673 bp, 40 predicted proteins | sample 8637661 | NCBI WGS metagenome assembly NPIE01 (sample SAMN07420842, study PRJNA396082) | bioreactor metagenome | isolation source: sample BA12 brine-fed electro-methanogenic bioreactor BA | place: Japan: Kochi | collected 2016-12-09 | reverse complement strand
ACCGGCTACTGGCTACTGGACTGCTGACTGTCAACTGACGACTGTCAACTGCCGACTGTCAACTGAGCACTGCCGACTGTCATCTGATGACTGATTAAGGATTAGTATGATTGATTAAATTGGATGTTTGGATTATGACCTAACAGACAGATTATTAGAATAGTCGGATATAGGATTTCGATTAGATTACTTCCCCCGCCCCGGGGGGTAAGATACTGCTGTTTTTAACATCATGCAAGTTAATATTATATTTCCTATATTCTATAAATAATATGTCTGATGATGTTCATTCCCCATTTCATAAGGTTCAACACCTTACGGCGCTCGCTGTTCAAGAGTTCAAGGGTTCATGGGCTCAAGAGTTCATGGGCTCATGGGCTCAAGAGCTCAAGGGGACTGATTGCCTGTTGACTGACCACAGATGACTGTCTACCGGGTGGACACATAGGTCCACCCCTCCACCGGCTACCGGCTACTGACTACCGGCTACCGGACTGTCGACTGACCACTGCCCGGTTATCGTTTTGCAAACATTTTCAGAAGCACAGGAATATTCACCACGTTAAACAGGGCAAGAGCAATAAAAACCAACCGAAAACCAATCACTGCCGTCATGGATGTGGCCACCCCTTCACCGATGGCCGTTCCAATGTTGGATACAGCCATGAGAATAGCAAACATGGATGCGGCAATACGTTTATCGGTCATGCCCATGGCAAGTGCAAAAAAGACGGTTTCCTGAAACCCCCATGCCAGTCCCCAAAAAATTCCAAAAGTAAGCAAATAATTTGTGCCGGTGGCAGCAGAGATCAGTAATGAACCAAGACTAACAACCAATATAGCTGTATAAGCGCTCACTTTTCTGCCTTTACGATCTACAATTAATCCGGCAACAATGGCACCTACAGCCGCTCCGATTCCCCGAAGGGCTCCATAAGTTCCGATGGCAGTCTCAGGTGAATTGAAGGAACTGCTCATAAAATAGGTAACAAGTCCGTCCACACCGAATGAAACAATGGAATAGAAAATAGCGTAAAGGGCAAACAAAACAAATTGGGGACCGAGAAAACAACGGAAAGCCTTCCAGTCGAAACTTTCATCATCAGAACGGACAATAGGTTCTTTAATTCTATTCAGAAAAAGAAAAGGAAAAAACATAAATGCAGCAATCAGTAAAAATACAATGGAATATCCCTCCCCCTGGGCCAAAAATCCAAAAACAAGTGACAATATTATAAATCCCCATGCCCGTCCGCCCACCATAATACCCTGAACGCGGCCGTGTTCTGCAGAGGGGGTTACATCAATTGCCAGCCCGTCGGTTGCACTGTCAAAAAGGGTTACACTAAAGGATCCGGCTATGATCAAGGTAGAAAAGAGGAGAAAACTCTCGCCGGGATTCACCCTGCTCACAAGTCCAAAAGAAAGCACGGCCAGCAGAAGTCCCAAAATGATATAGGGTTTCCGGTATCCTTTTCTAAAAAGACTGACTCTGTCACTGATCATCCCGATAAAAATCTTTAGAACAAAAGGAAGAAGGAGAATACTAGTCAATAGTCCGATACGGGCAGCACTTATCCCGTGACTGTCCAAAAAGGGCTTTTGAAAATTCCTGAAATACGCAAGAGCAACACCCTGAACAAAATACAACGAACCAAAAACAAAGAGCCTTGCCTCTTTCGATTGCGCCATCCGTTTTCCCTCCTGAATAATAAAATGTTTTTAAAATGAGAATTAAATCGAGCCCATGACACAGCGGGTCTCGATTCCCCCCCGGATATTATACAGGGTTGTAACCCTGAGTTTCCTGGGATTAAGAACCCTAATCAAATCATTGTAAACCTTGTTTGTCATATCTTCCTGATAGATACCAACGTTGCGATAGGAAATGAAATAATACTTCAGGGATTTGAGTTCAATTATTTTTTTGTCGGGAATATACTCAATGATAATACGTGCTATATCCGGGAGTCCGCTGTAGGGACACACGGCACTGAATTCGGGATAATCGAGGGTTATTGTCTGTTCATTACCGGAATAATCAATCGGTTCCAACATATCAACCCGAATAGCGTCCAAACCGTGAAAAGGCAGTGATAATCCGTCTGCTTTTGCCATATCAGATTCCTTTTTTCATAAATTTAAAAATTTATCAAACAATAGAGGATCTACAATGTTGTACAGTCATCCCCGGAATTTGTCAAGAATTCATAAGCCTGATTGCGCCGGATGGGTATATATCCGCTTTGACGGATAATACGCTCCATTTGTTCAATCGTCATTGAAAAGTTAACTCCGGTAGCTGCAACCACATTTTCTTCAATCATTGTGGAACCCAAATCATTACAGCCAAAGCGAAGTGCCAGCTGACTCACCCGTTCACCCTGAGTAACCCAGCTTGCCTGAATGTTGGGAATATTATCCAGCATTAGCCGGGAAATGGCAACCATTTTCAAATACTCATACGAAGATGCTTTTGTCCCCCCAAGCCGGGTCCGATCCGGCTGATAAACCCAGGGAATAAAGGCCGTAAACCCGCCATGAACATCTGCCTTCCGACTGCTGCCTTCCGACTTTCGACTGCCGACTGTTGACTGTTGACTGCCGACTGTTGACTGTTGACTGCCGACTGTTGACTGTTGACTGCCGACTGTCGACTTATCCTGCAATTCCCGTATTTTCAGCAGATGATCCAGCCTGTCTTCCGGGGTTTCCGCAGCCCCAAACATCATGGTGGCCGTCGTAAGGAGTCCGAGAGAATGGGCTGTTTGCATAACCTCCAGCCATTCCTCTGCCGTGGCTTTTACATGGGCATTCATTTTACGGCGAACGTTTTCAACCAGAATTTCTGCTCCGCCTCCCGGAATAGAATCCAATCCGGCTATTATTAATCTTTTGAGCGTCTCCTCAATTGAAATTTTTGAAATTTTGGCAATATAGAGAATCTCAGGCGGGCTCAAGCCGTGAATATGTATGGGATGTTCTTGTTTTATCCATCGGAAAAGCTCTTCAAACCACTCAATTTTAAGTCCGGGATTCAGTCCTCCCTGAAGAAGTATCTGAACCCCGCCTAATGTTTTTGTCTCTTCAATTTTACGGGCAAGTGTCTCTTTGTCCAGAACAAAACCCTTATCAGATCCGGGTTTGCAATGAAAGGCACAGAAATAGCAGCCGGCTGAACAGATATTTGTGTAATTAATGTTCCGATCAATGATATAAGTAACACATCGATCCGGGTGCATCCGGTTTCGTACGGTGTCTGCCAGAATAGAGAGATAAGACAAATCTCTGCATTTCAGAAGAATTAAACCGTCATCCCGGGTTAATCTTTCATTTTGGAGAATTTTTTCCCCAATGTTCAGGATATCAGTCATCCGAATGGCTTCGCAGTGTTTTACTCATCATGATAAGGTCATCCCTGCGAGACCAGCCCTTTTTTTCATAATATGATTCAACGCCGGCATTAAAGGTCTCAATAAAAAGATGAATTTTAACAACATTCAATTTTTTGTACCGGTTTTCCAGTTCATCAAGCAACGCTGTGCCTATCCCATTCTTCTGGAATTCCGGTATAACGGCCAAATGATGAACATAACCCCGGCGTCCGTCAAACGTTCCCAAAACAGTTCCAATCAGACGATTATTCATTTCAGCAACAAGAAATAATTTCGGGTTCAAAAGGAGCACCCGATGCAGTTCCTTTTCCGTATCAGAAAGAGATAACACAAGTCCGGCCTTGAGCCATAAAGTTTTCACGTTATTGTAATCTTCGGGGGCATATTCCCGGATTTCAAGTAGATTCATGGTTGAATTTAGACAATATTACAGCAAACTAAAAAGAGTGAGTTTTTAAAATTCAAGTGAAAATTCTTGAACAAAATAATAAAAAATCTTGCAAATGGAGATAAAGACCAATAGTTTGAATTAGATGCCTGCAGCTTCGATTTTTGAGAATCAACATATACAAATTGGGAACTTAGCTCATCCCGGTGGAAATCATACCTCAAACAGAGGAAGGTTGAACCCGGGGGCAGGCTCCCACCGTGTTACACGGATTCATCAAAACTTTGCTGCAGGCTTTTTTTATCAGAAAATTTTTCTAAGATTATTGCAAATAATGGATCTATATAGGATGAGAAGCAAATTTTTTTTGATAGTGGTACGGCAAATCCATACTTTAATTTTACAGACTTATAAAACGTTTACAAAAACGCTGAGAGGTGGATGATGAAAAGTTATCTATATTTTTTTCGGTTTTTAGTTTTTCTTGCAGTGATTGTTTCATCGTTAAACGCACAGAATATTGGAGAAACCGTAATTTTTTTCAGCAACAATCCTGCCCAATGGGTCGTTGACGGACGAATTACATATGTTCCCACAGATTCTTCATTAAAATTTCTGTTTGATTTTGATGACAGCTACAAGCCCAAGGCAAGACCGGATACAACAATACTAGATATCATTTCCGAGTTTGATTTAAGCCCGTATGATTCGGTATATTTTAATTTCACAACTCAGGATTATCTGCCTACTGACGAATCATGGGTAGCCGGGACTGTATTGCTGTTTGTGAAACATGAAGGCCAAAATACATGGACTGAGGTGTATGGAGATTTGACAGGGTATGTAGGGCATGTAAGAAATCTAAAATTACGAATGAAAATAGCTGTTCGTTCCAGTGCCGAATATCCGGGAGCGTTTGCCATAGACAATATCAAGCTTATTGGCACCAACCGCTGAATTATTTTCTTTAAGGGAACCTGACATTCTATGGGCCGGTCAACATTAATAATTGTATTAGGCTTTATCGTAATTTTTTCAGGTGTTATTACTCAAATGAACCGCATCTCAGAACGGGCAAATGAGAATTCTGTCCAATATACTGAAAATATTATTGCCCGGCAGATCGGCCTCAGTGCAATGGACTATCTGATTTCTAAGCACTCACATACCGGAATATCCGATACCACACTCATACGGACTGTTTCGGATCAAGGATCTTTTACAGGTATCATAACAACGCTTTCCTATGATTCATTAACCCGGTTCTCAGAAATTCAAATTGATATAACAGCCTATGCAGGGGATGTTTCCTATACCGGTAAAGTTACGCTTAACAGCCGCATCTTACTGGTCCCGGAAATACCGGCAACGGCTGGTGCCATAGCGAATACTGTTCTCCTGGATATTATTGGAAATGCCAGGATTTATGGACAGGACACAAATATTGACGGGACAACCGGAACGTCCGGGGATCTCCCTGGCGTTACTGTATCGGAAGAAAGCGACAGCACGAATCTTTCTGAGCAGTATGCCGGAACAACAAAAATTCAAGGTGAGGGATCCACTCCCAGTATTGCAGTTTTTGATGATGTTTCCAAGGAAGATTTGGATGCTCTGATCAACGCATACATCAGTATAGCGGATTATAATCTGTCTTCATGTAATTCAATTGGAAATCAGGTCCTTGGAAGTGTAGAATCACCGGTTGTAGTATATATCAATGGCGGTTGCACCTTTACCGGAAACATAACCGGATATGGTGTTTTGATTGCTGAGAATCTTACATTCAAGGGACGCGTGAAATGGTATGGACTGGTTCTAATCTCCGGTGAAGAATCAGCTGATGTTTCCAGCTTTGGAAACTCAACAATTCACGGCGCTTTAATGGTAAGCGCACCGATCGTTAACATTTCCATTAAAGGAACCGACCAGTTCTATTATAGTAACGAAGCAATAGAGATGCTGACAGATCATTTTTCAGAAGCCGGGAGAAGTCCCCGCGTCATCAGCCAGATTCTCTGGTGGGATTAATTTATTTTTTCTTTCTGTCAGGAAGTGATATTTCCTGTTTTTCCAACGCTTCCTCTAGGTTTAGAGCTTTCATTTTCATGCGTTCTTCAAGTGTAGGCATCAGTTCGGCTTTTATAACGATGATCAGCTCTTTTTTTATTCTGTCCTCAGAATTAAAACCGGTAAGATAGCGGAGGCCTAAAACCCACCACGGCAAATCTTTCAGGACCGGTATTCCTTTACGAACCACAACTTTTTCATCGGCATATAGGCCGGCGATGTAGGTTTGTTCTCCATTAACCAGAAGAACATCTGTTGTTGCGACCTGTTTATCAATACGGGTGCTGACCGGGTCCGGGGCTGCCGAGCTTCTTTCGGCATGAATTTTCAGATGGATAAATGTTAAGCCCTCATCTTCTATGACTTTAGGCGTAACCTGTAAAATTGTTCCAACATCAAAAAATTTATCAGTCGTATTTCCCGCAAAATCCTTTTGTTTAATGGAATAACTTTGCCCTACGTTTATTATTCCTGCAGTGCCATCCATGACCATAATTGTTGGCCGGGCAATAACTTCACCAAGATTCATGGCTTCAAAAGTATTGAAAAGACCGGAAAGCGTAATATTGTTTTTATTATCTGTAAAATTGGATGCTACGGAAAAGAATTGTTGGGAAACAGAACTTCCTCCCAGGGAAAAAATATTCAGATTCCCAAAATCTGCAAGGACGCTCCAATCAATGCCGCTTTCAGCCAGATCCCGCTGGTCGCCCTGAAAAAAGATGGCTGAAATTTCAATATCCCGGGTGAATTTTGTTATGTCCCCGTCTTTTAATTGCCTGGCAGGCGCCGCTGTTGTTACAATCTGATCTGCCGTTGCTTGTTCCGACCTGATGATTTCTATATACCTTCCTTTATCCGCATATTCCAGTCCAAATTCATTCACTATAATTTCCAATGCTTTAAGCCAATACATGGGGGGTATTTCTACGTTAATCATGCCTGTCTGGTTTGTTGGATCAATGATCATCTTATTTTCAAATTTCATGGCCATATTGCTGAGGATTTGGATTACATACCCAAAATCTGCCGTTGCGGAGAACGATACCATCTGGTCTCTGCCAACCGTTTCAGGGACAGGAAGCCGTTGTGCATTCAACGGTAAAGGGTTCAAAATCAGAATCATACAGATGAAAATCGTCAATATTGCTGATAACAAAAGTCTTATACTCATTTTTTTTCTCTCCCGGTTGGATTCAGAGACAAAACAACCTTATCGGGAATTCCGCCCCGATCCATAATAAACGTAACCTGTCCTCTTTTTAAATCTATTTGTGACAATTGTCCCAGGTAAACTTTATGACCTTTTTTCATTTCAATTATTTTACCGTATTTATCTTTAATATGGGCAGTTTTATCTGACAGGGCAATTAGCAGGGCTGTTTCGATTTCCGGCAAGTTTTGTGTATTGGGAGGAACTGCATCCAGAATAAGGGGTTTGAATGGATCGAATATTTTCCCTTTTCGATCGGGTATCGTATTATAAAACCGTGATTTTATTCTTAAATCTTTATCTTCTTTTGAAAAGAAGATGCCGTTAAACCGAATATTTACTTCAAGATCATCAGATATAATCTGGCCCGGCGTTTTTTTCACGGGTTTTTTTATACTCAGGGACTGAATTTTGTACAGGGGGTCGCCATATTCCATACGGTTGATAAATCCTGAAATCTTCGCATAATTTCCTTCACCTGCCAAAGAATACCCGGCTGTAATAACATCATTCGCACTTTCAACACCCAAAAGAGAAAACCGGAAATTAAAAAACGGTCCGTATTGATCAATCTGTTCCAGATAGCGGTATGTCTGATGAATTGTCTGTTCCGGTAGAATTATTTTGGGGTAAAACACAAGTTTCGTATTTATCTCTTCCAGTTGTTTTTCATAATAATCCAGATCAGCCAGAGACTGCTGGAGCTTTTGCAGCTTTTCCTGATTCATCTTCAACGTTTCTTTAAGTTGGGGAATATTTCTGTCAAATTTATAATTCAGGAGAAAGAATCCGCTCACATTGATAAGGATAAAAGTAATAAGAAGGATCAGACTGTTTCGTATTTCATAAATCATGGTTTTCCTCATACAATCGTTTCATCAGTTCAGACGCTTCCCGTCCTGCCGGGCTATCGGGGCTCTCAATTATAAGATCCTGAAAAATTAACCGGGCTTCATTATTCTCTTTATTCATTGTATAAGACTTTCCAAGATAAAGCAAGATTTCATATCTGTCATCATTCTCCGGGCTTTCCCGTAAAATTGTTGTAAACAAATTTATCGCCTCGGATGGTTTACACATATAATAGCAGCATTTCCCCAATAGAAAAGCCGATTTGATCAAAAGATTTTTATCGGCCTGTTTATTACCCATAATTTCATTAAAATTTTTAGCTGCATTAAAATAATTCGTCTTGTTTAACAATTCCTGCCCTTCAAAAAACAAATCCCACATTTCTTCATCATCACTGTTTATAATCTCAGCAATATCAATATTATCTGTTTCCGTTTCTTTGACCGGCTGGAGTGTTTCATCAGGAATTTTATCAACTTTTTTTTCTTCCGGAATTTTTATAACCGGATCAAAAATTGTGGGGGTGTCAGTAATTTTTGTAACGTCAAGTTTAAACTGATAGACTGTTTTTCCCCGGATTTGTGCCGGAATTATATACAAGACGCTTGCTTCGGGAAATTGTGCAGCAAGACGTGAAGGCCTGTTTCGATAGATACTTACTCCGCTTATCTGGAAACCGTCTCCGGTTGAAACAAATTCAGTTATCCACAGATATCCCTGAATTGCAGGGATGGCTTTGTTTAAGTGATCCAGTGTCACACTCCATTTATGTGAACCCGCGGATAATGTATTCAGCAATTCCAATTTTTTAGTGCTTATCTGGTATTGGTACATGACACTGTCCAGATGGTCATCCACCCATGATAATTCATTCACTGAATTTTGAAGCGCAATATTATTTTTTTTATAATCTGATAATACTTTTGTTTTATCATTATAGAGCTTGTTAATCACTATGGGGGTTAAAAAAAGAAGAATAAGGATCAAATAGCCGTGCCAGGCAAGCTTAAATACCTGCTGTTTTTTCAGAATATTTTCAGGAATCAGCGTAGGTGAATAAAGGGTTTTTGTATTCTGGAAATGAACGGTAACGGCAGATCCCAGAGATACGGCAAATTCCGACGGGTGAGCATCCGTCTCACCGGTCCATAAAATCATTTCCTCATTGGGCGTGAAATAATCTACATCTTGATTATCCAGAGCTTTTTGAAAAAACGACTGACTGTTTAGAGTAATAGCCAATCCCGTTAATACAACACGATATGTATCCGGGATGGTATTCATACTTTGTTCATACAGAATTTTTCCGCTTATAGTTTTCAGCAATTGCGTGGAATTGAAAGGAAGCTGAATCGGCGGAGGCATTTGAATAATTTTCCCGTTTCGGGTAACAAAGATCATACTCTCTTCACGGGCAATATGAACGATGACCTGAATCAGCGATTCATCGGAGGAATCATTGAAACGGATGAGATTGGCCAGTGCAATGGCATCGGGAATAACTGCAGAGAGGTGATGTCTTTTCTTCAGGTGATTTTGTGTCGCTTCACTCAGCATTAACAGAGGGATTTCTCCGGAATATGTAAAAGCAAAAAAGTTGTTCTCATCGCCGGGTATTATATAATAATGGTCAGGTTTTATGTCCTGATTCAGTTTTTCGACCAAATCCTTTTGAATTTTTTTCCTTTTTCCTGATCGGCCTAATGTTTCATAGCCGTTTCTCAAAGAAAAGATATTCGTAAGAGGTGACGGCAAATTGACGGTATACCGGACTTTCTTAGGGGATACGGAATCAAACATGGATAAGAGAATGGATTCATTGCTTTCATCTTCATCCGGAGTTTCCTCATCAGGTATCTGTGACAGGGATTGATCCAATGTTGAGGTCAGATCTGTTTCATCCAGATTAAAAATATCTTCCGGTGTTTCCTCGGGTTTTTCCTGATCTTCCTCTGAAAAATAATCTGATAATGGTTCAGGCAGTGATTTTCTTACCGCAGGACCAACAAGCAGGCTATGATCTGAAGGGTAGGATACAACCGAGTAGAGAACATCATCATCCGCGCTGATGGAAAGCAACCGCTTGGGATGATTTTCTTTGAACATTATTTTATCGTCTGTACTGGGCAATTTCTTCAAATCTCTTTTTATTGTTGGCATTTGAGAGCGCTTCTTCATATGAAATAATCTTTTCGTCATAAAGACGTTTCAGATCCTGTTCCATGGTAATCATACCAAGAGAAGAAGATTGTTGGATCATCTGATAAATTTCATCCAGGTTATTATTCTTTATCGCTGCCCTGATAGGCGGTGTGCTCAGCATAATTTCTTTGGCAAGGACCCGTTTGTTATCCAGTGTTCTCGGGAGTTTTTGTGAAATTACAACTGTCAGGGCATCGGCAAGCCGGTCGCGAACCCTGTTTTGTTCTTCAGACGGCACTTCGGCGATAATACGGTTAACACTTTCCACAGCGGAGGATGTGTGAAGGGTTGAAAAGACTTTATGCCCGCTGTCCGTAATTTCCAATGTTGTGATAATAGTGTCTGCATAACGCATCTCAGTAATAACAATAATATCCGGATCTTGTCTCAAGGCCTGATTTGCGCCATCCTTAAACGTCATCACATCTGTACCCACATTCCGGTGTCTAACCACACAACGAATGGGTTCATGAACATGTTCAACCGGACCGCCGATGATGATAATGGATGAGTCAACCGTCCTGTTGTTTGCATCGATGATGGAATCAAGTGTCGTGCTTTTCCCGGAACCGGTAATTCCGGTTACGAGAATTAACCCTTGTTTTACATATTTAAGACTTAGGGCTTTCAAAACATTCGGGTGAAAATTATAATCTGTGATTGGCTGGGCTTTAGAGCCGATTTTGCGCATATTCAGTGCAAGATGGTCCAAGTCAAAATAAACATCGGCCCTGAAGCGGTAATCTTCACCGTTGAGGGTAATCATATAGGGGAAATCAACATTTCGATACGTTAAAAGATTGTCAGTTTGCTGCTCCATAAGCAAATTCATAATAAGAATATCTGCCTCTGTCAAAGAATACATGCCAAAATTTGGGAATGGTTTTTTTTCTCCATGGATTCGATACCACACGCTGCCTTTGGAACCATAACCGCCGAAATCAATATCAGAGGCATCATTAATCTGCATTTCTGCCAGAAATCCATCAACAAGATTTCGAAGAGTCATCCTTCTGTCCATATCACAGCTTTTCAGTAATGTATTAATATGCTGCTTTCTTTCTGCTCCCTGATAAAAGGGAGGGATTTCCTGACTGATTTTATCAAGGACAGGTTTAGCTCTTTCAATTAATTGGTTATCCATCGTAGTTTTCCTACTTATTAAGCAACATCATTTCAAGTTCACAAACTCTCTCATTTGTCAAAATCAGTTTCCTTCGCATAATTTCTATGATATTCATACAATAGATCAGAAAAATTTTATTTGTTTGACGATTAAAAAAGTCCATAAGGACATGCCGGTTAAACTTCAGAACGACGGTTGGTTTTTCTGTCTTAACGGATGCAATCCTGTAATGGTTTCTAAAAATCACCAGTTCGCCAAACACATCCCCCTTTATCAGGGTTGCCAGTTTAATCCCTTCCCGCCAAACAGATATCATGCCTTCACAAATCAGATAAAAATCCTTGCCAACCTGCAGAACATTAATGATTTCATCATCGGTGCCGTATCGTTCTTCTTCGCCCAGCTCAAGAAATCGAACAGCAAGGTCATGAGGAAAATTATTGACGATGAGCGGCTTTTTGGCAAAAGTAATATATCCTTCATCCAGTTTGGATTTTATTATAATACCATTATCCTCAACATTATTGGCATTTTTCTCATTTTGATTTTCCATACTAAAGCGTCCTTAAATTATTGGGAACCAGAGAGCCTTTCCATTCAGCTCTGCCTGTTTTACCGCCAAAAGAAAAGGGTGTTTCTACAGTGAACGATATTGAAATAATCCGTATATCCGTTAATAAAGCAGCAGGATTATTCTGAGCATCATAAACAGACACGTTAAAAGAAGTGAGTCCTATGGCCACATCACTTTCATCGCCATTAACAGCCCGGTACAGATAACGATCATTATCATTTTCAGTTTCAGCAGTTTCATTTCTTGCACCGAGCCTGTAAGATACAGTATCAGGAATGCCATTTTGATCAATATCTGCAATAAATGTTATTCCCGAATCATTATAAGCGACAACAGATGCTTCCGGCGATGAAAGTCCAAACCCAATTTTATAAAGGTCCTGCCGGATCATCCCGGCAATTCCCACTGCATTTTCCTGGGCGCTGACATTCATATTATTGATGGTGTTGGCTTCCATGATCTGTGCATTAATATTCAGCAGCGAAAGGATAAAAATTCCTGCAATCAAAAATGAACCTGTAAGTTCCAGATCAAACATAATCACGTTTCCTACTGATAATAATAAGAAAACACACGGCTTAATGTAATTGTGTCGGGAAGGTGTTCACTGAAAACGGTCACATTCAGTCGTTTCATCAGTTTTTTTTCATTCAGGATTGTCTCCCAGTCATTCTCATCAACATATCCGACAGAAGCTGTAATGGTGTACTGAATTCCATTCGATACTGTATCTGACAGCATTAATCCGTGATAGTCATCAATATCATTAAAATTCGGATATAATTCACCGGTTTCGGGACCGAGAAAAGAAGGATCTGTTAAACCTGATATTCCGCCATGAAGAAAGAATGTTGTTGTCGCCTGATCAAATGCTTTGATTGAAGCCTCATCAATGACAGACTCGGCAATTGAGGCAGATACATATTGTGCTTCCCCTGCAATCACCCGGAATTCCGTATTAAAACGAGCCGTATTGATAGTAAGAATAAATCGGCCAAAAATTGCTATGGCTCCCAGTAAAATCATAAGTTCTGCACGGCCTATACCCATAATCAGTCTTCCACTGTTACGGCAGTAACTTCTTCAATCGTTGTTACTCCTTCTTTTATTCGTTCCCTTCCGGATGCCCGGAGAGTGAGCATACCGTCTTTTACTGCCTGTGTGCGAATTGCTTCTTCATCGACCTGCTCGCCTGCTGTTACAATGAGTTTTCGAATGTCCTTTGTAAAAAAGAGTGCTTCCATGATAGCAATACGGCCTTTATAACCATTGCGGCATTTATCACATCCCACGGCTTCATAAAAAACAGTCTCTTCAATTTCAGGTTCGCTGAACCCCAGTTTCGTCAGAACTTCATGGTCTTTATTAGCAATTGGTCTTTTGCAGTTTTCACACAATTTTCGAACCAGGCGCTGAGCCATGATAATATTTACGGAATAAGCGATCAGAAAGGGTTCGATGCCCATTTTATACAACCGGGAAACTGCACTTGGCGCATCATTTGTGTGTAATGTGGAAAATGTTAAATGACCGGTATTCGCCAGTTTTATGGCAATTTCTGCGGTTTTAAGGTCACGGATTTCACCCACAAGAACGATATCGGGATCATGGCGCAAAATTGCTCTGATTGCCAGATCGAATGTCATCTTATCGCTAATTTTAAGCTGTCGTGATCCGTGAATCAGATATTCTACCGGTTCCTCAACCGTGAGGACACATTTTTCGGGAGAGATGACGGCATAGAGAGCTGCAACAAGTGTTGTGCTTTTTCCGCTTCCGGTGGGTCCGGTTACAATAACAATTCCCGATGGTTTGTTTATAGCCCGTTTAAAATCATCCAGAGCCTGTTTCTGGAGTCCGAGTTTTTTTAAATCAGTAATGACTTTCCTGTCATCAAGGATACGGATTACGATACTTTCAAATTTTCTGTCAAATTCAGATCCCACAACAGGGACGATGGAAACACGATAACGGATCAGATAGCCGTCTACTTTTTTTTGAATAAATCCATCCTGGGCACTGTCTCGCTCAAAACGGTCTACATTTCGTGTTTTATCTTTGAAAACTGCCGCTATTGCTTCCGGTTTTACACCTTTTTGTGTGTAATATGTTTGAAGTTTTCCATCTCTTCTGAAATTAAAATCGGTCGTATTACCGGGTTGTGGCACAATATGCACATCACTGATCCCCTGACGAACCGCTTCAATTAAAATTCCGTCAACCAGAGCCGTTAAAGCGCTTTGATTGATTTCTGCATCCAGGGCTGCTTCATCAATAACCTCATCCTTGACTTCTTCTTCATATTCCATTTCATCAAGCAGGCTGAAGAATTCGTTTCTGCTGGAAAGGCTTTTGCTGATAATTCCATCAATATTTTCCAACCGGTTATATACAATTTCATACTTTGAATACGGCAGTTGTTCGATTAATGATTTTATTTCTGCATTTGTTGGGTCAGCACACAAAACGGTAAGGATGGTTTCCCCTTTTTTATTTTCCAGCTCATAAGGAACAATTTTATTCTTTATAAGCGCAGCTCGAAATTCATCACTGTAATTTTCAAGAAGATCTGTAATAAACTGATTTTTTTCTTCTGTAATCATATCGGGAGTAATTTCCATCTCCCGGATGGCAAAAAGACCGGTGAGTTCTTTAAGAACCTTATGCCTGTCAACACCCATATCTTCATAGAGAATACTGCCAACCTGGCGGCGGTTAATATGGGGTTCAGAGGCTTGAATTTCCAGTGCCGCTTTTAACTGTTCCTGCGAAATGATCTCTTTTTCCAGTAATGTTTCGCCGATAAATTTTGACAAGATAAAGCTCCCTTCGGACTTACATCACCGACGTTTCGGATGAAACAACCGTGATACCAATCATAACTATCATAATAATCATTGTAACAATAAAGTTCACCAGATTGATAACTTTTTCCATGCGATACGACGTATCTGTTTCATAGTAATTTGCCAATTGAAGAGCATTGTTCCGCAATGCTCCGGATTCGGCGCCGGAACGGAATCTGGAAATTGCAGTTTGGGTAAAGACCTTGGATCCTTCCATTGCCTCAACAATGCCTTTTCCTTCACCCAGCATCATGGGAATTGCAACTTCTTTGATTTGCTTTTCCATATATGTATTCCGGCATGCTTCAGCGGCAACCTGAATAACCTTTACATTTTCACCTGAACCGCTATAGAGAGAATAAAAAACACGGGCAAAAATTTCGATACTGGTTTTATGGATTAATTCGCCAATGACCGGGACTTTAATAATAAACTTATCTTTGTAGTATTTGCCTTTGGGTGTTTTAAGATAATAAATAAGAGACCCCAGGGGGATAAGGATACAAAGAGCAATAATAATCCAGTTATTACCTAAAAATCTGCTGAAATCCATGGTTTTCGCGGTCATCGGCGGGAGGGTTTTCCCAAATTTCTCAAAAATTCCGGCAGTTTCGGGAAATATAACCATAACGTAATAAACAACCACAAGGGCAATGACGCCCAACGTAATAAAAGGTGTTACGAGTGTTTTTCTCAGGTTTCTTTTAAACGCCTCGTCACGCTCCATAAACTTGGCAGTGCTTTCATAAATTGCCTGCATATTACCGCTGGTGGAGGCTACAGCCAGCATAAAAGAGGGAAATTTGCCAAACACCCCTACATGCTTTCCAAAGACCTCTTCCCCTTCTTTGCCGTCTTTCAGATCCTGACTAATTGTTTTAATAACCTCTCTAAAACTCTTGTTCGTTGTATCTTCAGCCAGAAGGTTTAAGATCTCATCATAGGGTAAATTTTCTTTAAGAAGATCTGCGCAGAGCCGTATCCAGCTTGTCACCTCATTGAGAGGAATTTTTCCTTTAACATCAAACCATTTTTTTTGAACACTGATATTTTCATAACCAAATCGTTTAAAAGCCCGGATCAATTCTTCTTTAGAAAATGCTTTTTGTTCACCGCGAAGCGGTTTCATTCCATTTTTTTTTACTGTATATAAGAAAGTGACTTTCTGTTCAAGCGATCGGATTTTCAACTTCCGTTTTTGGGCAATTTGGTTTAGTTGAACCTTGGCTTCTTTTTTATTATTCGCCTCAATTGTCCCTTGTACCTGATTGCCTTTTACGCCAACCGCAGTATACCGGAAAGTCTCCATAATGGCCAACCTTTACACAAAAACCAGTCAAGAGGAGCTTTTAACTATCAGAGCTCCTCCGACCGGTTTTACTCATTTTGTTATGAAGCTTATGGACGCGTTATTGTCGGAGCCCCTGATACACCGGCAGACGTTATTCCGGCCACGATAACGGCACCTTCATTAGAACCTGTTGCCGTTACGGTTATACTATCCGAATTAACAACGACCAGTTGGAATGTGCCATTTGCATTGGATGCGCTTGCTCCCAGTTTTGCTAGGGTAACGCCGGTAAAACTTCTGGCACCTCCTCCCATTTCAGCAGGTTTTCTCCAATATGAAGCGGCATTTGAACCGATCATATTGACATCCTGTATTAAAGCTTCAATTTCAGCATTAACTGCGCCCTGGCTGAACATGTTGATACCGACAACAACAGCCACGCCCACAATTATTGTACCCAAGACAATCAGTAAAAGTTGCTGTTGACCCATAGAGAATCCTCCTCCTTTAATCGTTAATGATAATACCGTTTATTTGATATTATTATTACTCCATCTTGTATAAATCAATATATGAGTCCATCAGACTTTATTCAATTGATTTTTTATTTTTTAATTTTATAATGAGGGTTTTTCTTGTTTGATGAGGGGCTCAAGGGCTCAAGGGCTCATGGGCTCATGGGCTCATGAGCTCAAGAGTTCAAAGGTTCAGACGTTCAGACGTTCAGACGTTCAGACGTTGAAAAGTTGAGAGGTTGAGACGTTGAAAAGTTGAAAAGTTGAGAGGTTGAGAGGTTGAAAGGTTTAGATGTTTAAATGTAATGCGCCGCATCTGTTGCCCTATTCCCGGCAGGGTTCAAAATGTTGAGCATCGAGCTTGCAACCTTGAACACTGAGCACAGTGAAGTGATTGAACGGCACAACGTGCCAATCTCCAAGGAATTCTGAATTCTTCCCGACAACGGTCGGGATGAATTGAATGAAGAATTATTGAATTTGTTTCGGGGGCAGAACCCCATAAGCTTTCGAGCTCCCAATCATCCAATCTATTCAATCAAATCAATCGGCGTTCAAGGGTTCAAGCGATCATGGGTTCATGAGCTCAAGAGTTCAAAGGTTCAGACGTTCAGACGTTCAGAGGTTGAGACGTTGAAAAGTTGAGAGGTTGAGAGGTTTAGACGTTGAAAGGTTGAGACGTTTTGAGGGTGAGGGGGTTAGGGGTTTGTCAGTTTTTTTCTGACGGCATTGGATTTTTCGAAGATTTCACGGTGAAGGGATCCGCCGTGAGAATCCATTGTGACAACAGCCGTAAAGTTTTTGACTTCAATTACCCAAAGTGCTTCGGGGATGCCAAATTCTTCTAATTTGATAACATCGTGGACTTTTGTCACTGATTCGGCAATCAGTGCAGCCAGGCCGCCGATGGCATGAAGATAAACGGCTCCGTAATCCTGCAGTGCTTTCAGTGTTGCAGGTCCCATTCCTCCTTTACCGATAACACCCCGGACACCATACTCTTTGATAACAGCAGCCTCATACGGTTCTTCCCGGATAGATGTTGTCGGACCGGCAGCAATAAATTCCCATGAATTTCCCTTTTGTTTTACAACAGGACCGCAATGATAAATCATGGAATCTTTCATATAAGGCCGGACTTCTTCAGGATGTTCTTTAACAAGCCATGCATGAGCGGCGTCCCGGCCTGTTATCAGCCGACCTGAAATCAGCACCTCGTCTCCAACCTTCAGATCCCGTATGCTTTTTTCATCAATCGGGAGTTTTAACTCAATCATAGACCGCCTCCGAACCGGAAAATGTCATTGATTTTCGTCTATCCGCCCAACACATGTACGAAACGGAAACAAAAAAGGAAGCGGGGAGACGATGGGCTTTACCGAGCTTGACTGCAAGAGCCGTTGTTTTTCCGCCAAATCCCATGGGGCCTATCCCCAATGTATTCAGATCAGCAAGCAAACGGGATTCAAGCCGGGCCAGCTCCGGATCAGAATTCACATCATCCAGCTTTCTGAAGAGTTGCTTTTTAGCTGTTATCGTACCGGTAGACCGGTCCCCTCCCACACCAACACCAAGAATTCCGGGGGCACATCCTTTTCCCTGAGCCATGACAACGGCATCTAAAACACAGCGATATACACCTTCAAGGTCTCGGCCTGCATTCAGGCTTGTATCCGGGAGTGTATATTGCACGGAAACATTTTCACATCCGCCGCCTTTCAGGATAAGTCGTACTCGGATTGCTGGTTCATCCCATTCTTCAAAGTGAATGTCCGGCGACATGAATCCCGTATTATCACCCGAATTTTTACCTGTTACCGGATCTACGGCATTAGGTCTCAGATAACCTTTTTCGGTTGCCTCCCGGGTTGCCGAATAAACAATTTCACTCACCCGGCGCATGGAGAAGCCTTCCGGTATGGCAATATAATAGATATTCGTTCCGGTATCCTGACAAATGGGCGTGCTTTTTTCACGAGCCCGGTCAATATTCTTCAGAATAGCCGTTAAAACACCTCTGGCTCCACTGTTTTCCTCTTCCGAATCACGGGCTTCCGCAATAGCAGTTACTACATCTGTGCTTAAATCGGTTGATGTTCGGCGAATCAGTTCCAAAACCGCTGACCGGAATTTATCTTGATTTAGAATTAAACTCATGAACACCTCAGGGTTCAAATTGTGCCAACAGATCCATAATATCCGGTTTGCCGAGTTTCTGTGAGACTTCTTTCATCTTTTTCATAATCTCCGTATAAATGGGTCTGTTCTGACGGTAAATTACACCTAAACGGATAAAATCATTATCATTGGCAATTTCGAATGCTTTGACTTCATCGGTAGGTTGATACGTTTCCGGGAGATATTCAATTTTTTCACGAATAAGCTTAAATTGCTCTACGCCTCGAAACGTTGGGCAGGGACTAAGCACTTCGACAAATGAAAATCCCTTATGCTGAATTGCCTGGGAAATGATTTCAGTGGCATTTTTAGGATCACCGGAAAAGGTTCTGGCGACAAACGAAGCTTTATAAGCAATCATCATTCGCACGGGATTAATGGGTTCTTCCATATTTCCGTAAAACGTTGTTTTTGTTTGTTCTCCAATGGGAGTCGTTGGTGATGCCTGTCCTTTAGTCAACCCGTAAATACTGTTATTCATTACAATATAAGTCATGTCAATATTTTTTCTTGCAGCATGAGGAATATGGCCTGCACCGATTGAGAACCCGTCACCGTCGCCTCCAACCGCAACGACTTTTATGTCCGGATTGCTCAGTTTAACGCCGGTTGCCAACGGTATCGCTCTACCATGGACACCATTAAATCCGTATGTTTTTATATAACCGGGAAGGCGGGATGAGCAACCGATTCCGGACAGGATTGCCAGTTTATGAGGCGGGATCTGCAGTTTAACCAATGCTTGCATAAGGGCGCTTAAAACGCCAAAATCACCGCAACCCGGGCACCATATAGGTTTGAGATCGCTTTTATAATCTTTAAGTGTATAGGTAATATTTTCCATAATCAGACATCCTTTTTTTCATATTCTTCAACGATTTTATCATAGATCTGACCAACCGTAAAGGGCGCACCGCCAGTTTGTCTGTAAGAGATTGTTTCCACGCCAAAATCACCAAAGCGGATAAATCCTCTGAGGTATCTGCGAAAGGCGCCTGCATAAGCCATTTCAACAAAAATCACTTTCTTTTTATGTCTAAGGAATTGATGAAAAGGATGGATAAGGAAAGGAAAAAGAATCTGGGGAATAATTGCCTGCACTTTCATCCCGTTGTCATTTGCCCTGGCCACGGCTTCTTTTACAGCCCCTTTTGTAGAGCCCCAGGCAATCAGTCCCAACTCTGCATCATCCGGACCATAAAATCGTTCAAATGAAAATTCACGTTTAATATCATGAAATTTCATCCAGCGCTTTTTTGTCATCTTTTCGTGGACGGACACATCGGCTGAAGGAAATCCGTATTCATTATGTTCAATGCCGGCTGCCTGATACATACCATTTTCAACCCCCGGCCAGGTAACGGGTGAGATTCCGTTGGATGTGTACCGGTATCTTTTATAATCTTCCAATTCGTCTTGTGTCGGTTCAAGTCGCCGGTTGATTTTCTTAAACCCATACCGCATATCCCGAATCCTGTTAGGATTGATGGATTCTTTCCTGTGCCCGATAAACGCGTCAGAAAGAATAATAACCGGAAGCTGATATTTTTCAGCAATATAGAAAGCAAGAACTGTGCAGTCAAAGCAATCTTCAACGTCTGACGGAGCCAGAACGACGCGCGGCGAATCACCGTGGCTGCCCCAAATGGCCTGCATCAAATCCGATTGTTCTGTTTTGGTTGGAATTCCTGTTGAAGGTCCGCCTCTTTGAACATTTACAACAACAATTGGGAGTTCAGTAATACTGGCGAGGCCGATTCCTTCTGCCATGAGAGATAATCCGGGACCGGATGTGGCCGTCATGGCTTTTTTGCCGGCAAAGCTTGCTCCGACAATGGCGTTTATGGATGCCAGTTCATCTTCCATTTGCATTACGATGCCATCGTATTTCGGGAGATAAACTGAAAGCCAGTGCATGATCTCCGTTGAAGGTGTTATTGGGTAGCCGGCATAAAATTCCACCCCTGCATACAGGGCGCCATAAGCCGTTGCTTCGTTTCCTTCCATAACCAGACGGGGTTCGCCCGGTGTGTATTCAAAAAGAATGGAATCGGTTTTCTTCAGTGATTCCCTGACATAATCCTGGCCGGCCGTAAGTGCATTCAGATTTTTATCAATTAATTCCTGCTTTTTGCCGGCAAACTTTTTCTCGATAGACTTTTTTAGAGACGATTTGGGAAGACCGAAGAGTTCAGCAATAGCCCCGAGAACGACAATATTTTTAGCAAGGCTTGTTCCTGCAGCTTCTTCAGCAATAGATGTGAAAGGAATTTTGTACCAGTGTTTCCGTTGTTCTTCAGGAATTGGAATATTTTCTTCCGGGAATTTGTCGGCAGAATCGCTGACAATCACCAAATGATCTTCCAGAAGCATTTCAGACTTAAATTTCATATAGTCTTTCCAGCTCAGAACAACTAAAACATCCAGCTTGTCACCTTGTGTTGCTACCGGCTCACTGCTCATACGAACACGGACAGAACTTTCACCGCCCCGAATCTGGGCGCCAAAACTTTTCAGCATAAAAACAAAAAGTCCGTCACTGGAAGCAGCGTTAACCAGAATTTCTCCAGCACTGATCACACCATCTCCACCGGAACCGGCAATTCCTATTACGATGTTATTACAGGCCATAATCTTCGTATTACCCTCCTTAAAAGTTTAACCATTTTCTGGTTCTGTCCTTTTCAAGTTTATCATTTCATATTCATAAAGCAAAACGCTCACTTACAGCTCATAAATATCTTTATATTTATTTTTCAGATAGTGGAGAAACGGTTTAGGTGACAACATTTCTCCACTTACGTCTTTAACGAGATCCAGCGGATCAAGTTGCCGGCCTCGTGAATGGATATGATTTCTCAACCAGTTCAAAAGAACTGAAAATTCACCGGCTCGTATTGTGTCCCAGAACCCCGGATGGTCTTTTACCGTTTTATTCAGGAACTGGGCGGCATAGAGATTTCCCAGCGCGTAGGAGGGGAAATATCCGATTGCTCCCATAGACCAGTGAACATCCTGCATAACGCCCATTTTATAATCTTCCGGAACCACGCCAAGATATTCTTTCATTTTTTCATTCCACAGGTCGGGGAGTTCAGACACGTTCAGACCATCATTAATGAGCATTTTTTCAATTTCAAAACGAAGCATAATATGCAATGAATAGGTTACTTCATCTGCTTCAACACGGATCAGAGACGGTTCCACCACGTTAATCATGCGGTAAAAATTGATAACATCCGTTTCTTTCAGAATGGGAAAGAGTTCCTTAAGCCTCGGGTAAAAATATTGCCAGAAGGGAAGGCTTCGGCAAATCATATTTTCCCACATTCTGGATTGACTTTCATGAATCCCATAACTGGCGGCTTCACCAAAGGGTGTACTGAAAAATTCCGCAGGAAGCCCTTGTTCATAGAGGGCATGTCCTGCTTCGTGAACCGTGGAGAAAAAGGCGGACTTCATATCATTTTCAAAAACGCGGGTTGTTATCCGAACATCTGTTGGGTGGAAACCGGTTGTAAAGGGATGTGCGGACCGATCCTGACGACCAAAATTTAAATTGTAGCCCATTTTCTCCACAACTTCCAGGCCGAACATCCATTGTTTCTCTGTATCAAATGACTCTTTCAACAGACGGTCATCGGGTTTATTGGGAGATTTTCGAACTGCTTCTATCAGTTCTATCAGTCCGTCCTTCAATTCCGAAAAGAGATTCCCAACGGTTTCTGCTGTCATACCCGGTTCATATTGGCCCATCAGGGCATCATACGGCGTGAGGGTCCATCCGTAATAGTCAGCCTGTTTTTTACACAGATCTACGATTTTTTCAAGATATGGACGAAAAGCATTAAAATCATTTTTCATCCGGGCTTTGGCCCATACCTGCTGGGATTGTGACGTCAGGCGGGAAAATTCTTCCACAAACGCAGCAGGAAGAACGGATGCATAATGATAATCCTTCCAGACGAGAGCAAGAAATCGCTTTGTATCCGGATCTGTTTTATCATCAATAATATTGCCGGATTCCAGGTCAACCAGTTTAGCCAGTGCATGCTGGAACCGGCTGCCTGTATGAATTTCATGGGCTAAAGCACTGAGCCACGCCAACTGTTCACTTCGAAATTCTCCTGCTCCGTCAGGCATATAGGTTTCCTGGTCCCACTGAACAATAGCTGAAACAGACTGAGCTTTCGCATATTCCATTAAAAGGTCTTTCAATTCTTTTAGATTAATCATGGTTCTCTCTCCTTTTTAAAAAAAAAAGCACACCGTTTAATCTGGTGTGCTTCAGGAAAACTTTCAGTCATTTAAAATCAGATCGTTATTTCAACCTGAAAACGACGGGAATGGCAATCCACACACCCACGTCACGATCCCGCTGTTTAGCCGGTTTGAATCTGGTTTTTTTAATAGCGGCAATAGCGGCTTCATCCAGGCCGGTATTGGGAATACCTTTCATGATCACACAATCCGTAACCACTCCCTTTTCATTCACAAAAGCCTGAACAATAACGGTCCCTTCGATTTGGGCTTCCCGGGCAATTTCCGGATAGACAATATTTCTAAGAATAGCAGCAGCACCGCCAATCGCTTCGGGGGGTTCATCATAGGGAATGAAGCGAACCCTTGGCCCGTCATCCTGTTGTGATTCAGAGGGCGGCGGCGGGGGGGCATCCATCAGTTCAAAATCTTCGAAGTCCAGTTCATCCATGGTAATATCTTCAGCAATTTCCTCATCTTCACTCATCACAGGAATAGTCGGCCGCTGAGGAGGGGCTGATTGTTCAATCTGCTGCGTAGGGGGAATATCAATAACTTCGAGCTGAATCTGCGGACCGGTTACTTCCAGAGAACCTTTAGGCTCAAATTTGGGGACAAAATAAAACACCAGGATCAGGATAAAAACCACCAGGATACTGGATACTTCCGCGATAAAGATCGAGCGATCCTTGAATCTTTCAAATTGTTTTACAGACATTGACTGTACTCCATTAATAAGCGGCTGTGGTGGCAGAATAATTTAACCGCAGGGCATCCGCTTCCCGGAGTTCATTGTGAATACGGGAAATCAGTCCCATCATCACATTTCTGTCCGCACGAAGCGATACGATCAGTTGAGGATTCGCCACACGTTTGGAATACATAACCTTCCTCACATCTTCAACCTGTATCAGTTTATCATCCACGGAAATCACACCATCCCTGCCCACAAAAATATAAGCAACGTGGCGTTTTGTTTCAACTTTTTCAATTTTCCGTGCTTGAGGAAGAAGGACTTTCAACCCTTCGAATTCCCGCATAACGGTAGTCATCATAAAAAAGATCAACAGCATAAAGATGATATCAGGCATTGATGATGTTGGAATTTCCGCTTTTACTTTTGTTTTTTTCTTAATCGCCATGGTTTTGCCTTATTTATTCCGTATCAGCTATTGAAATACGGGTCGCATTTGCCAGTTTGAGCTGATCAATGACATCAATGTAATCCTGATACTTTGTATTTTCCGCTGTTTGGACAGAAAAAATCATGAGAGGGTTTTGACTTAAAAGCCGTTGGGCTTCCCGGCTAATATCCCGGGTTTGAACCTCAGAGTCATTCATAAGCACCTGACCGGCGGCATTGACCAGTACGTTGGTGATATTTTTCGGGTTAACCTTGAATTCTCCTCCCTTACCGGGGAGAACAAATCCCATGCCTTTATCCTGGTCAATTGTGGAAACAAGAAGAAAAAAGACAAGCAGCAAAAAGGCAATATCAGACATGGAAGATGAAGGAATTTCACCTTTGATTTTCATACGTTTTTTTGTAAGCATTGTTACAATCCGACTTTAAAAATTATTTTTGTGTCGACAGAATATCCAGCAATGAAACGGCACTTTTTTCCAGACTTATAACAATTTTATCAATACGGCTGACAAACCAGTTCTGGAAAATTGAAATAATCACGGCAACAATGAGTCCGAATAGTGTCGTTAAAAGGGCTTCAGAAATACCGCTTGCCACAATAGCCGGGGAAATATCATTGGCTGCAGCCACATCATTAAAAGCGCCGACCATACCGGAAACCGTTCCGATAAAACCAAGCATCGGTGCAATTGTTACAGCTGTTGTAAGCCAGATCTGATTCTTTTCAAGAAAAGCCATTTCCAGTGAACCGGCCGAATCGATAACCTTTTCCACCCGTTCAAGTCCCTGGTCCAGACGGCTGAGAGCTTCATGATATATGGCAGCGACGGGAGAGCTGGATTTTTCACATTCCACCCTGGCTGCTTCAGGACCTTCTTCTCTTAGGATTGTTTCAATATTTTTCAAAAAAGAGCGTGTTCTCAGTTCAGCTGCCGTTAGCGAATAAAACCGTTCGAACACAATGATGAGTCCAAAAATGAACACACCAAGAATCCAGGGCATAAACGGACCACCCTTGACAAATAATTCAACCATGGATATGAACCTCCGATCTTAGATTGAGAATTTTTGTTTCAAACAACATTGCCGGTCATTTTACTTAAAGCAATGTATAATGTCAATTATTTTTAACATGACTCAGGGCTTTAATCGTACAAGTTTACGGGCTTCAGGAATTTGTTTCAAGGCAGCTGTAAACTGATTATCCGAAAGAAGTCTTGCTTTATAAAAAGCATTATTATCCCACCACATTTTTGCCAGTTCAGATTTTAGCTGCATAGTAATATATGCTTTATCCTTTTCCAGGTTTTCAAGCTCAATTTCCTGAACATATTCTGAAATGAATGTATAAAAACGGGATAGTGTATTTTCGGGTAATTCCTGATAAAATATAAAATTCTGCGGATCTTTCGGCACATTCTTGAAATCATCGGCCAGCAACTGAGCAAACTTGAAAAACAATCTTTCACTGTGCTGGAATACTTTAACTGTAGCCGGAGTCAGATCGAGTGTCCGTTTAACAATTACGTCAGGTGTAATACCGCCTCCACCATAAACCGTACGACCGGATCTTGTTTTAAATTCAGGTTTATCTTTGGGGTCTTTAACATTGATTGTATCCACATCATCAGCCGTGATTATGGATTCATAATAATCCTGCAGTCCGTTTTCATAGGGTCTTTGAATTAATCTTCCGGAAGGCGTGTAGTACCGGGCAACGGTCACTCTGACGGCTGAACCGTCTTTCAAGGGCCATTGACGCTGAACGAGTCCTTTTCCAAAGCTTGTTTCACCCACTATAATACCCCTGTCCAGATCCTGAAGAGCTCCGCTGACAATTTCAGAGGCGCTGGCTGAACCCCGATTAATCATCACAATGACTGGCAGATCTTTATAAGCACCTTTTCCGGTAGCATAAAATTCTTCATTTGTATTCCGCAGGCGGCCTTTCGTATAGACAATCATATCTCCGGCATCAAGAAAATGATCCAGCATTTCAACCGCTTCATTCATAAATCCTCCGCCATTATAGCGAAGATCAACAATCAGGGATGTCATGCCTTGTTTTTTCAAATCCTTTAAAGCTTCGGCAAACTCTTCCGCTGTTTTCTGTGAAAAGCGATTCACAAGAACATAGCCCACATTATCTTCCAACAGAAAATGAGCCAACACGGAATAAATGGGAATATCATCACGGATAATTTCAACATCAAACGGTTCATCTTCGCCAATCCGCTTCACGGTGAGAGTAACGGTAGTGCCTTTGGGACCGCGGAGTTTGGTGAACGTTTCTTCTTTTGTGATTTTATAAGCAGACTCCCCGTCAATTTTCAGGAACTTATCGCCGGATTGCAGACCGACTCTTTCAGAGGGAGTTCCGACGATGGGAGAAATGACAGTGATATAACCGTCAATAATATCAAACTCGATACCTATTCCCTGAAAATTTCCCTGAAATTCCTCATTAACCGTTTTCAGTTTTTTCTTACTGATGTACACCGAATGGGGATCCAATTCTTCCAGCATACCACGATAGGCGCCTTCCATTGTCCTGCCCCAGTCCACATCTTCCACATAACTTTCATTAATAATGGAAATAATATCATTCATGACGGCAATTTTTAAATAAAGATCATCTACGGAAGCAGATATTTTAGGATAAAACACCGCAGTAAGGATGATAAAAGCAGTAAGGGTTGAAAGCAAAATTTTCTTTTTCATATGTCTCATACGCTTTGGTCCGATTTTTGTTCAGATAATTAATATACAGTTTTGATTTGAGAATAGGAAGCCGGGAGTTAAATCGGAAAGCGGCAATCTGAAACGACAAAAACATATCCCAGAAACTTGCCATGATGACTGAAAGAAATGTGGAAAGGTAAAACATTATCATTCAAAATACAGACAGGAGCTCCGGATGTATGCTTAGCCCACTGAACAGTATCTGAGTTAAAGTTGTATTTTTTTGATATGTACATTGCAAATGATTTGCGAATTTCTTCCGACAGGTTTCTTTTTCCGGATGATACCGCATCAACCTGTTTATATTTTGCAAACTCAGGGATTCGCGGATTATTAACAACTGTATGAATAAAGGCGTTTGTTGAGGATTGAATTTCTGAAGTCTCATCACGGATTCCTGTATCAACGGAGAGTATAATACCATACGGACAATAGACTTTTCCCGGTTCAATTGCTCCGTCAAAGTCTTTCCACCGGAATTTCGTGGAAGGGTTAAAACGTTTAACGGCCTTATAGGCAGCTTCCTTGATTGTCCAGAATTTCCAAAGCTGCCTGATCCATTGAGGTGATTTGTAAGGATATATTTCCAGCATCTTGTTTTCTGCACGTGTGCAGATTTTTTCTGCAAATCGCGGGTGGATATCCCAGGCATCCGGATGTGTCAGGTCAACAATATCATTGCCTATAAGCCGATAATCAGTTATTTGTCCCGGCAAAATAGCTGTCTTCCATTTCTTTCAGTTTTTGAATTATAGTCCGGGAAATATCCCGTTCAGCCCGGCGACCTTTTGCCACACTTTGGGGCGTAATAACTTTAAAATCAAAATAAATGGAATCCCCTTTTGACGGCATATCCGATATTCCTTCCTGAGTCCGGCCTCGCAAATAGACACACAGAACACGGTAATCCGGGAGTCCGTTCAGAATGGTGCCAACGCCATAGCGCACATTTTCTACATCAATGCGGCCGGATTCACTTCTTCCGCCTTCGGGAAAAACCGTGCATAGTTCGCCTTTGTGCATCAGATACCTTAATGTATCCAGAACTTCTTTATGATGTTCCGGACTGCCGGTTCGCACAATGGGAATGCATTTCCCCAAATATGTCACCAGACGATCCCGGGGATTTTTCCAGAAATTCTCTTTTGCCGGGATATTCCAGGAAAAAAGTCTGAAGTGAAACCAATAATACGGCAATGAAGCAAAGGCATGATGAATGAATATGGAATCCACTTTTGTCAGGTGATTGGCGCAAATCAATGTGGGAATTTTTGACTCCCCTGCAATCCTTTTGAATAGCATCCGGATTTTTTTATGATCTTCAATCCGGTTTTTTCTTACATACCGGAGAATAAAGATTATTACGGGAGCCAGGACAGGAAAGAGAAGCCACGATATCCGTCGTTGAACAGCGTGTTTAAACCGAATTTTAAAAGGAATATGAATCAACCTTTGGTTTGTAAAATGGCCCCGGTTTAAAAAAACCGGTGCCATATTTTTCGGATGTATCTGCGACATAACCGATATTCTCACGATCAGATTTTTCCGGTGATGAGTTTAATGACATCACCAACTGTCATCACATCATCTGCTTCATCATCAGATACTTCAATATCAAATTCATCTTCAATAGCGAGAATAATATCCACCAACCGAGATGAATTCACTTTCAGATCATTCAAGATATCTGTTTCATCTGTTGCATTTGCCAGATCTTCCGGTTCCCGGACATAGGGCTTCAAAATGTCAAGAACCTTTTGTTTTACTTGTTTTTCTTCCATGGTTTCTCCTTTTAAGGTTAAGGTTAAGATTAAGATTGAGAATTGGTTCTGAGATAGACGGGGGAATGAAGATATGAGGGTACGGGAGTACTGGGTTATTTCTCATAATCTCTTTCATCCGAGTCTATATCCTTTTATCAAAACACATCCTTCATTCATCAACCGGAATTCAGAATTCAGAATTCAGAATTCAAAATTCTTCATAACAATACACGAATTCACATCCCCAAACCCAAAGCTCGCTTTAGCTAAATATTTTATTGGTTTATCAATGGTTTTTTGAACAATACTTCTTGAGTATGGAAGGATTTTCTCATGCAGATCTTCACAATTTAATGAGCCGTGAACAAACTGTTTATAGATCTGGAGTGCAGAGGCAACACATTCAACACCGCCGGCAGCTCCGAGGCAATGGCCGATCAGTGATTTGGTTGAATTAATATATGGAAAATTCTCCGGAGTGCACCGGAATGCTTCAGCCCAGTTTTTCACTTCAAGCGGATCAGCCATTGTTGCCGTAAGGTGGCCGTTAATGGCATCCACATTCTGTGCCTGAATTCCGGCATCATCCAAAGCCATGCGAATACAATTCTGAACCCCTGTTGAATTGGGAGCGGACATGCTTCCGCCATTGCGCTGGCCGCCGGAATTGACTGCCCCGCCCAGGATTTCCGCATAAATCCGCGCTCCCCGTTTTTCGGCACTTTCCAGACTTTCAAGGAGGAGAACTCCTGCGCCGGCGCCGGGTATAAACCCGCCGGCTGTCGCGCTCATGGGACGGGACGCTTTTTCGGGCGTATCATTTTTGTCTGTATTCAGGACTCTCATCGCATCAAATCCCGACCAGACATACACCGAGGATCCTTCTGCCCCGCCGCACAGCATTCTTTCCGCCTTGCCGGCAGCAATCCGTTCATATCCCAAAATTATTGCTTCCGTTCCGGTAGAACAGGCGCTTGAGTTTGTTGTAACCTGATTTCCCAAGGCAAAAATTCCGCTCAGTTTCGCCGACACGGAGCTTGACATGGTCTGTTCCACAATCGCGGATCCCAGACGGCGGGTTTTTCCGTCATTAACTTTCGGAATAATAATACCCAGGGTATCTGCTCCGCCGATGCCTGTACCGACAACCGCACCCGCATCCCAGTTTACGCGGTCATCGTCATGTTCCGGCACTTCAAATCCTGCATCTTTCCAGGCATCCACAGCTGCAATTCCGGCATATCGCATAGACTCGTTCATGGCAAGAAGAGCATCTGCCGTAAAATATTTTTCGGATATATGTTCAAGATTTTCCGGAATTCCGCCTACCCGGCATCCAAATTTCAATTCCTCAAGATGGGGAATATAACGGATACCGCTGATCCCGTTCCTGAGAGCCAGCTCAAAGTTTTCAATGCCATGGGCATTGGGGGCTATAATTCCCAGTCCGGTTATAACAACACGTCTTTTTTTCAAATTTTTACTCCTATTATTCCGGCTAAATGACCGCTGGCAACCAGCATTCCATTATTCATGGTAATCCATGCTTTACATTTAATTTTTCCGCGGCGGAAATATAACTTTTCCCCATGGATCATAAGCTGTGTTCCCGGCGGTACAACATTGAAAAATTCTACATCACATTCTGTAAAAAGAGTCACCATATCAAGATCACTGCCTGTGATCATCAGCTCATAAATCCCCAGGGCCACGACCGCTACCTGAGCCATGGCTTCAATCAGGATAACGCCGGGCATGGTTGGATTTCCCGGGAAATGGCCCGGGAAAAAGAATTCATGACCGGTCACGGTATATGAACCCACAATATTATCAGCTGATAATTCAACAATCTCATCAACAAATCGAAAGGGATCTTTTTGGGGTATTGTTTCCAACACTTTTTTTCTCATGATTTCATTGGCTTTGTCAGTTGTCATTTTCAACATCCCGTATTTTTGCTGTATTGACAGAATCATGATTTTTTCGGAAACGTTTCAGTAATCTGTCCAGTGGACTCTCTGGCTGCGGGGGAAGACCACCAACGGAATGTTCAGACCGTTTTGGATAATCGGTGTATGCAATATTCTTAAAAATTCCTGCCTTGGCATTTTTCATCAGGTACACCTGTTCGTCATCCACAAAGACCTTACCGTTTCCCACAGCAATGACCGATCCGTTATCTTTCATTTCACTGAAACGGCGGATATCAATTTCATAGCGGACAATTCTGTTATGGGGTCTGATCTGGCCATTGAATTCAACGCCATCACAACCCAGGGCGCGTCCGGAACCGGTTGCACCATTCAGGGAACAATAAAAACCGATCAATTGCCATATTGCATCCAATCCGAGCATACCGGGCTGGACAGGGTCGCCGATGAAATGGCATTGAAAAAACCAGTCATCAATGCGGATGTCTTTTTCCGCAGAAATGTGGCCCCGTTTGCCATTCCTGTCAACCCATGTTATTCGGTCCATCATCAGCAGAGGCGGAGCAGGAAGCCGTCCTATTTCTCCGGGCGGATCATCAAGCAAATGGCCATGGGCAAAGGAAAGCAAATCTTCTTTTTCAAAGGATGTCCGTTTTAAAAAATCTTCATATTTCATGATTTCATTCCTTCTGTTATCAGCCTGCGATATGTTCACCGCCATCCACACGAATAATATCACCGTTTATCCACGATGCTTCATCAGTACAAAGCAGTGAAATTACATTGGCAACATCTTCAGGCCGCGTCAGTCGTTTAAAGGGATTGCGCAATTTTGCCTGGGCGGCAATTTGCTCATTTCCGGGGATATGTCGAAAAGCCGGTGTATCCGTAACGCCGGCTTGTATAATATTACACCGGATCCCATAGGGAGCCATTTCCACGGCTATAGATCGGGAAAGGGATTCCAAAACAGCTTTTGCCGCGCTCACCGGGGCATACCCGCGCCAGGCAATTGAATTTCCTTCGCTTGTGAGTCCGAAAACACGTGCATCCTGTGCAAACATCTTCTGTTGAAAAGTATCCCGCACCCATACAAGGAGGCTTGTACCCATGGAATAAATCGTGTTTGAAAAGTCTTCATCTTCCGCCAGACGGTTATCACTGTAGGCAGGCGGATCGGCGATTGAAAAAAAACGAAGCATGCCTGTTGAAAAGAGCGTATTTATCGCCTCTGACGTTTTTTCCGTATCGATACCCAGTTTATCGGAAAGGGCTGAACGAGTTATTGAAATTCCTTCATCCGGTGGACAGGGAGCAATCAGTTTTAAATTTCCGAATGCAATTGAGTGAAGCATCATGCGAACTTTTCCTTTTGCTCCCATTGCTGTGTTTAATGATTCAAGAATATGTTTACGGCTTTCCGGATCCAGGGCATTGGTATTAAAGGATAAAAACCTGACTCCTGTTGCCCGAATTTTATCGAACGATTCCTCGATTGCGGGCATCGCGCCCCTCCTGTCCCTGTGAACGGCACAAATATTCATACCCTGAGAAGCCAGTTTTTCGGCAGTTGCCAATCCGAACCCGCTGGAAGCGCCTAAAATAATGGCCCAATAGTTTTTGTTGTCATATTTCATATCATCTCTCCGATTTTCATCATTACAAAACGGATTTGTTATGCTGTCTTGAAAACCGGGCACATGATAGACACAGACGTATCATCTGTGTTTACATGCCGTTTTTTACAGGCATAACTCAATCCTGGGCGAATCCTAATACAGGAAACAACCCGTTTTCGCTATGTTACGTTCGGATGCACAGTTCCCTCCAGTGTCCGAAGCGTTAAGGAATATAAGACATAAATTTCAAAATGGGAAATTTTGAATAAGAATGAATTTGAATTGGGTTTAATCCGGTAATTTTTGCAGGTATGGTTTTCAGAAATCTTGGCGCGGCTCTTATTTTCCAATTTGCCATTGTGACAGTTATATTGTATTTTTAACAGCTTAATTCAAGAGAAAGGAATTCCCATGAGAAAAATAATGTTGCTGGTTATGATTTTAATAACCGTATTCGCCGGTTGCAGTAAAAATTCAGACGATGTTTTGTATTCAAATAAGGCTCCTGAATATACTTTTTTTAAGGCATTGGCTGACAGCGTGCCCGTCATGAATCCGGACAAAAAAGTCGTTCTTGTTAAACTGGATTGCGGAAACATCACCAATTTTGATATTATGCCGGAATTTTACCGGGCTGTAAACGGTCAGCTGGATTTGAATGAAATCCCGGCACGGCATATTAAAAACTACATTACACAGATAGCATTATCCCTTGCAGACCGTAACATGTTTATGGACGATGCAAACGTTGCGGGTATTGTTGTAGCGGATGAAGATGTTGAATATGAATTGGAACAGATATGGTCTAATCCCCGTTTTGGCGGATCGGAAGATGCTTTCCGTGATTATGTTGAATCCCAGGGATTCACCATGGATCTGGTTCGGGAGGATATCCGGAACGGACTTATTTTCCAGTCTTATCTTGAAAATGTTATTGATCCCGGCATTGATGTTTCAGAAGATCTTCTGAGGCGGGCGTATAAAGAACCTGTTTCAGCAAGTGTCCGTCATATCCTGTTAGCAACACAGGGGCAAAATGAAGAACAGCGTGCCGAAACCCGCGCAAAGATGGAGGGTATCCTTAAACGGGCCCGATCAGGCGAAGATTTTGCAAAACTTGCCCGGGAATACACCGAGGATCCCGGATCAAAAGAAAATGGCGGACTATACGAAAATTTTTCAAAAGGACAGATGGTTCCGGAGTTTGATTATGCCGCATTTTCAGCACCTGTCGGTTCAATTACGGATATTGTTGAAACACAATTCGGATACCACATAATAAAAATAATTGAGAGAAAATCCGAGACTCGCCCTTATGAGGAAGTTCGGGACTCGCTTCGTGAAAATCAGCTTTCATCACTTCGCAATGCAGCCATTGAACAACGCATTGAAGAACTCAAAAGCAAATACAACTATAATGATGAAACATTAATGGAAATGTAAGAATTTGCGCAGTTAACGGTTTTCAATTAAATAAGAATCGTTAACTGCCAATCTGTTTTTAATCCAAGTTATTTGCCGTTTTGCATATTGACGGGTGCGAATATTGATCCAGTATTCAGCTTCCTGTAACGTAAATTCTCCTTTGAGAAACGCAATTATTTCTTTATAACCAACTGTATTCAGGGCGTTCAGGCCGGGATCATACCCCATATCAAGCAATGTTCTTACTTCAGCAACAAAACCTTTTCCCAGCATTTTGCGTGTGCGGGTTTCAATCCTTTCCCAGAGTTCAGCACGGGGTATGTCTGTGGAGATAATGAAATAATCCCATGGAAATGATTTTTCCTGACCGGCAAAATACTCCGTGGGTGTTTTGCCAAATTGTTCAATAATTTCCCAAGACCTGGAAATTCGACGAATGTTATTCTGATCCGTTTTTTTCCCATATTCGGGATCCAATCGGTTAAGTTCCTTCCAAAGGACATCCCATCCGACTTTTTCGCCTTTATCCCTGATTTTTTGTCTGATCTCCGGATTGACCTTAAATCCTTCCGGAATCAAACCAAGCAGCGCCTGGATATAGAGGCCGCTTCCCCCGCAAACGATAACGGGTCTGTTTTCTGAATAAAAGCGTGTTATCAATTCTCGTGCATCGTTGGCAAATGCACCGGCACTGTATGTTTGAGACGGGTCAAGAAAATCAATCAGATAATGAGGGACACCTTTTTGTTCTTCGGGTGACGGTTTTGCCGTTCCGATATCCATAAACTTATAAACCTGTCTGCTGTCAGCAGAAATAATGACAGCATTGGATTCCAGGGCTAAGCGAACAGCCAGATTTGTTTTTCCTGATGCCGTCGGACCGGTTATGAATGTTACGGGTTTCATTAAACTGTATTCCGGTCAATTTTCAGCATATACCACAGCAATACGGCAAGTATGATCATTCCGGTCATTGCAGTTATTTCACCGGAAATGACTGCCGGATATGCTTCATAACGAATTTGTATAAAGGATTCGGCAAGGAAAAATGGTAAAACAGCAAATGGAATAACAGAAGGCATAGCGCGGTAAACAACGCGAAACAACCAGATAATCCAAATCGATAAAACGGCACCCATGGATATCCATACAGAAAACGTATCCAACATAAACAGGGTGGCTGATGCTAATCCCGTTAAAATGAAAATAAGTAAGACGGCACCTTTATTGCGAACGTACCCGCCGCTGTAATGATCCATTCCCCGAAAGATATAAAGCAGAATGACCGTAACCATTCCATAAATCCAGACACGGGTGATCAGCAGATACAGAATGGGGAACTGCGAATTTAACGGTTCATAATATGCCCAGGAAGGCTGATAAAAGGTCAGGGAACGGCCAACAAGAGCCAGAAGTCCTATCCCTGTAAATCCGGCTGCAAGGCCTATTATGATTGAAGGTTTATCTCTTAAATGGTCCGTATCTTTATCCCGGGTCATGAGTATGAGCAGAGGAAGGCACACGGCAAGGACAAGCATTTGTATAAGTCCAAATGCTGCGGAACGGAAAATCTGTCCCCGGACCGGTTCAGATGCATTCAGATAGAAAAGCGTTTCCGGCCAAGTATTCCAAAGATGTAGAATCCCGCCTGTAAAGATCACAACACTTAAAACGGCCCATATTTTAGCAGATAATTTATGATGAGCTATTTGATTATAGGCCTTGATAACAGCTAAGATAATAATAAAAAAAAGAAGAACAACAGAGATGCCCTGCACCAATCCGCGGAACGTATCCCGGTTCCGCTCATTTCTTTGCCATTCTTCAGGGATGTGGACATATCCCCTGTTATAATCCGTAACCCTGTCTCCGGATATGGTCACACTCAGGCGTCCCTGACCTTCATTGAGGGGATAGCGTATTGAATCGGCCCATGTGAAGGTCCAGTCCGTCCGGCCGGGACGTTTAGCCGGAACAGCAGAGATCTCTTTTAAATATTCCGGTTCCAGTCCGAGTCTCAGGCGGAGAAACGTTTTTGCCCGGGACCTGGCATCGGATTCAGAGAGCTCAGGGCCGGGGCGGGCTTCCGGCAGACGGTGTGTGAAACGGATAATCCGTCCATCTTTGTCAGTACGGATGCGGAACTCCTCCGCACGATCTGCCACGTCACCGTCAAAGCGTGCAACGCGCACAACCCAATGAGGCGGCAGCAGAAAGGTCCCCATCATTTGAGCATAGGCAGTTTCACCACCGATCTGCCGGCTGAAGCGGCCTTCCGGTCCGTTCGGCACAGAAACCAGCGCCGAAAAACGCCATACACTGTCCGGAAGATCAAATCCCTGTTCTGCAAGGGCCGCTTCAGAAGTCGCAAGCGCCTCAGCCCGCCCCTTGTCCAGCCCGGGGTCCTCATTGACAAAATTCGTGCTGCGATACCATATCAACAGAAAAAGAAAACCCGACAATACAATAACGCCCCTGGAAAATGGCAAGATACGTCCGGTCAGTAAGGGCAGTTCCACCAATTTTTCCTTAATACCTTTTTCAGGTTCTTCCGCCCTGTTCAGATTTTCCTCTTTTAAATCGACAGGACCCTCCCTGGTTCGGCGATACAGTATTATCCACAGGGGAACAAGAGCCAGAACAATAACAATCAGCCGATTCAAACCACTTCCGGGAGCACTGGTATTAAAGAGCGGAAGTGAAATCCATACCACATCATATACAAAGTGCAAAATCACAGCCGGCAAGAGTCCCCACCGCAGATATATAAATCCGAATCCGAGAGCCGGTATAAATAATTCAACAACGCGTGCATACGCGGGGACATTCGGATATGTTGCATGTCCGGCGCCAAAAATCAGGGCTTGGATAATTAATGCTGCGCCAATCCACCATTTTCGCCCGCCATAGCGATTACCCAGCAAGGCTGCACCGGCAATTGGAACAGCCCGGAAAAGTGCTTCTTCCCAAAAACCTGCCTGTAAAGATATGGCAATCGGACTCAGCCACGGAAGGTAATTAGCCAGAATATTGGGATCAAAAAGCGGACTTGCCGGTGACCACCAATCCAGTTTGCGGGTTACAAAAATATAAAAGACCGTAACGAAGGCAAAAAAGATCCCTGTGGAAAAAAAACCGATCAAGGTTTGTTGCATGACCTCTTTTGAAGCACCGGCATTTTTATTCCAAACATTCCAAAGCCGAATATGATTTGGAAATGCCATCCGTGAGAGACCTTCGGCAACGGCAAACGTAACAGTCAATACGAGGGCCAAACCCACACCCGATACCAGAAATGCAAAAATTTGCTGAAGGACAAAACCGCTTTTTGATACAGCCGTATCATAGTTCATCCACAAAATTGGCCATTGGTTAACCATCATGGCAACCTGAAGAAAAGCAATCAAAACGCCCCAGTAAACGGCAGGTTTCCAAAGGACGGCATGCTTTTTCAACAGGAAAAAGAGACCGCTCAGCCCCCCGACTCCCAGAAAGATAAACATGGCAACCAGCCCGACATTTGCAATAGTCCTGTTTGCGGCCCGCATGTTATTGTAACGTAAATGGTATCCTTCCGGCACGTCAATATATTGTTTCATCTGAGTTGCACGATCGCCGCTTACGGTAAAACGGATACGATACCGGCCTTCACCCAAGGTTATATCCGGCCTTTCAAAAACAAACACATGATCCGTGCGTCCGCCCGGTTGAAGTTCGGAAAATGCTTCAACTTCACCATAATCAGCAAGAGCAACAGACTTTTCTTCGGCCAAAGAACGGACAATCTGTCTCGCTTCATTTTGACTCAGCGTTGGACCGGGAGCATCTTCCGGGACATTTTCCCAGAAGCCGTAAACCGTTCCGTCGGGAGTCAGGCGAACCATAAATTCTTCTTCAGTCTGTTCCCTGAAAAATCTCACAAGCCATGTATAGGGTTCATAAAGGTCATCTTTCAGCATATCACGAAACGCTGTCTTCCCGCCGGCTTCCAGTTCGGTGAAATTCTGGACATCCCTGTCCAGAGTGAAGATAACTGAGGAGCTGTAATGTGTGAGATCAAAACCATGATTTGACACGGTTTGTCTGGCAATATCCAGCGCTGATTTCCGGTCTGTCTCAACATCCATATCTACAACAGGAAAGGCATCCGTGAATTTTTGCCAGGAATAAAAGGCGCCTGACAGAGACAAAAGAATAAAAATTGACCAGATGATGACTGATTTGTTTAACGTCATCTCACGCATCCCCCAAGATCATTACCTGTCAAACCGCCTGTCCAGTTCATTCAGGGTTAATCGTATGATCACCGGCTTTCCCTTTGGAGACAGGTAGGGATTTTCTGTTTGAAAGAGTTCATCTGTCAACCGCTGCATTTCTGCAGGAGTCATGCTTTCTCCCCGACGTATAGCTGCTCTTTCGGCATAAGCCAGAGCGATTTTTTCACTGACAGGATTATGCAGGCGTCTTGATTCTTTATAATCATCGAGAATTTGCAGAATAATCCGGCCTTCATCCAGCCATTGCAAATCAGCCGGTACGGCTTCTATCAGGATAGAATTTTTCCCAAACTCCCTCATGGAAAAGCCCAGTTTTTCCAGAGACGGGACAATTTCCAGGAGGATGGAAAAATCATCCGGGGACATATCAATCGTAACAGGAAACAGAAGTTGCTGGCTGGACGCTGATGATGCCGTCTGCAAGGCTTTTAGTGACCGGTCATATAAAATACGGGTATGAGCTGCCCGTTGATCAATTACCACAACGCCGCTTGAAATTTGCGTGAAAATATATTTTCCGTGAGCCTGCCAAAAATTCTTTTCTGTCATAAGCGGGGATGGGGATGAATCCGGACTCCCCATAATACTTTCCTCAAATCGTCGTATTCTTTCATCAAGAGAGAAATTTTCCGGTTCGACGGACAGGCTTGGTTCGGAAGGATTGCTTTTTTCGCCGGCTTCTTGTGAAGCAAGTGTCATTTGTTCTCCATCCAGTCGGGGCGGAACGGAAATGGGTGATTGTCCTCCGGACACAAAAGACCGGAAATCAATATTTTCAACCGGTGATTTTCCGGGAAAATCTTTCAGTGTAAATTCCGTGCAGCGGCGGATAAATTGATAAATCTGCCATTCATTGCGGAATTTTACTTCTGTTTTTGCCGGATGGACATTTACATCCACATCTTCCGGGGGTAATGTGATAAACAGCAGAAAAAAGGGGAATTCACCTTTATCCAGATTATGACCAAAAGCAGAATAAACGGCACTGTTCATCATTCTGTCCGACACAAGACGACCGTTGACAAACAGGTATTGCTCTCCGCCTTTACGCCTGACAAGTTCACGAAGTCCCAGATAGCCCTTGAGTACAAAGGGCGGTTCTTCCTGATGGACTGTCACGAGGTTTTCGCTGTATCGCGGCGAAAACAGCTGGCGAAGGCGGTCATTTAAATCGGATGGCGGCAGAATAAACACATCTTTGCCGTCGGCGGTCAAATGGAAGCGAATATTTGGGCTTCCCAATGCAAAGCGGCGGATTGTTTCTACGATATACCGATATTCAGAATTGGCCGATTTGAGAAATTTTTTCCGGGCCGGCGTATTAAAGAAAAGATTCCGAACCGTAACAGATGTCCCTTGTTTCATGGCAAAGGCTTCCAGCCGGTCAACCTTACCGCCGTTCATAAGGAGTCTAAACCCTTCAGAGCGATCATTGTTGCAGGTTCGGGCATCAATTCTGGAAACAGATGCAATGCTTGCCAGTGCTTCACCGCGAAATCCCAGGGTTTTGATCGACGTAAGATCTTCAAAATCAAACAATTTACTGGTAGCATGTTGTTCAAAAGCCAAAAGAAGGTCATCTCTTTCCATACCGGTTCCGTTATCTGTAACCCGGATAAGTTCACGACCTCCGTCTTCTATGTGAATAATTATTTCATTTGCTTCCGCATCCAGACTGTTTTCTATCAGCTCTTTAACGACAGATGCAGGTCGTTGGACAACTTCACCTGCAGCAATCCGATTGCTGAGCAAATCTGACATAATTTGAATTTTGGGCAAGTCATCTCCAGTTTTAATTCGAAATTAAAGTTACGGTGAATGAAGGGGGAATTCAATTGAGATTGAACGTCGTGAAAGGCGTTTACAGTCTTTTTCCGGTGCTTTTTTCTTGAATAGCAAACCAGAAATCAATAACGTCAGAACATGGCAAATCCGTTAAAAATCCTGCTTCATACCTGTTGTGCTCCCTGTGCAACCGCCTCTACGCTCAGGCTTCTCAAGGATGAATTTGACGTTGTGTTGTTTTTCAGCAACTCAAATATTCATCCGGAAGAGGAGTATCAAAAGCGCCTGGTGAATGCACATAAACTGGCGGATATTTTGCAGGTTCCGATTCTTGAAGATGAATACGATCATGATGCCTGGCTAAACTGGATAAAGGGACTTGAATCGGAACCGGAGCGGGGCAGGCGGTGTGAACTTTGTTTTCATTACAGTTTAAAGCGGACCGGTGAAAAAGCCCGGGAATTGTCCATTCCTCATTTTACAACGACACTGACAATCAGCCCATACAAACTTGCGCCGGTAATCTTCAGAATCGGCAGTCAGTTCCCCGGTTTTCTCAATTATGATTTTAAAAAGAAAGATGGGTATAAAGAAAGTATACAACTGAGCAGGGAATGGGATTTGTACCGGCAGAATTATTGCGGTTGCGAATTTTCTAAGCGGGTTCCGGCAGCCGATAAAGAGAATCAAATATGACAGATTGGCGTAATGGGGAGTTAGTACATTGAAACATGATATGAGACTAAAAAAGGATGCGGACAATTCCGGGATTTTGCGACTGACTTTGCGGTTTATTCCCGTTTTTATACTCTTAATTATTTTGATTTCCAATGCCTTCGGTCAGAGTAAACGTCCCCGGGATTACGGTATAGAGATTGGGATATTGCAAACAGGTCCCTATAATGCTATAACGGATGTTTCCGGCGTAAAAGTTGGTCATTATACCTTAATGGAAGGAGAAAACATCCGCACGGGCGTTACAGCCATTCTTCCCCATGACGGGAATATATACCGATTGAAAGTCCCGGCTGCAGTTTATATTGGAAACGGCTACGGAAAACTTGCCGGATACAGCCAGATAAAGGAATTGGGGAATATTGAAACACCGGTCGTTCTCACAAACACATTGAGTGTTCCGGCCGGCATGAACGGATTGATCACCTATATTCTTAATATGCCCGGAAACGAAAATGTACGGTCAGTCAATGCAGTGGCAGGAGAAACCAATGATGGGTATCTTAATGATATCCGGGGAAGGCATATTACGGAGGAACACGTTTTGCAGGCAATCCGGAATGCTGTGACAGGGCCGGTCCGGGAAGGAAATGTGGGTGCCGGAACAGGAACCGTCTGTTTTGGATGGAAAGGGGGGATTGGAACGGCGTCGCGATTATTGCCTGAACAAATGGGAGGGTATACGGTGGGTGTGCTGGTTCAGACAAATTTCGGCGGAATTCTCGAAATCAATGGAGCTCCTGTTGGCGTGGAACTGGATAAATATATATTTAAAAATCAACTTCAGGACAGGGGAGACGGTTCATGTATGATTGTTGTTGCTACCGATGCTCCTCTCTGTTCACGAAATCTTGAACGGCTGGCTAAACGGGCAATGATGGGATTGGCAAAAACAGGCGGGATAGCGTCCAATGGCAGCGGTGATTATGTTATAGCCTTCTCTGCAGCGCATGAAAATTTTATTCCCCTAACATCGCCGGAACCCCTGGCAGAACAAAAAGTCCTTCGGAATGATGAAATGTCGGCTCTTTTTCTGGCTACCATCGAATCAACAGAAGAAGCTATAATAAATTCTCTCTTTGCCGCAGAAACTATGACCGGCAGGGACGGACACACCGTTGAAGCTTTACCGGTGAAAGAGGTTCTGAAAATTTTAAAAAAGTATAATGCACTGAAATAAACAATATCTGTAAACCTTACCTTTAAAACTTCAAGGGTACTTATTATGAAAATTCTCCTGTCCATACTCTTAAGTCTTCGAATTCTGTTTGCCTTCACGCCGAATGACGAAACCGTCTTGCTGGTTATCCACCCTACAGCGGGAAATTTAAAAAATATCGTCACGCTGATAGAAAATGAGCTCATAGCCGCAGAAAACCTGAAAGTTGTAGGGATTTATAATACAAATCATCCCTATAATTATACTCTGTCAGAAAAATATCTGAACGATAACAATATTGACAATATAACATTGAAAGGATTTGATTTTAATCTGTCTGCCGGCGACTTGTTTACAAACAATGATTTATCCTGTCAGTTTTATGAATTATTCAGCACATCTGACGGCATTATATTTCCGGGAGGAGCTGACATTCCTCCGTCAATCTATGGAGAAAAGACTCACCTTCTGACCAATTTACTGGAATTTGAACGGTTGTTTGAATTGTCATTTCTCTTTCATCTGACAGGAGGGAATCAGAATGAAACATTTATCCCCTTTCTAAATGAAAAACCGGATTATGTTATCCTGGGGATTTGTCTGGGCATGCAGAATATGAATGTCGCAGCCGGGGGTACTCTCTGGCAGGATATCCCAATGGAAATATACGGGCATCATACCTATGAAAATCTGTTACAGGCGAATGAAGAACGTCATAAAAGTTATTGGCAGAAAATCAGCTATTCATCCAAGATCCCTTCTTTTGCAATTCATACGATTCAAATACTGCCGACATCCAGGTTGAATTTTCTGGATTGCGTTAAAACTGCATCCGTTTTCAATGTTCTGTCAATCCATCATCAATCTGTAAAGCAAACCGGCAAAGGTTTTATCGTAACCGGTTTATCTGCTGACGGAAACATTGCAGAACTTCTTGAACATACAGTTTATCCGAATGTAATCGGTATCCAGTTCCACCCGGAGTTATGGGTTATTTATGATAATGAATACACGTTTCGTTCCAATCCAAACGACACATTGAAAACCGTTCAGGATGTTTTAACGGATGCTGACATGAATTTTCACACACAATTCTGGCGTTATTTCAGCTTTCTCCTGGAAAAGTGAAGGCTCGCTGCGCTCGCTGTTCAAGCGTTCAAGGGCTCAAGGGCTCAAGGGT
>NPIE01002561.1_pt1 | contig 42701 bp, 46 predicted proteins | sample 8637661 | NCBI WGS metagenome assembly NPIE01 (sample SAMN07420842, study PRJNA396082) | bioreactor metagenome | isolation source: sample BA12 brine-fed electro-methanogenic bioreactor BA | place: Japan: Kochi | collected 2016-12-09 | reverse complement strand
GCTGCTTGACCCGCACCTCTCTCTGTGAGAGAATGGGTTTATGTTCTTACCGACGACGCGCGCAGAGCTCGCAGCCCTGGGCTGGGAGCAGTTGGACGTGATTCTGGTGACCGGCGACGCCTACATCGACAGTCCGTTGATGGGCGTGGCGGTCATCGGCCACGTGCTGGCGGACGCGGGCTACCGGGTGGGCGTCATCGCCCAGCCCGATATTCACAGCCCTGACGACATCACCCGCCTGGGCGAGCCGGCCCTCTTCTGGGGCGTCTCCGGCGGCAGCGTCGATTCCATGGTTGCCAACACGACGGCGCTCAAGAAGCCCCGGCGCTCCGACGACTACACCCCGGGCGGGCGGAACACCCGCCGTCCCAACCGCGCCGTCATCGTCTACACCAACCTCATCAAGCGTTACTTCAAGGGGACGGCGCCCATCGTGCTGGGCGGGGTGGAGGCAAGCCTGCGGCGCGTGGCCCACTACGACTACTGGGACGACCGTATCCGCCGCTCGGTGCTGCTCGACGCCAAGGCCGACTATCTGCTCTACGGTATGGCGGAGAAGGGGGTGCTGGCCCTCGCCGACGCTCTCCGCTTTCGGGGAACGGCCCATCATCTGCGGGGGCTCTGCTACGTCGCCTCCGCAGCCCAGCCCGGCTATCTGCTCTTGCCCTCCTACGAGGCGGTGCAGGCAGACAAGCGTGCCTTCATCGAGATGTTCCACACCTTCTACCGCAACCAGGATCCGCGGAGCGCCCAGGGGCTAAGCCAGGCCCACGGCGACCGCTACCTCATCCACAATCCGCCCCAGCCCTACCTGACCCAGGCGGAGCTGGACGCCGTCCACGCGCTGCCGTACGAACGGGACGCCCATCCCTACTACAAGCGCCAGGGGGAGATCCGGGCGCTGGAGACTATCACCTTCTCTGTGAACACCCACCGGGGCTGCTACGGTGAGTGCAACTTCTGCGCCATCGCCGTCCACGAGGGGCGGACGGTGCGCTGGCGGAGCCAGGAGGCCATCGTGGAGGAGGCGCGCCGGCTGACGGAGCATCCCGAGTTCAAGGGCTACATCCGGGACGTGAGCGCGCCCACGGCGAACATGTACGGCTTCGAGTGCGAGAAGAAGCTGCGGGAGGGAGCCTGCCCCGACCGCCGCTGCATCTATCCCCAGGTCTGCCCGGCGCTGCCCGTCGACCACCGGGAGCATCTGGCGCTGCTGCGCCGCCTGCGCGCCCTGCCGGGGATCAAGAAGGTCTTCGTCGCCTCGGGGCTGCGCTACGATCTGCTGCTCCACGATAAGCAGGCGGGCGACGTCTATCTGCGGGAGCTGGTCGCCCATCACGTCTCTGGGCAGCTGAAGGTAGCGCCCGAGCATACCGAGCCGCGCGTTCTGCGGGCCATGGGCAAGCCCGGGCCTGAGGCGCTGCTGGAGTTCCGTAAGTGCTTCCTGCGGGCGACGGAGCGGGCCGGCAAGCCTCAGTTTCTCACCTACTACCTCATCGCCGCCCATCCCGGCTGTTCGGAGAAGGACATGCGCAGCCTGCGGGAGTTCGCTCGGCGGGAGCTGGGCGTGCAGCCCGAACAGGTGCAGATCTTCACGCCCACGCCCTCCACCTACGCCAGCCTGATGTACTACACGGAGTTGGACCCCTTCACGGGAAAACCGCTCTTCGTGGAGAAGGATTCGGGGGGGAAGGCCCGGCAGAAGAAGGCAGTCACGTAGTCGGGCAGTCGGGGGCGTCTGGGGTTCACTGATTCGCCATTCGCCATTCGCCATTCGCGATTCGCTAAGGGAGGATACCATGAGGGGAAAGAGCTTTAGATCACTGTCGCTGATATTGTTGGTTATGTTGCTGATGAGTGCCTGTCAGCCTGGGGCACCGGGAACGCCTACGGCTCCCCCGCCTTCACCCACCTTGACCCCGCAGCCCCCTACGGCGACGCCTGATCCTCCTACCGCCACGCCGGAGCCCGATCCCTGCCCGCCGAGCGCTGACGTGCCCCTTCCCGCCGCGCCCGTCGACTTCCCCGAGGGGTACGTCGAGACGCTGCGCCGCTATCTCACTGCCGGCGGGGATCCTGCGCAGCTGACCGCCATTCTGGAGCAATGGGAGGCCCTCTCGCCCCAGAGCGCCAACGTGCTCCGGGCCGATCTGACCGGGGATGGGGTCGAGGAGTTCGCCGTAGCTTTCATCGATCCCGAATCGATGACCTTCCCGCCCGAGGGCGTCGCCGTAGTCTTCGCCTGCCGGGAAGGATCGGTGGTCGAGCTGGCCCGCTTCGTGCCGGAGGAGTTTGCACAGGCAGCGCTCATCGGGGTTGAGGATGTGGACGAGGACGGCGTCGCGGAGTTGGTCTTCTCCGAGATCTACTGCGGGGCACACACCTGCATGCACACCGTGCGAGTCTGGTCCTGGACGGGCGAGGCGTTTGTGGATCTCGTCGCCGGCGATTTCATCCTCCCCTATCCCGATTTCGAGCTGCGCGAGGGGGACATCCTCGCCGCCAGTCACGGCTTCGGCTCCATCGGGGCCGGTCCTCAGCGGACGATCACGGAGACCTGGGCCTGGGATGGAAGCGCCGTCACCCGCGCCGAGGTCACCGAGGCCCCGCCCGTTTACCGCTACCACGCTCTGCTGGATGCGGACCGGGCGCTCTACGCCGAAGCGTACCCCGAGGCCCGCGAGGGTTACCAGCGCGTCATCGAGGACGACGACCTCGATCCCTGGGCGGCGGCCTACGACGCGCCCGAGGAGCGACAGTGGTTCGAGGCGCTGGCCCTCTGGCGACTGGTGACCCTGGATATGGAGCTGGAGAACTTCGCCACCGCCGAGGAGCGTTACGCCACCTTGCAAGAGACACACCCGCCCGGAGTGGCGGGGCATCCTGTCGCGGCGCTGGCGGAGGTCTTCTGGAGCGCCTACCTGGAGACGGGGAATGTTTCCCTGGCCTGTGAAGAGACCGCCGCCGCGCCGGAGAGCGAGGCCGTGCTGGAATTCCTCAACAGCTTCGGGTACGCCAATCCCACCTATAGCGCTGCGGAGCTCTGTCCCTTCTGACGATGGCCGAGGAACAGGAGACCTTCGAACGCCAGCTGCGGGAGCTCCCCGCCTTTCGGGCACTGCTGCGGGCCGTCGAGACGCGCTTCTACGCCGACCTACCCCTGCCGCAGCCTGTGCTCGATCTGGGCTGCGGCGATGGGCACTTCGCCGAGGTCACCTTCCCCCAGGGGCTGGAGGTGGGACTGGATCCGTGGTGGGGGCCGCTGCGGGAGGCGCGGAAACGGGCGCATTACGGCTTGCTGACCCATGCGCTGGGTGCGCGGATGCCCTTCGCCGGCGAGAGCTTTGGCACGGTGGTGAGCAACTCCGTCCTGGAGCACATCCCCGTCGTCGATCCGGTGCTGGCGGAGGTGGCGCGGGTGCTGCGTCCCGGCGGCTGGTTCCACTTCTGTGTGCCCGGCCCCAACTTCCGCCGCTTCCTCTCGGTGGCGCGGGCGCTGGACGCCCTAGGGCTGCGGGGCTGGGCGGAGCGCTACCGGCGGCTCTTCGACCGCATCTCCCGCCATCACACCTACGACACGCCGGAGGGCTGGCAGACGCGGTTGGAGCGGGTGGGGTTGCACGTGGAAGGCCAGTGGTCCTACTTCTCGCGGGGGGCGCTGGCGGCCCTGGAGTGGGGCCATCCCCTTGGCCTGCCCTCCCAGCTGGCGAAGTGGGCGACGGGGCGCTGGCTCCTGGCGCCCACCCGTTGGAATCTCGCCCTCACGGCGGCGCTGCTGCGGCCTTATTACGAAGAGCCACTGCCGGAGGAGGGGGCCTACCTCTTTTTTGTGGTGCAGAAACCGGGAAAAGGAAGCAGTGAGTAGAGAATAGCGAGCAGTTTCGGACCACTCACCTCTCACCGCTCTCTACTCACTATTTGCCGTTCCCCCGATTTCCCCCCCTCCCTTCCAGCTGTACAATAGCCCCGTGTTCAAAGCGCGACGTCTTCTGGCCTGGCTTTTCCTCTTGATCGGGGTAGCCAATCTTATTCGGGGTGTGCTATCCTTCTCTCTCGTGCCGGTTTTCGCGGAGAGGGAACTGGCCTTGCCCCTGCCTCTGCTGGGAGGAGTTTATCTCCTGGCGGGCGGTGCTTTTCTCGTCGTCGCGCTGCTGATCTTCCTGGATCGGGCCTGGCGAACAGCCCTGCCCCTGGTGCTCGTCTACGAAAGTGGGATGTGGGCCATCGCGCTGGTGGGCTATCGGGGATCCTATATCCGGGGGTTGTGGGCGCGCGATCTACTGTTTACCATTCTGCTGTTGGGCGCTACTGCTTACCTGGTGTGGCGAGGCGGACGGGGCAGGTCAGAGACATCTGATATTTGACCCGGGACAAGGGTTCCTTTTGTAGTTTCCTCTTCCCGGGATATGGGTACAATTAGGGAGCCATTCTTGCAATTTGTCGACAACCAACCGTCAAGGTTGTTTCTAGCCAATCATCAATGGAGGAAAGCCGTGACCTACGAAACGCAACGCTGGATTCTGGACGATTTGATGTCTGCCCCCGGCACCGACACGCAGCAAGCCTACATGAAGGAGGTGGAAGCGCGCCTGGAGCGCTTCGAGGCGCAGCGCGAAGTGCTCGCGGCCGACATCTCCGAGGAGACCTTTCTCGACATCCTGTGTCAGTACGAAAACCTGAACGCCGATGCCATGCGGCTGGCTGCCTACGCCTACCTCTGGTTTTCAGAGGACACCGCCCATCAGGAGGCCCTCAGCTTCCAGGCCGAGGTGGAGCAGTTCATCGCCGATATGCAGAATCGGGGGCTCTTCTTCACCCTGTGGTGGAAGGAGCTCGACGAGGAGAACGCCGAGCGCTTGCTCGCGGTGAGCGGCGACCTGCGCTATCACCTGGAGAGTGTACGCCGCTTCAAGCCTCACACCCTCGCGGAGGAGGTGGAGCAGGCTATCAATATCAAGGATACCAACGGCATGAGCGCGGTGCTCACCCTCTACGACATGGTGACGACCGGATTCACCTACCATCTTACTGTGGACGGTGAGAAGAAGGAACTCACCCGGGGGCAGCTCAGTGCTTACGTCTTCAACCCCGATCCCGAGCTGCGGGCCGCCGCCTATCAGGAGCTCTTCCACGTCTACGAGGGGCAGGGCGATATCCTGGCCCACATGTACGCGGCCCGCGTCCGCGACTGGTACCAGGAGCAGGTGCGGCTGCGCCATCATTCCTCGCCGATCAGCGTGCGCAACCTGGGGAACGATATTCCCGACGAGGTGGTGGAGACGCTGCTGGAGGTGACCCGGCAGAACGTGGAACTCTTCCAGCGCTACTTCCGCTTCAAGGCCGATGCGCTGGGGATGGAGAAGCTGCGCCGCTACGACGTCTACGCTCCCCTCTCCGACGCCGACAAGGATTACACCTTCGACGAGGCGGTAGGCATGGTGGACGCGGCGTACCGCGCCTTCTCTCCTACCCTCGCCGACCACGCGCTGAGCATCATCACCGATGAGCACCTCGATTCGGAGGAGCGCCAGCGGAAGATGGGCGGGGCCTACTGCTACGGCGTCCTGCCTGGACTCACCCCCTGGGTGCTGGTGAACTACGCTGGCAAGATCAACGACGTCTCCACGCTCGCCCACGAGCTGGGCCACGCCGTCCACTCGCTGATGGCGGCGGAGCACTCGCCCCTCACCTTCCACTCCGCGCTTCCCATGGCGGAGACCGCCTCCGTCTTCGGCGAGATGCTGCTCACCGATAAGCTCCTCGCCGAAGAGGAGGATTCTGAGGTGCGCCGCACCCTTCTCAACGCCTTCATGGGCGATGCTTACGCGACCATCGTCCGCCAGGCTTACTTCGTGATCTTCGAGAAGACGGCCCACGAGATGATCCGTGAGGGGGCCAAGCCCGACGATCTGCACGCCGCCTACCTGGATACGCTCCGCGAGCAGTTCGGCGACGCCGTCGAGGTGAGCGACGACTTCCGCCTCGAGTGGCTCGCCATTCCCCACATCTACCGCACCCCCTTCTACTGCTACGCCTATGCCTTCGGCAACCTGCTGGTGCTGGCCCTCTACCGGAAGTACAAGGCCATCGGGCGGGAGGAGTTCGCGCCGCAGTACGAGCGCATTCTGGCTTACGGAGGCTCCGCCAGCCCCGAGCACATCATCAGCGAGGCCGGCTTTGACATGGCCTCCCCCGAGTTCTGGCAGGGCGCCTTCGACCTCATCGCGGAGATGCTTGACGAGCTGGAAAATATCGCTTGAGCAAAGATCAAATGTGAGAGGAGGGGAATATGGCACGGAGACCGCAATCTCAAGGGACCTGCCTTTTCTGTGGCAGGGAGATGGCCAAGGGAGGCCTATCACGCCACCTGCCGGCCTGTTCTGAGCGCGAGCAAGCCATTGCAAAGGCGGAGGAGAGCGGGCGTCCGCAAGAAGAGCTCTACCATCTACGGGTACAGGATACCTGGGATGGTGTTTTCTGGCTGGATCTGGAGATGCGCGGCTCGGCCACACTCAAGGATCTGGACCGGTACTTGCGCGCCATCTGGCTGGAGTGCTGTGGTCACATGAGCGAGTTCGCCTTCCAGGCGTGGGAGGATGAGATCCCCATGAGCCGGCGCGCAAGAGATCTCTTCGAACCGGGAATGGAGCTGGTGCATCTCTATGACTTCGGGACCACCTCCGAAACAGCCATCCAGGTGAAGGGAGTGCGCAAGGGTCGCCCCTTGAGCGATCATCCCATCTTCCTGATGGCCCGCAACCAGCAGCCACCGTGGAGCTGCATGGAGTGCGACAAGCCCGCGAAATGGCTCTGTATGGAGTGTGTCTACGAGTTGGACGAGCCGGGGACGCTCTGCGACGAGCACGCGGATGAGCATCCCCACGATGAGTATGGTGATCCGCAGCCGCTGGTCAATTCGCCCCGGGTGGGAATGTGTGGTTACTCCGGCCCAGCCACACCGCCCTATTGACGGCAAGACGAGAGAGGTACTATGGAATCCAAGAACAACAAGATTATGGAAGCTAAGCAGCGCTGGGAGGCGACCGCCTACAAGCGGGTCACGGAGCGCTACCCCGAGCGGCGGGAGTCCTTTGAGACGGCTTCTGGTATCCCGCTGGAGCCGGTGCTGACCCCACCCGAGGTGGAGGGCGCCTATCTCGATGAGCTGGGCTTCCCGGGGGAGTATCCCTTCACCCGAGGCGTGCAGCCCACCATGTACCGGGGCCGCTTCTGGACCATGCGCCAGTACGCGGGCTACGCCACCGCCGAGGAATCGAACCAGCGTTATCGTTACCTGCTGGAGCAGGGACAGACGGGGCTTTCCGTGGCCTTCGACCTGCCCACGCAGCTGGGCTACGACGCCGACGACGATATGGCGCTGGGCGAGGTGGGCAAGGTCGGCGTCTCCATCAGCAGCCTGGAGGACATGCGCACCCTCTTCCGCGAGATTCCGTTGGGACGGGTAAGTACCTCCATGACCATCAACGCGCCTGCCGCCGTGCTCTGGGCCATGTATATCGCTGTGGCGCAGGAGCAGGGGGTGGAACCTGGCCAGTTGCGGGGGACCATCCAGAACGATATTCTGAAGGAGTACGTGGCGCGGGGGACCTATATCTTCCCGCCCCGCCCCTCCATGCGGCTGATCACCGACACCTTCCGCTACGGGGCGGAGCACGCCCCCCGCTGGAATCCCATCTCCATCAGCGGCTACCACATCCGCGAGGCGGGCAGCACCGCCGTGCAGGAGGTGGCCTTTACGCTGGCCAACGGCATCGCCTACGTCGAGGCGGCTCTGGAGGCGGGGTTGGACGTGGACGACTTCGCGCCCCGGCTCTCCTTTTTCTTCAACGCTCACAACGACTTCCTGGAGGAGGTCGCCAAATTCCGGGCCGCCCGGAGGATGTGGGCGCGCCTCATGAAGGAGCGCTTCGGCGCGCAGGATCCCAAGTCGTGGCTGTTGCGCTTCCACACGCAGACCGCCGGCTCCACCCTGACGGCCCAGCAGCCGATGAACAACGTCGTGCGCGTGACCTTACAGGCACTGGCGGCGGTGCTGGGCGGCACCCAGTCGCTGCACACCAACTCCATGGACGAGGCCCTCTGGCTCCCTACCGAGGAGAGCGTGCGCGTCGCCCTGCGCACCCAGCAGATCATCGCCTACGAGTCGGGCGTCGCCGACACTGTCGATCCTTTGGGGGGCGCCTACCTCGTCGAGCAGCTGACCAACGAGATCGAGCGGCGGGTCAATGACTACATCGCCGCCATCGACGAGCTGGGCGGCGCGCCCGTCGCCGTGGAGCAGGGCTACATGCAGGCCGAGATCGCCGAGGCCGCCTACCGCGCCTTGCGGGCGGTGGAGGAGGGCGAGCAGGTCATCGTCGGCGTGAACAAGTTCCAGGAAGAGGGGGAGCAGACGGCGCTGGCCCAGCTGGAGGTCGATCCCGAGGTGGAGCAGGCGCAGCGCCGGCAGCTGGCGGAGTTGCGCGCCCGGCGCGACGGCGAGCGGGTCTCCGCCATGCTCACCCGCATCGAGGAGGCGGCCAGGGCGCCTGACGTCTCGCTGATGCCACTCTTCATCGAGGCCGTCCAGGCTGACTGCACCCTCGGCGAGATTTGCGGCGTGCTGCGCGACATCTGGGGCGAGTATCAGCCCAAGGTGATGCTGTAATCTGCGAACCCCAAGGGCGGGGCGTGGGCCTCTCTTCCCGCGCCCCGCCCTTTTGTTGACAATCGAATTCCCCGATGCTACAATATGATCAATCGATGGATTGATCAACGAGAGGGGGCAAGATGGAGAAGCGTGTCAGTGCCACAGAGGCCCGCATCCACTTTGGGGAGCTCATCCGCAAAGTGAAAGAGGAGCAGCAGTCCTACGTGGTCGAGCGGAGCGGCGAACCTTACGTCGTGGTCGTCTCCGTGGAGGAGTATGAGCGCCTGAAGCAGGAAGGCAAGCCGGACTGGCAGGAGACGCTGAATCGAGCCCTGGAACTGGGGGCCGAGATCCGTGCCCGCAGAGGCGGCGAGCCCCTGCCTGACTCTGCCGAGGTTATCCGCGAAATGCGGGCAGAACGCACCCGCCAGCTGGTGGAAGCCCTGGGCTGGACATCGGAAGAGGTGGAGCGGGAATGAGTGTCTCGCTTGCTCCGGTCTGTTTGGATGCCAGCTTTCTGGTGCAGCTGGTGACCCATGGGAGGTTTGTCGCTCGCGCTGCAAACCTCTGGCAGGAGTGGCACCATCAGGGGCGAGAACTGGTGGCTCCTGGCTTGATCTACTACGAAATCAGCAACGCTCTATATCGATATAGAAAGGCGGATATGATCTCAGCCCAGGATGCGGAACGGGTGTTGGAGAGCGTCCTTGCTTTCTCGGTAACGATATATCAAGACCATGATTTGCATCGTCGAGCTTTGGATCTGGCAGAGGAATTCTCGCTTCCTGCTACTTACGACGCCCACTACCTCGCGCTGGCGGAGCGACTGGACGCCGACTTCTGGACCGCCGACCGGCGGCTCTTCGATGCCGTCCACGAGACCCTGTCCTGGGTTCACCTGCTGGAGGGATGACGTATGGAAAACCAGCAGCAGGCACTCACCCTTCCCGAGGAGTTCCGGGGCCTTTTCTGGGATTGCGACTTCGATGATTTATCCTGGCAGGAGCACCGTGATTTCATCATCCGGCGGGTGCTCGCTAGCGGGACTTGGAAGTCGGTGACCTGGGTGAGGCAGCAGCTGGGAGATGCAGGTTTGCGGAGCTGGTTGTTACAACAGCAAGGTCGAGGGCTTGGCCGCCGACGGTTGCGTTTCTGGCAGCTCTTGCTGGACCTGCCCCGGGAGCAGGTCGACGTCTGGTTGGATGATCCAACCAGGCAGATTTGGGACAGGCGGGTGGATTGATGAACTTTCACGCGGACGTGTTGGATACGCAACAACGCGAGATTTTACCCCAGCTGGCGCCTGTGATGACTCAGGAAGGCTTCTACCTTGGGGGGGGGACGGCGGTGGCGCTACATTTGGGGCATCGTCACTCCCAGGATTTCGATTGGTTTACTGCGGGCGCTCTTGGCGATCCACTTGCGCTGGGAGCAAGACTACAGGCGTTGGGCCTGCCCCTGGTGATAGAAGAAGTGGCCCGTGCAACACTTCACGGACGGATTGGTGGCGTACGTGTGAGCTTTCTGCAGTATGACTACCCCTTGTTGCATTCTCCCCTAGTTTGGCCCACATATGGCTGTGTACTAGCCGTGTTGGATGACCTGGCTTGTATGAAGCTGGTAGCGATTGCACAGCGCGGAAGTCGGAAGGACTTCGTGGATCTATATGCATTGGGTGTGACAGGATTCTCTTTAGAATACATGTTGGATCTCTACCAACGAAAATATCATATTGAGGATATTGGACATCTGCTATATGCCCTGGTTTACTTCGAGGATGCTGAACAGGAGCCATCTCCTTCCATGATCTGGGATATAGAGTGGGCCGAGGTGAAAGCAGCTATTCGCAACTGGGTAAAGGTCGTGGGAGGGGCTTGAAGTGACACCGGGGTCCCCGCAGGAATCTGCTAGCGTCTGATATGGAAAGCCGACCGCTGTTAAGGAGCACGTCAAGTGGCGCGATTACACGAATATCAAGGAAAGCAACTGTTACAGCAGGGCAAGATCCCTGTCCCCCGAGGCGATGTCGCCAGGACACCCGAGGAGGTGCGCAGCATAGCCGCTGAGATCGCGGCTCCGGTGATGGTCAAGGCGCAGGTGTGGGTCACGGGGCGGGCCGGCGTGGGCGGTATCCGACGGGCTGCCACCCCCACCGAGGCAGCCCAGGCCGCCGAGGCGATGTTGGGCATGCAGATCAAGGGCTTCGTCGTAGAGGAGGTCCTGGTCGAAGAGCAGCTGGCGCTGGAGCGGGAGTTCTACGCGGGGTTGATCATCGACGATCAGACGCGGGCGCCGCTGATGATCTTCTCCAGCGTGGGCGGCACAGGCATCGAGGAGATCGCCGCCGCCCATCCCGACCGGGTGGCCCGCTTCCCCATCGACGTCGAGTTTGGCCTGCAAGACTACCAGGCACGCAACCTCGTCCGCCGGACAGGGATTGGTGGCAAGCTCCAGCGGGAGCTGGGCGCGCTGCTCGTCAAGCTCTACACCACGGCCCGCGCCAACGAGGCCCGCGCCGCCGAGATCAATCCGCTGGTGCTGACCACCGACGGCAAGCTCTACGCCGCTGACTGCCGCGTCACCATCGACGACTACGCCGTCTTCCGCCATCCGGAGCTGGGTATCGAGATCGCCCGCGAGTACGACCGCCCGCCGACGGCGCTGGAGAAGATCGCCTATCAGGTGGAGGCCGACGACTACCGGGGAACCTTCTACTTCATCCAGATGGCCGAGGGCTTCGAGCGGGGCGAGGGCTACGTCGGCTTCCACGGCGCGGGCGGCGGCGGCTCTATGATGAGCATGGACGCCGTCCTGCGCCAGGGCTACCGGCTCGCTACCTTTGTTGATACCAGTGGCAATCCTCCCGCCAGCAAGGTCTACCGCGCGGCGAAGATCGTACTTGCCAGCGGCCCCATCGACGGCTACTTCGGCTCCGGCTCCGGCGTCGCCAGCCAGGAGCAATTCCACTCGGCCCGGGGGCTGGTCAAGGCTTTCATCGAGGCGCAGCTGGACGTGCCCGCCGTCATCCGGCTGGGCGGCAACGCCGAGGATCGCGCCGTGGAGATCCTGGAGCGGGTGAACGACTACGTCCCCGCCCCGGTCGAAGGCTACAAGAAGGACGACTCCCCCGATTTCTGTGCGGAGCGGCTCGACGCGCTGATCAGAAGCCATGCTGCGAAGGGCGAAGGTCGGAAGTCGAAGGTTGAACGCCCCTCGTCCGAGAACTTGTACGCCTTTGAGACGGTGACGAACGGCACGGTTACCTACGATCACGACCTCTGCATCACCTGCGAATCCAAGGCGTGCATCGCGGCGTGCGTGCCGCAGATCCTGTCCTTGAATGACCAGGGCGCGCCCGTGCTCAACATCGCCCCGGAGGCGGCGAAGAAGGGCGGCTGCATCGAGTGCCTGGCCTGCGAAGTGGATTGCCTCTTCGAGGGCGCCGGCGGCGGGCACGTGGCGCTGCCGATAGGAGGATAGCATGTCAATTCTCATCGATCAAAGCAAACGGGTACTCGTGCAGGGGATCACCGGGCGCGAGGGGATGACGCGGACGCGGCTGATGGTCAACTACGGGACGCAGGTGGTGGCGGGTGTGACGCCGGGCCGGGGCGGGCAAGAGGTCGAGGGCATCCCCGTCTTCGACACCGTCGAGGAAGCCTGGGAGCAGAGCGGCCCCATCGACGTGGGCGTCCTCTACATCCCCGCGCCGCTGGTCCGCAGCGCCGCGCTGGAGGCCATTGACGCGGGCGTGAAGCTGCTCGTCATCGTGCCCGACCGCGTCCCCATCTACGATGTGCTGGCGATAGCCCGGCGCGCCGAGGAGCGGGGGGCCCGCTTCGTCGGGCCGAACACGCTGGGCGTCCTCAGCCCCGACAAGGCCGTGCTGGGCATGATCGGCGGGCGGGCGGCGTCGGCGCGCTCCTGGTTCTTCCCCGGCCCGGTGGGTATCTCCTCGCGCAGCGGGGGGATCACCTCCTCGATGGCCTATTACCTGGCGCGGGAGGGCATCGGCGCGACGACGTTGGTGCACGTCGGCGGCGATCCCGTCGTGGGCCTCTCCCATCCCGACGTGATGCTGGAATTCGAGCGCGACCCGGAGACGAAGGCCGTGGTCATGTTCGGCGAGATCGGCACCAGCCAGGAGGAGCGCGTCGCCGACCTCATTGCGGCGGGCGCCTTCACCAAGCCCCTCATCGCCTACATCGGGGGCAAGGCGGCGAAGAGCGGCACCCGCTTCTCTCACGCCGGGGCTATCGTCGAGGGGGGGCGGGGCACCTACGAGGGCAAGGTCGCGCGCCTGCGCGAGGTCGGCGCCACCGTTGTCGAGGCCTTCATGGAGCTGCCGCGGGCGACGAAGGATGTGCTAGCGCGGTTGGATTGAGAATCACGACTCATGAAGTACGAGTCAAGCGTCAAACGTCGAAGGTCAAAAGCCCTGGATGACCTTGTCCTTTGACTTCAGACCTTTGACCTTCAACCCGGTTTTGGGAGGAGTCTATGACTGAACAAACCTGGAGCCAACCCATCACCCAGATCGCACCGAACCGGATCGCCGTGAGGGGCTACGCCATCGAAGAGCTGATGGGCCGCGTCCCCTTTGCCCACGTCGTCACCCTCGTGCTCAAGGGCGAGCTGCCTACCGAGGCCGAGGGGCGGGTGGTGGACGCCCTGCTCGTCTCCAGCGTTGATCACGGCGGGACGCCGCCCTCGGTGCTGGCGGCGCGCACCGTCGCTTCAGGCGGGGCCCCGCTCACCACGGGCATCGCCGCCGGGATCATGACCATCAACCGTCATCACGGCGGCGCCATCGAGGGCTGCATGCGGGTACTGCTGGAGGCGGTGGAGCGACGGCGGGCCTTGGGCGGCGAGACGCTGGAGGTGGCGCAGGCGGTCGTGGCGGAACGGCGCGAGGCGCGGCAGCGCATCCCCGGCTACGGGCATCGCATCCACAGCGACGATCCCCGCGCCCGGCGGCTCTTCGCCATCGCCGAGGAGGAGGGCGTGGCGGGCGAGTACGTCGAGATGGCCCGGGCCATCCACGAGGCCATGTGGGAAGTGCTCGGGAAGGATCTCCCCCTCAATGTCGATGGCGCCATCGCCGCGCTGCTCTGTGAGCTCGACATCGCACCGGAGATGGGTAACGGCTTCTTCGCCATCGCCCGCACCGTCGGCCTGACCGCCCACGTCTTCGATGAGCTGGTCAACCAGCGGCCCATGCGGAAGATCTCGCCCACGGCACAGCACTACAGTGGACCGAGCGACAAGACATTGGAAAGCAGGCACGTGTGAACGTGCACACGTTCACACGTGAGAACGCTAGACCTCAGGAGGATACAAACATGCGAGAAACGTTGGTACAGCTGATTCCGGAATTCGATCTGTTCGAGGATGCCGAGCTGCGGGAGCGGACGCTGCGCACCTGGGAGACGGCGCTGGAGGAGGGGGGCTGGACACCGGAGGCGTTGACCCGGTTGCCCTTCACCCTGCTCATCGATCCCTGCCCCGCCAGCTTCATTACCCACGTCCGGGCGGTGACGCTGACGGCGCTGCGCTCCGCCACCGTCTTCGAGGAGCTCTACGGCGAGGCGCTGCCCATCCACCGCGACCATCTTCTCGCCGGCGGGCTCCTCCACGATATCGGCAAGCTGTTGGAGTACGAGCCCGGCGACGATGGCGGGACCATCCAATCCCCTGGCGGCAAACTCCTGCGCCACCCCTTCACGGGGATGGAGCTGGCGGCTCGCCACGGGCTGCCCGTCGAGGTGCAGCATCTCATCGCCACCCACGCCGGGGAGGGTGATAAGGCGCAGCGCACCACCGAGGCGACCATCCTCAACCACGCCGACTTCATGAACTTCCACAGCCTACTGCGGAAAGCGCAGGTGAAGCAGCTCTCGGCGCGGATGGAGGGCTGAGCGGCGATGGGCGGAAAGACCATCGTCGAAAAGATCTTCGCGGCCCATACGGATAGTGAGACGGTCAAGCCCGGCGACATCATCTGGCTGGAGCTGGACGTGCGCACGGCCCGCGATTTTGCGGGGGCCAATGTGGTGCAGAACTACCGTGCGCACTACGGAGATACTCCCGTCGCCGACCCAGAGCGGACCTTCTTCACCTTCGATCTCGTCGTGCCGCCCAGCAATATCCCCTACGCCGAGAACCAGCAGCGCTGCCGGGTCTTCGCCCGCGAGCAAGGTATCCAGGTCTACGATGTCAACGCCGGCATCGGCTCCCACGTCGCCATCGAGGAGGGGCTGGCCTATCCCGGCTCCACTTTCGTCGGCACCGACAGCCACCTCAACGTGCTGGGCGCCATCGGCTCCTTCGGGCAGGGCATGGGCGATCAGGACATCGCCTTCGCCTTCAAGACGGGGCGCACCTGGTTCGAGGTGCCTCCGACGATGAAGGTGATCGTCGAAGGGACGCTGCGCCCACCCTGCACCGCCCGCGACCTGACCCTGGCAGTCCTGCGCGTCCTCGGCTCCAAGGGAGCGCTGGGACGCGCCATCGAGTTCTACGGTCCCGCCATCGAGGCGCTGGATCTCGCTGGCCGCATCACGCTGGCGAGCCAGGTGACGGAGATGGGCGGCATCATAGGCTTCACGCCACCCTTCGAAGCAGTACGCAATACGGAGGATGCAATACGAGATCTTCAGGCGGACCCGGATGCAGTTTACGAAGCGATTGTCACCATCGACATCACCGACCTGGAGCCCCTCGTCGCCTGCCCGCCGAACCCGGCTAACGTCAAGCCGGTGCGGGAGGTGGCGGGTTTGCGCCTCGACAGTGTCTTCCTCGGCTCCTGCACCAACGGACGCTACGAGGACTTTTCCGCCGTGGCGGAGATCGTGGCGGGCCGGCGCATCGCCCCGCACGTGATGGCGACGGCGGTCCCGGCGACGCGCACCATCTACGCCCAACTGCTGGAGACGGGCGTCCTGCAGACCCTCTTCGACGCCGGCTTCATCATCAGCAACCCGGGCTGCGGCGGCTGCGCCTCGGGCCACCTGGGGATGACGGGCACGGGCCAGGTCAACCTCAGCACCAGCAACCGCAACTTCCCGGGCAAGCAGGGGGCGGGGGACACCTACCTGGTCAGTCCCGCCACGGCGGCCTGGTCGGCGCTCAGGGGGGAAATTACGGCGCCAGAATAGGATCCGTGATTCAAGCGAGTAGCAGCGAGAAAGGAGTCTTTGATGGTCGAAGTTATCATACGACACATTGTCAGCACGCCGGACGTTTTCGGTGGTAAGCCTCGGATTGCCGGACATCGCATTCGAGTCCTCGATATCGTGGTCTGGCATGAGAAGCGGGGCTTTTCCCCGGACGAAATCGTAGATTTGTATCCTGGATTGACGCTGGCGGACGTCTATGCTGCACTGGCCTATTACTTTGATCATCCCGACGACATTACAGCGGATATGCAGCAAGAAGCAACCGTAGTCGCTGAAACTCGGGAGCGTTACCGGTCTAAGCTCCAGGAGAAGTTAGGTGACTGAATCCTTGACCTTCTTCTTGGATCAGCACATTCCTGCTGCTGTCGCACGCGGCTTGCGCCGGCGCGGGGTCGATGTCCTTACGGCGCAAGAAGCAGGGCGTTGTGGTGTGACAGATATCGAACAACTTCGCTATGCACATCAGCAGGGGCGTGTTTTGGTGACCTTCGATGATGATTTCCTTGGTCTAGCAGCAGGTGGTGCTCAATATGCCGGAATCGCGTTTTGCTCTGCGATGAAATACACCCTGGGAGAGCTGATTCGCGTCCTGCTCTTGGCTTACGAAGTCCTTGAGCCGGCTGATATGCTAAATCACATTGAGTTTCTCTAAAATAGGTGAGGTATGATGCACAAACCCACACAAGTCACGGGCCGGCTCTGGGTGTTGACCACGCCCGCCGGCGAGCTCTACGACGATATCGATACCGACATGATCTTTCACAATCGCTACCTCCACATCACCGAGGTGGCGCAGATGGGGCAGTATGCACTGGACAATCTGCCCGGCTGGGAGGATTTCGCACAGCGGGCGCAGCCCGGCGACGTGGTGCTGGCCGGCGCCAACTTCGGCGCTGGCTCCTCGCGCCAGCAGGCCGTCGATTGCTTCCAGGCGCTGGGCATCGCGGCCCTCATCGCGGAGAGCTTCGGTGCCATCTACAAGCGCAACGCCATCAACAGTGGCTTCCCCATCGTCGCTTTCCCCCGCCTCACCGAGCTGTGGACCGCCTTCCAGAGCGGCGACGAGGTGACGGTGGATTTCGAGACGGGCGAGATCGTGCGCAATGGCGCGCAAACTTTCCAGGCAGAGCCCTTCTCCGCCGTCCAGATGGACATCTATCAGGCGGGGGAGCTGTTCAGCTACGGGACGAGATTTGGGGCAAAGATCTAGCTCCCAAAGGCACGAGGCAGGAGTCACAAACTGCTGGGCTTTTGCCCTTCGACTTTCGACCTACGACCTGTGATAGGAGGTGACATGGGACATACCTTTACTGAAAAAGTGCTGGCCCGCAAGGCCGGCCTGGACGAGGTGGTGCCGGGCCAGATCGTGACGGTGCGTCCGGATCGATTGCTGACCCACGACAACACCGCCGATATCGCCCAGAAGTTCCGCCGCATCGGTGTGGAGCGGGTGGCTGACCCCCGCATGAATGTGATCGTGCTGGATCACGTGGTGCCAGCGGCCAACGAAACCTACGCCGCCAATCACAAGGCCATCCGTGAGTTCGTCGCCGAGCAGGGCATCGAGGCCTTCTACGACGTCGGCGAGGGTATCTGCCACCAGGTGCTTCCGGAGCGGGGACACGCCTGGCCCGGCGCGGTGATCGTCGGCAGCGACTCCCACACGCCGACCGCGGGCGCTTTCGGCGCTTTTGCCGCCGGGATCGGGCGGACGGAGGCGGCGGCGGTGATGGCGACGGGCGAGATCTGGCTCCGCGTGCCGGAGACGCTGCGCATCGACCTGCACGGCACGCTCTCCCCGGGTGTCATGCCCAAGGACGTGGTGCTCCATCTCATCGGTGAGCTGGGCGCCGACGGGGCGAACTACTGCGCTGTCGAGTTCGCGGGCGAGGCGGTGCGAGGGATGAGCGTCGCCGGGCGGATGGTGCTGACCAATATGGCGGCGGAGATGGGCGCCAAGAACGCCGTCGTCGAGCCCGACGAGAAGACGCTGGCCTGGCTGGCGGAGCGCGGCGTGCCGGACTACGAGGTGCTGCACGCCGACGCCAACGCCGTCTACGCGCGGCGTTTTACGTACGACGTGAGCGACCTCACGCCCCAGGTGGCCCGCCCCCACACCGTCGACAACGTCGTGCCCGTCACCGAGGTCGCAGGCACCCGCATCGATCAGGCGCTCATCGGGACCTGCACCAACGGGCGGCTGGAGGATCTCCGTGTCGCTGCCGACCTGCTGCGGGGACGACGAATCGCCGAGGGCGTGCGGCTGCTCGTCCTGCCCGCCTCGCGGGAGGTGCTGCTCACCGCCCTCGCCGAGGGCCTGGTCGGCGACCTCGTCGCGGCGGGGGCGACGCTGCTCAATCCCGGCTGCGGTCCCTGTCTGGGCGCCCACGAGGGCTGCATGGCCCCCGCCGAGGTGACCCTCTCCACGGCGAACCGCAACTTCAAGGGGCGCATGGGCTCCAAGGAGGCCTTCATCTATCTGGGCAGCCCCGCGACCGTCGCGGCGTCGGCACTCACCGGCGTCATCACCGATCCCAGAGGCGTGTGAACGGCAGGTGCAATCCACTCCAGAAGTGCGTTGCACCTCTTGAACCCGATAGGAGGTCAAACATGAAAACGAAGATCACGGGCCGCGTCTGGGTCTACGGCGACGACGTCAACACCGACGTCATCTTCCCCGGCAAGTACACCTACAGCATCAGCGATCCGGCGGAGATGGCGGAGCACGCGCTGGAGGATCTGGATCCGGCCTTTGCTGGGGAGGTGCAACCGGGTGATATCATCGTAGCGGGTAGCAACTGGGGGTGCGGCAGCTCGCGGGAGCAGGCGGTCATCTGCCTGAAGCAGGCTGGGGTGGGGGCCATCGTGGCGCGCAGCTTCGCCCGCATCTACTTCCGCAACTGCATCAACCACGCCCTGCCCATCGTCACCTGTGACGCCGTGGAGAGCGTCAAGACGGGTGACCAGATCACCATCGACTTCGAGGCGGGCACCGTCACGACGCCTGAGGCGACCTACACCTTCCCCCCCTTCTCGCCGCAGGTGCTGGAGATCCTCGACGCGGGTGGCCTCATCCCCTACGTGCGTCAACAACTCGGCCTGGAAGCATAATCACGATGGATCGCTTTCACGTTTTACGTTTCACAACCCATATTCGAAACCAAAGGAGCTGAAGATGCCAAAGTATCGTATCGCCTGGATGCCCGGAGATGGAATCGGCAACGACGTGATGGACGCCGCCGAGATCATTCTCGACAAGATTGCGCTCGACGCCGAGTACGTCCCTGCCGACATCGGCTGGGAGTTCTGGTGCCAGGAGGGCGACGCCCTGCCCGAGCGCACCGTCGAGACACTGAAGAGCTGCGATTGCGCCCTCTTCGCCGCCATCACCTCCAAGCCGAAGGAGGAGGCGGAGGCGGAGCTCTGCCCCGAGTTGCAGGGGACGGGTCTGGTCTATCGCAGTCCCATCGTGCGGCTGCGCCAGATGTTCGATCTCTACACGAACCTGCGCCCCTGCAAGGCCTTCGAGGGCAATCCCCTTAACTACCGGCCTGGCATCGACCTGGTGGTCTTCCGCGAGAACACCCAGGGGCTCTACGCCGGCGTGGAGTTCCACCCGCTGCCGGAAGCGGTGCGCTCCACCCTGGAGACACACAGCCCGCGCATGGCGGCCTTCGCCAACGTTTCCTCGGAGGATATCGCCTTCTCTTCCCGGATCTTCACGCGGGAGGGCTGCCGCCGCATCGTGCGCAGTGCCTTCCAGTACGCGCGAGAATTCGGCTATCCCACGGTGACGGTGGTGGAGAAGCCCAACGTCATCCGCGAGACCTCCGGGCTGATGGTGCGGGAGGCGCGCAAGGTCGCCGAGGAGTTCCCCGGCATCGAGCTCTGGGAGACCAACATTGACGCCATGGCGATGTGGCTGATCAAGAATCCGGAGGATTACGGCGTGCTCGTCGCCAGCAACATGTTCGGGGATATCATCTCCGATCTGGCGGCACAGCTGGTGGGGGGATTGGGCTTCGCCGCCAGCGGCAACATCGGCGACGACTTTGCTGTCTTTGAGCCGACCCACGGCTCCGCGCCCAAGTACGCCGGAAAGCATAAGGTCAATCCCATGGCGATGCTGCTGGCGACCAAGATGATGCTCGACTGGCTGGGCGAGAAGGAGCACGCGCAGGCGCTAGAAGGGGCCATCGCGGAGGTCATCGCCGAGGGTAAGGTGCGGACCTACGATATGGGGGGCAGCAGCACCACGTTGGAGGTCGCCGAGGCGGTCGCGGCGAAGCTCTAACGCTCAGGAACAGCAAACGCCCCACCGGTCAGCCGATCGGTGGGGCGTCATGTTATGAAGCTCAGTGCCCGCAGCTGCCGCAGGAGCCGCCAGAGCAGCTGCCACAGCCGCCACCGGACGATCCGCTGCTTCCGCTGTAGGAGGTGCTGCCCGTGGAGACGGCGGCGAAGAGGGAGAGTCCCCGGCGGGCGTGGGCACCACCGCAGGTGGGGCAGGCGATGGGCTGGTCGGCGTCGTCCATGGAGCGGCGCGCGCTGAATTTGTGACTGCATTCGGGACAACTATATTCGTAGATCGGCATCTTCTCACCTCGGGGGACATTCTACCCCGACCGGGAGGGGAGGTCAAGGCTGGACAGTGGGGCGCTATCGCATCTAACGCTCGCAGCCCGTCCCCGGGGCGCTTGGGCAAAAACAGGTTTTTGCGCGCCAAGTTTTACGCCAGATTTGCCCCCGAGACGGGGGCTATGAGCACTTTTCAGCCAAGTGCGATAGCCCTAGGCCAGACAGCATGATCGCTCTGCAGATGTGAGTCTTAGGGTCCGTAAATCTATAACTTACCGCCAGCAAGCCGAGAACGGGCGTTGCAAGCTGGCTAGATCGGGAAGTTATTGAGTTTTCGGCCCTTACGAAGCGAAAAGTGTTCGTTCGGCGCACCTCGTCTGCCGTAAGTGAGCAACGATGAGATGTGTTTCAACGATACACTTCCCGCCGGTGGCGCACACGGGCGAGGGTGACGGTTTGCGCTGTGTCGTCAATCTGGTACACGATGCGGTAATCGCCTACGCGCACACGCCAACCCTCGAGGTTGCCAGAGAGTTTGGTCGCACCGGCGGGACGGGGCTCGGTACGCAGCGTCAGGATTTTGACGTGAATTCGCTCCAGGATGGGGCGAGGCAGTTTGCGTAGGTCTTTTTCAGCAGAGGAGGTGAGCAGCAGCGTATACATGCGCTATACTGGGTCGGCGTCGCTCAGGTCCATCTCTGCCATGAAGTCATCGTAGGAGCGCGTGGGTTCGTCGTCGGCGGATTCTACGCTCAACTGGTCAGTGAGATCTTCCAGATCCTGGAGCAGTTGCTCGTAGTATTCGTAATCCACCAATACGATCGCCGGGCGACCATGCTGTGTGATGTAGACCGCGTCTCGCGTTTCCCGCACAGTATTGATGATCTCATTGGCCTGTCGGCGCAAATCGCTGATGGGTACAATGCGAGTAGTCATTTGTCACCTCTTTTAGTACCGAATTTAATGCTCTTTATGGTATTATACATGATAGGAAGGGCTTTTACAATGGCTCCCGGAGATAAAAGGGTGCACTAACGAGTTACCAGGGGGCGCGGGCGTAGGTTCTTAAAGGTTCGAGCTCGAGATTGAATCTCTCCGCAAGCATTCCTACCACATCAGGGTCGTTGCCCGTTTGCCACAGATGCTCGAAGAATACATAGTTACAGAAGAGCTTGGAATCTGTTTCGGTGAACCAGAAGGAACATGCTTGCTCCACATCGGTCTCGAGGTGCAATGTGAACATCTTGTCATCCTCCGACCGAGGGTCCCCATGCTTCCGTGCCTGGCAACTTTATCTTCCTACCCGTTGCCCGAAACCGTTGGTTTACACGGTGACGTCTCTTCCACACTCACCGCATTTGTAGTGATAGAAGAAGACCCTGTCACCACAGGTCGGACAGGTCCACCTCTCTCTCTGGTACTCCAGGTACGCTTCCAACCCCAGCTCCCGCAACTTCGCCCAATTCTCGGCAACTTGGTGTCGATAGTTATACTTCATCTCGCCAGGATGGGAATTGAGCAACTTCTTGTTGACGTGGGCGCAGGGAAACTCCGGACATTCCCCGCAGAAGTCCAACCCCTTCACCTCATAGCAGCATACCCGTATCTTGCAACTCCATTTACTGGTTCTCTGCTGCTCCCTGTCCGTCGCCGGGCATCCCTGGCAGCTCTTGCCGAAGGATGGGCAGGCCCCACAGAAGACCCCGCAAGGCGCCACTTCGTTCGGTCGCGTTTCCACTTCAACTGAGCTCCCTTCGTAGACGGGCATACCCGCGCTCCTCCAGGTCGGCGATCCGTTCCAGCAGCGGTGCGGTGGTTCCGAGGGTGCTGCTCTCGCCGAGGAGGTAATCCGTGATTGCTTCGGTGAGTGCGGCGATGACCTCGCCCGAAGCTTCGAAGCAGGTAGCGGCCCCCGTGCAGCCCGGTATCCCGAAGTCTGCTTCCAGCCGGAGCAGCAGCGCGGCGAAGCCATCTCTTCCGCCCCGGTGGTTGTTGGGAGCGTCGTGGCCCGTCAGGCGATTCGGCAGGGTGGGAGGCATACCGGCATACTCCGCCACCTGTCGCAGGGAGGCGTCCAGCTGCTCGGGTGGGAGTTCGGCGGGCCAGTGGGGCAGCTCGCGGGCCAGTTTTCGCATCCCCGAGAGGCCGAAGTTACGCGCCGGTGGCTGGAGCATGAAAGTCGCCTGCTTGCGCAGGGCGCGGCGGGCGATGGCCTCCGGGTCGGGGAGCGCCCCGTCGAAATCGAAGACGAAGAACGTGTTCTTCTGGGACAGTCCGGGGACGTTGGTGTTCCACGCCGCTTCAAGGTCCGCGTAGGGCACCCACTGCGCTGTCGTGCGGTCGCAGTCCTGAACCCACACTCCTTCCCGCTCGTCGTCATAGCCCACCATGAGCACGTAGTGGATGGGGATGTGGAATTGGTGGTAGAACTTGACGTAGGGCAGATGGTACATGTCCAGCGCGCCGAGGACGATAGGCTGACCGGCTTCGACGTGAGCCTTAGCCTTTGCGAGAGCATAGGCAAAGCTGCGACCCTCGTTGACTCGCCACGTGAAGCCGACGATCTCGGCCAGATTGGCGTACTGGCGCTGGGTCGACGTGCCCCACACGACCCTACGCGGGGTGGGCATCCGCTTGTGGCGGAGATAGGTGAAACCGCAGCCCAGGCCACTCCCGTAGAAGAAGAGCCAATCGGGCAGGCGGATGTCCGTCTGCCACTCGTACAGATCCTCGAGCCCGTTGACCATGCAGCTCAGACGGCAGACCTTGTGGGGCAAATCAAGCAGTTTCTTCATCGTCTTTCTCCTCGTTCTGTTGAGATAGCCACGCCTCTTCTCCGAGGCGCGCCAATGCTTTCTGGTTGGAGAGCAGATCCTGTCCGTGCTGTTGCCAGGTCGCCGCAAACTTCTTGAACCGGCTGCAGGGGAAGGTGGCGCATTCGTGACAGAAGCGATGGCCGCGCTGTTCGCTACAGACGTAAATTCCCTTGCAGCGCCGCTCCCGGCAGTGAAGTTCGGCGCCGGGACAGGGATTCTTGGCCCGCAGGTAGATGGGGCAGGTCCCGCAGAAGATGCCGCAGGGCGGAACAGCTCCGGTGTAGGCTCTGCCCATCGGGCTATACGATCTTGCGGAAGGGTTGGCGGATAACCGTCTTGAGCTTCTCCGGCGCCGTGCGGCGGGGATCGCTCAGGTAGATCTCGTGGTGCTTGCCGTGGAGCTCGCCCTCCTGCTCGCGGATGAAATCGTGGAGCGCGGCGATGGTCGGGCCTTCGCCGACGTACGGCCCCACGTAGAGGATCTGGGCCGCGCGGCCCTCGTGGTAGGGGGCGAAGCGCACCTGCTCCAGCGTGGGCAGCCCCTTCTTCCGCAGGGCCTCCGTCCGAGCCTCCGCCACCACCTCGGCGGTGACCCATTCCGGCTGTAGGATCATCATCGTCCACTCCCAGACGGACTTGTCCTCCATGCTGAACTCGGACATCTCGTCCACCCACCAGAGCCCTTCGAGGGGGGGCACGACGTAGTCCTCGGTCTCCGGATGCTTCTTCAATATGAACTTGACGGCGTAGGCCACCCCGTAGAGGGCTTCGACGGCGGCCTGATAGTCGGCGCTGGTGTTGGGATCGCCGTGCCCGTCGATCATGAGGAAGTTCAGCTTCGGCACCTCAACGACGGTGAAGCGGTCTCCCGGTGGTTGGTACAGGGCTTTCAGCTCTTTCTTGTAATCGATCTTCGACATTTTACGCTCCTAGAAAATCTGCAAATACGTTCACACGTGTGTAGCTTCCGATGCTTGCTCGTCCGCGACGATCGCGGCGAAATCCCGCGCCCAGGCGATCTCTGCATCCATCAGACGCAGGCTGTGCTCGAACATCGCATCGACGAAGTAGGGCAGCCCGGGTTGCGAATCCCACTTGGTCTGAACGGCTGCGCGGCGCTCCTCCAGCGTCTCCCGGTAGTGTTGCAGGGCGGAGAGAGCTTCGTCGCGGCTCAACAGGGGGAGATTGGCCAGCGCCAGTTGTACGGGGGGATAACAGCGGGCCGGGATAGAGAGAGCCTCTACCACTCCCGTTTTGAGGGTGCGCCGCCCCTCGGCAGTGGCCTCGTAGACCTTGCGCGCCGGGCCGCGCTCCGCCTCCTCCAGGCGGCTCTCCACCAGCCCTTGCTGCTCCAGTTTCTTCAGCAGGTAGTAGATGGAGGAGAAGCCCAGCTCCGTCCATTCCCGCATCCCCCGCGCCTCGATCACCTGTTCGATCTCGTAGCCGTGTCGGGGCTGCTCGACGACGAGGGAAAGCACGGCTAATTCGGCCTGGGTCATAGACTATCCTTTCATCATGATATTATAGTACTATAATAGTACAGAAGACGAAATCTGTCAAGGGGGTATCGCGGGGGAAATCTTACAGCCAGTGCAGCGCTGAGGGATCGATCCAGAGCTCCAGGGTGGCGCCGGGCTGAGGCGCGGCGCGTCCGGGGTCCAGGCTGAAGGCCAAACGCTGCCCGTCGAGCTCCGCCTCCAGGTGATAGCGGGGACCGTGGAAGGTGCAGCGGGTGATGCGGGCGGCGACCCGTACGGCGTCTGCCTGTTCCCTCGGAGAGACGCCCCAGGCGTGGATGAGCAGCGAGCCTTTCTCGCCCTCCGGGGGCAGCGCCGTCCCCTCCGGGAGGGGCAGGGTGGCGAAGGCGGTCCGCACGCGCGGCGGCTGCCGTGAGGCCACGGTGGCGGGGTAGAGGTTCGTCAGCCCCAGGAAGCGAGCCACCCAGCGCGTCGCGGGGGCCCGGTAGACATCACGGGGTGTTCCCGCCTGGGCGACGCGCCCCTCGTGTAGCAGGATCACGCGGTCGGCGAGGGCGAAGGCCTCCTCCTGGTCGTGGGTGACGGTGATCGCCGTGACGCCCACCTCGTGGAGAATGGCGGGCAGCTCCTCCATCAACCGCTCACGTAGATTCCGGTCCAGCGCGCCCAGCGGCTCGTCAAGGAGGAGCAGGCGCGGCTCGGGCGCCAGGCTGCGGGCCAGGGCGACGCGCTGGCGTTCCCCGCCGGAGAGCTCGTTGACGTCGCGGTCACCGAAGCCCTCCAGTCCGACGAGGGAGAGCATCTGCTCGACACGCTGTTCCGGCTGCTGGCTACCACCGCCGGCCCGCATCCGCAAACCGAAGGCCACGTTCTCCGCCACGCTCTTGTGGGGGAAGAGGGCGTACTCCTGGAACATGAGCACCACGCCCCGGCGATGGGGAGGGACGCGGGTGAGATCCTCGCCGGCGAGCCGGATCTGCGCGCGGCGGGCGGGCTCCAACCCGGCGATGATGCGCAGCAGTGTCGTCTTCCCGCTGCCCGATGCGCCGAGCAGGGAGGCGATCTCCCCCCGTTCCACATCGAAACTGACCCCGCAGAGGAGCGGATCGCCCTCATAATCCTTGTGGACGTCCCGAACTTCGAGGAAGGGCATGGTTCAGAGCCGGGTCAGCAGGTCTCTTACCTGCAGGATAAGGCCCCCCGGCGGGAGGACGGTGACCTCGGGATGACCGGGCCGATAGTGCCGGACGTTGAAGGTAACCAACCAGGGGCAGCGATGTTCGAGGGCGGCAACCAGGATGGGGAGATCCTTCGGATGGGCGCGCCCGGTGTGAGGCTGGACGGTCTGGGGCAGCGGATCGGGAACGAGGTTCAGGCAGCGCTGCACGATGAGACGAAAGGCCGGCAGGGCCTGGGGGAGTTTTGCCTCAAGGTTGCGCTCCGCTTCGAGGAGCACTTGTCTCGAGGCAATGGCTTCGATGAGGGTAATCTCTGCCATTCGCAATACTACGACGCTGGCGCCCCGTTGGGTGGGAGCCACAGCGCCGGCGAAGAGCATGTCTGCATCGACGAAAACGCGGGGTCTAGGGGGCATCGTCTTCGGACGGCTCCGGCATGTAGCGCTCTCGCTGCTCTCGTAATGTCTCCAGCAGCGCTTCGACACTCAACCCTGCCTCCTCCCGCGCTCGCTCGATCTCTCGGGCCAGCTCGGGCACCATCGGCACGAGGGGCGTGAGCACGAAGATGCCGTCCAGATCGATGAGGCGGAAGGTATCCCCGTTCTTAATGTTGTGCTTCTCGCGGAGTTCTGCCGGGAGTGTTAGCGTACCCCGGGCACGAATCTGTACCGTCTGTTCCATCCTCTCTCCCTTCTGTTATTGCAGATATTCTGCAACTTCAGTATAGCAGGATTATCCCATAGGACAACTAGAAGACCTGCGTTCCCGGTGGGCGTAGGCCTTCGATGAGGACGAAGCTCACCACGCAGACTCCCATCAGAATCGTGGACATCGCCAGCGCCTGCCCGTAGTTCAGGCCGCCGGGTCGGGCGAGGAAGCGGTAGATGGCGATGGGGATGGTGGGCAGCTCGGGCCGGGCGATCATCGAGGTGGCGCCGAACTCTCCCATGGAGACGGTGAAGGCGAAGACGGCGCCCACCGCCAGCGCCCGCCAGATGATGGGTAGATCGATCTCGGCGAAGACCCGCAGGGGACGTGCGCCCAGCACCGCCGCCGCCTCCCGCAACTCCGGGCGGATGGCCTGGAGCGCCGGCAGCAGGCTGCGCACGACGAAGGGCAGTGCCACCAGCGTGTGACCGAAGACGATGAGCGCCGGCGTCCCCCGCAGGTTCAGGGGCGGACGGTTCATCGCCAGTAGGTAGCCCAAGCCCAACGTCACCGCCGAGGTGCCCAGCGGGAGCATGAAGAGCGCGTCGAAGAGCCAGCCCCTCTTATTGCGATAGAGCGCTAACGAGGTCAGCAGCCCCAGGAGCAGCCCCAACCCCATCGTCGCCAGGGCAAAGCGGAGGGAATTCCAGATCGCTGCGATGGGGGGGACGTAGAAGGCGGAGCTGCGCGGGCTTTCCAGCAGGGCCGTGTAGTAGCGTAATCCCTCGCCCAACGAGCGGGCCGTCAGCGTGAAGAGGGGCAGTCCCAGGAGCAGGAGCGCCAGCATCACGTTCGTCGCCACGAAGGCGATCTCGCCGGCGCCGCGCGGGCGGCGCTGGGTGGCCTGCCGGGAGCGGAGTTCGAGGGGGCGGGCGATCCGCGTCTGCAACCGCGTATAGACCAGGGTGAGCAGCAGGGTGAAGAGAATCTGCACCAGTGAGAGGCCCGCCGCCACGGGCAAATCGGCGAACTGGATGGTCTGCCGGTAGATGGCGACCTCCAGCGTGGCAAAGCGGGGCCCGCCCAGGATCAGGACGACGCCGAAGCTGGTGAAGCAGAAGATGAAGACGAGCAGTCCCGCTGCGCCCAGTGCTGGCAGCAGCAGGGGCAGGGTCACCTCGCGGAAGGCACGCCAGGGCGTGGCTCCCAGGCTGCGGGCTGCCTCCACCAGATGGGGATTGAGATTGGCCCAGAAGCCGCCGACCATCCGCAGCACCAGCGTGTAGTTGTAGAAGACGTGGGCCAGCAGGATGGCGCCGAGGCTGTAGCGCAGATCCAAGGGTGGCTGTTGCAGATTGAAGCGGCCCATGAGCAGCGTGTTGAGGGGCGATTGTGGCCCCAGCGTGGCGGTGAAAGCCGCCGCGACGACGACGGTAGGTAGGACGAAGGGCACCGTCGTCAGCGCGGTGAGCACGCGCTTGCCGGGGAAATCGTAGCGGGCGTAGACGAGGGCGCCCGGCAGCCCCAACGCCAACGTCAGCAGCGTTGAGAGCAGCGCTTGCCCCACTGTGAAGCCGAGGATGCGCCGGGTCCCGGCACTGGTGAGCTGCTGGAATAGCGCCGGCAGGCCCAACCCTCCCGCGCGGGTGAGACTGACGCGGAGGATGGCCTCCAGCGGGTAGAAGTAGAAGAGCAACAGGAAGGCCAGGGGCAGGGCCAGCAGCGCGGATACCTTCAGGCGCCGGGTGTGAGTCACTGTGCGCGCGCAGCTATACCCGGCGTGAAACTGGAGCTGGGGTTACTCACTCTATGAGAGCCTCGATCTCTCGAAGGAGGACGTCAAGATTTGGGCGGGCAAAGCTAATCTCCGGCGCTGGGATACGATGGCGCTTGATGTCGGGAGGGAGATGCTTGTGATGGGGAAAGGTGGATTCGAGGGTAGAATCATCAGGATGCGGAAAATCATCATACCAATACAATCGCTGCTCATTATGGTAGATTTCATAGCCATAAGACGTTATCAAGCCCGCCGCAAAATCCAGTTCTTCTCTCATACGTAAACGGAAGCCATTCGAGAAGTAGATTTCTCCTTCGGCCATACCCGTGTGAGGACTATCGGACCAGACCACCAAGGTGGAACGCAGCACGGTGGGGCGGTCGAGGACTATAGCGATGTAATTGCTATAATCAGAAAGGGCGCACAGAGCAGAATCTGCCATCAATAGGCTGGCTGTACGCGCAGGGTGTCTGACAACTCCTGTTGAGCAAGCTGTTTATTGTAGGCTTGCTTGCGCCTCTGCCATGTTTCGTAAATGCCCTTCCAGCGACTGAAATCGGCGCGAGTTTCATCGTATTCATCATAGTTAGCCAGATCTCCAGCCATCAGCGCCGCGTAGAAATCCTCACTGAGCACGCCGTATTTCTCTTCATAGAGGGTCAAACGTCGCTCTAGTAATTTCATTTCTATAACCAGCTCATAGATTTCCATAGTTCACCTCGCGCTCCTGTATCCAGGGCCGACCACGCTTCCGCACAGTCCCGGAATCCTTTGCTATTAGTGTACTTCACTTTTCTGCCAAAGGGAAGGCCTGCTACCGGAGCACTACGTCCATCCACGCCTCGATCCATGCCTGACGCTGGGCCTCGATATCCGCGTAGGGGACGGTGACCGGTTCCTCCGCCACCTGCGCGTGCTCGGCGAAGACTTCCGGGAGGTCGGCGTTGGGGTTGGCGGGAAAGACCCACATGTTCAGCGGAATATCGCGCTGGAAGGTCTCGCTCAGGGCGAACTCGATGAAGGCCTGAGCCAGTTCCGGCTGCTCCGTGCCCGCCAGCACCCCGGCGAACTCGATCTGGCGGAAGCAGGTGCGCGGCGCGGTGATGGCGCCCGTGGGCGGCGTCTCCGGCGTCTCCTCGGCGTAGTAGACCTCGGCGGCGGGACTGGTGGCGTAACTCACGACCAGCGGTCGGGTGCCCCCGCTCGCGGCACCGCTGAACTCGTTGTAGTAGGCCGTGCCCCAGCTATCGACGACGAGCACGTCGTTCTCCCGCAGGTCGGCCCAGAAGTCCAGGTACGTGTAGTCCCCTTCTTCCCCAAAGACCCCCGCAGTGGTGATGAGAAAGGCCAACCCTGGCGAGGACGAAGCGGGATTTTGCACGACCAACAGACCCTCGTACTCGGGGCGGGTCAGGTCCTCCAGCGACCGGGGCAGGGGCAGATCCTCGGTCTCGAAGTAGGCACGGTCGTAGTTGAGGCAGACGTCGCCGTAGTCCACGGGGACGACGCGGTGTTCCGGATCCAGTTGCAGCGCCTCCGGGATGGCGTCAAGAGCCTCGGGTGTATAGGGAGTGAAGATCCCCGCCTCCAGCGCCCGGCTCAGGAAGGTGTTATCGACGCCGTAGAGCACATCCGCCTGGGGATCGTCGGCGGTCAGGATGGCCTGACTGAGCATCGTGCCTGTATCGCCAGCGTGAAGAATCTGCACGCTGGCGTTTTGGTCCGCCTCAAAGCGAGAGATCACCTCATCGCTGACGGCGAAACTGTCGTGGGCCATCACCCGCAGCAAGCGCGGGGCATCTTCCGATGGATCAGGCGTGGGGGTCCCGCACGCCACCAAAACGGCCAGTAGTATTAACCAAATCCAATGTTTCATCTTATTTACTCCTCTGAAAACAAGCTGATAGTCGTTAGTCTGGTAGTCGGATAGGCAACAACCTATGTCCCCACACGCTCTGGGGCAAAAGTTTCCTCCTGATGGTGAGCCCCCGGGTCGTGGAGACGTCTTCAACCTAGTCGAAGGTCAAAAGTTGTTACGTTGCCACGTTCAAACGGGCGCACGCTCACATGGTTTTCTCGTGAAAACACCACAGCAGGCCCGCGCCCAGCGTAATCTTCACTTCCCGCGTGGCGAAGACGTTGCTCACACCCCGCGCCGGGCCGAGGCGCAGCGTCTCGTCCTGCAGGGCGTAGCGCAGCCCCCACGTGGTCACACCCTTAGCATCTCCGCCCAAGGGTATGAGGGAGAGCCGTTCCCCCGGCTTCCCCGTGAGGTAAACCGTCCCACCTTCCCGGATGAGACGGATTTCCCAATCGCCGCTGACCAGACGCACATCGTGACTGCGCAGCGCGGGCAGCGCCAGCAGCAGCAGATTCGCCAGTTCCTGATCGGGCCGTCCGCCCAGCGCGCCGAGAACGACGATCTCCTCGCTGTTCTGTTCGGCGGCCCAGAGCAGCGCCAGCTCCAGGTCCGTTTCGTCCTTGGCCGAGGGATGGGTATGGAACACCGTACCTGCTGTCTCTAGCTCCGCCTGCTGCTTCTGGGAGAGGGAATCTCGGTCGCCGATGACGTACTGCGGCGTCAACCCCGCCTGCACAACGTAGCGGGTACCACCGTTAGCCGCGACGATGATGTCATCGGGCCGCCCCCAGCGGGCGACCTCGGCAGCCGGATTTTCCAACTCACCGTTAGCAAAAATCACAATGCGCATGGTTCAGTCCTTTTCAGTCGTTTAGTCGTGTAGTCAGGCAGTCGCATAGTCAAATAGTCAGCCCTCGACCCTCTCACAGACTCAGTAGATCGAAAATTAGGTTCTTAGTAACCGCTTTAGCGGTTGTTCGGAGAAGCCCCCAAAAATCACATCCAGTGAGACTAATTGGATCGGACATCCAATTACTTGATGCCTTGAAAGTCCGACCGAACGACTATCCGACTATCCGACTAAGCGACTACACGACTAAAGCAAAACCCCCACCGGCTTGCGCTCAGTGGGGGGAAATCGGCTCCCTGTCGACCTCCCTCCGCTGGCATAACCCAGATCAGGTTCAAGGGTCGGCGCCGGTCTTTGGGCGCCCTCTCAGCCCGCCTCCGCGGGCTCCCCTGGTTCATTCATTGTCTGTCAAAGTGCGATCCAAAGTAAGTATACCATACTGTCCCGAGAATAGCCATCAACCCTGAACAATTTTCAGCGCGACAGTACCTCATAGCCCCTCATCCAATGGCCCGACGCTTGACTAATCCGCCGCACCTAGTATGGTTGGAGCAACCTCGACAGTCTAGCCCGTGAAAGGAAGCCTGAGATGCCTTTGCTACACCAGCCGAAACCGGAGCGGGGACAGCCCAAGACGATCGTGTTTGTGACCTTCGAAAGCGAGTTCGCCCCTGTGGGGGGCCTGGCGGCGGTGATGAAGGTGCTGCCGCGGGAGATGGCCCGCCTGAGCGAGGACCGGTCCATCACCGTGGCCCCGCTCTTTCCGAACATCCTCAACTGTAAAGAGGGGCACCGGAAGGCGCTGGAGCGGGTGGAGCGCCCCTGCCGCGTCCGTTTCAACGGGGAGAGCTACCCGCTGGAGATCTTCCGGCACGTCGATGCCGAGGGCTTCACCACCTACCTTCTGACCGCTGAAGGCTTCTTCACTGCACCCTGCGACTGCGGGCAGCCCCCGGCTCCTACTGCGCCCTGCAATCCCTATCTCAATCCCGGGCAGCCCGAGCAGCTGCTCACCGACGCTCTCTTCTTCTGCGCCGCCGTGCCCAAGGCTCTTGTCTCCCTCGGCTATACTGAGAATCTGATCCTCAGCTTGCAGGATTGGCAGACGGCCTCCGCCGCCGTGACGGTCAAATCGGAACCGGCTATCTCCTCGGCGGCTTGCATACTCACGGTTCATAACCCCTACGATCACCCGCTCTCCGACGACGATCTAGCGCGCATTTTTTGGCGCCAGCTGCCGGGGTCCACCGTACTGACCAAGATGCTGCCCCTCGTCGACGGTCCCGTCTGTACCGTCTCCGAGAACTTCGCCGCCGAGTTGCGCTCCGATCCCCTCCACACCGCCGTCTACGCGCCCCATCTTCAGGAGCTCCTGGCGGAGAAGGGCGTGCGGGGCATCGACAACGGGCTCTTTGCCGCTCCGGATCTGCCTTCTGAGGCGCTGGAAGCGGCGGCCCAGGGGGACTTCGCCCCGCTGCTGGAGGAGAAGGCGCACCGTCGCCGCGAGCTCGTCGCAGCGCTCACGGCCTACAATCCGCCCGCCGCCTGGGGCTCCCTCGGAGATCTGACCTCCTTCACGGGGCCCATCTTCCTCTGCTTCGGGCGCGATGATCCCCGGCAGAAGGGCTACGACGTCGCCGCCGCCGCTATCCGCCGCCTCAAGCCGGGGCAGGCCAAATTCGTCTTCACCCCCATCCCCGGCGATGAGGGCTTGGAGGGGCTGGAGTTCCTGCGCGCCCTGGCGGAGGAGCGTCCCGGTGAGGTGAAGGTCTTTCCCTTCCGCATGGAGCGGGGTTATTTCGAGCTCCAGCGGGGGAGCAGTTACCTGGTGATGTGCTCCCTCTATGAGCCTTTTGGAGGAGCCACGGAAGGGTACGCGGTGGGGACGCCGGTCGTGGCGCGGGCTACCGGCGGTCTCGTTCAACAGATTGCACCCTATTCCGCCGGCTGCTATTCTCAGGCGGTGCGCGAGCGTTGCGCGCCCTTCCACGCCCGCCACGCCGCGCCCACGGGATTCCTCTTCCGCGAGCCTGAGCTGTCTTCGAAGGTGGCTGTCGCGGGTTGGCGCAACATCGTCGAGGGCGAGTACGAGCCGGGGGAGCGGCTTGGCGCCCGGGCTGACAACCGGCTCTTCGCTGCTATGGCCCGCGAGGCTGCGTGGGCTTTGCAGGATGCCATCGATCTCTACGCGCAGGCTCCCCAAGCCTACGCGGAATTGATCGTTAACGGCTTTGGAATGTTGCGGGCCTTCTCCTGGGAGCGCGCCGTGCGCGCGTATCAGCGGATCTACGACGCGGTTCTGGAGTGAGAGGATGGGGGTTTTCTACGAGGCTCGAATGATTGTGAAGATGTGGCTCCGGCCCCGAGGACCGAAAGCCGCCCCCCAGGAACGCAGGAACTCCTCTTGGGTGTAGATCTGCGGTGCGTCCAACCAGGGATCATTCACTCGTATTTGCGAGCCGTCGGGCGAGATTCCAGTCACCACGACGACGTGGTTACCGCCTTCGGTGCGCATCTCCAGTTTGACCATGGCGATGACCGGCCCTTCGAGCACCGCCTGCTGTAACTCTTCGAAGGTCGCATCCACGCGATCTACGACGTAGGGGTATCCTAGATTCTGAAGGTCGTCGTGGATCTTCGAGGGGCTCATCCCCGAGAGCGTAAACTGCTGCTGGGCAGCGTTGAGATCCAACAGCTCCTGAGCCGTCAATACGTTGTTCTGGGGATCTAGGTGGTGCCAATACTGCAAGATCATCGCGGTCGCCGCTGGCACACACCCCTGCTGTGTGGCGCGCCCCCCATACTTGAGCCCGTGCTGGGAGACAAAGGGCACGTCGTGCCACCAGTTCTCGTTCAAAGAGGTGTTGAGCTCCTGGATAGCGCGTTCGGCAGCCTGAATCTCCGAGGCCAAACGCTCGTACGCCTGCTGACGTTCCAGTTGGATGCTCAGCGTGCCAATGGCCCGGTCGAGGTGGGCTAACGGCTTCTTGGAAGGATCGGACCAGGTTTGCCGGGATGGAAGGCGACGGGGTGGAGATCCCACAGGGTCGGTCCCATGCAAGGCAAGTGGATAACTCGCGCAGGCCTGGAGAGCGACTCTCTGCTCTTGTAGGGAGTCGCGATTGCGCACCAAAGCGCTGGCCCTCAGATGAGGTCCGGCCCCAAGAGCCTGGAACTTCCACTGCTCTTGAAGGTCGTGTCTCAGGTTGGTTTGCAGCGTTTCCAGCCGTGCCCGGCGCTCGGGAAAGGAGAGCGAGGAGAGGTCGGATGGAAGGCTTTCCCCCGGACCAGCGGGGAGGGGGAGGTCATCGGACAAGGGATGTCGCAGCCAGGATGTGGGGATGCGCTGCTCCTGCCATCCATAGGGCATTGTCAGCAGGGTTAGGACGCAAAACATTCCAGATAAGAGAGAGGAGACCTCGGTGCGCACCTTCGCTAACATATCGCGAATACGCTGTTGCGCTTCCGTGCGGTTCCTGGCGGACCGGAAATCGCTCATTGGAACTACTTATACCACGGAATCCGCCAGCAGTGTAGATGACCTTGGTACTATACCGTTTTCATACCATCAATCCTCTCAGTGAGGGGCCTGTACGGGATAGGCCCACAGCTTTGAAAGCAGAGAATGAAACGCGTTCCCCCCGGTTTTGACAGGGGAGAGCTTCGCCCCATAATGGCTTCCATGAGGATCTCGCGCAAGTCAATGTCAAAGGTGTGGAGGTGAGATGCGCAAACGTAACTGGCATTACTGGATCTGGTTGATGGGCGGCCTGCTGCTCGCCTGCACGCTGCCGACCTGGCCCTTCACCCCAGCTGGAGATCGGGGCGCGCAGCCCGGAGGGGACAGGGGCTTCAGTCGCTCTCTCCCCCATCCCTACGGAGAACCCTTGCAGCTGTCCAACTGGGAGCTCCAGGTGGAGGAGCTGGTCGCAGGCGACGCGGCCCAGACGCTGCTGAGGGAGACTAATTCCCGGAACTCCCCGGCAGAAGCGGGGTGGGAGTACGTTCTCTTGAAGGTTCGGCTGCGCTCCCTGCACCCAGCGGGTGAGGAGTTGATACCCTATTCCCTCCAGCTGACGGGCGAACAGGGCAAGCTCTGGTCGCGGGGGGGCGCCGTCCCTCCGGAGCCTCGTCTGTCGTCTGATTTCTACGGCGGGGAGGAGAATCTGGGCTGGGTGGTCTTCCTGACACCGGAGGGAGAGGGGAACCGCCTGCTGGTCTTCCAAGAGCTCTTCGCGGAGGATCGGTCTCACTACTATGTGCAGTTAGAGGAGGGAGCCCGTGTTTTCGTGGACCTCTCCCTGCGCGATATCCAGCCCACCGATGCCGGCACCACCCCCAAGCGGGCCGTTGCTCTGGGGGAACCGATCACCACGGAATCGTGGCAGGTGACCGTACTGGAGGTGTTACGGGGCGAGCCGGCATGGGAGGCGCTTTTTGAGGCCCATCGCTACAACTCCCCGCCTGAGCCGGGGATGGAGTATTTGCTGGTCTCGGTGCACGTGCGCTACATCGGCCTCGAAGAAGGGCCGGCGGTCCTCTTCGAATCCGACTATGAAGTGTTGGGCAGCGACAACGTCGTTTTTCGCCCGCCCTCCCTCGTTGAGCCAGAACCGGCGTATCGGACCAGCCTCTATCCCGGTGGCACTCACACGGGCTGGATTGGCCTGGAGGTGGACGCCGCTGCGGAGCGCCCGCTGCTCGTCTTTCGGCCCAGCTCGGATCGACAGCAGCAGCGGTATCTCGCGCTCACCCCGGGGGAGCCGTAGACTTTCACCCGAGCGGGGGTTTTGACACGGGCCGCGTTTGCCTGATAATGGGCGCATGAAGAAAATGCGCTATGTGCTGCTAGGGTTTCTGTTGGTCGCTGGGCTGGTCGGCTGCAACTCCCCGTTGGTTACGGAGCTGCCGACCTTACTACCAGAGACCGCGACCCCTTCTCCGTCGGCGTTACCCTCGGTGACCCCAACGCTCACTCCCACCCCCAGCCCCACACCGACGCCGACTCCCACGCCCTCACCCCCCGAACTCCTCGCTGAGGCCCGTCACGCCTACAGCCTGGGGGACTGGGAGGGGGCGGAGCTCCGCTACCGCCAGCTGCTGCCCCTTTCGGCCCTGCCCCAGGAGACGGCCCTTGAGGCCACCCTGGGTCTGGGCACGACGCTGCTGGCTGCCGGGCGCACCGACGAGGCCCTCCCCCTCCTTGAGGACGTCATCGCTACGGCGCCGGAAAGCGCTTTTGCGACCGAGGCCCAGCTGCATCTGGGAGAGGCGCGCCAGGCGCTTGGCGAACCGGCGATGGCTGCGGGGCACTTCGAGGCGGTGCTCGCGGCGCGCCCGCTCCTCGCGCCCTACGCCCACGAGTGGATCGGCGATGCCTACGCTGCCGCCGGCAGCTACACTGCCACCGTCCAGGCGTACGGTGCGGCGCTCGAACTCGCTCCCGACGTCAGCCGGCGGGCCTTTCTCACCGAGAAGCTCGCTCAGACCCACGCCGGTGTCGGAGCGTACGCCCAGGCTTTGGCTGCCTATGACGCCATCCTGGAGATCGCGACCATTCCCAGCTATCGGGCGCGCATCGCCTTCCACGCTGCTGAGGTCGCCCGCCTTCTGGGCGATGAAGCAGAGGCCCGCGTGCGCTTCCGCGCCATCGTGAACGCTTATCCGGAAGCTGCCTTCGCCCATCGCGCGCTCGTGCAGCTGGTCGAGGCGGGCGAGCCGGTGGACGACCTGCTGCGGGGGATGGTGAACTATCACGCCGGGGCCCATGCTCCGGCGGTACAGGCCTTCGCCCGGTACGTCAATCAGAACCCGGATCATACCGGGCAAGCCCACTACTACGCGGGACTGACCCACCTCGCTGCTGGCAGCCCGGCTTACGCGCTGGCGGAATTCGAGATGCTGATCGAGACGCATCCCGGGGATGCCTACTGGGGCAGCGCGTGGTTGGGGAAGGGGCAGGCCCTCGCCGCGCTCGGGCGCACTTCGGAAGCCATTGACGCCTATCGCTCTCTGCCCGTCGAGCTCCCTGACCATCCCCGGGCGGCGGAGGCGCTCTGGAGCGCTGCTCGCCTTGTGGAGACGGCGGAGGGACCGGAGGCGGCGTCCGTCGCCTACCTGGATTTGGCCGCCCGCTACCCCGACGATTCGGGCGCGCCCGAGGCCCGCTTCCGTGCGGGGCTGATCCGCTACCAGGCAGGCCTGGCAGCGGAGGCCATCGCCGCCTGGGAGGAGCTGGTGCGTTGGTACCCCGCCGACGAGCGGGCCCAGGCTGCACGTTTCTGGATGGGGAAGACCTACCTCGGCGTAGGAGATACGCTCAGCGGTACCGCCCAGCTGGAGGCGGCAGGCGCTGCCGGCCCCTGGGGCTTCTACGGGCTGCGCGCCGCCGATCTGTTGGCGGAGCGGGCACCCCTGACCGCGCCCGCCGGACCGCTGCTTTCCTGTGGCAGCGCCGCCGAGCAGGACGCCGTGCTCACCTGGCTGGCGGGCTGGATCGGACTCGATCCCCTGCCCGATCTGCGCGTGCCGCCTGGCTATCTGCTCTCCGATCCCCGGTTGGAGCGGGGCATCCTGCTGCTAGAGCTGGGCCGCTTCGACGAGGGTCGGGCCGAGCTGGAGGCCCTGCGCCAGGCCTACGTCCGCGATCCCTGGGCGCAATATCATCTGGCCCTCATCTACCGGGAGGCGGGCCTCTATCGCTCCTCCATTATCGCCGCCTCCACCGTCTGGCAGCTCTCCCCGGCGGGGAACGTGACGGAGGTGCCGCGTTTCTTGGGCTGCCTGGTCTATCCCACCTACTTCGGGGAGCTGGTGGAGCGCGAGGCGGAGGCCTTCAACCTCCACCCCTTGACGATGTACTCCCTGTTGCGGCAGGAGAGCCTCTTTGAGGGCTTTGCCACCTCCCACGCCGCCGCCCACGGGTTGATGCAGGTCATTCCGCCCACCGGGCAGGAGATCGCCACGGCGTTGGGGTGGCCCCCAGGTTACCAGACGCGCGATCTCTACCGCCCGTTGGTGAGTGTGCGCTTTGGGACGTGGTATCTGGCGCGGCAGCGGGATCGCTTTGAAGGGGCCCTCTATCCCGCGCTGGCGGGTTACAACGGGGGGCCGGGCAACGCGGCGCGCTGGTGGGCGGCGGCGGGGGAGGATCTGGACCTCTTCGCGGAGTTGATCGGTTTCCAGGAGACCCGCACCTACGTGCGGCGGATTACCGAGCACCACGCTCGCTACCGCTGGCTGTACACCTCCCAGGCCTCCGATTGAGGGGAGAGCAGTTCCGCCCAGTTTGGAATCCTCCTGGTAGGTAGCAGACAGCGGAGTTCTCTGAGAACTCCGCTGTCTGTTTTGTTCCTCGCGGATGCGGGGAGCGAGTGAGGACAGGTTGGTCGCCCGGCTCACATATACGCTGGCATCTCCTTCTTCTCGTCGGGGGCGCTCCGACCGTAGACGATGGCCATGCGGCGCAGGGTGGCGCTGTGCTCCGGTTGGAGCTGCCCTTCTTGGAAGCGCCACTGCCAGTTGCCGCTAGGCTCGGCGGGGGTGTTCATGCGCGCCTCGCTGCCCAGTCCCAGCACATCCTGCAAGGGCACGATGGCGAAGACGGCGACGGACTGGAAGGCGAGCCGGAGGAGGGCCCAGTGGAGGGGCTCCTCGTGGGGACCAAGGTACTGCGCCAGCAGCGCCCGCTCCTCGGCGGGCGCTTTCTCGTACCAGCCCACCGTCGTGTCGTTATCGTGCGTGCCGGTGTAGACGACGGTATTGGGCCGGTAGTTATGCGGCAGGTAGGGGTTGGAGGCGTCGGCAGCGAAGGCGAACTGCAGGATGTTCATGCCGGGGAAATCGAACTGTTGCCGCAGGTCACGCACCGCGTCGGTGATGAAGCCCAGGTCCTCGGCGATGATGGGCAGCTCGCCCAGCCCTTCGCGCAGCTTCTCGAAGAAGTCCGCGCCGGGCCCCGCCTTCCACTCGCCGTTGACGGCGGTGGGTTCCCCGGCGGGCACGGCCCAGTAGGCCTCAAAGCCCCGGAAGTGATCCAGGCGGACGAGGTCCACCGTGGTGAGAATCTGCCGGAAACGGGCGATCCACCAGGCGTAGCCACTCTCCGCCATGCGATCCCAGCGGTAGAGGGGATTGCCCCAGAGTTGGCCCGTCGGGCTGAAGTAGTCCGGGGGGACGCCTGCGACCTCGATGGGCAGGTAGTCCTCATCCAGTTTGAAGAGCTCGGGGTGAGCCCAGACGTCGGCGCTGTCGTAGGCGACGAAGATGGGAATATCGCCCACGATCTGGATCCCCTTACTGTTGGTGTAGGCCTTCAACCGCGTCCACTGCTCGAAGAACTGCCATTGGAAGTAGCGGTGGGCAAAGCACTGTTCGTCGAGGCGCTCCCGCCACTCTGCCAGAGCCTCCGGCTCTCGGGCGGCGAGCTCCCACTCCCAGGTGTTCCAGACAGCGCCGCCGTGGGCATCTTTGAGAGCCATGAAGAGTGCGAAATCCTCCAGCCAGTCGGCGTTCTGCTCGCAGAAACGTTGGAAAGCTACCCAGCGCTCACGCCCCTGTTGCTCACGGAAGGTCCGGGCTGCGCGATTGAGCACGGCAAACTTCCACGAGATCACCGGGCCGTAATCTACCTGGTCAGCGGGGAAGTCGGGGGCCTCTGCCAGGTCACCGGCGGTGAGGTCTCCTTCGCGCTCCAGTTCTTCCAGGTTGATGAGCAGCGGGTTGCCCGCGAAGGCGGAGAAAGACTGATAGGGGGAATCCCCGTATCCCGTGGGGCTGAGAGGGAGGACCTGCCACAAGGATTGGCCCGCTTGTTCCAGGAAATCAACGAAGGCGTAGGCCGCACGACCCAGGTCACCGATGCCCCAGCGCCCGGGCAGGGACGTGGGGTGTAGTAGAATGCCAGCAGAGCGTGAGAAGCGCATATCTTACCCTCCATGGATGAGGTTAGGTGTCTATAACGCTTCAAGTATACTCATAACCGGGAGAGTGACAAGAGGGCGTCTCTTTGAGGTAATGGTATCTTTTGACTCGATGTGGGGTTCACTTTCGAGTTTTGCTGATTCATGGTATGATTTTGATTTTCCAGGAGAAAAAGTTACCCGATGCTTTCTTTTTTACAGGCCAACGGATTGCTGATACCTTTTGTAGCTACCGCGCTGCTCTTCTGTTTCTTCAACGGGTTTAATGACAGTGCCAACACTGTGGCGACGATGATCTCCTCACGCGCCATGTCGCCGCGGGGTGCGCTGCTACTGAGCGCCGTAGCTCACTTGATTGCCCCCTTTATCTTCGGGGTAGCCATCGCCACCACCATCGGGAAGGAGGTGGTGGATATGCAAGCCACGACGCTTCCGGTGGTGTGGTCCGCATTGCTGGGCGCCATCACCTGGAACTTCTTCACCTCTCGTTTCGGCATTCCCTCCAGTTCCTCGCACGCGCTTGTCGGCGGGCTGTTGGGCGCGACGGTGATGGGTTTCGGGACGCAGTCCATCCTCATGGAGGGCCTTTACAAGGTGCTTTTGGTGCTGCTTTCCTCACCCGTGATTGGGTTGCTGGGGGGCTATCTGCTGATGCGCCTGGTTCTCCTGCTCAGTCGCGCCGCCACACCGGGAATCAACACCTTTTTTCGCCGGGGGCAGATTTTGACGGCGGTGGCCCTGGCGTTGAGCCACGGCACCACCGATGCGCAGATGACGATGGGGGTGATCACCATGGGGCTGGTGGCGACGGGGACGCTCACCCGTTTCGTGGTGCCCGGGTGGGTCGTCGCCGTTTCGGCGGTGGCGATCTCTCTGGGGACGGCACTGGGCGGTTGGCGGGTCATTCGTACGTTGGGGGGACGCTTCTATAAGATTCGTCCGGTTCACAGTTTCACCTCGCAGTTAGCCTCCGCCATCATCATCCTGGGGGCTGCACTGGTGGGTGGGCCGGTCAGCACCTCCCACGTCGTGAGTACGACCATCCTCAGCGCCGGCGCCGCCGAGCGGCTGAACAAGGTGCGCTGGGGCGCCATGCGCAGTATCGTCGTAGCCTGGATGTTGACCATTCCCGCCAGTGCGCTGGTCGCAGCGGCGTTCTATTATTTCTTACAAGGGAGATTCTGATGTCTTGGTTCAAGAAGCTCTTCCGATCGCGTTCCGACAAGTTTCTCAAACTGCTCGAATCCCAGGCTGAGCACACGGTGTGGGGGGTCGAGGCGTTGCAGGCCTACGTGGAGGATCCGACGTCCGAGCGGGCCGAGGAGCTCACCCGCCTGGAGAAGGAGGCGGATGAGGTGCGCCGCATTCTCATCGACGAGCTCAACCGCACCTTCGTCACGCCCATCGACCGGGAGGATCTGCACGCCCTCTCCCGCGCCATCGATGATATCATCGACTACGCCTACAGTACGGTGGGCGAGATGAGCATTCTGGAGGTGGAGCCAAACGACTACATCCGCCGGATCGTCTCGCTGCTGGTCGAAGCGACACGGGAGATTCACATCGGCGTCGTCCGCCTCTCCGACCATCCCGGCGTCGCCGAGGATCACGCGGTGCGCGCCAAAGCACTGGAGAACCGCGTGGAGTGGGTCTACCGGGAGGCGCTCGCCGCGCTCTTCCATATGCCGCAAGATGTGGAGCACGTGGTCGAGATGTTGAAGCTGCGCGAGATTTACCGGCATCTGAGCAACGCCGCCGACCGGGGCGACGAGGCTGCCAACGTTCTCAGCGACATCGTCGTCAAGATGACGTGAGGTTGTCTGCTTTCAAGGAGGTAAGGATGGCGATCTATGATGTGGATGTGATGATGATCGGGCACTTTTCGAAGGACGAGTTGATTGTGGACGACGTGAGCACCCACGCGCCCGGTGGGGCCATCTTCTACGGGAGTCTGCCGCTGCGCACGCTGGGACTGAGCGTCGCCGTGGTGACCCGGCTTCATCCCGATGACCGCCACTGGCTGGAGCCTCTGGAAGAGGCAGGGATTGAGGTCCATGCCGCCGCTGCGCCCGAGAGCTCCAGTATCGCCAACATCTACCGCTCGGAGAACATGGAGCGGCGGATTTGCAAGCTGCGCAGTTTTGCCGGCGCCTTCGAGCGGGAGGACATTCCCTCCTTGACGGCGCGCGTTTACATGGTGGTCCCCATCATCGCCGGTGAGGTGGATATCCCGCTCCTGCGATGGATCGCGCAGCGGGGCCCGGTGGCGATGGACGTGCAGGGCTTCGTGCGCGTTCCGGAGGAGGGGGAGCTGCGCTTCCGTCCCTGGCCCGCCATGGAGGAGGGGCTGGCCCACATCACCTATCTCAAGGTGGACCGGGCCGAGGCGGAACATCTCACGGGCGAGCGGGATTTCAAGGTCGCGGCGCAGCGGTTGGCGGCCTATGGGCCGCGGGAGATCGTCCTCACGCAATCCTCCGGCGTTACGGTCTACGCGGAAGGGGAGTTCCACGAGGCGCCTTTTACACCCCGCTCGCTGGAAGGGCGCACAGGACGGGGGGATACGTGCTTCGCCACCTACGTGGGGTGGCGGCTGCGCGCCTCTCCTGCCGAAGCGACGCGCTTCGCCGCCGCTGCGACGACCATCAAGCAGGAGCGCCCGGGCCCCTGGCGCGGCCCTCTGGCCGAGGTTGAGGCGCGCTTGCGGGACTCTGCTTGAGACCAACGGCATCAGGCGCAAAGAAGCCCCACGCGCTTGCAAGCGCG
>NPIE01009957.1_pt1 | contig 42762 bp, 38 predicted proteins | sample 8637661 | NCBI WGS metagenome assembly NPIE01 (sample SAMN07420842, study PRJNA396082) | bioreactor metagenome | isolation source: sample BA12 brine-fed electro-methanogenic bioreactor BA | place: Japan: Kochi | collected 2016-12-09 | reverse complement strand
TGTCCGTGGTCGTGCGGCTTGCGTGGGGTGGCAGCCCACCCGGCGCGGTCTTCGTTTCGTCTATACCATATTTAAGCGTGGGTGGCATGGCCACGCAAAGCGTGGCCATGGCGTGATGCACGGGCCGGCATCTTCGCGACATGCCCACGGCCCCGTTGGGGGGATCCACGAGTGGTCCGGAACCGACGCCGCGACCCGACCGCGCGCCGGCGTCATCGTGAGGCCCGAGCAGCGGTCAGATCAGCGCGGCGGCTTGGTCGGGTATCCACGCCCGGTTGCCGTCGGCCAGCTCGATATGCCACCAGCCCGGACGCCGCTCGATCAGGTCGAACTCGGTCCCGGCGTGCAACGGTTCCTTGAAGGCTTCGGCATAGGTCGTGCCATCGCCCTGTCGAGCCACGACAGACTCGGCCACGATCACTCCGCTGCGGAGATGTCGGCGGGCGTATTCATCCACGCCGACCGACGCGGCCATCGCCACGGTGACGACGGCCAGAATCGCCGCCGTCGTCAACATCCCCCCCACCCGGCCAAACCACAGGCGCACCGCCAGCGCCAGACACATCAGACCGAACGCCACGCAAGCCACCACAAAACGCGCCTTCACGGAAAAGTCATAATGCCAAAAGAACAACCTCTCCAGCACGCGTCGCCGCGCGCGGACGGGGATTTGATCGGCCCGCCGACTCCGCGCGAAGGTCAGATTCTTCCGGATATCGGGATTGGAGGGGTCCAGCACCTCGGCCCGGCGGTAGTTCAGGATCGCCCGACCCAGGTCTCCCTTGAGCAGATAGGCGTTGGCCAGATTGTAATACAGGCCGGCGTTGTCGATCCCCGCCTCGCAAATAACCCGCTCGTAACCCAGAATCGCCTGCTCATACAACTCACGGGCCGTCGCCTCATCCTCGGCCTCATTAGCCCGGCGGAACAGGGCGTTGGCCTCGTGGAAAACCGCGTACGCCTCGCCATGGGACAGCGCCGCCCGGCAGGTCTCCGTCGCGATGACACCACAGACCAGCATAGCCAGGCACGTTATCGAACGGCGTACAGATTTCATCGGGCCTTCTTCTCGATAGTCCGGATCAGTTCGATGATCGGCGCGGCGCTCTCACACGCCATACTCGCTTGTCCGCCGGCGTAGACCGACGCCTCCAGCGCATCGAGCAGCTCCCGATATTGCTCCGCGAGAGAGGCATCGTTCGTGGTCTGGAGAACCACCGTGTGGCAATCGGCCGCGGTCAAGGAGCCGGCCACGCGGTCCCACCGGTCCGCCACGTAGCGTTTCATCGCCGTGGCCATCGCGGCCCGCCGGGACGCGTCATCCAAAGTGAACGTGGCGTTCAAGGCCTTGACGGCCCGGCGACACGCATTCCTGCGCCGGCGGGCCGCCCGTCGCCGCTCGGGCTGGCGCCCCGCCAACCGAAGCGCCGCCGACACCGCCAGGAGCGCCAGGGGTCCGGCCCACAGGCCCACATAGCCTGGCCGGATCAACGCCGCCATCGGCTCGAACCGCTGGTTTTCCAATACCTCCATGCCCTCCACGTTGGCGCTGAGCCCCTGGCGGACCGCCTCGATGCGGCGCTGCGCCGCCACCGGTCCGAGGCCTTCCACGTCTTCCACCGTTACGACCTTCGTCGGGGCCACGTCCAGCGGAATGGGGTCGCTCCGCACGGTCACGTAACGCCCTTGATCCGCATCGAAGTAGCTCAGGGGGATCGGCGGGATCTGTGTGACCCGCTCGTTCAGGGCCCGCACCGTCTGCGTGAACACCTTCACGCCGTCCTTGATCTCCGGAGCGCCGCGGTCCGAGGGGATGCGGAAATCCCGCCGCAGCGCCTCAATCGCCTCCAGATCGGGCCAGCGAACCGGTTCCAGGTACGGACTGCCGCCGATACGGATCGTCAGCGTGATCGGATCGCCCACGTTCACCTTCACGGGCGCGGCCGTGGTCTCAATCGTATACCGCCCGACCAGACCATAGAAATCCGACGGCCGCCCCTCTTGGGGCAGCGGCAGCACCTCCAGATCGACCGGCTCAGTGGAAACCACGAATCGCTCGTAGCGGTAGCTCGGGCCGAAGAAACTGTCGAAACCCAAGGGATCGCGGCTGCGAACCCGCTCGACCGCCAGCTCCGCCGAGACCGTCACCGGATCGATCGTCACCCGGCCGGTGCGCTGCGGGATCAGGACCTTGCGGAACGTCACCTCGATGCACTCGACGCCGTCGTGCTCCACGCGGGCCTGCTCATAGGGCGTCTCCTGGCCGCTCAGGTTCAGCGTGTTATTCGTCGAGGGCGTCAGGGCGTCGGGGTCCACGACCTTGAAGACCGGGCGGGTCAAGGCCGGCATATTGAACACGGGATTGCGAAACAACTGCCCTTCGGCGATCGCCGCCCAGATGTACCAGCGGATCGTCACCAGCACCGGCTGGCCCACGTAACAGCGACGCGAGGCGACCTCCATCTCGATATCCATCTGCCGCGTGGTTTCCGGCTGGGTGACCATTACGTTCACGGCGTTGGTGGTGTACGTTTGGCCGGCGACCTTCACGGTGATCGGCGGCAGCGTGAACGACCCCGCCTTCGACGCGGTGAGCATGTAGTTCATCACCAATCGTTTGGTCGTTTGGGTCTGCTGGCGGCCGTTGATGATCGTGGTGACCGTCTGCGACACGTCCCGGTTCCCCGCGAACCGCGGCTGAAACTCGGCCAGCGGGCCCAAGTCCGGCTCGCCCGGCGTCCGCTCGCCGTCGATGATGATCTGGTAGACAAAGGCCTCGCCGACGTAGATGGGCTTGGACTTGTCCACGGCGGCGAAGACCTGCACGGCGTGCGCCGGCGTCGCCGCCAGCAGGCCGCCCACGCACGTCATCGCCGTCACCATCCAGCCCCGTCGATCCATCACCAGTCCTTCTCCACGGATTGATGCCGTTGCCTCAACAGAATCCGCATCTTCCTGGCCTGGCGTTCCTGTTCGAGAATGTCATTGACCTTGGCCTCGACGGCCTCGAGCTGCTCGTCCTGCGGCTCACCCGAAGAGAGGTCCGGCTGCTCGGTCGGTTCGGCCTGTTGCTCATCCTCGGACGCATCGGCGCTCTGCGGCTGCTGGGTATCCTGCGGCTGGGTTTCATCCTCCTGGGTCGAGTCCTGCCGGGAAGGCTGCTGTTGCGGTTGGTCTTGAGCGAGCGAATTCGGGTCCGCCTGCGGCGTGTCCTGCGGCTCCTGCATGCTGTTGGGATCCGAGGTGGACGGCTGAGACTGGTCCTGCTGCGGCTGCTGTTCGATCTGCTGCTTGAGGTTCCGGATCCACAGGCGGCCGACCTCGATATTGCGATCCACGTGCGGGTGCTGGGGGGCCATCTGCTGCACCTGTCGCCACGCCTCGACGGCCTGCTCCAGGTCCTCCAGGGCGGCCTGGGGCTGCTCCTGGGCCAGTTCCCGTCCACGCTGGAAGTGGCTGTTACCCAGATTGTACTTGGCGCGGAGCGCCAGGTCGGGATTCTCGGATTGCGCCGCCAAGGCCCTGAAGTCCTCGATGGCCTGGTCGAATTGCTCCTGTTGGTACGACGCACACGCCCGGTTGTATCGGGCCTCCGCCAGCTCCCCATCGCGGGCCAGGGCCTGTTCGTAGGCGGCCGCGGCCTGATCGTACTTGCCCTGCGCATAGTGGTCGTTGCCCCGGCGGATCAGCCCCGGGGCCGACGCCGCCCACGAGACCGCCGGCAAGACCAGCAGCATCCCGATAATGACGCTATGCCGCGCGACGCTCACAGAGCAAGGCCTCCCATATCAGCAGCGCTATCGCCAGGACCAGAAAGACCTGGAATCGCTCATCGTATTGCAGGACCGTAGTCGCCTCAAGATCCGTCTTCTCGGCGGATCGGACCAGCGCCTCGTAAATCCGCCCCAAATCCAGCGTGCCGGTCTCCACGCCGATGTAGACCCCGCCGGGCGTGGCGGCCGCCATTTGCCGCAGGGTTTCGGCGTCCAGCTTGCTCCACACCTCCCGACCTTCGTATTTGAGGTACGTTCCGGTGCGGCGGCCTTGTTCATCATAAACGGGAATGCGGGCGCCCTGGTCGGCGTCGCCCAGACCCACGACGATCAGCCGCACGCCCTCCTGGCCGGCCTTGGCCGCCGCCGCCACCGGCTCGCTGCCGTGGTCCTCCCCGTCCGTGATGAGAATGATGTCCCGGTAGGCCGGGCTCTTTGCCTCGAAAAGCCTATCCAGGGCGTCCCGGATGGCGTCGCCCACATTCGTGCCGCCCAGCGGCGTACTCTCCGTACCGATCGTATCCAGCACCATCCGCACGAACGCCATATCCCGGGTCAGCGGGCACTTGATGGCCGTGTCGCCGGCGAAGGTGACGATCGCGAGCCGATCACCGATGAGCCGATCCGTCAGATCGCGGATGGCCAGCTTGGCCCGCTCCAGCCGGTTCGGCCGCAGGTCCTCGGCCAGCATGGACCGGGACACGTCCAGCAGGATCACCACGTCCCGCCCGCGATGCCGCACCGCGCGGGGCTGCGGATTCCAGGCCGGCCGCGTCAGCGCCACCACGATCAGGGCGAAGGCCAGGACCCGCAGAACCGCCTTGAAGACCTGGCGGCAGACGCTGACCGTGTCGTTGATCCGTGCAAGCAGCGGCGCCTCGGCCAGGGCCCCGAGCATCCGCCGCCGCCGGTAGAAGCCCCACGCCTGGAGGGGCAGCACCACCAGAGGGATCAGAAACAACAGCCACAATGCGTCATAGTTGCCCAGTCGCACGATCCACCTCGCTAGGGAATCTTCCGCCAGATCGTCGTTCCGGCGATGATCTCGGCCAGTAAGACGCCCAGACCCGCCAACGCCCACGGGCCGAATCGCTCGGCGTAGTCCATGTACTGCACGCTTTTGATCTCGCTCTTTTCCAGCGCGTCGATCTGCTCGTAAATCCGCCGCAGGGTGTCCCCATCGGTAGCCAGACCGTAGAAGCCGCCGGTTCTGTGGGCGATGGCCTTGAGCAGCCGTTCATCCGGTCCCCGCGGGGCGAAGAACCCGCGTTGCGGCGAGCCGATCCCAATCGTATAGATGCGGATACCCCAATCGGCGGCCATCCGCGCCGCCTCCAACGGATCGACCTGGTTGACGTTTTCCTGGCCGTCGGTCAGCAGCACGATGACCTTGCTCTTGATGGTCAGGTCGGGCTCGACGTCTTCATCACCACCGGCGGCGGCCAGCAGCCGGGCATTGCGCTCGTGCAGTTCCCGCTCGGCATGCTGAAGTCTCGCCGCGGCCAGTTGGATCCCCGCGCCGATAGCCGTGCCGTCCTCGCTGCGAAGCTGCACGATGTTCGTGTCCCGCAGGAAATCGGCCACGATCTGAGGGTTCGTCACCAGGGGGCAGACCGTGTCGGCATAGCGGGCGAACTGCACCAGCCCGATGAGGTCCCCGGTGCGACCCGTCAGATCATCGCCGTTACCCAGAAGAAACTCAGCCCCCACCCGCTGGACCACCTCCAGCCGATTGAGCACCTGGCCCTCGTAGGCCATCCGCTCGGCCATGCTCGAGGAGCAATCCACGACGATCTCCATCGCGACGGCGTCGGTATGGATCGACTCCAGCGCCGTCCCTTGTCGCGGCCGCGCCAGGGCGACGATCAGCAACCCCAGACAGATCAATCGCGCCGCCACGAGCACACCACGGGACCGCACTCGCCACGAGGGCGGATCATCGGCCAGCAACCGCGTATCCGAGAAGCGCAGCACCGCCGGGCGGGACCGCCGCCACAGCCACCAGCCCAACGGCGGCAACAGCAACAAGAGCAAGAATGCCCACGCCGAATGCCACTGCATCTAGGCCGCCTCCATCTCGATCACCCGCTGCCCCGTGGCCACGTCCACCTTGTAGCGATCATCGGCCGTGTGCTCTACGAACCGCCGCACCAGCTCCAGCGCCTCGGCCATCTGCTCGGCCGTCGCCGACTGCCGGGCGAACTTCACCAGGTCGCAGTGTTCGAGGAATCGACCCAGATCGCCGCGGGTCGCAGCGTCCAATTCATCGGTGTGGCGCAATTCGACCAGGAACTCTTCGGTCGTTTGTTCCGGGGCACGCAGGCCGAATCGATCCTCGATGTAATGCCGCAGGATGTTGCTGACCTGGGCGTAGAAGGGCTCGAAACGGCCGGCCTCGACGAGCCCCGACTCGGCCAGGGCGTCCAGCCGTCCGCGGGCGATCACGTGCGCGGCTTGCAGCACCCGCGGCGGACCGGCACGGCACCGACGGCGGCGCCTCCACCACAACAGGCTGCCCACCGCCGCCAAAACCACAACCCCCGCCGCCATGGCGATATACACCCAAGCTGAGCGCCGCGGGGCGACCACCTCGTCAATCGGGCCGATGGACAGCTCGCCGCCCTGCTCGTCGATGAGCGAGACCACGGTGATCTCGAACGGCTCCGTGGCCAGCGTGCGCTGCCCGCCCGCGTCCGGCACACGGGGCCGAAACGCCACCTCGAACGCCGGCAGGTGCCATGCGCCCGGCTCCAAGGGCTCGAAATGATACCGCACGGTCCGGGTGGTATGCGCCTCGTCGGTGCGAACCCGGCCCAGGTCCCTCCAATCCCGCAGTCGGAACTTGTCCAGGTCGGTCGGCACGGCCGGCAGGTCGACCTCGTACCCATCCTCGACGGTCATCTGCAGCTCGACGGTCAGCAAACCGTAGAGTGGAATCCGCGTGCGGTCCAGCCTTTGAGCCACCGTGAGCGGCCCGCGCTGATACTCGCGGCGGACCTCAAATGCCGGCTCCTGCCCCGGCGACCGCCCACGACAGCCGGGGCACGACCAGACCAAGCCCACGGCAAGAACCAGCAGCACATTGGACCCAGACCTGAACATCGGTTCAGAACCTCCGCCGACGCATGTGAAAGAACTTGACCAAGTCCTGGATATAGGGCCGGTCCGTCCGGACGTTGATGCAATCGACGCCGATGGACCGCAACGTACTCTCAAGCCGGGCCATTCGTTGGGCCTGTCGCGCCGCGTAACGCCGCCGAAACGCCGCGCTGGACGTGTCCACCAGCCGCACCTGGCCGGTCTCGGCGTCGGCCCATTCGATTAGACCCACCCGTGGCAGGGCCAGCTCCGCCGGGTCCTGCACCGATACGGCGATCACGTCGTGCCGCCGGTTCACCCGGCTCATGGGCTCAACGAAACCGTCGGCCAGGAAGTCCGACACGACGAACACCGTCGCCCGCTTGCGGGTGACCCGCGCGACGAAATCCAGCGCCTCACCCACCCGCGTCGCCCGGTGCGGCGCCTCGAAACAGAGCAGGTCGCGGATGAGCCGCAGCACGTGGCGGCTGCCCTTCTTGGGCGGGATGAATCGCTCGATGCGGTCGGTGAACAGGATCAGGCCGACCTTGTCGTTGTTGCGGATCGCCGCGAAGGCCAGCACCGCGCACAGCTCGGCGGCCAGCTCGTTCTTCAGCCGACCGACCGTCCCGAACGCCCCCGATGCGCTCAGGTCCACCGCCAGCATGACCGTCAGCTCCCGCTCCTCGACGTACTGCTTGATATAGGGCCGCCCGGCCCGGGCGGTCACGTTCCAGTCAATCGTCCGCACGTCGTCGCCCGGCACGTATTCGCGGACCTCCTCGAACTCCATGCCGCGACCCTTGAACGTGCTCTCGTACTGGCCCGCAAAGTCCGCGTTCACCGCGTGCGACGTGGTGATCTGAATCTGGCGGATCTTCTTGACCAGTTCGGGATCGAGCATGGGGCCGCCTCGCTTCGGGGCCGGGCCATCAACCGCGTTCGGCCGACCTACGGCACCTCGATGTTGTCGAAGATCTGTTGGATGATGTCTTCGCTGGTCTTCTCCTGGGCCTCGGCCTCGTAGCTGACGATCACGCGATGCCGCAGGACGTCCATGCCGATGCTCTTGACGTCCTGGGGCGTGACGTAGCCGCGGCCCTGCAGGAAGGCCGTCGCCTTGGCCGCCAGGGCCAGATAGATCGACGCCCGCGGCGAGGCCCCGAAATTAATGAGCCCCTTGAGATCCTCCAGGCCATAGTCCTGGGGCCGCCGCGTGGCCAGCACCAGATCGACGATGTAGTCCTTGATCTTGTCGTCGATGTAGATCAGGTCCACAACCCGCCGCACGGCCAGGATATCTTCGGGCGAGACCACCTCGGCCACGTCAAAATGGGTGCTCGTCTCGGCCATGCGATCCAGGATCGCCCGCTCCTGGGCCTTATCCGGGTAGTCGATCTTGATCTTGAGCATGAACCGGTCCAGTTGCGCCTCGGGCAAGGGGTAGGTGCCCTCCTGCTCGATGGGATTCTGCGTGGCCAGCACGAGGAAGGGTTCGGGCACGGCGAACGTCTGATCGCCGATGGTGACCTGCCGCTCCTGCATCGCCTCGAGCAGGGCGCTTTGCACCTTGGCCGGGGCGCGGTTGACCTCGTCGGCCAGGATGAGGTTGGCGAAGATCGGGCCCTTGCGCGTCTCGAACTGCCCGTCGGCGGCCCGATAGATCTGCGTGCCCGTCAGGTCGGCCGGGAGCAGGTCGGGTGTGAACTGTATCCGCTGAAACCGGGCCCGGATCGCCCGCGCCAGCACGGTCACCGCGGTGGTCTTGGCCAGGCCGGGCACGCCCTCCAGCAGGATGTGCCCGTTGGCCAGCAACGCCACGAGCATCCGCTCGAGCATGTATCGCTGGCCGACGATCACCTTGTCGAACTCGCCCAGCAGGGCCCGCACGAAAACGCCCTTCTCCTCAACCTGTCTGGCGATCTGTGCCACGTCCACCGTCATGTTAGAGCGCCTCCCGCTTGCGATTGACCAAGAATATGACGCCTCCGGCCAGTCGGCCGCAGGCCCCCCGGCACTACGCACCGGGCGCAGGTGTTGTTCAGATACCAGAATCGGCGCACCGCCGCAAGACCTTTAGCGACATGCAGATAGCCGTCGAGCAACCGCCCGGACCCGCACCGGATGATCCCGCCGCAAGGAAAACGCCGCGAGGACCGTGTTTACAGGCGAACCACCGGCCGTGTCGGATCGTATCGTGGGGCAACTCCCCCGGGAGGGCGCTGCGCCGGTCAGACCCGGACCGTGGCGTCGGGCCATGAACCATACAGAGAAATCCGGTTAGGGTTTACATAGAGATAGGGCCCGCGACCGAATTGCCGACTCGTCGGTAATCGTTTATGCTGACAGGAGCGCCGGTGTCGGCGCGTCCGGAAGTGAAGCTTATGTGGCAAATCGTACCTGAGTCGTAAGAGGAGAGCCGAGCGATGCGAAATGTCTGTACGATCCTGCTGGCGGTTGTGGCCCTGTGTAGTGCGGTGTCGGCCGGGGACTGGCCCTGGTACCGCGGCCCGAACCACGATGGCATCAGCACCGAAACCGACTGGTCGTCGGATTGGCCGGCCGCCGGGCCCAAGGTGCTCTGGCGGGCCGAGATCGGTGTGGGGTTTTCCAGCATCGTCGTGGCGGACGGCCGGGCGTACACGATGGGCAACGTGAACAAGGACACCGACGTGGTTTGGTGCTTCGACGCCGCCACGGGCAAGGAGATCTGGGCACACCGGTACCCCTGCCCGCTGGAGGCGAAGTACTACGATGGTGGCACGCTTTCCACGCCCACGGTGGACAACGGCAAGGTCTACTCGCTCAGCAAGATGGGCGATCTGTTCTGCCTGGACGCCAAGACCGGCCAGGTCATCTGGAACGTGCAGGTCAACAAGGATCTGGGCATGAAGTACCCGACGTGGCACTTCTCCAGCAGCGGCCTGATCGCGGGCGACACGATCGTCTATAACCTGGGCGCCGCGGGTCTGGCCCTGAACAAGAACACGGGCAAGGTGATCTGGTCCAGTGAGCCCAGCGAATGCGGCTATGCCACGCCGGTGCCGTATGGAAACGGCGGGGTCCAATGTGCGGCGATCTTCGGCAAGGACAGCGTCATGGGCGTGCGGCTCTCCGACGGCCTCAAGATCTGGCAGGCCAAATGGGAGACCCGCTACGACGTGAACGCCTCCGACCCGATCATCGACGATAACCGGGTCTTCGTGTCCTCCGGCTACAACCGCGGCTGCGGCCTGTTCCGCTTCGGCCCCGACGGCACCGAAAACCTGTGGGAAAACAGGGAAATGCGTAATCACATGAACTGTTCGGTGCTCTGGAAGGGCTTCATTTACGGCATCGACGAGAACCAGCTCAAGTGTATCGCCACCGAGGACGGCAGCGGCCGGTGGGAAGAAAAAAGCATCGGCAAGGGGGCCGTGGCGATGAGCGCCGATGGCCGCCTGATCGTGTCCAGTGAGAAGGGCGAGCTGGTCATCGTCAAGGCGGATCCAACGCAATACACCGAGTTGGCCCGCGCACAGATCCTGGGCAAAACGCGGTGCTGGACGGTGCCGACCCTGGCCAACGGCCGGATCTACATGCGCAACGCCAAGGGTGAGATGGCCTGTGTGGATGTCAGCCCATAAGGCGCAAACCCTGTCAGAACAAGAACATAAGAGCACCGGGCCGGCATGGATCGGTTTCTGCCGCGCCGGTCTTGTTGCCTCCACGCAACCGGGAGATTACTGGCGTTACCGGCAACGCGCAGCGGGCACTATCCCCTTGTGTATGTGTCTTCCAAGCGATTCTAGAGAGAGTCGGCCCATTGGAGAATCTGACGCAACAACAAGACATCTTCGATGCACAACTGGATTTGAAAGGAGGGGAAAAAGATGACGGTGCGAGTAACGAGGACGGCACTAATGTTGATGGCGGTCGCTGCCAGCAGTCTGGCCGCCGATTGGCCGCAGTATCTTGGCCCGGATAGAAACTCAACTTCGCCGGAGAAGGGGATCTTACGCTCCTGGCCTCAGGATGGGCCGGAGGTGCTGTGGACGGTTGGCGTCGGAATCGGTTATGGCGGACCTGTTGTCAAAGACGGCAGAGTGTACTTGCTCGATAGAAATTATAGGGTGAGTGATAATCTGCGGTGCCTTGACCTGTCCAGTGGCAAGGAACTCTGGAATTTTGCCTATGACGCTCCGGGACGTGTTATGTTTCCCGGCTCGCGAAGTGTGCCGATTGTGGACGGACATCATGTGTACTCGTGTGGTCCCTTCGGCGATCTCTACTGCATAGACATCAATACGCACAAGCCCGTCTGGAATAAGAACGTTTGGACGGATTTCGGCGGCGGCAGAATCCCGATATGGGCGATTACTCAGTGCCCTCTGGTCTACGGTGATTTGCTGATTCTTGCATCCCAAGCCCCCGATGCCGGTGTGGTGGCTTATGACAAACTCACAGGTGACGTAAAATGGAAAACGCCCAACCTTGGCAATGAATCCTATGCCAGTCCTTCCGTTGTAAAAATAGACGGAGAAGACCATATTGTTATGGTCATTTCATCGACGAATCCCATTGGGCATCGTGAGTTGCCACAAACTCTGGGTAATGTTGTTGGTATAGAGCCGCTTACGGGGAAGATCCTTTGGGAATATAATAAATGGCAGTGTCACATTTCGGTGCCGAGTGCCGTTGATGCCGGTGATAACAAAGTGCTTGTCGTAGGCGGATATGAACTCGGTGCCACCATGCTGAAGGTCGAAAAGCAGGCGGACGGGAGTTACGGCGCAAAAGCGCTTTTCACCACCGAAGAATTTGGCGACCAGACAAAACCGCCGGTCTTGCATAACGGTTATTTCTATGCTCAATATGGAACCAACAATCGGCGCGACGGGTTGGTGTGCATGAGTATGGACGGCAAGATCCTGTGGAAGACGGGACGTGATCCGGATTTCAACAAGGGAAGCATGATTCTGGCCGACGGCCTGATCCTGGCGACTGATGGGAGAAGGTCTTTGTATCTGATAGAACCTGATCCCTCTGAATTCAAGCCACTGGCATCGGCCGAGCTGCTTGGGGAGGAAGGAACTGAGACGGAAGGCATAGCTCGGCGAATTGGAGGCTCAACTCAGAACTGGGGACCGATGGCACTTTCTGATGGGAAGCTCTTGATCCGAGACCAAAGACAATTGAAGTGTGTCAAAGTCGTTCAATGACATTCCATAGAAAGCAACCACATCAATCCATCAGGGGAGAAGGAATAATGAGACCGTCACTTCGGCTATTCGTGTTGACAAGCATGAGCACCCTGTTTCTTATCACGGCCACTATTGCAGCCGCCGACTGGCCCCAGTGGCGGGGACCCGGCCGCGATGGCAAGGCCGTCTTTGACGCCCCGCAAACCTGGCCCGGGGCGTTGACCCACAAGTGGACGGTAAACGTCGGGCTGGCCGACGCCACACCGGCCCTGGTGGGGGATCGCTTGTACGTGTTCGTCAGGCAAGGCGACGAGGAGGTCACGCTGTGTCTGGATGCCGCCACGGGTCGGGAACGATGGAAGTCCGAAGGTTACCCGGCCCCGGAGGTGACCGGCGGGGCCCGGCAGCATCCCGGCCCTCGTAGTTCACCGGCCGTGGGCGAGGGCAAGGTCGTCACGCTCGGCGTGGGCGGGGTGCTGTCCTGCCTGGATGCCGACAGCGGCAAGCTCATCTGGCGCAAGGACCCATTCCCCAAGGCCGTGCCGCAGTTCTTCACGTCCTGCTCGCCCTTGATCGTCGACGGCCTGGCCATCGCCCAACTGGGCGCGACCGACAACGGTGCGATCATGGCGTTCGACCTGGCGACGGGCCAGGAGAAGTGGCGGTGGGCCGAGGCGGGACCCGAGTATGCCTCGCCCGTTCTGCTCACCGTCGGAACCAGCCGACAGGTGGTCGCCCTAACCGGCAAGGGCGTGGTGGGTGTGTCCTTGGCCGACGGAACGCTGCTGTGGAAGCTGCCGTTCGCCTCGGAACGGCGATCCTACAACGCCGCCACACCCATCGTGAACGGTACGACCGTCATCTACACGGGGGATGGACGGGGGACCTTCGCCGTCACGATCGAGCAACAGGGGGACGCCTTCGCTGCCCGGCCCGTGTGGAGCAATGACCGGACCGATACGAAGTTCAACACGCCGGTGCTCAAGGATAGCGCCCTGTTCGGCATGTCGGGCCGGGGCAACCCGTTCTGCATCGACGCCCGAACCGGGCAGACCGCCTGGACCGGCGAGGCCGCCCTGGACCGCATGGGATTCGCGGCCGTCGTCGATGCGGGGTCATGCCTGGTGCTGCTGCCCAGCAGTGGAGAAATGGTCGTCTTCGCCCCCGATGCGGAAAAGTACAAGGAACTGGCCCGCTTCAAGGTCAGCGACACGCCGACCTACGCCCACCCCATCCTCGATGGTCGCCGAATCTTCGTTAAAGGCGGAGATACCCTGACCTTGTGGACAATCGACTAACCGTTTTGCGAACCCAAGATCGTGGCGGACGTAAGCCAAGGCAAGTGGGCAGGCTGCGCTTGCGGCCCATGAGGGTCTGGGTCGCCGGCGCAACGGCCGCTTGAGAAAAGACCCGTTTACGGCTATCATGGGAAGACCATGGGATGGTACGTCCGGCGGGCCCTCGGTGCGGGGGCCATTTGTTACTACAAAGAGGATTAAATAGTGGGTTTACTTCGAAGATGGATGACCGCAACTGTTACCCTGATGGTCGTGGCCCCGATGGTCCAGGCCGACTGGCCCCAATGGCACGGGCCCGGCCGCGACAACAAAAGCACCGAAACGGGGCTGCTGAAGTCCTGGCCCGATGCGGGGCCGAAAAAGCTCTGGTCGATTGACGGTCTGGGTACGGGTTGGTCGACCGTGAGCATCGCCGACGGCACCATTTACACCACGGGCATGGACCGCCGCCGACAGGGCTGGCTGTTCGCCTTTGACCTGCACGGCAAGCTGCGGTGGAAGCAAACCTACGGGGCCGAGTGGGGGCGATCATTCGCCGGCGCCCGATGCACGCCGACCGTGCGTGATGGGCTGGTCTATGTGATCAGCGGCACCGGGCAGGTGGCGTGTTTCGAGGCCGCCTCCGGACAACGGCGCTGGCAGGTCGATCCTTTCACCGAATTCGATGGCCGGTATGGCAGTTGGGGCATCGCCGAGTCGCCGTTGATCGTGGACGACAAGGTGATCTTCACCGTTGGCGGCAAGAAGGCCACCGTGGTCGCCCTGGATCGACACACGGGAAACGTGGTCTGGGCCTCCGGCAGCGTGGGTGACAATAGCGCCTACTGTTCACCGATTGTCGTCCCCTGCACCGGGCGACAGGTCATCGTCACCATGCTCGCCGAATCGGTCATCGGCGTCGATGCCGCCGACGGACACATCCTGTGGCGAGACCCCTATACGGACTACCAATCGACGACCAAGGACATCAAGCCCGTCACGCCGGTGGCCTCCGGCAGACGTGTGTACTTCACCGGCGGCTACGACACGGGCGGGACACTGCTCGAGCTGTCGACGGACGGCAGCAGCTTCACCCGAAAATGGGCCGATACCACGTTGGACAATCACCATGGCGGCGTCATCCTGATCGACGGCTATCTGTACGGCGCCAACTGGAAGGGCAACGGCGACGGCGATTGGGTGTGCCTCGATTGGGAGACCGGCAAGGTCATGTATGAGGAGGACTGGTACTGCAAGGGTTCGACGACGTATGCCGACGGGATGCTGTACTGCTACGAGGAAAAACGCGGCAATGTCGGCCTGGTGCGACCGACACCGGACGGGTTTGAGGTCGTCAGTTCTTTTCAAATCACCGAAGGCGACGGCCAACATTGGGCCCACCCGGTGGTCTGTGACGGCGTGTTGTACGTGCGGCACGGCGACGTGCTGATGGCCTTTGACGTGCGGGCACGGTAGATGAGCCAGTGAGCCAGACCACGAAGATTGTGTTCTGCCAATGTGCCTGGGCCGATGTGATCGACGCCCGGGCCAAGGAGGCCGTGCGCACCGGACTGATCGAAGCCGGCGTGGCGTTCGAGGCGGTGCCGGACCTGTGCCGCTTGGCGGCCCGGCGAGATGAGCGGTTGGCGACGTGGACCCAGACGCCCGACCTGCGGATCGTGGCGTGTTTCGCGCGGGCCGTCCGATGGCTGTTCGACTGGGCCGCAGCGCCGCTGCCTGTCTCGGCACGGGTGCTGAACCTGCGGACCACGGCCCCCGACGACGTGTTGGCCGACCTGCTGGAGGACGATCCGCCGCGCGGACCCCATACGGGTTCGATACAAAGGGAAAGCGACTGGATGCCATGGTTTCCCGTGATCGACTATGAGCGCTGCGTGGACTGTCGGCAGTGTCTGAACTTCTGCCTGTTCGGTGTGTACGCGTCGGACGAGACCGGTCGCGTGAAGGTCGTCCATCCATCGGGCTGCAAGACCTACTGCCCGGCGTGCGCGCGGGTCTGCCCGGAGCGGGCGATCATCTTCCCCAAGTACGACAAGTCGCCGATCAACGGTGACGCCGTGGATGAGGCGGCCCTGGCGCAGGTCCGCGGCAGCGGGCTGTTGGATGGGCTCGACGCGGGTGAATTGCGCCGCCGCCTTCGGGCGCGCAGCAGTGCCGGCCGGTTTCCCACGACGACATCGGGGCCCTCACCGTTGGAGGCCCTGGCCGAGAAGCTGGACATCCCGCCTCAGGTGCTGCAGAATCTCAGCCCGGAAGAAAAGCGGCGACTGGGACGCGGCGTCGCCAAAGGCAAGGCCGGGGCGGACGGTCTTTCGGAGGGCTCGGCCCGTGCGTAAGTCGCGACTCCAACCGGCGGTGGTCCTCGTGGCCGATCGAACGCTCAGCGCCGACTATCGCATCCTTTTCGAGGGCATCTTCGCCACGATGCAGACGAGCAAGGTGCCCGATCCGATCATGCGCCGCTTCATCGCCCCGCCGGTGAGTACCGATACCGATGGCCGGGCCCGCGTCGGGCCCCTGGGCCTGCGGCGGATCGAGGCCGCGCTGCTGGCCCATACGCCGCTGAGCGAGGACGACGTGGTCGTCACCACGCCCGAGCGGCTCGGCGACTTGCTGGGGCCGTGGACGCGGGTCGTGGGCGTCAGCAGCGCCGATCCCCTGGGCAACGGCATGAGCAATACGACCACGACCAGCTTTTGGGGAGGCGAGTTGTACAGCCGTCGCTGGATGCGGCGGATGCTTGAACAGATTACCCAGGCCAAGCGCGAGTATGGCTTTGTCGTGATCGGAGGCGGCGGCGGAGCCTGGCAATGGCGACAATACGAGGACCCGACCGCCCGAGAATGCCTGGACGTGGTCTTCGAGGGGTACTTTGAAGACACCGGCCCCGACTTGGTCACGCAGATTCTCTCCGGCCGACCGGCGCCCGATCACATCATCGCGAAATCCACGGCCGTCGAAAACGCCCGCCCGATCCGCGCGGCCTCGCTGTTGGGAACGGTCGAGTTGAGTCGTGGATGCGGACGGGGTTGCCGCTTTTGCTCGATGGCCACGCGAAGGATGGCGCACCTGCCCGTCGATATGATCTGCGCCGATCTGGAAACCAACGCCGCCGCCGGGGTCACGTCCGTGGTCAGCGGCAGCGAGGACCTGTTCCGCTACGGCGCCGAGGGCGTTGCCCCCAACATTAACCGGCTGATTGAACTGTTCACCGAGTTGCGACGCGTCAAGGGCCTGGGGTTCCTTCAAATCGACCATGCGAACATCTCGTCCGTCGCCCAGTTGACGCTGGAGGAGCTTCGCGAGATCCGCCGCCTGATGACGTGGGACAGCCCGACGGATTATCTGTGGGTGAACATGGGACTGGAAAGCGCCAACGGGCATCTGGTCGCGGCCTCCGGACGCGGCAAGATCGCGCCCTTCCGGCCGGATGACTGGGAAGACCTGGCCCGGCAGGTCGCCGAAAAGATGACCCAGGCGGGCTTCTTCTCGGTGTTCAGCCTGGTGCTCGGCCTGCCCGGCGAGACACCCGCCGACGTGGCCCGAACCCTGCGGCTGGTCCAAGACCTGAAGAAGTACCGCATGGTCGTCTTTCCGGTTTTCTACGAGCCGATCCTGGAAACGGAGATTCGCGAGGGGGCGGCGTTCCGCGTCGAGACCATGCGGGCCGACCACCTGGAATTGTACCGCACGTGTTACGAAATCAACTTCCAGCGAGTGCCGGCGATGTTCTGGGACAATCAGCGGGCCGGCGGCGTAAGCTGGACCAAACGGGCCCTGATGCGGGTGCTGGGGCTCACCGAGGTCGCCGCCTGGCGACGCAAATTCGCCCAAGTCGGCCGCGCGATCCGCGCCCGCGATGCCGCTGTGCCCTTGCGGAGGGTCCGCCATGCCGGATGACGCGACGCTGGCGGCGCAATCCACGCGGCCGCCGCAGGACAACATCCCGCAGCGCAAGGAGCATCGCGACCGACTGCGGGCCTTCGTGCAGCGCTACGTGCAACAGACCGGGCTCACGCCGCCGTTGAGCCTCGCGGAGCTGCGTCGTCATTCGCAGCGGGTCATCGAGCGGGCGGGCCTGGCCGACAAGTTCATCGACTACGCCGCCATACTGGTCAACAACGCCGCGTGGCGACCTGTTGTCGCGGCGATCCCCTACGAACGGCGGTTGCTGCTGCTCCCGAACTGCCTGCGGGACAAGGCGCATTGCGCGGGGCAATTCGACGCCATCGGCCTGCTGTGTGCCGGCTGCGGCCGATGCCCGATCCACGAGCTGCAAACCCAGGCCGAGTCGCTCGGTTACGCGGTGCTTGTGGCCGAGGGCTCGCCCATCGTGATGCAGATGATCGAATCCGGCCAGATCGAGGCCGTCATCGGCGTCAGTTGCATGGCCGTGCTGGAAAAGACCTTCCCTTACATGGAGGCCGCCGCGATTCCCGGCGTGGCGATCCCGCTCTTGTACGATGGCTGCGTGAACACCACGCTCGACGCCGACTGGCTCTGGGAGGCGCTCTATCTAAACGCCGAGCGGCAGGGCCGCTGGCTGGACATCGAGGACCTGCGGCGCCGCGTGCAGGCGTGCTTCGAGCCGGAGGCACTGCGAACCCTGTTGGGACCCGTCGAGACCCACGTGCAGCAGGTCGGGCTCGAATGGCTGGCCGGTGATGGCAAGCGCTGGCGACCGCTGTTGACCGCGGGGGTCTATGAGGCCCTGACGGACAAACGCGAAGATCCACTGGCAGATTCCTTGCAAAAGGTTCTGGTGGCCGTCGAGTGCTTCCACAAGGCCTCGCTGATTCATGATGACATCGAGGACGGCGACGCCACCCGCTACGGGCGGGACACGCTGCACGTCCGGTACGGCGTTCCCATCGCCCTGAACGTGGGGGATTATCTGCTGGGCGAGGGGTATCGCCTGCTGGCCAAGGCCGACGTGCCCGAGTCCGTGCGCATCCGCATGCTCGAGGTCGCCGCCGTCGGCCACCGGCGACTGTGCATGGGCCAGGGCGACGAACTGGCCTGGAAGGGATTCTCAGAGAGGCCCGTGGAACAGATATTGTCCATTTACGAGCGCAAGACCGCACCGGCGTTTGACGTCGCTCTGCAATTGGGGGCCCTGCTGGCCGGTCGGACCGAATCGCTCAGTACGACCTTGGCCGAGTTCTGCCGCGAGCTGGGCATCGCCTACCAGGTGCAGGATGATCTGGACGATTTCGATGCGTCCGCGGACCCGGCGGACCTGCATGCGGGCCGGCCATCCATCCTTTGGGCCCTGGCCTGGCAAAAGGCCCAGCCGGCCGATCGAGAGCACCTGGAACGGCTGCGGCGTCGGGCTGTATCGGAAAGGCGGGTACCGGCCGAGGCCGCGGCCCTGTTCGAGCGACTCGCCGCCTGGTCCGAGGCCATGGCCCTGCTCGAACGCCACAAAAACGCCGCCCTGATGTGCCTCGAACGTTTCGAAAACCCGGCCCTGAAGGCCCTGCTGCGGCGGATCGTCTGCAAGGTATTCAACGACATCGAACGACTCAGGTGCTGTGATGACCATCAGGCAAGCCATGATCGACACCGCCACCGGGGCCCGAACGCATCTGGGTGATTCGCTCCAGGCGGTGCGGCAGTTTCTGCGAAGCCGGCTCGACCCGATCGGCGCCTTTTGCGACCGTGAGGGGCGACCGGATGTGTACTACACCGTCTTCGGGCTTGAGGCCGCCTTTGCCGCACAGATGCCGCTGGACCTGGACCAGACGGCGCAGTTCCTCGACATCCTGGAAGACGGGGCGAACCTGGACTTCGTGCATACCGCCGCGCTGGTGCGGTGCCGGGCGGACGTGGGCCGTCCCATGGAGTCGGGCTGGACCGACCGCATCCTGGAGCGCATCGAAAGCCACCGCAGCGCCGACGGCGGTTACGGCCCGCGCCCCGGCGACCCGGTCGGCTCGGCGTATCACAACTTTCTGGCGGTGTGCGTCTACCAGGACTTGGCCCGCAAAATGCCCAACCCGCAGGGCGTGGCCGACTCGCTGGCCCTGCTCGAACGCGCCGAGGGGGGATTCGTCTTGCAGCCCGACGCGGTGCATCCGGCCGTGCCGGCTACGGCCGCGGGGATCGTGACGCTGCAAAGCCTCGGTCGGCCCGTCCGCGAGCAGACCCTCGACTGGCTCCTGCGGCAGTGCAAGGCCATCGGCGGCTTCACGGCCGCGCCGCTGGCCCCGGTGCAGGACCTGCTGTCCACCGCGACGGCCCTGTTCGCCCTGACCCAGGCGCAGGTGGACATCGGCCCGATCCGCGGGCGGTGCCTGGAGTTTGTCGAAAGCCTCTGGGACACCGGCGGGGGTTTCTGCGGCAACTGGCTGGACGAGACCGTCGATTGCGAGTACACCTATTATGGCCTGCTGGCCTTGGGGTGTCTGTAGACGCCTTGACCGAATCCGACGAAACGCAAAGCAGCGACAGCGGTATGGACACGGATGTTGCAGCCCTGCTGGAGACCCGCGATCGGCTCGTGGAGCAACTGCTGGCCTTCCGCACCGAGGCGGGGGATTGGACGGGTCGCCTATCGAGCAGCGCCCTGGCCACGGCGACGGCCGTGTTCGCCCTGGCCATGGTCGATCCCGATGCCCACGATGGGCCCATCCACGCCGGGCTCGATTGGCTGCGGGATCATCAGAACCGCGACGGGGGCTGGGGCGATACGCCCCTCAACGAGAGCCACCTGAGCACGACGCTGCTGGCCTGGTCGGCGTTGGCGGTGGCGCGGCATCCCTCGCTGTATGAGCGGACCGCGGGGCCGGCCGAGGCCTGGCTGCGACGGCGGGTCGGCTCGCTCGATACGCTGGCGATGATCCAGGCGGTCGGCGACCTGTACGGCAGGGACCGGACGTTCGCCGTGCCCATTTTGACCTTGTGCGCCCTGGCCGGACGCATCGGCCAAGGGCTGGACGTCTGGCGGCATATCCCGTCGCTGCCGTTCGAGCTGGCGATGCTGCCGCGCGGGCTGTTTCGTTTCCTGCGACTGGGCGTGGTCAGCTACGCCCTGCCGGCCCTGATCGCCATCGGACAGTTGCAGGCGCACGTGGCCCCGGCCCGCAATCCGCTGACCCGCGCCATCCGACGCATCGTTCGGGGTCGGGTGCTGCGGATTCTGGATCGCATCCAGCCGCCCAACGGCGGCTTCCTCGAGGCCACTCCGCTGACGGCGTTCGTGGTCATGAGCCTGGCCGAGAGCGGCCGCCGAGATCATCCCGTGGCGCAGCGAGGCGTGCGATTCCTGCTCGAGTCGATGCGCACCGACGGCGCCTGGCCCATCGACACCGACCTGGCCACGTGGGTCACGACGCTGTCGATCCGCGCCCTGACCGGCGGGTCCGAACCCGCCCCGCTGGGCCCCACGGAGCGCAAGGTGCTGATGGATCGGCTGCTCGCCCGGCAATACCGCCACGTGCATCCCTATACGGGCGCGGCCGCGGGCGGCTGGGCCTGGACCGACAAACCCGGCGCCGTCCCCGACGCCGATGACACCGCCGGCGCGCTGGTCGCCCTGTATCGACTGGGCGCCGCTCCGGACGGGGACCGGCGGCTGCGCTCGGCGCTTCACGCGGGGCTCAAGTGGCTGCTGGGCCTGCAGAACCGCGATGGCGGCGTGCCGACGTTCTGCCGTGGGTGGGGTCGGCTGCCCTTCGACCGAAGTTGCGCGGACCTGACGGCTCACGCCCTGGCCGCGTGGGGCTGCTGGATCAACGAGTGCCCCCCCCTGCTGCAGCGCCGCATCGGTCGGGCGATGGAGCACGCCCTGGCCTGGCTCGAAGAGCATCAGCGGCCCGATGGGGCGTGGCTGCCGTTGTGGTTCGGCAACGAGCACGCCGCCGACCAGCAGAACCCCGTCTACGGCACGGCCCGCGTGCTGGACCATTTGTCGCTGATGCCGCCGGAGTTCGTCGAGCCCAATCGCCCGATGTTGTGGCGCGGCGTTCAGTGGTTGCTGTCGGCCCAGAAGACCGATGGCGGATGGGGCGGCGATGCCCAGGCCCCCGCCAGCATCGAGGAGACCGCGTTGGCGCTGGAGGCGCTGACTGCGGCGGCCCCCTTCCTGGAGGCCGACGACGTGCCCGAATCGGCCCTGGCCAAAGGGGCCGACTGGCTCATTCAACAGACTCGCGGCGGCACCGAGCACGCCCCCAGCCCGATCGGACTATACTTCGCGAGTCTGTGGTACGCCGAGCGGCTGTACCCGCTCATCTTCGCCGCCGGCGCGCTGCGCCGATGGGCCGAGAGGTGGACGGACCGAACGGGGAACTCTCACACACCGCCGACATACCCCGCCGGGTCTTGATCGAATACCGAACAGGCCGCAGGCGCGCTACTTGTCCGACATCTTCCAATATCCCTTGTGGGGCCACATCTCGTGGAAAGAATCGATCGGGTAGGCCATGTCCACGTGGCCGTCGAGGTAGGCTACGTTACTGCGACCGAACATCCGACCGGGATCGTTGGTCTTGTGAAACGACGCCAGACAGTCCAAGTACGGCGTGGGATCCTGACCCGATGGAACAGAGAAGCCATCCGGATCACTAGGGTTGGTCTGGACCAGTAGGACATTGTCGTTGAATGCGGCGGAGTTCAAGGGTGTGTTGTCCTGCCGCAGGATCCGCCACATGCTCTCTTCACCGAAGTAGCCCACCTGGGCCGGCGCCCGTGTGACGTCGGACAGCTTGCGGACATTCCCCGGATAGACCGGCCCGTACCGTCCCACCCCAGTCGCCGCCAGCGCATCAAACTGCCCTCGACCAAGATAGCAATTCATGCTGTACGTGAACTGCGGCTGCATCGGAATACCGTTGCACTCCGTCAGAGTCTGGTGCCCGTCCGCCCTGCCCGACCGTGCCATGACGTCAAATACCGGGCAGACGTTCACCTTTCGGTTTTCCAGGTACGGCCAGAGCTGGCCCGGCGATTCATCAGGCCAGTGTTCACCGCAATGCCAGTGATGACCGTACTCCGCGTCAGAGAAGAACTCGCGGGGTCTCCAGTAGATAATGCACCACGGGAAGGGGAAATGGTTGTCGTTGTCCTCCAGGTAGAGCCTGCCCACGAGGGCGTAGTTCCTGATATTGGTCTTGCAGATCAGCTCGCGGGCGACCTCCTTGGCCTTGTTCAGCGCGGGAATCACGATCGCCAGCAGCAGGCCGATGATCGCGATGACCACCAGCAGCTCAATGAGCGTAAAGGCACGCCTTTTCATGTCAGACCTCCAGAACGGCACCAGTCGGCCCACCCGACCACACGCCAGTATACAGGATTCCTCCCCTGTATAAAAGCCCACACGCTCATAATAAGGCCCGGTTTCTGCCAGTCACAGGGAACGCCGCACCCCCCGTCGCCGCCGGACCGTCACGCCTCCGGATACACCCAAGGCCGGCGATACTCGCGCCGCAGGTGTTGGTTGGCCTCCGGATCACCGAGGACGACCTCCTTTTCGCCGTCCCAGCGGATACTGCGGCCGATCTTCATCGACAGCATGCCCAGCAGCGACAGGTTCGTCGACCGGTGCCCGATCTCGATATCGCACACGCAACGGCGGCGCGACTCGATGCACTCCACAAAGTCCGCCCACAGCTCGCGGATGTTCTGATCGTCCGGCTTGTTCAGCGTGGGGTCCTCGTGGACGACCGGCTCGCGGGCGTTGGCCGGGTAGAACGTCCAGCCATCCAGCCAGCCCATGTGGAACGTGCCCTTGGTGCCGTAGAAGTACGCGCCGATGTTGTGCTTCTCGGCGTGATTGTGGGCGTAGCGGCGATGCTCCCACGTGCACGTGAACGACTCGAACTCGTACTGCACCACCTGCGTGTCGGGCGCATCGGTGTTGTCCCGCAGGATGTGCCGGGCCCCGATGGAGGAGACGGTCCTCGGATACTTCTCCTCGGTCCACCAGAGGACCTGGTCGAGCCAGTGGATGCCCCAGTCGCCGAGCGTGCCGTTGGCGTAGTCCAGGAAGTTGCGAAAGCCCCGCGGGTGGATCTTCGCGTTGAAGGGCCGCAGCGGTCCGGGCCCGCACCACAGGTCCCAGTCCAGCCCGGCGGGCGCCTCGGAATCCGGCGTGACCTGGCCGGGCCCGCCGCCATAGTGCACGAAACAGCGGACCATGCCGATGTCGCCGGCGCGGCCCTCCTTGAGGAACTTGAGCCCCGACAGGTTGTGCGGGCTGACGCGGCGGTGCGTGCCCACCTGGACGACGCGGCCGTTGTCGCGGGCGGCCTTGACCATCGCCCGACCCTCGTAAACCGTGTGGCCGACGGGCTTCTCCACGTACACGTCCGCGCCGGCCTTGCAGGCGGCGATGGTGATCAGCGGGTGCCAATGATCGGGCGTGGCGACGATGACGATCTCGGGCTTTTCGGAGGCCAGCAGCTCGCGGAAGTCCTTGTAGCCCTTGGGCTGATCGTCGCACATCCCCGCCAGGGCCCGGCGACAGGCGGCCAACTGCCGCTCATCCACGTCGCACAGCCCGACGATGCGGCAGCGGCCCGAGGCGACCGCCTCGCGGAGGATGTTCGTGCCCCACCAGCCGGCCCCGACCAGGGCGGTGCGATAGGTTCGGCCCGTTTTGGCGTACAACCCGCCCGCGGCAAAGGCCAGGCTCGAAGCCGCCATTCCCTTGATAAAATCACGACGATGGATCGACATGAGGACACCTCCCGCCTGCGTTTGGCACTCATTAGCACATCGCATCAATGTAACGGAACAAATGCTTGAGGACAAGGGCGTCGGAAAGGTTTCGGACCGGCGGCCGCCGTGGGCCGACGATCAGCCGTTGGGCGACGCGATGGGCGTCCGGCTCGGCTGAGAGGCTCGCGCCCGTGCCAGACCCTCTTGCCACGTGCCATCGGGGCGGACCTGCAACAGGCCCGTGTCGCGGCAGAACTCCATCAGTGCGATCGCAAAATCCGTCACGGCGTCGGTCGCATCCACACGGGACTGATACAAGTCTTCCTGCGCCCGCAACACGTCGCGCACGTTGGTCCGCCGGTATTGCAAAAGCATCAACGTATTGTCCAGACGCCGCTTGGCCAGGGCATAGGCCTCGGTCTGCACCCTGTACCGGTCGTGCGCCTCGCGAAGCTTGCGATACGCCGCACGGACCTCGGCGGCAATCACATCGCGTTTCTCTTCTTCCGCACGACGCGCCCGGTCCAGGGCGATCAGGGCCAGGCGGTAGTCGTTCTTTTCCGCCAGGCGGTCCAAAGGCAGGTCCAGCTCCGCATCAATGCGGAAGCTGTCTTCGGCCGTGACGACCCCCAACAGCGAGCCGAAACTCCGCCGTTCGGCCACATCACGGTTGGCCATCCCCACCAAGTTCAGTTCCGTACGGATGCGATCCAGCGCCACGTTCGCCTTGCGCTCCGCATCGATGACCCGGTCCACACGATTGGCCAAGTCCAGTCGATATACTTCAGCGGCCGCCAGGGCATCGGCCTCGGCCAGGCCCAACTCCTCCACCTTGTGCGTCCGCAACCGCTCCAGCACCGCCGTGTCCAACGTGAACTCCATCTGCGGGGGCAGGGCCAACAACAGCTTCAAATTGTCCAGGGCCTGGGCGTATTCCCGTTGCGCCGTAAGGTACACGTCGCGAGCGCTGAGCCGCTCCTGCTCGGCCTCCTCCAGCTCATGGCGGGGCATTCTACCCACGCGGGCCAATGCCTCCACCTTCTCATGGATCACCTCGATGCTTTCATAGTTGGCCCGGGCATTTTCTACTTCGTCGGCCAATTGCAGCACCAGGTAGTACTGACTGATGACGTCGACCACCAGCGACTGCCGAAAGCGATTGAACGAGCGGATCTGATACAGCACATTCCGCTCGGCTTGGGTGAGTTGCTCCAGGACGATCTCGCGACCGGCCCCGCGCAGCAAGGGCTGGCTGATCGTGGCGCTGATAATCGTAGTGAGCCCCTCGTCCACGTCGCCCGTCAGGATTTTGACCCACCCCACGGCCAGCCGCGCGCTGAGCACGGCCCCCGTGGACAACACCTGGTTAAACCCGATGTCGGACTCCGCGCCGTACTTGCGCTCGGTCGTTACATCAGTCTTCTCCTCCACGTCCAACACGAACCCACCCACTTTGTCCGTGTTCAACTTCTTCTCCGGACGCTCGGTCACGGCATAGCCCATCCCGAGCAGCGCAAACGGGTTGGGCTCGAAGACGTGCTGGGCCAGGCGCAGGTCCAGCGCGCTTTGATACAGCATTTCCTTCTCGATCTGGTACTCACGGCTGTTCTGCAGGGCGATGGCGACGGCCAGGGGCAGACTCATCACCCCGTCCTCGGGCAACATCACCCGCAACACGTTGGGGTCTCGCGGCAGTCGCGGTTCGTCGAGCGACGTACTGGGCTTGAGTCCGAAACGGGCATCCCATTTGGCGTTGATCGTGCTGTCCACGAAGTCGTCCGCCTCGGCTTTGTAGACGTCGGGCGTCAGTTCACACCCCGACGGCACCGCCACCACCATGACGAGGGCGACACACAGCAGAACGACGTGAACACCACGCATTATCAAACGATCAAGCCCCTCTCGCACTCCCGCCGACCGGACCCCCGTGTTCCCTGGGCATCCGTGTCGAATCGTTCTCCACTTCCAACCGCCCGGCGACACACACGATCGCCCCCCGCTAGAACGGCCGCACGGATACCTGCTCACCACATAACAGGTCCATGTGCGGCGGCACCTTGATCATGACCGGCCGGCCCCATTCCGGGAAGTCCGGGCTGACCCACAAGCGCGGGGGCAACTGCTCCACCACCGGCCCGACGCTGGTCACCTGAGATTGCGCCACCTGACTGGGGGGCGTTCGCTTGCGCAACTCGACGGCCATGCCCGCCTTGACGTGGTGGGCGTCTTGCTCTCTGACGTAAGCGATCACCTCGCTGGGCTCACGGCTGGCGATCGTCAGCAAGGGCTCGCCCTCCGCGACGACCTCGCCGGGCCGCCGCACCGTGCCCTCGCCGGCCCGGCGCAGGGCCGCATCGTTGGCCTTACCCTGAATCTGGACGACCACACCATCGCTGGGCGACCGCAGGACCAGGGTCTCCTGCTGGGCCATGAGTTCCGCGATATACCCCTCCTGCACGGCGATCGCCTCCTGGATCATCTCGATCTGATGATCCGCGGGGGGCACCTGCGGTTGGATTAGGGCGAACTGCTCTTTGCGCGCCCGGGCCTCAACCAGATGGTCCTCCAGCTCGGCCAGCAGTGCCTCGTTCTGTTCGATGCTCGCGGCGTAGCTGTGGTACAGGGCCTCGGCCTTCTGAAGTTCGTATGGCTCGACCGCCTCCTTGGCGACGAGCCCCTTGAGCACGTTCACCTCCAGCTCCGCGTCGTCCCGCAGCACGCGGTCGGTGGCGAGCTGCGTCTTGACCTCGAGCATCTGCACACGAATCTGCTCCACGTCGACCGTGCAACGACGGTAGGACTCCATCCACCGAATCGTCAGATCCTGCCCCTGGAGGGACAAGTCATCCTGGAGGGTCTTCAACTCCGCCTGCAAGCGACGGATCTCCGACCGAAACGTCTCCATCTGCGCCATCAACACCGCATCATCCAACGTGGCGACGACTTGCCCCCGACTGACCGGGTCGAACAACTGAACGGCCACGGTCTTCAAACGCCCGGTGATGGGGGCGGCGAGTTGATAGACCTGCCCTCCGGCGATGCCGACCCACTCATAGCCGCCCGCCCGCTCCCAGAACAGCGCCATCGTCGCGCCCAGCGCCAACACCCAGATCAGGACCGGCAGGATGCCCAGCCGGAAGCGCCCGGATCGTCCCTGGTTCTGTTGCCCTTTCATGCCGTGCCTATACCTCCAGCAACTGCTCTTGCATGGTCAGGGTGAGGTTGGTGATCCCTTCCACCTTGCCCAGCTCCGAGAGCATCTGCTCATTCTTGGCCGCGTTGCGGATCATCACCTGATAGGCATATTCCACCACCTTGCCGCCGAATTCGCTGTCCTGCGCCGAGATCAGCGTGTAGTTCTTGCAGAACCGCTTGAGCACCGCCGGAATGGGATGGTCCGGGCCCATGTGCTCGGTCAACTGGAATCGCAGGAAGCCGTTGTGCGGCATGTGCATGCCGAAATCCGAGACCCACAAGTAGAGAATGAGCATGCACAGGACGAACGTGCCCAGAATCGCCAGGCCGTACCGTTGCGACCCCGTGGCCATCCCGATGACCAGCGCGCAGAAGATGAACGCGATGTCCCGCGTGTCCTTGATCATGTTGCGGAAGCGGATGATCGACAGTGCCCCCATGAGCCCCACGGCCACCACGAAACTGCCGGCGATGGTGCTCATGACCATCGACACCACGACCGTGATGATGATGAGCGACTGGACGAACGATTTGGAGTACGACAGGCCGCTGTGCGTGAAGTAGTACACCCACGCGAGCGCCTGGCCCAGAACGAACGCCAACAGCAACGACAGCAGCGACGTCCGGAAATCGAACGGCGCGCCCGCATAGGAGCTGGCGTTCAGGATGTCCAGTAATCTCTCCATATCGGTAACCGATTACACGTATAGAATCTGCGGCACCTCACAGACCTGCGGCGCGCCGAAACCGCTCATGACCGACTGCCGCACGCACGAGGCGTATTTCGACATCGCCGTCCAGTTCAAGCTGAAGGCCTGGACCATCTTACTCAACCAGGCCGGAAAACGCGACGTAAACTTGATTTCCAGGATCACGAAGTCCACCGGTACGGGGTACCAGCCCGGCCCGCCCAGGCGCACCCGCGGCTCGGTGGTGACGCAATAGCAGAGCTGGCGGTCAAACGTCACCCGCACCCGGTTGTCGCCCTGGCCCTCGTAGGCCTCGCGCATGTAGCGCACCAGCACCATGGGCCGCACGTTCAACAGCCGCGCGTAGAATTGAAACTGTCGCAGGGCCTTCACGTCGGTCTTGAACTTGACCGGCGGCAGCTCTCGCCCGGCCAGCACGACCGGCACGTGCTCGTGCATCGCGCGGGCGCGGCTCTTGATGATCACGTTGTTGATCCGCCGCTTGATCTCGAAGAACACAGGCGTTTCGGGGTTGTCGCTGTAGCCCCGCACGCGGAGCTTGAAGCGGTTCTTCTTCTTCTCCAACGTCTCGCGGCACAGCGTCAACTGGTTCGAGTCCAGATAGAGGCTCGTGATCGGGTACTGCCCGTCGGGCCGCAATTGGGCATAGCGATCCTGCGGCAGGTATTCGCGAACGTACGCCGCCAGCGCCCGGGCCTTGGCCTCGCCGATCCGGTACTTCAACTCGTACCGGCACGCGAGCATGGTGTCTTTGGACGGTTCACCCGGCCGCGGCGCGGGCGCAACCGGTGCCGCGTCCGGCGCGTGCTTGGCCGCCGGCCCGTCCGCAGTCCGAGGGATCGAAACAATCGGACCCGGGGTCACCGCATCTTTCTGGTCGGGGCGTGTTGCCATGGTCCTCCGGACACCCGCCTCTCTGTTCGGCGCCGCCCATGCCCCGGCGCGAGGCCGGAACCTCCGAAAGCACCGTGAATTATGTAAACGGCTCAGTATAAGCAGAGTCCAACGCCGACACAATTGTTACAGTTTTTTTCCGTCCCCCACACGGCGGACTCACAGGGTTCTCATCGCTTCGTAACGAGTCGAACAACGCTTGTCCCACCCTGTTTCTTGCAGGAATTCACGATGAACCGCCTCCTGCGATGTCACCCCCACGTCGGACTCAGATGCCCGTACCTACGCATGGATTATAGCACAGGAGCCGCCAAGTGTCAACGCTTTTCGCGGCCTGGAACCTCCGAGCGCACGGGGATTCTCCCGTCCGCAACGCATCCCGCCGATCGGGTCGTCCGAAAGAACGCCGTCTCGGCACCGGCAGCCCCGGCAATACCCAAGAGACGGTCATTATCGGACGCCGGGGCAGCCCTGTCGGAGAACCGAACACGGACCACATGGGCCGTGTCTCATCCCGTCGATACGGCGGCGGGTCGGCCGGAAGGCCGAGACCCCGAACCGGGTGGCTTGCCCGCTACTCCAGGGCTTCGGTCAGGAGCTGTTCCATCGTACACGTGGCGATACAGATCGAGGTGTCCGCGGCGCCATAGTAGATTCTCACATCATCCTCGGTGTGGATCACGGCACCGCAGGCAAAGCATACGTTGGGCACGTCCCCGATCCGCTCGTAGTCCTCGCGCGGCGCCAGGATGGGGGAGTCGCCGCGTCTGATGACCTTGGAGGGGTCCTCCAGATCCAGCAGCGCCACACCGGTGCGATAGATGGGCCCGGAGTCGGTCATCTTCACGCCGTGGTAGATTTCCAGCCAGCCCTGCTCGGTTTCGATCGGGGTGGCCGAGGCGCCCACGCGATAGTCGTCCCAGTATCCGCCGCGCGGGGGCAGGACGACCTCGGCGTCGCCCCAATGGATCAGGTCCGGCGAGTACGACACCCAGATGCTGCCGCGCCCCAGACCGATGGGCCGATCCAGCCGCGCGTACCGCCCGCCGATCTTCCGGGGGAACAGGATGCCGTCCTTGTTGCCCGGCTCGCTGATCACCGCGACCCGCTCGTAGTGGACGTAGTCCTCAGTCTTGGCCAGCGCGATCCGCGGTCCGCAGGGACCGACGGCCGTGTAGACCACGTAGCACGTCCCCTCCAGCACCGTGATGCGGGGATCCTCGATGCCGGCCGTCTCGTGCACCGCGAACGGCCCCTTGCGCGCCGGAACCATCACGGGTTTCGGATCCACCTCGAAGTGCAGCCCGTCGCGGCTTCGGGCCAGGGCGAACAGCGAATAGCCGTGCTGGCCCTCGATCCGCAGGAGCAGGTACACGCCGTCGGGCGTTTCAATCGGCGTGCCATTGAAGACCGTGTTCGCGCGGAACGGCAGGTCATCCACGGTAATCGCGGGGTTCCCCTCCCAGCGGTGCAGCAGATCGCGGCCGTACGCATGGCCCTTGGGCATCTCAGAGGTCCTCCTTCGGGGCCTTGAGGCAATGGTCCACCACGTCCTGGACGGTGGTCGTGCCCATGCAGATACAACTGTTCGCGGCGCCGTACACGATGTGGAGCTGGTCATCCTCGTCGACGAACGCCCCGGTGGAGAAGACCAGGTTCTGCACGTCGCCGATGCGTTCGTACATCTCGCGCGGCGAGAGGATCGGAATGCCGCTGCGGCCGATGACGCGGGTGGGATCGTCATGATCCAGCAGCATCGCCCCGATGCGGTAGATCGGCCCGGCGGAGGTGTCCTTCGCGCCGTAGTAGATCACCAGCCAGCCCGCGTCCACCGCCATGGGGGTGGGCCCGGCCCCGACCCGGCTGGCATCCCAGAACCCGCCCCGGGGCCCGATGACACGCTGGCTCGAGCCCCAATAAATCAGATCGTCACTGTAGCTGACCCAGATACTCTGGCCTTGGCTGGGCCTTTCCAGACGGGCGTACCGACCTCCGATCTTCTTGGGAAACAGCACACCGGCCTTGGTATCCGGCTCGCTGATCAAACCGATCCGCTCAACGGTCTTGAAATCTTGGGTCTTGGCCAACCCCAACCGATAACCGTGCTCGCCGAGGGCGTTGTACATGATGTAATACACCCCATCGAGAAACGTCACCCGGGCATCCAGCACGCCGTCGCGCTCATGGGTCAGGTACGGCGGCTGGGTGGAGGGCTTGAGCAACGGTTTGGCAACGACCTCGAACTGGCCCGATGGGCCCGCCTTGGCCACGTGAACGCAACGCTGACCCGAAAGGTGCTCAACGGTCACCAGCAAGAGCAGATCATCGTGAAAATCCACGGCCCCGGCGTTGTGAATATCGTTGCACTTGAACGGCACGTCGGCGATGCCGATTAGCGGGTTTCCGTCCCAGCGGTGGACGATGTCCTGGCTGCGACGGTGGCGAAACATCCCGTTGAGTTTGATGGCCATACGCGATTCCCAAGTGCCCAGAGACGCCCGACGCTCGTGCGTTAACCGGCATTCATGCTATCGGCAAGAACCGGCATGCGCCTGTTGACAAAAAAGGCGGCCCGGTCCCCCGTCGTCGGTCTACCGATCCCTTCCACGGCCGAGTTATGGGACGGACGCGTTGACGCGGCGAACCGACCGCGCTATACTGCGTATGGGGACTTGTCGCGAGTCGGATGTCAAGTCAGGTTGTGAATCCCCGCACGACCGTACTGCCCCCGATCAGGGATCAAGGACCAGCCATGTCCCAAAAGACGGCCATCGGACAACATTTCCGCCATCGCGCCGGCGCGGCGATGGGTATGCTCGGCTTCTGCACCTCCTGGGCGGTGAGTCAACACGGCCAAGGTCCCGAATGGCTTCAGGTCGTCGCCCTGGATCTGCCCCTGCCACACCTGCCGGAGGCTTGGCGAGGGCGGCGCATCGTGCACTTGAGTGATTTTCACCTGTCGCGGACCGTCAGCCAGGCGTTTCTGGATTGCTGCATCCAGCGGGTGAACGCCCTCGATCCGGACCTGATTCTGCTGACCGGCGACTACATCACCTATGACCCCTTCGGTCGATTCCGCAAGCGGCTGTTCACCATGCTCGGACGACTGCGGGCGACGCACGGGGTGTACGCCTGTCTGGGCAATCACGACTATGGCCTGACGGGTCCCGGCTCCGGACGGTGCAGCTTCCGGCTGCGGGACATCACGTGTGGGCTGCGCAAGCACGGGGTGGTCGTGCTTCGCAACGCGGCCCGGGCCGTACACCTCGACGGACAGGCCCTCTGGCTGGTGGGACTGGGCGACCTCTGGGCCGGGGACCTGCGAGCGGACCGGGCCTTCATCAACGTCCCCCCGCAACAGCCCGTCGTTGTTCTGGTGCACAACCCTCGCGCGGTGGACCACTTCAAAGACTATCCTTATGGCGCGGTCGTTAGCGGACACACGCATGGACGCCAGATGAAATGGGCCGGTTCCGGGCGATACCGACGGATCCGCAACCGCCGTTATCACGCCGGACTGTACGACCTGGACGGCGGCAAGCTCTACGTCAACCGCGGCTTGGGGCGGTTGGGCAGCCTCAGCTTCAGCGCCCGACCGGAAATCACGGTTCTGAGGTTGATCTGACCGACATCGGGCGGTTGCGCACGCCCCGGAGGCGCCGACGCGATGGGACTGACCTTGGCCAACCAGATCACGATCGGGCGGATCCTGCTGATTCTGCCCTTTATCCTGTGCATGTTGCGGGCCGCCGACGATCCGTCCGAGGTATGGCTGCGGTACGGTGCGCTGGGCGTCTTCCTGGTCATGGCCGCCAGCGACGCCCTGGACGGCTATATGGCCAGAACCCGCAGGCAGGCCACCCGGCTGGGGGCGTTTCTTGATCCGCTCGCCGACAAGCTTCTCATCACCGCGGCCTGCATCCTCTTGGCCGTGCCCGAAACCGCCGTACCCGGTTACCGGCTGGGCACCTGGGTAGTGGTCCTGATCGTCGGCAAGGACCTGCTGCTGCTGTTGGGCTTTGTGCTGACATACTTCGTCACCGGCCATCTGCGGGTGCGAACCCGCACCGTCGGAAAGCTGGCGACCGTCCTCCAGTTGACCATGGTCGGCGGTCTTCTGGTCGGACCGGAACTTCAGCGGATTCTGCCTTTTTGGCCGTTTGTCGTTCGTCTCATCATTGGAGCGACCGCCCTCGTGGCCGTTCTGGTGATGCTCGTTTACATCCACGGCGGCATTCGCTATATTGAACAGGTGGGTAACGGGACACAAGGCAACCCAACACGGACAGAGGCTTCAAGTCCGGATGGCGCCCGGCGGTCGTGAGTCGAGGCGACCCCGACGCGGGCCGCCGTGATCGAAGGCGCGTATGAGTCAGTTCAGTGAGATTCCGGAGGTCCTGGAAGACCTCAGGCAGGGGCGATTGATCGTTCTGGTCGACGATGAGGACCGCGAGAACGAGGGCGACCTCGTCGCCGCCGCGCAGTTCGTCACGCCCGCGGTCATCAACTTCATGGCCAAGCACGGGCGGGGCCTGATCTGCCTGGCCTTGACCGCGGAGCGATGCGACCAGTTGGCTCTGCATCCCCAGACCATCGACAACACGGCGCGGTTGGGGACGGCCTTCACCGTCAGCGTCGACGCCCGCGAGGGCATCACCACGGGGATCAGCGCCGCCGACCGGGCCCACACGATTCGCGTCGTGCTCGACGAGAAGACGCAACCGGTTGATCTGGCCCGGCCGGGCCACGTGTTCCCGTTGCGGGCGCGGCCGGGCGGCGTGCTGGTCCGCGCCGGTCAGACCGAGGGGGCCGTGGACCTGATGCGGCTGGCGGGGCTCAAGCCCGCCGGCATTATCTGCGAGATCATGAAGGACGACGGCGCCATGGCCCGCGTGCCCGATCTGCTGCCGTTCTGCCGCGAGCATGGTTTAAAGATCACTTCCATCGCCAAGCTCATTGAATACCGCCTGCAGCGCGAGAGCCAGGTCCACCGCATTCAGACGGTGAGTATGCCCACCGACTACGGCCACTTCACGATGATCGGCTATGAGAGCCCCGGCTCCACCGAGCCGCACCTGGCCTTGTGCAAGGGCGGCGTCGGCGATCTGGACGAAGAGGGCAATCCGATTCTCCACGAAGAGCCGATTCTGGTCCGGGTTCACTCCGAGTGCATGACCGGGGATTTGTTCCATTCACAGCGCTGTGAATGCGGCGGTCAATTGATCCAGGCCATGGAGATCATCGAGGCCGAGGGCAAGGGCGCCCTGGTCTATCTGCGTCAGGAGGGCCGCGGGATCGGCCTGACCAATAAGCTACACGCCTACCGGCTCCAGGAACAGGGCATCGACACCTACGACGCCAATCTCAAGCTGGGCTTCATGCCCGACAAGCGGGACTACGGCATCGGGGCCCAGATTCTTCGCGACCTGGGCATCCGGCGCGTCCGCATCCTCACCAATAACCCCAAGAAGGTCAGCCGCCTGGAGATCTACGGCATTGAGGTCGTCGAACAAATCCCCTTGCAGATCGTCCCGACCCCCCATAATATCAATTACCTGCGGACCAAGAAGCATCGGTTCGGACATCTGCTGGACGAGGATTTTTAAGGGCGGCTTTGGGCCAGGTAGCTCGCCGGGGCCGGAAGAGGGAACGACGGTGCCGCACACACGATTGCCACGACGCACGGACCGCCTCAATCGGTGCGGCTGGGGCACCGGTGTTTTAGTCATAGGGGTCCTGGCCGGGCTGCTCGGCTGGAGCGGCTGTGGGCCGGGTCCCACGGATCCAAGACCCCTGCCGCGAGGCGTCTCGGCCCTGGACCCGTGCGGGCGGTTCGCGCCCGTTTGGATTCGCTTCGTGGGCCTGACCGGGTTCGAGCCGGGCGGCGACTCGGACGCCGCTTTGATCCGCGCCTACGTCGACGTGCTTGATGCGTTCGACTGCCGCATCAAGGCTCCGGGGACGTTCCGCTTTGAGCTGTATGAATACGTGCCCCGGTCCAGCAATCCACGGGGCCGACGGGTGCATTTGTGGGGTGATATTGACCTGACCGACGCTGCCGCCAATAACGCGTATTGGCGCGATTTTCTACGGTGTTATCAATTCGAACTGCCGCTGAGCACCGCCCCCACCGCGGGCACCTACGTCCTCGAGGTCACCTGCCGGACGATCCAGGGAACCCGCCTTTCGGCCACGGTCCAACTGGCCTACCCCCCACCGTAGCCGGGTCGCGTGGTGCCGGTGCCACAGCCCGTCAGGGGCGTTTCAGAAGGATTACCAGCGAGGCATCCACCTGGTCTTCCGCCCTCGGATCGCGGATTTCATGGCCCCCGGCGAGCACGGGCTTGGCCGGCTCGACCCCCCCATCCGCCGGCGGAAAAACGGGCCGCACGGCATTGAGCCGGGCGAAACGCTCGGCCGTCCACAAACGTTGCAGATCGGACGGCTGCGCCAAGAGGCTCTGAATCTGCCCGATCGTCACGTCGTCGATCCGGACGGCCTGGGTCACCTCCGGTCCGTGCAGGGTCAGCCCCGCCCCACCGCACAGCGACCACGCATCCCGCAGATCATCCAGCAGCGCCCCCACCCGCGCGGACGGCCCGCGAATCACGTAGGTCCAGGTGGCCCCTTCGTGCCGGGGCGGCGGGCAGAGTTCCTGCAAGCCGTTAATGAAGATCACCTTTTCCAGGTGGCTTCGAAGGGCCCGCGTCTGATCGGTTTGCAGCTCCAGCACGGCGCTGAAACGGGCATAAGGAACGGTCGGCACAGGAAGCGGGTCCGACCCTGCCGGAGCGACCACGACGGGCCCCTCTCCGCCATTGCGGCCGCCGCCGAACCAGCCATCCGGTAACGGAAACGGCCCCAGGATCTGCCACAGAACCAGGGCCAGCACGCCGATCGGCAAGAGAATCGCCGCCGCCGTCACCACCCGCCGGGCGAACAACTGCTTGGCCCCGGCACTGGTGCGGGTGATCTTGGGATACTGCTCCAAGATAAATCGGCGCTCCAGGCACGCCAGGATATCCTGCGCCAGACCGGACGGAGCCTTCTCCACCGGCATGGCTTGCAGCAGGTCCCGCTGCCGGGCCAGCGCATCCAGCCGCGCCGCCAGCTCCGGGTCATGCCCGACCATCCGCTTGATCTCGTTGTGCCGGCGCTCCGACAGTTGCCCATCCAGATAGGCGCTGAGCAACTCATCCAGGCTTGGCTTATCGTCTTCGTTGATCATACCACACTCTTGAGAATATCCCGCAGGGCCGCCCGCGCCCGGCTGAGCCGGCTCTTGACCGTGCCCAACTCCACGTCGAGCGCCTCGGCGATCTCGGCATACGTCATGCCTTCCATGTCCCGCAGGACCAGCACGATCCGCTGGTCGTCCGGAAGGCACGCCAGCGACCGCAGCACGATCTGGCCGATCTCCCGATCCTGGACCAGTTGAACCGGGTCATCCCCGCCCTGGCCGGCCAGGTACGCCTCCACCCGCCCGGCCGCCTCGGCCTGGTCGGGCCGCAGCGGGGCGTGGATCGACTGCATGGGCAGCCGGACCCGGCGCCGACAGTGGTTGTACGTCAGGTTCACCGCGATGCGGAACAGCCAAGTGTAAAACGTGCTGTGGCCGCGGAACGACTCGATGTTTTCAATGAACTTGACAAACGTCTCCTGCGTCAGCTCGGCCGCATCGTCGCGATTCTGGCAGATCTTGTGAATCACGTTATAGATGCGGTCCTGGTACCGCACGATCAGGCGGTGCATCGCCGACGCGTCGCCTTTCTGGCAACGCTCCACCAGGACGGCATCGTCCAGCACGATGTTCTCCGACTGACGCACTGGCGTTGTCATTTCCTTAGATTCGCTCCCGGCACAAAGGTTCCCGGTCTTCCGCACAAATGGGCATCATCGGCCAAAACGGGACAAAGTCAACGCAAAACCGCCCTCCGTGGCCGCGCCCGGCCGCCGGCCGCCCGGGCGGACAGATTCGCCCACCGGCTCAGGCAGGTCGCCTTGACCCTCGATGTATCCCTCGGAATTGCCCTTGGCACGATGATAACGCCCGCGATAGGATGCGTGACGGAGAGCCCATAAAATACTCTGGGCGGCTCCGGAAAGGAGGCCGAGCAAGGGGGCGGGATGCGCGAGGGGCAACGTGGGGACAAGGCCATGGAGTGGTACAACCTGATCAGCCTGGGCGGACTGGCGGGGCTGCTGGCGATCGCCTGGCTGCTGTCGCGGGATCGTCGGCGGCAGAATCTGCGGTGCGTCCTTGGCGGGATAGGCCTGCAACTCGCCCTCGGGGCGCTGGTCTTCCTCACGCCCGGCAGCCAGCGGTTCTTCCTGTGGCTCAACGACCTGGTGCTGCGTTTCCTCGATGCCGCCACCGCCGGCCAGCGATTCGTCTTCGGGCCGCTGGCGCTGGGCCCCGGCCAGACCGACGCCGACGGCAACGCCTCGATCGGCTTTATCCTGGCGACCCAGGCCCTGCCGATGGTCATCTTCTTCGCGGCGCTGATGGGCCTGCTCTACTACGTCGGCGTGATGCAATGGATCGTGCGGGGCTTTGCCTGGGTGTTCGCCCGGCTGATGCGGATCAGCGGCGCCGAGGCCCTGTGCGCGGCCAGCAACATCTTCGTCGGCATCGAATCGACGACGGCCGTGCGGCCCTACCTGGCCCGGATGACCGACTCGGAACTGTGCACGATCCTGACGGCCGGGCTGGCGACGGTCGCCTCGACGACCATGGGCCTGTACGTGCTGCTGCTCAAGGATACGTTCCCGACAATCGCCGGGCACCTGATCAGCGCCTCGATCCTGTCGGCGCCGGCCGCGATCGTCTTCAGCAAGGTGCTCGTGCCCGAAACCGACACGCCGCTGACGCTGGGCCGCGTCGCCGAGTTCCACTACGAGCGGGAATCCGGGCCGATCGAGGCCATCATTAACGGCGCGATGGCCGGCGTGAAGCTGGCCGTGGGGATCGTCGCCCTGTTGATCGCGTTCCTGGGGCTGCTGGGCGTGCTGGATCTAATCCTGGCCGCCGTGGGTCACGGCGTGGGGCTGTGGCCCGCCGGGGCGGATGCCGGCGCCTCGCCCATCGCCGCCCTGCTGGGTCGCGTGTTCTACCCCGTGGCCCTGTTGATCGGCGTGCCGCCCGCCGATGCCGCGCTGGTCGGCGAGATGCTCGGCACGCGGTTGGTCGCCACGGAGATCCCGGCCTACCAGCGGCTCGCCGCGGCCATGGCCGACGGACAGCTCGTCCACGAGCGGTCGTCGGTGATCGCGGCGTATGGGCTGTGCGGGTTCGCCCACGTCGCGTCGCTGGCGATCTTCGTGGGGGGTGTTGCCGCCCTGGTGCCGTCGCGCCGGGCCGACCTGGCGCGGGTCGCGCCGCGGGTGCTCCTGGCCGCGACGCTGGCGTGCCTGGCGACCGCCGCCGTCGCCGGGACCTTCTTCATCCCCGCAGCGCCGTAACCGCCGCCCCGGCGCCGCCGGTCAATCCTCGCCCACGATCTGGCGAAGGTCGCGCGGGTAAAGCGGCTCGATGACGCATCGCGTCAGCCCCGTCTCCAGCAGGTACTGCACCTGCCGGCCCTGGAAGCGGGTCAGGACGGCCACGCTCTTGTCGCCGGTGACCTCCAACAGTCGCCGGCCGCGGGCCAACGTCGCCTCGGTCTGCTCGACGGCGTGAAAGCAGACGGCCCCCAAGGCCCGTGGCGGCTGCGACAGGAACGCCTCCAGCGTGGTCGTTTGAGCGGGAATATCGTGCTCGGCCGCCAGCTCGACCAGGTCCCCCAGACGCTCGAAGTCATCCTCAATCGCGTAAATGCCCACGGAGCACGACTTGAACGGCTGCCACACATCGGGGCTGTCGGCCTCGTCCAGGATCTGTCGCCATTGGTCGGCGGTGACGCCCAGGGTCTTGGCGAATCGGGCGATATGGCCCTTTTCCCGCCGCCCGACCCGCCCATCCGCCCGGGCCATCGCCACCAGGGACTTGAGCGTCGCGATCGCCCGCCGCCGGTCCGCCACCGGCCACAGGTCCCGCGGATCGGCCAGCGTCTCCTTTACGAAGGCCGGCCAGTCGCGGACCTTGGCGTTCAACTCGTGCGCGACCTTCGCCAGGAACCGTTTCTCGGGCTCGGTGATCTTGCCGTCGCAGCACATCAGCCGCACGAGGTTACGAAGACAATGACCCCGATCTTGTGCCAGGCTCATGGACGTGCCCTTCCCGTTAAACCGATTCGCATCCATCACTATAGGGCCATCACCCGGCGTGTCAACGACGGCGCCAACCCGAGACAAACCGCGTGGGCACAGCCCACCCTGCCCGGCTACCTGGCTGCGGCGGACTCGGAATGATGATGCTGGGGGGTACCCCGTTGGGGAACCGCGTGGCATGCGTGGGATGAAGGCCGCGTGGGCACAGGCCATCCGTCTGGGATAACAGGATGCGGTCGGCGCAGAAGGGCGATGCGTGGCTGCATGTCAAGTATGACCCGATGGGTAACCGGGTGTGGATGGACTCGTCCATTCGGGGAACCAAGCGGTTTATTGTTGACATTGTCGGCGGGTTGCCGGTAATCTTGTGTGAGGTGGACCAGGCCACCGGCTCTTTGGAAAAATCCTACATCCACGCCGATGGGCAGATCCTCAGCCAGGGGTAGGGTGGGCCGTGCCCACGCGGTCTTTTCGGCCCCGGGCGTGCAGAGATCGTACCCGGACCCCGTGGCGGCCACGCGCCTGGGTAGGGTGGGCTGTGCCCACGCGCTGCGTATTTCGAGGCCGCGTTCCACCGACGGAGATGCTCAGGATATGCCGCTGGGGTCGCTTCGCGGGGTCTTCACATGTCGAACTATCGTCGAAGTCTGGAAGCAGGAGGTTTGTATTTCTTCACGGTTGTGACGTACAAGCGCCGCCCGTTTCTGACCGGTGATGTGGCCCGGGCAATCCTGAAAGAGGCGTTCACAGAAGTCCTGTCCGAGCGTCCCTTCACCATGCCGGCCTGCTGCCTGCTGCCCGATCATCTGCATTGCATCTGGCGGATGCCGGACGGCGATTGCGATTATTCGACGCGGTGGGCGTTGATCAAGCGGCGGTTTTCGCAAGCGTACACGGCCGTCGACGGCCCCGTGCCGGGCCAGAGCGCGTCTCGCCGTAAGGAACGCGAGTTGGGCATCTGGCAACGACGGTTCTGGGAGCATCGGATTCGCGACGAGAGGGATTACGCCAATCACGTGCATTACATCCATTACAATCCGGTCAAGCACGGATGGGTCCAGCGCGTGGAAGATTGGCCGTTTTCGACGTATCACCGATTTCGACAGCGGGGCGCGTACGAAGCCTTTGATTGGAGCCCGTTTCGGAACCCCGAGGCCATGGAGGGGATGGCATGGATGGAATGATAACCGCGTGGGCACAGCCCACCCTACCCCGCTACCCGCGCTAGCTGGGCTGGTTCTGCCCCGATCCGTCACATTGTAGAATGAGAAGATGGCGACATGCAACAAAACGCGTAAGGATGGCCAACCTTGTCGCAACAAGGCCGTGACGGGATGCAGCCAATGTGCAGAGCACCTCCCACGGTGGCTGAAGCCCTTTCTCTGGCTTAGGCGCGCGTGGAAGAACATGAGGGAACATCCTGTCATCTACATTGTCGTAGTGCTTGTCAGTTGCGCTCTACAGCCATGGAAGTACCTCAAGCACCGAGAGGAAACCCGAAGAGATGAACGCCATGTCACAGACACACAACATATACGCGACCAAATAGACTGTGTATCATCCCAACTCACCGGTCTTCCTGCCTACCATCACGCCGTAGAGAAATGGAAGGGACCATTGCGGGAAGAGTATCCCCATGGATTCGCGATCCTCGGTGCTGAAGTTGACGGCAGTGGAAACGTCACAGGGTTCTTTGCACAGACAGGGAACTTCCTTCCCGAGACATTTGAGATAGACTGGCAGCATGTGAAGATCGCCAAGCCCAGTCAAGCTTCGATTGCTGTTTGGCTGCCGCCCTACAAATCCGGCCCACCAGTCTTTGTTTCTTACCCAAAGGGATTACTCTTCAAGATGGACCACACTTTAGAGGGCATCTGGTGCAGCAGTGATGTGACCGGCTATTACATCGAAGCACGTGTGGTCGAGATCTACGGAGATCTCACAACAATTGCATTCGGTGTCAAAAAGGGTAGACCACCGAGGATAAAGACGGATGCCCAACACGACCTTCGTATTGTCTGGCAGGGCGGGTTCATCCCTTCGTACGATTTTGAAGAATCACAGAGACTACTTGATCACAAAAGCCGCGACACCGATAGCCCCGGACCTGCCCGGGACCCTAACCAGTCTTGATGAAGCTCACCTTGAACCCGGACAAATAAATGGGCACAGCAATTGAGATAGTCACATGTCCTGGCTCTTCCCACCAAAAACAACAAGCGGTAGCGGTAGGGTGGGCTATGCCCACGCTGTGCATGGTGAGGCGCCGTTGCGCCTGCATGGATGCTCACCATGTGGGGCTGGGGTTGCTTTGGTGGTTTTCAAACGTCCGATTATCCTCGCAGAAGACCGTCTGGACATAGCCCACCCTTCTCTTGGGGGCACGCGTATCGGCCGTTCGGGGCGTTTTACGAGGGCGAGTGTGTGGAGACGGTGGACAGCCCCTTCTGCTTCACGGGCCAGTGGCGGGATGCGGAGATCGACCAGTACGACCTCCGCGCTCGGCAGTACGACCCGGCCATGATGCGCTTCATGACCCGCGACCGAGCCACCGGCTGGCAGAGCTATGAATGCGGCCTGGCCCGGCGTCCATCGAAGGTGGAGTCCTCCGGTTCGGGGCTCAGGGGAAAGCGGACGGGGCGCCCATCCCGCTGGGAGCGGTAGATCGCCGTGAACAGCTCCACGGTCCGGCGGCCCTCGGCGCCGGTGATCAGCGGCTCGCGGCCGTCCAGCACCGCCTGCAGGAAATCCTCGACCTGCAAACGATGGAAATACGCCATCGCGTTGATCCGCGCGAACAGGTCACGGTCGGCCTGCTGCCACTCGGCCAGCCGGTCTTCCTCGCCCGGGACCGTCCAGTGGTCGTTGATCGGCGCCTCCTGGATGTCGGACATGCCCGCGACAAACATCGCCCCGCCATCGGTCTGCACGCCCACCGACGCCCCGTTGCGGCCATGGATGAGCACCTTGCCATACAGGGCGGGGTTCTGCGAATTGCTCACCACGATCGACCCCAGCCCGCCGTCGGCGAATCGCAACGTCGCGATGGCCGTATCCTCCACCTCGATGTACGGATGGTTCAGGTTGTCCCGATAGCCGAACAGCTCCGCCACGGGGCCCATGAACCACAGCAGCAGGTCGAGCTGGTGCGGGGCCTGGTTGACGAGCACGCCGCCGCCCTCATCCGTCCACGTGCCCCGCCAGGGGTCGCTGCGGTAATAGGCCTCGTCCCGCCAGCCGAGCATCGTGACCGTGCCCAGGATCGGCGTATCGAGCTTGCCGGCGTCGATGGCCCGGCGGATGCGTTGGCACGGCGGGTAGAAGCGTCGCTGGCACACCGTCCCCAGCGTCACCCCGGCGGTGCGAGCGGCCTCGATCATCGCATCGCAATCGGCCAGGTTCGCCGCCAGCGGCTTTTCCACGAGCACGTGGCAGCCCCGCCGCGCCGCGGCGATGGCCGGGGCCGCGTGAAACGGATGCGGTGTGCAGATGATGACCGCATCCAGCCGCGCCTCGACGATCATCTCCTCCAGGTTGTCATAACCCTTCACGCCATAACGCTGGGCGTAGGCGCGGGCCTTGTCGCCGCTGCGGCTGCACATGGCCGCGAAGTCCGACTGCGGCGCATCCCGCAGCGCCGCGGCGTGCAGGTCCGTCACCTTGCCGCATCCGATGATCCCGGTTCGAAGCGTTCGTGTCATGGCGTGGCCCTCCGTAGCGGCCGAACAATCCCAGTCTTAGAGCCTATCCGAATAACCCT
>NPIE01008097.1_pt1 | contig 42939 bp, 32 predicted proteins | sample 8637661 | NCBI WGS metagenome assembly NPIE01 (sample SAMN07420842, study PRJNA396082) | bioreactor metagenome | isolation source: sample BA12 brine-fed electro-methanogenic bioreactor BA | place: Japan: Kochi | collected 2016-12-09 | reverse complement strand
GCGTAAGGGTTGTGCGCACCATAACCCCCCTTGCCCTCGCGAGAAGTTCCTTCACCGTCGATGTGACGACTGCCTGCGCACACTCCGGGGTAAATCAGTGTTTTCCTTCCGCGCACCTCCCCGCATCATGTCCTGTTTGCGCGATGCACCGGTTTTTTTACGGTTGGCTCAAAATTTTCACGCCCAGAGTCACTCGATGGTATAATTCCTGTGAATGACACCAATGTCCTCAGCGGACAGCCCTGCGCCCGTCTTGCTGACTGCTGGCCACCTGACTCACACTGGGAACTGATTCATGAAACCGAACTTATTGATCGAACGACCAAAGCCAATTGCAGAACAAGTCCTCAACATCATCCGCACCCGCATTTACGACGGCTATTACGACGCTGACAAACGCTTACCCTCCGAGAACGACCTGGCAGGCGAGCTGGGCGTCAGCCGGGCCACCATCCGCAGCGCGCTGACCACGCTGGAAGCCGAGCTGCTCATCACGCGCCGCCAGGGTGACGGCACCTACATCAATGACCGTCTGCTGAACACCACCAACAACCTGGGGAAGATCCTCGAGTTCACCAAGCACATCGAGGCCAGCGGGTACGCCTCTTCCATCAAACCCCTGTACCTCAACCGAAGAGAAGCCACCCAGGTCGAAGCGGAAGCCCTGCAGATCGAGCCGGGAGAGATCATCCTGGCGATCGGCCGCCTATTCTACGCCGACCAATTCCCCGTGATCCTCTCGCACAACACCATCCCGCTGCACGTGCTCAACAAGGAAATCACAATGGCAGACCTCGACCAATCCCTGCCGTTGTTCTTCAAGCGATTTTGCAACATGATCTTCACTTACGGCTTGACCGATCTGCAATCGGTGATCCCGGACGGCGAAACCAGCCAGCTCTTAGAGCTGGATGACACCACACCCGTCATGCTGTTCACCGAGGTGTTCTTCGGGAAAAACGATCTCCCCCTGGCCTATGCGGTTAACTATTACAACGACAAAAAAGTGAGCTTGCGCGTCGCCAGGCTGTTTATGTGATCCTGCACAAAAGCATTTCCACAACCCAATATCAACCCCAAGTCAGGCCTTAACCGCGCGCCTCGTAGGGATAAGCCCTGCGCCAGGTCGGCGTGGTGAGGTCAAGCCCGTAGCGTTTCTCGACCCGCGCGATCAGCGCTTGGCTCAGGCGGTTGAGCGTCCGGGTCAATTCCCCCACGTCACAACCGACCAGTCGAGCATCCCGAACCCGGATTTCTCCATTGACCATGCTGAAATCCACATGGCCCGTATCACACAGCACCAAGCCGGCCAGGGGGTCATGGATGCCCCCGGCATAAGCCAATCGCTCATACCTGACGCCGATCAGGTCAGCCGCTTTACCGGCCTCGATCGACCCCAGGTCGGGTCGGCGCAGCAGGCGCGCACCCCCGAGCGTGGCGATCTCCAGGGCCTGGGTCGGCGAAAGGGCATCAGCGCCATAGAAAACCCGCTGCAGCAGCAGCATATTCCTGACTTCGTCAATCATGTTCGAGGCATTGTTGGCTGCGCTGCCGTCCACGCCCACCCCAACCGTCGCGCCAGCCTGGAGCAGTTTCTTCACCGGGCAGCACCCGGCAGCCGTGTACATATTGGAGTTCGGGCAGTGGGCTACGGCCGTTTGCGTCCTGCCCATGATGTCAATATCGCTTGCATTCATGGTCACGCCATGGGCAAACCACACATCCGGCCCGACCCAGCCCAGTTCCTGGGCCAATTCGACCGAGCGCATACCGTACGTCTCCTGCACATAGCGCTCGTCATCCGGCGATTCGGCAAAATGGGTATGGTTCCCCACCTGGTACCTTCTCGCCAGTGCGATGCTGCGCTTCATCAGGGACAATGACACGGAAAAAGGCGAGCAGGGCGCATTATCAACCCGGGTCATGGCGTAGGGGTCAGGGTTATGATAGGCCTGGATCAACCGTTCAGTATCGGCCAGGATGTCCTCTTCATCTTCCACGATGTGATCAGGAGGCAGCCCGCCCTGGCTCTGCCCGATCGAGAAGCTGCCCCGTGCCAGGTGAAAGCGGATGCCCATATCGCGGGCAGCCTTCACGCTGGTATCAAACTGCATATCGTTAACCTTAAGGTAAGCGTGATCGGCTGTCGTGGTGCACCCCGAGAGCAGCAGCTCGGCATGGTTCACCTGCGCGGCCACGTATTGATCTTCATCGCTGACTTCACTCATCAACAGGTACATGTAATACAGCCAGTCAAACAGGGCCACATCCTGAAGAACGGGCAAATTCCGCAGCAGGCTCTGGAACAGGTGATGGTGGGTGTTGATCATCCCGGGCAGCACCACATAGCCCGAAAGGTCGATCACGGCATCCGCCTCGGGCACCGGCCCCGAGTGCGAGCCGACCTCAGCGATCTGCTGGTCTGCGATCAGCACCCAGGCGTTGCTGATCCGCTCCCGGTTCTCATTGAATGTCGCCAGTTGATCGATATTTTTCAACAATACGTTTGTCATCTCTTACCTCCTGGGATTCTCAACACACACCCCCAGTGTTGAACCTGTCACTGGGATGATCCGTTGCGACTTTCCCGGTTGTTCAGCACTTTGAAATGGCACCGATCCTGGTACGTGCAAAACGAGCAGGATTGCCCGTGGGTTTCGACTTTAGGGCCGGCGCCCAGCACAATCGAGACGGATTTGAGCGGCGCCATCAGGCCCGATTCGCCCAGCGTGACGCCATCGTTGACTTCCATCAAAATGCTGAAGATCTCCTGCTGCCCCTGCATCAGGGGCCAGCCGACCATACCGGGGTTAAAGGGCATGGTGGTCTTCCAGCCCCGCTGCCGGAACTGGTCCTCAAAATGACGGCAGGCCTGCTTGGCCAGCAGATCCGCCGCCACCGAACCAGCGCTATCTAACGCAAAACTGTAAGAAATGTCCTGGTAGCCCAAGTCAGATGCCATCCGCTCCACGGCGCTCCCGATGGTGCAGATAGCCACGACCACAGCCTCGGCTTGTTCAAGGTGCTCGCACAGCAGCGCGCCGGTAAGGGTATGCCCGCCCTCGAGCACGACAACCTCATGCTTATGAGAAAGAACTGCCAGCTCCCGGTAAAAGACCTCGGGGGCAAGCAGCGCCTGGGCATCGAGGCTGGCCCTCTGCGCTACATCCAAAAGCCGCGGACTGCGGCGGCTGATCACCGCCGCGTCCGCAGCCTGGGCTATCAAGACATCCTCGGCCGTTATTTCCAGCTTCCAGCCAGATTTAAGAACCGGCATTGCTTACATCATCTTTACTAAACATAAATTACAGGTAAACCACTAAAATTCAGCGGTTAGTAGGGATCCAGGGGGATGCCCATGCTGATCACTTCGCCCTTTACCCGCCGGTAAATGGCTTCCCATTCTTCAGTGGGTGTGTGGGTGGTCATGTCATAAGCCTGCTGGTAGGGCAATCCGATGTTGGGGTCTTTGATCTTGTCCTCGTACAAAGGCAGGAGGTCCTTGACAACCCTGTTGACATCCTTGGGGTCCATACCGGAGGCTTTGTGGGCCACTTCGGCCACAAACCGGCACTCGAGCGGTGTGATATAATCGTTCAGCTTGCCGCCCGCCGTGCGCGGGCCGGTGGAAAGCGAAGCACCGCAGCTGGCCAGGGTTGCCATGCCGGCCGCGATCTCGTACAGCAATGTGTCGGTGACCGGGCCAGAGACTTCATTGGCAATGTTGTGCAGCAGCAGGTGGGTATTCCTTGAGAGGGCCTGGTTGACGATCCCTAACGCCCACAGCCCTTCCCGGTTGACGTTGGCCAGGTAGCGCACATCGTAGATCTCGCCGCCGCCCACATGGTTCTGCAGAATCGCATAAGAGAGGATCGTGCAGGCCACATTGGCCACAACGGCACCCTCGGGCGGACCGGCCATGCCGCCGATCATGCTGGGGGAGTCGGCTTTGATCATCCCGCCCATGATGAGTGTGTGAACCACTTTGTTCAGCGTGCGGTAATCGACCTTCATTTCCGAGGGGAACAGGATCAGCGCCAGGTCCGAAGTGCGGAATCCGCCTGGCGTGCCATAGGCGCCAAACTGGCCCAGCTCGGTCACAGCGGAGATCGAGCCGATTGCACCCATTCCAGGGCGCCCGGCGCGGCGACGGGCTTCACGCTGCATTTTAGCGTGCTCCCAGCCCATGATAGTCTCAAAGGGCGTGCCAGAAAGCACTTCCTGGCCCTTGACGGTTGTGAGTGAACCGGCTTCAAGGATATCAACTTCCTGCTCTTTGGCAATGCCGGTCACCAGGTCCAGGTAAACATCTTCACTGACGGTGATGCCCAGGGAAGCAGCGACTTTCGTCGGGTAAGCGTCGCCGGGCGTGCGGGCTTTGATCCACGTGCCGTCCTTGCCCTCGCCGATGAATAGCTCGGAGGGCGCAAACTTGATCGCGTTCTCAAGCTCTTCCTGCGACACGGTGATAATTCGTTCGGTATCCTCAACGTAGTAGCCCAGTTCAAGCGCAAGTTCGAAACCGGCCTGGTAGAAGGTGTCTGCCAGGTCATAATCCGTGTTGATGGGGTTATTGACATCACAGGTCTTTTCCAGTTTGTACTTTTTAAGCATGTTCTGGACTGACCGGGCCACCTTTTTAATGTCCCAATCCTTGGGTGAACAATACTCGCCGGTATGGGCGCGTCGAAGGATCTCAATAATATCGGGTTTTCCTTGCATTACAATGCTCCTGTATCTTCTTCCAGTAATCTCGCGTGGGTTGGCACCTAATTGGCCCTGAGCGCATTCTCGATGATGGGCTCTTCCAGACCGGGTTTGTAGTCACCTGAAACCAGCTTGTTGCACAAGTTGGCTGCGTCCTTGGCATCCCGGCCATAGCCGTCGGCGCCAATTCTCTGGGTCCATTCCGGGGTGACCGGGCCGCCGCCGAGGATCACAAAGAAGTCTTCCCGCTTACCCATCGCTTTGAGCAGTTCAATCATCTCACGCTGGTAGGGAAGCGAGGTGGTGATCAGGGTGGAAGAGGCGATAATGTTTGCTTTTTCCTTCACAGCCGCTTCAATAAAGGCCTTCGGCGGCACGTTGACGCCCAGGTCAATGACCTTAAACCCATTGGCTGAAAGCACAGCCTGGACCAGGTTCTTGCCGATATCGTGATTATCGCCGAACATCACGCCGATCAAAACGGTGCCTTTGTTCGCGCTTTCCGAGTCCTCACCCGAGATCTGCGACATAAGCACATCCAGAGACGCTGTGGCAGCATCGCCGGCCACAATCAGCTCCGGCAGGAAGGCTTCACCCTCCTGGAAGCGGTCTCCGACAATGTCCATCGCTGGCTGGATGGCTTCCTTGACCACGGTTAATGGTGCCAGCCCCATTTCGAGTGCTTTTCCCGAAAGCTGAACGGCTTTTTCATCATTGCCGTCAATCACAGCCTCGCAAAGCGCTTTCAATAGTTCTTCTTTGTTCATGATTTTCTCCTTTTTAACGACTATTCAATAAGTGTTCGAATCACTCATGGGTGTGGATTGAGTGGTATAACCGTTCTAATGTGATCGGGATGGTGGTCATGCGGATCCCGACGGCATCATAGATCGCGTTGGCAATGGCCGGCATGGGCGCCATCATCGGCTGTTCCGCAAAACCCTTGGCGCCAAACGGGCCCAGCTCTTCGTATTCTTCAACAGCCAGCGTGGTGATCGGCGGGATATCCAGCGCGGTGGGGATGCGGTAATCCACAAAAGATGGGTTTTTGATCGCTCCGCCTTCAACCAGCAGCTCCTCGAACAGCCCGTAACCGATCCCCTGCACCAAACCGCCTTCAACCTGGCCTTCGAACCCCTGGGGGTGGATCAACCTGCCGACATCGTGGCAGGCCGTGTAGTTGAGCAGGGTTGTCCGCCCGGTTTCTGGGTCGACCTCGACTTCGGCGATATGCGTCCCGAAGGTGAAGGTCCCGGCAGGCCGTTCAGCATATCCCTTGCCCACTTCGCGTTCAAAGGGGCTGCGCAGCAGGGTTGAGCCCCTGCCAATGATCGGCCCGTGGCGCACAAACAGCGATTCGCCCACCAGCGCCTGGTAGGTACGCCTTTCGGCCGGGTTCTCCCGGTTGTAGGCTTCACCCTGTTCGAGCACAACATCTTCCTCGGCGCATTTCAGGCTGGCCGCTGCAATTTCGATAAGCTGCTTGCGGATATCTTCGCACGCCAATCTGACCGCATTGCCGCCGTCCATTGTCGTGCGGCTGGCGATCGAACCCGTATCGTAGGGGGAGTTGTCCGAATCCTGCGCGCTGACCATGATCTGCTCAACGGGCATGCTCAGGGCCTCGGCGGCCACCTGCCGGAACACCGTATGCGTGCCCGTGCCCAAATCTACCACTGCGGTCATGATGCTCAACGTCCCATCCTCGTTCAGGCGGCAAATTGCCGAAGAAGACAGAAAACCGCTGTTGAGAATCGAATTCGCCACCCCGATCCCCCGGTTCGGGCCGAGCTTGCCTTTCTTTTGATGGTAACCCGAGGCGTTCAAGGCTGCTTCCATGGTCTGCCGAATGGTGACGTTGCGCAAAGGCTGCCCTGTCACGTACGGCTGGCCTTCTTCGCACAAGTTTTTCATGCGCAGTGCCACCGGGTCCATCCCCAGGTGGGCGGCAATCTCATCCATTTGCGATTCGTAAGCAAAGGTGATCTGCAATCCGCCATAGCCCCGCATGCACCCCCAATCGGGGTTGTTGGTATACACTGAGCGGCCGCGCGAGCGCACATTGGGGATGTGATACGGCCCCTGGGCGTAAGTCATGGCATGGGTCATGGTACCCACAGCATGATCGGAATAAGCACCCACATCGTTGAGGATATCGGCTTCCCTGGCCACCAGGGTGCCGTCCTTTTTTACGCCGGTCTTCATATGGATCAGGTATTCAGAGCGGGAATGCGTCGCGGTAAAGACTTCTTCCCGGGTCAGGATCATTTTGACAGGTTTGCCGGTCTTCAATGCCAGCAAACCTACAATCGGTTCAAACATGGATTTGAGTTTGCCCCCAAAGCCGCCCCCCAGCGTGGTCGCAATCACGCGGATGTCGGTCATCGGCATGTCCAATGCCCGCGAGAGCTCGGTGTGGCACACGCTGACCTGCTGGTTACTGGTCCACACGGTCAATTTTCCGAAGGGGTCCAGTTCAGCCAAGCAGCCGTGGGGCTCCAGCGCGGCCTGATTCATGGGTTTAAGGCGGTAGGTGTTCTCAACAATGAAATCAGCCTCTGCGAAACCCTGGTCCACATCGCCGGAACTGACTTCTGCGTCCATGCACACGTTCTTGTACTTAATGTATTCATGGATCCCGCTGTAGGAATCCAAATCGGGATGCAAAACCGGCGCGTCATCAGCCAGAGCCTCATCCAGGCTCAGCAAGGCGGGTAAATCCTCATAGGTCACGCGGATGCGCTTGAGCGCTTTTTCAGCGATTTTCGGGCTGATGGCAGCCACGGCAGCCACAGGTTCACCAACATGGCGGACTTTGCCCTTGGCAAACACCAGCCGATCGAAAATGTACAGCCCGTACAGCTTTTCAGGTGCATCTCCGCTGGTGATGACACAGGCCACACCCGGCATCGCCAGCGCTTCGCTGGCATCGATCTCCACGATCCGAGCATGCGGCCGGTCGCTGAACAGGATTTTCCCATAAAGCATGTTCGGGCGGGAAATATCGGCGATATACTGGGCTTTGCCGGTTGCTTTGGCGATCGAATCCCTGCGGATGATCGACTTGCCCAACACCGATTCCTGCGTCACCTGGACGACAAAATCCTTTTCGGTGTCCGTCTCAACTCGATTGAAGAAATCAGCCGTCATTTCACACCTCCCGCAAATTCCAGGGCAACCGCCTTGATCGCCTCAACGATCTTGGCGTACCCGGTGCACCGGCACAGGTTGCCAGCGATCCCGACCCTGATTTCCTGTTCAGTCGGGTTGGGGTTTACATCCAAAAGGGCCTTGGCTGAAAGGATCATCCCCGGCGTGCAAAATCCGCATTGGATGGCGCCGTGTTTGATGAAGGCATCCTGGATGGGGTGCAACTGCCCGCTTTGCTCAAGCCCCTCGATGGTGGTGATGGATTTGCCCTGAACCGAAACGGCCAGGATCAGGCAGGAGGTCACCGCGCGGCCGTCCAAAATGATGGTGCACGCGCCGCAGTCTCCTGTGCCGCAGCCTTTCTTGGTACCGGTCAGGCCCAATTTATCGCGGAGCACATCGATCAGCAACTCGTCCGATTCGACGGACAATGGATACTCGTGTTGATTCACATTCAATACAATCTCATGCTGCATGGGCGTCTACTCCAGCCCCCTTTCCAACTGATCATACACCTGGGTTAGGATGCGTTTTGTGATCTGACCGATCATTGCGTTGCGATAGCCAGCCGAGGCACGCACATCACTGATCGGGCTGGCTGCCTCAACCACCGCCTGCGCGATACGCTCACCATCGCCCGGGCTCAGGGAGTCCAATTCCTGCAGCAGGGCTTCCGCCGCGTAGGCTCGCACCGGGGTGGGTGCAACCGCGCCTAATGCGATGCGCCCAGCCAGGTGACCATTTTCGCGCCACAAGACCACCGCCACCCCCACCAGGGCCAGTTCCATGGCGCCCCGCACGCAGTGCTTGACATACATGCCGGCAGCATCCTGGGGTTGATCGGGAACCCAAATGGCTGAAACCAATTCCTGGTCCGCCAGGACGGTTTGGCCGGGGCCAACAAAGAATTCTGCCAGTTTTATCCTGCGCTGCGAAAACGCGGAGCGCAATTCAACCTCGGCATCCAGCGCCAGCAAAGGGGCAGAGGTGTCTGCGCTGGGGGCGGCGTTGCACAGGTTGCCGCCGAGGCTGGCCAGATTGCGGATCTGCAAAGACCCCACCTGGGAAGCCCCATAGGGCAGGATTTGCGCTGCGCCTGTGAAGAACGCCGACTCAACCACATCCGTGAGCTTGGTTGCCGCACCAATCCGGAGATAATCATCCAGCCGCTCAATGCCCGCCAGTTCAGGCACTCGGCTGATATCGATCAAGGAAATGTACGGCACCTCGCCTTTGGGCAGTTTGACAAACAGATCCGTACCGCCGCACAGCAGCTTGACCGGCGGCGATAAGGTTTGCCACTGGGCAAACACATCTGCCACGGATGCTGCACGAACATATTGATCAACTTCAGTCAATTCATCCTCCTTCGTTACTTGCCTTGATCGGCAGCAGGCCGCTCGCCCAAACCCCGGTCGTAGGGGAATGCCCTCCGCCAGATCGGGTAGTTGAGGACCACACCATAGCGTTTTTCGGTTCGCGCCACCAATTCTGCGGCGCAGCGGTTATGCGTGTCGACCAAAGCCTCCAAATCCACACCAACCAGCTGACCATCGGCCACGCGGATTTCGCCATTGATGATCGAAACATCCACATAACCCGCATCACACAGCGTCAGGGCGGCGATGGGGTCGTGCAGGCCGCCAGCAAAGGAAAGTTTGTCCATCCGCATGCCGATCAAATCGGCCGCTTTCCCCGGTTCCAGGGATCCCAAGTCATCACGGCGGAGCAGCCTCGCGCTGCCGAGCGTGCCCAATTCCAGCGCCTGGGTGGGCGAAAGTGCGTCTGCGCCATACTTCACCCGCTGCAGCAACAGCGCATTGCGGGCTTCGTTAAGCATGTGCGATGCATTGTTAGATGCGCTGCCATCCACCGCCAACCCGACCGTCACATCCTTCTCCAAAAGGTGTTTCACCCGGCAAATGCCGGAGGCCAGGTAAGCGTTCGAGTTCGGGCAATGGGCTACGGCGGTGTGCGTCCTGGCCATGATATCGATATCATCCTCATTCAAGATCACAGCGTGCGCGTACCACACATCCGGGCCGACCCAGTCCCAATCCTGGGCAACCTGCACAGAAGTTTTACCGTAGGTCTCGAGCATGTAGCGGTGGTCATCCATCGATTCGGCAAAATGGGTGTGGTTCCCCACGCCATACTGCCGGGCAAGTTTGATGCTTTCCTTCATCAACCGGGGGCTGACGGAGAAAGGCGAGCAGGGTGCGCTGTCGACTCTCGTCATCGCCAGGGGCTTGGGGTCGTGGAACGTTTTAATCAGCCGCTCCGTATCCGCCAAGATATCATCCTCATCCTCGATAATGTGGTCCGGCGGCAGGCCGCCCTGGCTCTGCCCGATGGAAAAACTGCCCCGCGCCAGGTGAAAGCGGATGCCAATATCTTTGGCAGCCTGGATGCCTGTTTCGAACTTCATGTCGTTGATGCGGAAATAGCTATGATCCACGTTGGTGGTGCAGCCCGAGAGGATCAGCTCCGCGTGTGCGATCATGTAAGCCGAATATTGGTCTTCGTCCCTGACTTCGCTCATCAGCAGGTAGAGGTCATGCAGCCAATCGAACAGCGCCGCGTTCTGCTGGCTGGGCACATGCCGGATCAGCGTTTGCCAGTTGTGATGATGGGTGTTGATCAGCCCGGGCATGACAACCCGACCCGACATATCCATGCGCCGGTCGGCGTGTTCCGGCTTGCTGTCCGCGCCCCCCAGGCTGTCGATGACGTTATCGCGGATCAGCACCCAGCCGTTGTGGTAGCAACGCCGGTCCTCATCAAAAGTCGCCAGAAGGTCAATGTTCTCGAGTAAAAGGGTTCCCATAGTTCAATCCTTAAGCTGTTGTTTTACCGTTCACCCTTGTTATAGGGCTTGCCCAGCGCCAGGGGTTGATCGATTTTCTTGCTGCGGTACAGCAACGCGAGGATGGTCAGCACATACGGCAGCATTAACAAAAATTCATAAGGAAAAGATTCCGCACCGAGCCTGACCTGGCTGAGTGCCTGAATCCGGTACTGCAGCGAATCTGCCAGGCCGAACAGTAGCGCGCCGACCAGGGCCAGCTTTGGCTCCCGCCAGCGGGCAAAAATCACCAGGGCAATCGCAATCCAGCCTCGTCCGGCCACAATGCCCTCACGGAACAGATTCAGCTGGACCACACACAGCACCGCGCCGGCAAACCCAACCAGCGCCGACCCAATGATCGTAGCAGCATAGCGGTGCACCTCAACATTGACGCCCGAAGTCTCTGCCGCCTGGGGATTTTCACCCACGGCTCGGATGTTGCGCCCCCAGGTCGTCCGGTACAGGAAGTACCACACCAGCACAACCAAAGCCGCTGCCACATAGACCGTAGGGTCGTGCTTGAAGAGGATATCGCCAAGCACCGGTATGCGGCTGAGGAGGGGAATATTGACGGCAGCCATGCCAATCGTGCGCTCTGACAGGGTGGTGAAAATTTGGCGGTAAATGTAGCTCGAAAGGCCGACCCCAAACACGACCAGGGTGATCCCGCTGATCACCTGGTCGGCTTTTAAGGTGATGCTCAATATGCCCATCAAAACGCCCATGAGCGCGCCGCTGATCAGCCCCAGCAGCAGGCCCAACCAGGAGCTGCCAAAGCCAATCGCAGCGCCCAACTGGGTTTGCTGGATGAAATAAGCGCTCAAAAAGCCCGTCACGCCGCCGATGGACATGATGCCCTCCAGCCCGAGGTTCATCACACCTGAGCTTTCCGTGATGATCTCACCCAAAACGGCAATTAACACCGGGACGGCCAAGCGGATCGCTGCGGTCAGCAAAGAAATCAAGAAAGACCATCGTAAAATCAAATCCCAATCCATTTAAGCCATCCTCCTCTGAACAATTGCGTCGACACCCAGGACAGAAAGGACAATGATCGCCTGGGTGGCCTGTGCCAGGGTGACCGGGAGCCGGTAAACCACATGCATGGCCTCAACGCCCGTTGTCAGCCCGGCGAAGAACAACGACGCCACGGCGATGCCAAAGGGATTCATGCGTCCCAGCAGCGAGACCAGGATGCCCGTGAACCCATACCCCATCGAGATATTCGCCTTGAGGCGGGTGTGAACCGCGCTGACCTCCGCAACCCCCGCCAGCCCCGCCAGCGCGCCCGAAAACATCAACGCAAAGGTGATGATCCACTCGACATTGATGCCGGCATAACGGGCAACGGAGGACCGTTCACCCACGGCCCGCAATTTGAACCCAAGGGGTGTGGACCACAGCAAGCCGTGAACCAGGGGGACAAGCAGCACGGCAATCAAAAGCCCTAAGTGGATGCGGGTGCCAAATAACTCAGGCATACGGGCGGCTTTTTCCAATTGGGAGCTGACCGGCAAGTACGAATTTGGGTCCTGCAGGGGACCGCGCGTCAGGTAAGTTACAAACAGGATCGCAATGTAATTCAACATTAAGGTGGAGATGATTTCGTTCATACCGCGTTTGATCTTCAGCACGGCCGGGATCAACGCCCACAGACCCCCGCCAATCATGCCGCCCACCAGCATGGCGGCGATCAACAGCGGCCGGGGCAGGTTGGGCAGGTACAGCCCGATCACACCGCCCAGCAGGGCGCCCATATAATACTGGCCTTCCGCACCGATATTCCACACCCGGGCTTTAAAAGCGGCAGCAAGGCCCAGGCCGATCAGCAAAATCGGGCCCGCCTGCATGAGTGTCGCTGTGATCTGCCGGGTGCCGCCAAAAGCACCGACGGCCATCACCCGGTAAGCCCCAATTGGGTCAGAGCCGGCGATAATGATCAGCAAAGCACCAATAAACAGACCGACAATCACGCCCAGTAGGGGCGCACCGACGGAAAGGAACCTGGGTGAGCGGTACCACTTATTTTTCTCGATGGTTTGTTCAGCCTGTGCTGAATCCACCGTTTTATCTCCGATAAATTCCATTGCGTTTCGCTCCAGCCATCATCATACCAATCTCGTTCACATCAACATTTTTCGCATCAACAATCCCCATGATCTCGCCATCATACATCACAGCGATGCGGTCGCTCAGGGACATGATCTCGTACATTTCCGTTGAGAACAACAGGATCGCCATACCCTTATCCCGCTGTTCGATTATTTTTTTGTGGACATACTCAATCGCGCTGACATCCAGCCCGCGTGTGGGCTGGGCCGCCAACAGCACGCTCGGGTCACGCGCCAGTTCACGCGCCAGGATCATTTTTTGAACATTGCCGCCGGAGAGCTTGCCCGCAAACGACTCAATGGAGGGGGTGCGTACATCAAAGTTTTCCACAAGCCGGCTGGCCTCTGTGTGGATAGCCTGGGCTTGCAGCTGACCGCGCTTTGTAAACGGGCCTTCACCCACCCGCTGCAGCACCAGGTTTTCAGCGACTGTGAAACGGGGTAAAAAGCCCATCCGGTAGCGGTCAGAGGGGATATGTGCCAGCCCGCAATTGCCGACCTCCTTGGGGCGCCCGTTGGTGACATCGTTTCCGCAAATTATCACCCTGCCTTCGGTCGCACGCCGCAGGCCGGCGATTACCTCTTCCAGTTCCGATTGACCGTTCCCAGCCACCCCGGCGATACCCAGGATCTCACCGCTGCACACCTCAAGATCGATCCCCTTCAACGCGGGCAGTTTTCGGTCGTCCAGGGCCTTTAAACCTGTGATTTTCAATACGGGCTCGCCTACTTTGGGCGGGCTCTTTTCGATCCTTAAAATCACTTCCCGCCCCACCATCATGCAAGCCAGTTCTTCTTTGGTAGTTTGCTGTGCCTCTACCGTCCCGATCACTTTGCCATCGCGCAAAACGGTGATGCGGTCGCTCACGGCCAGAACCTCGTGAAGTTTATGAGAGATGAACACCACCGATTTACCTTCCTGGGTGAGCGTGCGCAGGATCTCCAATAAATGGTCAACTTCTTTTGGTGTCAGAACCGCTGTGGGTTCATCCAAAACTAACACCTCGGCGCCCCTGTATAATGCCTTGAGTATCTCTACCCGCTGTTGCTCGCCAACGGACAACGTCCATACTTCAGCTTCCGGGTTGATTGCCAGCCCATATCGACTGGATAATTCCTGTAATTCCTTAATTAATGCTGCTTTATCTTCTAAGCGGGGGTTGCGAGGTGAAGGTTGGCCTAAAACGATATTGTCAGCAACTGTGAACCGATCAACCAGCATAAAATGCTGATGCACCATGCCCAGGCCCAAATTGATCGCATCTCGGGCAGATTTGAGGGTGATCGGCTCCCCCTCCAGCAAGATTCTGCCTTCATCGGGCTCGTACAACCCGTATATAATGTTCATCAAGGTTGTTTTCCCGGCGCCGTTTTCTCCCAGCAGGGTGTGAATCTCACCCCGCTGCAACTCAAAATCAATGCCGGCATTGGCAATCACCCCGGGGAATTGTTTGTAAATGCCCTCCATCCGCACGATGATGTCAGGGGTGTATTGAAGGTTTGTCGCTGCGTTGTCCATCATAATTGTGTTCCAGTCGGTTACCAAACGGATCTGCTGCGCTCCGGGTGCTGAGACGGGTTGGGTCAGACTTGCCCGAGCGCGGTTACAGCCGCCCGGCGGCTCTGCTGATAGTTCAGAGCCGCCAGGCATCTAATGAGTCAGGGTCTACTCTGGTACAAATTCAACGACCAGCTCGCCTGATTTAATTTTTTCCATGGCTTCATTGGCAGCATCCAGCGCTTCCTGCGGAATGGCATCCGCAAGGTTTTCATTAACGCTGAACAGCATCGCACCCTCAGGGACACCGTACTGAATCAAGGGGTTATCGAAGGTGCCCTCAAGCGTCATTTTCAGCATATCGGAAAAGATCGGTTCCATGTTCCAGATCAGGTTGACGAGCACCACATTGGGGCCGTTGGGCGTCATATCGCCAACGTAACCGGTGACATACCCGCCCACTTCTTCGGCAGCGGCAATCGCGCCCAGAGCAGGACCTTCACCGCATTCGATCCAGAAATCGACGCCGGCATCAGCCTGTGCCAGGGCAGCCTCTTTGGCTTTGGCCACGTCAATCCAGTCGCCCACTGCAGTCGTGATCAGGCGGATATCGGGATTGACGGATTGCGCGCCCTCGAGCAAGGCCACACCCATGGCATGGCAGACGGGAATATCAAACCCGTACAGCGCGCCCAGAACACCGGTTTGGGTCACATGGGCGGCGATAATGCCAATGGGATAGGCTGCTTCATAGAAGTTTTGCTCGTAATCAGCCACGTTTGTCCCTGTCAGTCCGATCCCGCCAGCCCAGGCAAAATTGACATCCGGGAATTCTTCAGAGACCGTGAACACGCCATCCATGTAGCCAAAGGAATGCCCAACCACCAGGTCAAACCCGTCGGAGGCATATTGACGCAGGACACGCACTTCATCGCCTTCTCCGATGTTCTCGGAGTAGGCCACACGCACCCCGCGCGCTTCTAAAGCCATCAGGGCGTCATAAGCAGCGTTGTTCCACGAATTATCCTGCCAGGGGCCGGTCAACAAGGCGGCTACAGCGCCGAGGTATTCTTCTTCGACTTCAGGTTCTTCCACAACCGGTTCTTCGACTGGGGGTTCTTCCGCAGGCGCTGCCGGTTGGCAGGCTGCCAGAACAACCATCACGATCATCAACACGGTCATCAGGAATGTAAGTTTTTGTTTCATTTTTCTCCTTATGCTTATCATAATTTGATAGAAATTGTCGAACGAAAAGCAGTTTTGCCATATTTCAGACAGCTATCTTTTCCTCATTTCCTCCTTTCTGAGCACAACCACATTTCTCTCCATGTGTGTAATCCGGTTCCTCGTGTCAGCCCACCCAAATGCATCACGCAGTTCAGGTGAGCGCTAACCCCATGTGCTGTAATTCAGTTTTGACGGTTTCATAAACACCCAGCCATGCTGCGGTCGGCTTAAGGGTGTTCATGTCGTAAACTTCGTTAAAGGGCTTACCCATCGGGCGCTTATCAATGACCGCCTGGTACTTCTCGACCAGCTGGGTAACCAAATGATTGGCCTCCTCCCGTGTGATCCCCGCCGCAGCGTGGGCAACCTCTGCGGTGAAGCGCGCTTCCAGCCCTGATACATGCGCCGGGTAGATGCCGGCGTTTGACCGGGGACCAATCAGCCCGCAGGTGCCGGAGGCAGCGGCCATGACCGCCATGGCGGCACATTCATACAGCAGCGTGGCCTGGCTCGGCCCGCTGACCGGGGTAATGACCAGGTCGGTCATCAAGCGGCAGTTTCGTGCCAGGGCCTGATGCGCCACGCTGATCGCCTGGATGATTTCAGGCGTGGTGTCGTTATCGTAAAACGGGTGGGCCGGCGAAACAGAATGGGTGTTGGTCATATAGAGCATTTGCAGCAGGATCATGCCGCTCACGATCGCAATGGCGACACCCTCTTTTCCGCCCACGGAACCGCCGTAAATGGTATTGTAGAATGCATGGATGATGCTGCCTGTTTTGACCAGGTGGGTCAGCTTGTCCAGGGAGCCATAATCCGTCTTGAACTCGGAGATCATCGCGATGTGGTGCCAATCGGTCTGCCTGAAGCCGCCATACGACGTGGCAGAAAGCTCCGATAGTTCCGAGACCGCATTCTCAACGCAGCCCAGGGCCATCCCGGGACGCCCGGCCCGCACACAGGCTGCTCGCGTCAATTCTGCCTCGTGCCAGCCGGCCAGGATTTCCCAGGGCGTTCGGCTGCGGATTTCCCGGTTATAGACTGTCTCAAGCGTGCAGTTGATCATGGTATCGACCAGGGGTTCCTGGGCGTAGGATTGATGCACCGCTAGGTATAAATCCTCGGGGATGGGCGTACCGACACCGCCGCCCTTGATTGTTAAACGGGCGGTGTCTTCAACGCTGCGCTTCTTTTCGGTATGCCGGTCAAGCCCTTCACCGTAAGTGACCTCAACCGGCGCCAGCGACAGCGCCGATTGGATTTCACCTTCAGTAAAACGCATCCGCCGGGAGGTGCTCACACAATAGGCACCCAGCTCCACTGCCAACTTAAAGCCGGCCTGGTAAAGGCGGTCGGCCAGGTCATCATCTGAGGGCACTAAAGCGCCGTTTAATGTGGAAAAGTCGATATTGAACTCCTGCTTCACCTTCGAAACTGCATCGGGCACGATCATCATGTCCCATTCGGATTCCTCCACAATCGGGCCTGATCCCGAAAGATCCAGTATGTCGAGCAGTCGTGTTGTGTTTTTCATGATTATTTTGCCCTTTTCGCTTCCAGAACCTGCCTGCACACCTGAACAGCTTCCACTGCGTCCTCGCCGAAACCGTCAATCTTGTTTTTCTCAACCCAGCCCTGGGTGATCGGCGCCCCGCCGACCACGAGGGCATATTGTTCCCGCAAGCCCAGTCCCTCCAGCAGCTCCACCGTATCGCGCATGAAAGGCATGGAGGTGGTCAGCAATGTGGACATGGCGATGATATCGGCATGTTCTCGTTTGGCTGCATCGATAAAATCCCTGGCCGAGACGTTGGTTCCCAGGTCAACCACATCGAACCCGTTCACCTGCAGCATCAAGGCCACCATATTTTTGCCGATATCGTGGATGTCACCCTGGCAGGTGCCGATCACCACCTTGCCGGCGGATTGGCTCTCGCCCGATTTTCCATCAGCCAGGATGGCGGGTTCCAGCACCTCTTCCTGGATGGCTTTGACCACCATGCCTGTGCGCATCAATTCGGGCAGGAAAATTTCCAAACGTGAGAATCGCTCCCCCATATCCTCAACCACGGGGTTGATGACCAGGTTGAAAAAGCTCAAAGGCGGGATACCTGCTTCCAGGGTTTCCCGAGTTAACGCCACCCCCATATCACGATCTCCGGCCAAAATGGCCTGGTGCAGCTGCTCTTGTTTGGTTCGGACCTCGCTATCAGTCAAAGACATATTGATTCTCTCCTTGATCGTCTCAGTTTAAAAAGGAAAATATGATCTGGTTGATCGGCTGGGATTTCAAGGGGAAAACCAATATGGGCTTTCACCTCACATCAGCCTTTGCCAGGATGATGGTCTGACAAGGTCATGCAGTTGTTGCAAGCAAGCGCTTTTCGGATCGGTCCGCTCAGCACAAGCGATGGGAAATGAGGAGGTTTTGGGCATGGCGAACAAAATAGTGGGCAGTCGTCCGTCCTTTGAAGGCACAATAAAACTTGCATTGACAACCATGCAAGGTAATGAGATTATATCACCAATCACAACCATCCCAAGCATCCTCATCTTTGTTATCAACCACAGGCTCACAAGCGGTTTACGCACCAGATGATGGCCTGGGATAACAACCTTGTTTTATGTACGCACCAATAAGAACACTGGTAAAGAAGGAAGAAACTTTGTACATTATATCACAATCTTTTTACTGTCAATCCGGGTAGCCCAACCCAATAACCTTAAAACCCGTTTTCACCAACCGGGTGCCCGCCTAACAGGCTACGAATGGGTTTGACCCGTGAATATTATGTTATACTTGTTTTGGTTTTCTAATTGTCAGACGATTATCATATCAATCAGTGATGACGAGCATAAATTTTCCTTTCACCCCCTTCAAATCAGGCCAAAAACCCATCACAGCTTTTGATTAACCCCGCTTGTGAGCGCGCTTTGTGACCATCCAGGAAAATTTTTACAGCCTGACAAAAACCAAATTTTTGATCCAATCAAATTAACGGAGCAGACCATCTATGTGGCAAAACTACTTTCTGGCATCAACCATCGATGAGGTTTTGGAAATCCTCGCTGAGCAGGGCAGCCAGGCCCGGATCGTCGCCGGCGGTACCGACCTGCTGCTCGAAATGGAACGGGGCTTGCGGGATGAAGTCAAAACCCTGGTGGATGTCTCAAAGATCAGCGGGTTGAAAACCATCGCTCGCCGCCAGGATGGGAATATTCACATTGGCCCCCTGGCCACCCACAACGATTGCGTGGCCTCACCTGAGATCAGAAAACACGCTGAGCCCCTCGCCCAGGCCTGCTGGCAGGTCGGATCTCCGCAGATCAGAAACCGCGGCACGATCGCCGGGAACCTGGTCACCGCTTCCCCCGCCAACGACACCATCACCCCTTTGATGGCCCTCGGTGCAGCAGTGGTTCTGAGGTCCAAACACCGTGAGCGGACTGTCCAGCTGGCAGACTTCTACACCGGCGTACGCCGGACGGTGATGCAAGCGGACGAATTGCTCGTTGACATTTTCTTCCCCCCGATGGCGGACCAGGACCGTGGCGTCTTCATCAAAGATGCACTCCGCAGGGCCCAAGCCATCTCGGTCATCAACGTGGCCATTAACGTAAGTCTCAGCGAAGGAATTGTCCAGTCCGCTGCCATCACCCTGGGTGCGGTCGCCCCTACCGTCCGTCACGCCGAGGAGGCTGAGCATTTCCTGGTCGGCAAAAGGTTGGATGAGACCACCATCACAACCACGGCCGAACTGGCAGCCAAAGCCGCAACGCCCATCGATGATGTGCGTGCGTCCGCCCGGTACAGAAGGACCGTGGTGCGTGTGCTGACTTCCCGGGGGTTGAACAGCCTGGTTAACAATCAAACCCCCACCTCCCCTCCCGCCGAACCCGTCCTATTACAGACTCCCCATTCCCAACCGCCGCCCGCCTCCGGTGAGTTCCTTCACGATGCGCCCATCACCACCACGATCAACGGGCAGAAGTACACCTTCACATCCGGGCATCACAAGACCCTGCTCCACCTCATCCGGGAAGATGCCGGGCTGACCGGCCCCAAAGAGGGGTGCGGTGAAGGCGAATGCGGGGCTTGCACCATCTACCTGGACGGCATGGCAGTGATGAGCTGCCTGGTACCGGCGCCGCATGTACATGGGTCAGAAATTGTCACTATAGAGGGGCTTTCAGAGAACGGTAAACTCCACCCGCTTCAGGATGCCTTTATCAGCCATGGCGCTGTTCAGTGCGGCTTTTGCACGCCCGGTTTCATCATGTCGGGTGCGAAACTGCTCCAGGAAAAGCAGCACCCCAGCCGGGATGAGATCATCCAGGCCATCACCGGCAACCTATGCCGGTGCACGGGCTACTACAAGATCATTGAGGCCATTGAAGCATCTGTTCAGAATTAATCTGCTTCAGAAACCGCCCACCAGGGGAAGGCCTATAACCATCAAACGGAGGTATGAATGACAGTCAGCATTGGGAAATCGATTGAGCGCATCGATGCACGGGCAAAAGTGACCGGTGAAGCAAAATACGCTACGGACCTGGTCTTCCCCGGCCAGCTTTACATGAAGGTCCTCTTCTCCGAAAGACCCCATGCCATCGTTCGTCATGTCGATGTGGGACCAGCCCTTGCTGTCGAAGGCGTGGTCGACGTGTTCACTGCCAGCGATGTTCCCGTCAACGAATACGGCTACCTGGCCAACGACCAGCCCGTGCTGTGCGGACCGGGTTCAACCAATCCCTATGGCGACCGCGTCCGTTTTGTCGGCGACCAGATTGCCGTTGTTGTGGCAGAATCCAACGAAATTGCCAAACATGCCTGCGAACAAATCGTTGTGACGTATGAAGACCTGCCCGTGGTCTCTTCCGTCGATGAAGCCCTCAAACCGGATGCTGTCCTGCTGCACCCCCAGTATGACTCCAACGTGTTCAGCACCCACCGGGTCAGAACGGGCGATGTAGCGGAAGCCTTTGCCCAATCCGATGTGATCGTTGAAAGCACCTACCAAACCCCTGTCCAGGAACATGCCTACCTCGAAACGGAGGCCGGGGTCGCCTTTATTGATGATGAAGGCCGCATCACCCTGATTGTCACCGGCCAATGGGCCCACAAAGACCGCAAGCAGATTGCCCACGCCCTCGACCTGCCTGAGGACAAGATCAGGGTGACCTACTCCGTCGTCGGCGGCGCATTTGGCGGCCGTGAGGACGTATCCGTGCAGATCATCCTGGCCCTGGCCGCCCTGCGACTGCATGAGCGGGGAATTGACCGCCCGGTGAAGATCGTCTGGTCGCGGGAAGAATCGATCAAAGGGCACGGGAAACGCCACCCGATCAAAATTCACACCAAATGGGGTGCGACCCAAGACGGCAAAATCCTGGCCGCTGAGTTCGACATTTTCACGGATGGCGGCGCTTATCAATACACGACCCATGTGGTCTCAGCAGTGACTGTGCTGAACTGCACCGGCCCTTATGAGATCCCCAATGTGAAAATTGACTGCCAGAACGTGTACACCAACACCGTGCCAAGAGCCGCCTTCAGGGGCTTTGGCGGCCCGCAGGGCGCTTTTGTGGCCGAGGCCCAGGTGAACAAACTGGCCGATGCTCTCGAGATGGACCCCGTGGAATTCCGCCTGCGAAATGTGATTCACGAAGGCTCACTGCAACCCGTCATGGCGCCGTTCCCCCCCGGCGTCAGCGCCGAAGAGGTGATCGGTAAATGCGCCCGTGAAGCAGGCTGGGAAAAGGACGACAGCACCTGGAAACACGCCCACAGGACCCAAATTCAAAGCCCCGATAGCCCCCATATCCGGAAAGGCATCGGGTTCGCCTGTTCGCATAAGAATATTGGCTTCTCACACGGCTACCAGGAGACTTGCGAACTGACCGTTGAGTTGCACGGCGGTGCTGAGATCGAGAAAGTGGTCGTAAGACACAATGCCACGGAGGTCGGCCAGGGCACCTATACCGTGATCGCCCAAATGACCGCTGAAGCCTTGGGCGTGCCCCTGGAAAAGATCATAGTCCTCTCACCGGATACCACACAGGCCGGAGATTCCGGCGCGGTATCTGCCTCCCGGATGACGTTTATGATGGGCAATGCCATCCGCGAGGCCGCGGAAAAAGCCCTCGAGCGCTGGGCTGATGAAGACCGCCCCGCGATTGTTGCCCATAAGCATTTTGCCCTGCCCACCACACCGGCCGACCCGGAAACAGGCCACTGCGACCCGATGATCGCCTTTGCCTATACTGCAGAAGCGGCAGAGGTCGAAGTGGATATCGAAACGGGCCAGGTGTTCGTCAAACGGATCATCTGCGCGGAAGATGTCGGAAAAGCCATTCACCCCCAAAACATTGTAGGACAGCTCGAAGGCGGTCTGACCCAGGGTGTCGGGTACGCTGTAATGGAAAATTTCGTCGAGAAAGACGGCTTTGTGCTCACCCCCACCCTTTCCACCTACCTCATCCCGACTGTTCTGGATATCCCCGAAAAAATCGACACCCATATTCTTGAGGTTCCCGATCCACGCGGCCCCTGGGGTGCCCGGGGTGTCGGCGAGGTGGCCATCATGGCCACCGCCCCTGCAATCGTTGCCGGTGTGCATGCCGCAACCGGTGTTTGGATTGACCAGTTCCCACTGACCCCTGAACGCGTGCTATCCGCATTGGGTAAATTGGACGATTAAACCACGCTTAAAATCAAAGCAGGCGACCGTCGACGAAAAAGATGGAGAATGAATCACCCAAAGCCTGCATAAGCCATTATTTTTATGAGGCAATCCGTATGTTTGAACTTCAACACACCCTATCTTAAAGGAGAAAGAAAAAATGGAGAATAAACCAGATATTTACGAGATTTTGGAACGAGCGCATACAGGTGAATACTGCTCGCCAAAAGATTGGGATATCAAGAGAATCGGCGGCACCGTTCGTAAGATGCTCAAAGCCTATAAACTCGAAAAAGTTTGCGACCCGGCGAACCCGGTCAACACAGACCTTGACCTGGCCGATCAGTTCTACCAGGCGGGCTACGAACTGGCCCTCGAGCTGGGTTACTGGTGTGAAGATACCGAGCGGATCATCAAAGTGACCCAGGGAGAGCTCGAAAATGCCCTAAAATTCGCCCCCTCTGAGATTTTCTTTGGCCAGGGACGGGAAGGCACCCTCGTCAAGGCGCGTACACCGGAAGACCCCTATCCCTGCAAGGTGGCCTGCTCCCTGGGCATCACCGTCAGCGAGGACATCATCCTCGATGTGCTCACAGGCATCGCCCGCGAACCTGAAGTGGATATCCTCGAAGGCGTCTCGATGACCACCATCCGGGGCCACCAGGTGCTGGCTGGCACCCCCTGGGAGACCTTAATGAACGCAGAGTACGCCCGGATGCACCGTGAGGCCCGTCGCCTGGCAGGACGCCCCGGCATGGCCGGTTGGGGCTCGATTTCCGCCACGACGGACTACGGCCAGTTCGGCGCCTATGGCGTTCCCGGCGGGTTCTCGCCAGACTTCGACCTGGCGCTGATCCTGTTCCCTTCGGAAATGAAAGTGGACTACCGCACGCTGAACAAGGTCGTTCACACCCTCAATATGGGCGGCATGGTCAAGGCCGACTGCCCCAGCATGATCGGCGGAATGCCCGGCCCCGTGGAGGGTGCCGTCGTTGTTGAAATCGCCTGCTCGATCCTCTCTTACCCAATCCTGCAGAACCATGCCGGCGGTGGCCAGATGTATGACGTCCGCTACCTGAGCAACGTCAACCGTGAAGGTTTGTGGGGGCTGAGCGTGGTGAACCAGGCACTTTCCAGGAACACCCATACCCTGCCCGTCAACATCGCCAATGTCGTCTCCGGCCCGGTGACTGAAAACCTGCTGTATGAGATCGCTGCCGGGCAGGCTGTTCTGGCGGCCTCTGGCGCCTCAGCCACCGTCGGACCGCGCACCGCTGGCGGCAAGCTGAATGACTACATCACCCCGCTGGAGTGCCGCTTCACCGCTGAGGTTACCCACGCGGCCTCGGGGCTCAAGCTTGAAAAGGTCAACGATATTGCCCGTGAACTCGTCTCCCGCTATGAGGGTGAGATCCGTTCGCCCAACTTTGGCAAGCCCTACCAGGAAGCCTACGATATGACCACCCATCAACCCACACCCGAATGGGAAGCGATCTATCAAAGGGTCAAGCAAGAGGTGATTGAGCTGGGTGTTCCGATGAGCGCATACTAACCCGTGAGCTTACAGGGTGCCCTGCAACGGCCTGACTGGCGCTGGCCCGTCACGCGCCTTTTGCAGTGCTGAAGGGTACTGAAATTAATATGAACACAACACGAGGCAAATTCCTGACCGATGAATTTGCCTCGTCGCTTTATTATTAATAGTTAAATTGCGGAGAGCTGGATGAGCACGAAGCCGAAACAAAGCCTCCCCAAACCAAAATGGTGAGTAAAATAAACCCATGGAGAATCATAACCCGACCCGCCCGCCGTCGAAAACACATCAAACCGTCCAGTTTCAGCCCTCCGGGCGCCGCATCGCCCTTGAGCCAGGGCTGAACCTGCTGCAAATGGCACAGCGTGCCGGTGTGGACCTGGTAGCCGCATGCAACGGCGTCGGGATTTGCGGCACCTGCAAGATCAGGGTTATGGATGGAGAGGTCAACCCCGTTTCGGCTTCAGAGCTGAAAAAACTGACCCCCGGGGAACTGGCGCAGGGGTACCGACTTGCCTGCTGCACCCTCCCCCTGGGCGACGTCCATATCGAGATCCCCAGGTCGTCCCTGCCCTTTGGGCAGCGCCTGCAGGTTGACGGCATCGAAGCCTTTGTCGCTCCCGACCCGGCCATCCATCCCATTCAAATCGAGCTGGAAGCCCCACAATTATCAGACCTGCGCTCCGACGTGAGCCGGGTCGACGAGGCCTTATCCGGGAAGGGTTTGCCCGGGCTATCGGGTAACCTGGCCGCTCTAGACGGGCTCTCCCGCAACCTGCGGGCTCACCAGTGGTCACTGACCCTAGCGGCACGCAAAGCCGAAACCAGGACAGAGCTGGCCGCCGCGTTGCCCAACGGCAGCCCAATGCTGGGCATAGCAGCCGACTTGGGCTCAACCAAATTGGCAGTCTACCTGATGAATATCGAAACCGGCGCCACTTTGGCCAGCACCGGCATCATGAATCCCCAAATCTCCTATGGCGAGGATGTGGTCAGCCGGATAGCGTTCGCCAACGAAAGCGAAGACAACCGGCGTTTGCTGCAAACGCGCCTGGTCCACACCCTGAATGAAACCCTGGCCGCCCTATGTGAACAGGCCGGCGCACATTTGGGGCAGGTTGTCGATGCTGTGGTGGTTGGCAATACCGCCATTCATCACTTCTTTTGCGGCCTGCCGGTGAAACAGCTGGGCGAATCACCGTACATCCCCGCCGTGAATGACCCGCTCGACTTCGACGCCAGGGAGGTCGGTCTCCGGATCGCCCCAGGCGCTCGAGTGCACGTACCCGCAGTGATTGCCGGGTTCATCGGTGCAGACCACACTTCAGCCCTGCTTTCCACCCAAATCAGGCAAAACGGGCATCCCCGGGTGCTGGTGGATATCGGCACCAACACGGAGATCAGCCTTGCGGTGGAGAGACGGCTGTATTCCTGCTCGACTGCCTCAGGGCCTGCCTTCGAAGGCGCCCACATCCGGGACGGCATGCGGGCCGCGCCCGGCGCGATTGAAAAGGTTGCCATCGCCGATGGCCTCCCAGCCTGGACAACCATCGAGGACCAGCCCCCCGTCGGGATCTGCGGCACAGGCATCCTGAGCGGGATCGCCGAGCTGATCAAATCGGGCATGATCAGCCCTATCGGCAACCTGGATGCCAGCCAGGCCCGAGTCACCCAATTTAACGGCCGCCCGGCCTATGTGCTGGTGCCTGCCGGTGAATCCGCTCACGGGCGTGAGATCCTCATCACCCGCAGCGATATCAACGAAATCCAGCTGGCAAAAGGCGCCATTCGCACAGGGATCGAAGTGCTGCTCGAACAGGCCGACTTGAAGGCTGAAGACATCAGCGATTGGATCATCGCCGGGGCCTTCGGTACCTATCTGGATATCCCCAGCGCCGTCACGATTGGCATGTTCCCCCCGAATTTGCCGCTGGAGCGCTTCCATCAGGTTGGCAACGCCGCCGGGATCGGCGCAAAACAAATGTTGATCTCCCGCAAGAAGCGAGCAGAAGCCAGCCAGCTGATCGGCGAGATCGAATACATCGAGTTAACCGTTTACCCGAATTTTAAACAGCTATTTCTCGAATCGCTCTACTTCTAAACCCGTCCGCTTGATGATTGGTTTACGAAAACCCGCCTAAAATTCATCTCGATTGAATATCCCAATATTTAAAGAAATTAATGTTTTCACCTCGGTATTTCACCGCGCCGCTACGCCGCTCTGGCTTAACTCACATCGACAAAAAACAATAACGGCTGTGAAGTGAAGGGATGTTAATAAAGCCGGATTCTGTCAGGTAACCCCACTTCACAATGGGGTTTGCCCCCCTGCGGCACGCACACGACGATGCGATCACTGGAACCGGTGCACAGGCTGCGGTTGGCCCGGGTGAAAGAACGCAACCTCAGATTCCTGCAAGGTGATCTCAAAGCGGGCCTCTGTTGCCTTGAGCGCATGGCTGATGGTCCTGCGCAATTCCTCCGCAGAGGTTTCGACGCGTGCATTCACGAGCAAACTGATCCTGTCGCACCATAAATCAGGGAGCTGCGCTTCCCAATCCGGCTCTAATATATTGGTGAAGCTGATCTTAGAACGGATATCCCCACAGGACACGACAAATTTCAAATGCCCGATGCCATAACCCTTCTCCGACAGCCCCGCCAGTACCTCCCGCAGCAGCACCCGCAGTACATCATTCGGGTCAGCGCTGTGTAGCTCGATATCCACGGTCTGATCCAGCCAGGCCATGCGAGCCTCCCCCTGACCGTATCGGCCGTAGTCGATTTCCAGGCTGTGCTCCGGGAGGGCAATTTGGTTCTCCCGCAGGATCTCTACCCAGTTCTTAACATCACCGCTTTCCAGGCTGTTTTGCAGGATGAAGGGCTTCTCCGGGAAGCGCTCGGGCAGGGCAGTGTGGATCAACGCCAGCTCTTCAGGTGTGAGCAGGTCTTTCTTATTGACGACCAGCAGGCCGCCCTCCTCCATTTGCTGCTCGAAGATGTATACCACATCCTCGCTGAAGGGCATGGGCAGACCTTCCAGCCAGATCGATAAAAGCCTACCATCAACAAACACAGAAAAATTTGCGGGTTGGATCGTATCGGCACCCAATGTAAGCAGGGGTTTGATCACTGTGGCGACAATATCAGCACAGGATCCGACCGATTCGGCGAAAATCACGTCAGGGGAAAGGTCTGCGATCAGCTGGAGGATGTGGTCGTTCAGATCATCGTAATTGCAGCAAAAACACCCCCCGGTGACTTCCACCGCAGGGATGGATTCGAGTTTGAAAAAGGCGGTATCCACCAGGTATTTCCCCTGATCATTGGTGATCACCCCCACTTTGATTCCCCTCGAGATCAGCTGACGGGAGGCTTCGATGATAGCCGTGGTCTTCCCGCTGCCCAAAAACCCGCCCACAAGATAAAGATCTGTGTGATTGTCCATGATACCTCGAAAATATCCCTGCACTTAGAAAAAAGGTTGGCCCTGGCCAACCTTCAGTGTGATGATTGTTGACCCTGCCCCCAATGGTACCGGTAAGCAGCAATTTCTAAAAGGGCGGTCTGCTGGGGTGACGGTCCAGAGTGCGCTTCGTTTTGGGTGGCGTGGTTCTACCGGTATTGATCAATTCACCCGGAGAGCAATAAAATGGCAGTCCGACCAATTTTAGTGACCCTGATAGAAATTGCTGCTGTGTTATCCTTTCTTTTACGGGCGAACGCCAGTTGTTCTTCAACCAGGAAACGCCCGACAACCAGCTCAGGCCGTGCAGGTTAGAGCAGGTCTTTGACCACCTCGACAAATTCCTCGTTACTGGGGATGATGGATGAGTATTTCAACTCGCCATTCACGAAAATGGCAGGCAGGTTGGTGATGCCCATTTTAACTATTCGAGCAACGTTTTCGGGCTTGGTAAACTTATACTCAACCACATCCACTTTGCGGTCCAGCTCTTCCTCAACCCGCCGTGCGGCGCCCATCATGTAGGTACAGGCAGCACAGGTATCTGAATCGAGGGTGAAGACCTCGATCAAGGGCTTCTCGAGGGAGGCGTAATTCGGGATCTCTACGCTGCTGGTGTCGATTTCTGGGGCTTCGTAATTGGCCAGCATCTGCTTTGTGTTCTCGGCATCGCGAACAGCCTGGACCACACCGACCACATTCTCAATCGGCACATCAAAGGGCATGTCACACCCCGGCGCCAAAATGAAATTGTGATGGTCGAGGGTATCCAGCATGTCGACAACGAATTTCATGTTATCCTGCTGGGTTCCCAGAAGCATCTTGGTCGTCAGCGGGATGTTGCCCGCAATGGTGATATTGTATTCATCGGTAATTTTCTTGGCCGAGACCATATTGATGTTTTCATCCACCGCAATCGAATCCGGCAGCGTTTTACACATCACTTCGATGTTCTTGGTTGCATCGCCGCACACAAAGAAGGAGGAAAACACCCCGTGACTGCGGATGTGCGCAAAAATGTCCGTGTAGGCTTTGGCAAAGAACTGCTCAAAATGCTTGGGGGAAATCTGGGAGATCAGCGGGTCAACGATCGCGATCACATCCATTCCCGCTTCGATATAGAACTCCGCTATCCGCATGGCGGTCTGTGCGCAATACTCGATCAATGCATGCAAGGATTCCGGCCGCCGGACCATGTCCATGAACAGCTCGGTGCCCCGCAGGTGCGATGCCAGGGTGAGCGGGCCGCACACCAGGCCGTAAAGGGCGGTTGTATCGCCGACGGCATCTTTCATCCTGGCCATCACATCCAGGATCACAGGCAATCGGCCATCTGTGCGCTCGATGACCTTATCGGGCACTTCTGTATGGTTCGATAAGGGATGGGTCGCCACAGAGGGTGGATTTTTGTCCGCCCAAAGGAGCTCACAACCCAAAATTTCAGCCTCAATCTGGAGGTCGAACACAACCGGCATCCCATCCGGATCATACAGATCCCTGGCGGCCAGCAAGCTCTCAAACAACTTGTCGGCGTCGGTCAGCACTTCCGTCGCAGTATAGCCTTTCAGCATGGCCACATGCACCCCTGTGTAAGGAACCCAGGGTACGGCGGGGGCAGGCTCATGACGCAGCACAGTCGTCAACAATTCCTTTCCGCTCATTTTCTTGGTCGTTGCGTCAGACATGGTGTTTTTCTCTCCTTTTTATCTAAAATGGTTTGGAAGCGAAGGGTTCAGACCCTCCGCATGGTTAATGAGCAGGCAATTTATATCTGTTTTCAGGAACGAAGAGGGAAAAAGCTGGTGACCAGACCGTCATTTTTGGCTTTCAAACCATACCTTTACTTGAGGAGGTGTTAAAAATAGGTTAGTTGGCAGTCGTCTGTCATTTCCATTGAATTTTATCATACATTAAAGAATTTTGTCAAAGGTGAATTGCCAAATTTGCCTTAAAAAATCCCCCCGCAGGTTTGCTGTTCGGCGTGATTTAAGGACGGTGCGCCTGCTGATGTGCTTCAGGTCCCCCAGTCGTAAGCCAGGTGATCACCCCCAAAGCCCCAGGCGCGGCTTCCGCTCCTCTGCGCAGAACAGCGCCATAGCTGAGGCCTGCACAGCCGGTCAGCCATCGAATAGGTCAAAACAACCGCCCTTGAGGCTCAAGGGCGGTTAAGTTCAATTCTCGTTCAGCCTTTTGGCTTACTCTTCAAAGGCTTCCGTGCGCAGCGGGATCACCAGCTCGCCAGACAGGATCTGCTGGCGGGTCTCCTCGACCAAATCCTGCACGTCTTGGGGAATCACATCCTCAAACGCATGGTATGGCGAAAGCGCCGAACCGCCTTCAACAAAGCTGAAGATGATCCGCTCCATGGGTGCATCGTGGGCCACGCCGTTCACCGTGTAGTCATACCATTTCTCAATGATATTGCGGATATTCGAGTCCCACAGGGCCATCGGGCTGGCGATGACAACATCGGGCGCCAGGGAATGCTGATCAAGGAAGTGGCCGAAGGCCAGGATTCCAGCTTCCTGGGCCGCTTCAAAGGGGCCAAACCGCTCGGCGTAGATGATGTCCACACCCGTTGCGATCTGGGCTGTGGCGGCCTCTTTGCCCTTGACCGGGTCAAACCATGATTCGATGTACGTCACGGTCATGGTCACATCGGGATTGACAGCTTTAGCGCCATCATAGAAAGCATTCACGGGGCCGTTAACATTCGGGAACGGGAATGCGGCCACTGCGGCCAGTTTATTGGTTTCGGTCATCGAACCGGCGATCATGCCCGCCAGGTAGGATGGCTCGTGGATGAACACATCGCCCCAATAGGCATTGCCGCCAATCGGCTCATTGCCCGAGCCGGTGAACATCCAGGTGATGTCGGGGAACTCGGGTGCCAGAGCCCGCACAGCCTCATGATAGGCACTGTGTGCCCACACGATCTGGAAGTTCCCGGATTCGGCATATTGCCTCAGGATGCGCTCAGCATCGGGTGGGGCAACATTCTCGGTACAGGTGATATCCATTTCAAGGCCATAAGGTGGGTCCTGTGCAACCCGCTCAAACGCCTGGGCAAAAGCCGTGTGCCACGGCTGCTCCACGGTGTCTGAGGTGATGCAGGCAAAATTCACCTTGGTCGGCAGCTCTGGTGCTGCAGGTTCCTCAGCGACTTCGGGTGCTTCTTCCACTTCCTCCGGGGCTTCAGCAACAGGTGTTTCCGCTTGCTGGCCGCAGGCCGCAAAGACCATACTCAGCAGCAGAACCATTACCAACAACCCCCACAATTTCTTACGTGACATTATTCACCTCCTCAAGTGAACGTTAAATGGTGTCAACGGTCTTTCAGTAAACAGTGATGTGGTACAGAAACCTGGTAAACTGGCGATCTGCGGCCAGCAGGTGGGCTGCACTTCGTCACGTGGACAGGGCCACGATCAACGCCATTCGCCAATTTCCATTTTTCTCTCTCTCAAAACCTCCTCATAGTGGACAAAAACTTCTGGTCAGATTTTCTTCGGGCTTTTTGTTGAACTTAAAATTTGTTCTCTCCGATAGCGCACTCCATTTCTGCGCCGGTTGGTTCGGCAGCATAAGTCAAGATGATCACTCACGTTTATATGGCACACCGAGGTGCAATGGCCTGCGGGACCGCCCGCCTGCCACACACAGTGCCGTAATCGTCAAAAGATAAGGCAGCGCCAGGAGCAATTGGTGCGGGACGTTGGCATTCAACGCCTGCAATGTAAGCTGGAAGGCTTCGATAAAGCCAAAGAACAGCGCCACCAGCATGATCCGCGCGGGGATCCAGTTGCCGAAGATCACCAGCGCAATTGCGATCCATCCCCGGCCAGCCTGGATCTCCGGGATGAACATACCGGATGAGGCCAGGGTCAAGAACGACCCGCCGATGCCAGCCATGAACCCGCCAAAGGCCAACGCGCCATATTGATGCTTGGCAACGCTTAAGCCCTTCATATCCACCGCGCGGGGATTCTCTCCTGTGCTGCGCAACTGCAGCCCGATCCGGGTTTTGTGCAGGAAAAAACCCACCAGGGGGACGCACAGCAGCGCGATATAGGTCAGCCAATGCTGCGAAAAGAGGATCTCGCCGATATAAGGGATTCTCGAAAGCAGGGGAATGCGTCCGGTGGTAAAGATCTTTAAGTTGGGCAGGTTTTGGGCACCCATCCCCGAGAACACGACCCGGAACCAGTAAAAAGTGATCCCGCCAGAGAGAATGTTCAGCGCCAGGCCCGATACGGTCTGATTGAGCTTGAGGGTCGTCACCATCCAGCCCATGAACAGCCCCAGCACGACTCCGGATAAAGCCGCCAATAATACGCCCAGCCAGTGGCTGCCCGTGCGGTATGTGACAAGAAAACCCACCAGAGCGCCCATTTGCAGCATCCCCTCAACCCCAAGGTTGAGAATGCCAGATCGCTCAGTGACCAGTTCACCGATCGAAGCGAATAAGAACGGGGTCGCGATCCGTAACGTGCTTGCCAGTAAGCCAACGATGATTGTGGCCTGGAAAAAATTAGTCATCGCAAATCCTCCGAATTCGCACCTGGGTTAATGCTTCTGCCATCAGTAATGCCACCAGAACAACGCCCCGGATCACAAAGGCCAGTGCAATCGGCACCCCTGAGGTAATCTGCATCGCCAGGGACCCGTTCCACAGCGCGCCCATGAACAAGGCCGCCACGACCACCAGCAAGGGATTCAACCTCCCCAGCATCGCCACGATAATGCCGGTAAACCCAAACCCGGTTGAAATATCAAGGCGCAGACGCCCGTGCAACCCCATCACTTCGCTGGCGCCGGCCAGGGCGGCAACCGCCCCACTGATCGCCATCGTCAGCACGATGGTCTGCAGCGGCGAGATGCCCTTGTATCCCGAAGCGGTCGGATTGATGCCGTAGGCACGGATCTCGTAACCCAGGGTGGTCTTCCAGAGCAGGAACCAGATCACAAGCACTGTGGCCACAGCAACAAAAATGCCAACATGGATGCGGGTGCCCGTGAAAAGCCTGGAGAAGATTGCCGTATCGGGAATCCTGGCGGTCTGCAAAAACGCCGACTGGGGATCCTGCCATGGGCCGCTTAGCAAGTAGGACAGCACAAATTGGATCACAAAGTTCAGCATCACCGTCACGATGACTTCACTGGCGCCAAACTTGACCTTGAGCAAAGCCGGGATTGCGCCCCACACCGCGCCGGCCAGTAGTGCTGCCAGCAGGATGAAAAAGAGCATGGCGCCCCGAGGCAGGTCTGTAAAGGTTGAGGCGACAAAAAACGCCGCCATCGCACCAGCAAAGAATTGGCCTTCAGCGCCGATGTTCCATAACCTACCCCTGAAGGCGATGGTGACCGCCAAACCCGTCAGGATAAGCGGTGTGGCCTGCACAATGGTCTCTGCGATCGCTGATCGGCTGCCCAGGGAGCCGCGCACCAGGGCTTGCATGGCTTCGCCCACATTCACACCCGCAGTTGCAATCAGGATCGCGCTGATGCCAAAGGCGATCACAAGCGCGATCAAAACGGCCACAAATTCCATCAATGGCGATGTGCTCGGTTTTTTCTCTAATCGGTATCCAAACAGCCTGATCATGATTCGCCTTTCGTGATTCCTGCCATCAGCAAGCCGAGCTGCTCAATGTTGGCATCGTTCGCATCAATAATATCCATCAATTCTCCTTTGAATATGACCGCGATGCGATCTGAAAGGTTGAGCACTTCGTCAAGATCTTCGGAGATTAACAACACGCCTGCGCCCTTGCGTTTTTGTTCGAGGATTTTCCGGCGTACATATTCTGTCGAGCCGACATCCAACCCCCGTGTGGGTTGACTGGCAATCAGGAACTTGGTCTCACGAGAGAACTCCCGCGCCAGGATCAATTTTTGCAAATTTCCCCCAGACAATTTCTTTGAAACCTGTTTGGGGGAAGGTGTGGCAATATCGAATTCTTCGATCGATTCTTTGGCAAAATTTCTGATCGCTTTTTGATTGACCACCGTGCCGCTGCGGGCATAGGGCTCCCGCCGATGAAACCCCAGAACCAGGTTCTCTTCAACCGTAAAGTCCATGATCAATCCCTGCGCGATGCGGTCCTCAGGGATGCTTGAAACCCCTGCCCGCATTCGGGCTGAGGTTGGCAAATGGGTGATATCCTTTCCGTCCAGCGTAATCTTGCCGCCCGTCAGCTTATGCTGCCCCATCAGCACGTCGAACAGGATTTTCTGTCCATTACCCGAAACGCCAGCCAACCCGAGGATTTCCTTCTCGCGAACATCAAATGTGACCCCGCGCAGGCCTTCATCCCCATGCACATTCAGGGCGCGCAGGTCCTTGGCTTCAAAAACCACATTGCCGGGTTCCATTTCCTCGCGTTCAATGGTGAAAACCACGTCCCGGCCCACCATCAAATTCGCCAGTTCCTGCTTGGTGACATCTTCAGTCTTGACCGTGGCGACCTTTTTACCCTTGCGGAGGACGGTAACACGGTCCGAGACCGCTTTGACCTCCTTTAATTTGTGTGTGATGAAGATGATCGCCAATCCCTCATCCCGCATTTGCTTGATGACCTTGAACAGGCGCTCAGATTGCTGCGGCGTCAGCACGGCTGTGGGTTCGTCCAGGATCAGCAGGTCGACGCCCACATACAGGGCTTTAAAGATCTCGACCCATTGCTGCTCGCCTACCGAGAGGTGCCAAACCCTGGCGTCCAGGTCCAGCTCAACGCCGTAGTTGTTGCACAGCTCGGTCAGGCGCTTACGGGCGTACTTGATATCCATTTGCAGCCCTGATTTTTGGGTTCCCAAGATCACGTTTTCAAGGACCGTTAAAGGCGGCACCAACACGAAGTGCTGGTGAACGATGCTGATTCCTGTATTGATGGCATCTTTGGGGGAGGTGATCTCTACCGCTGCGCCGCGGAAGAAGATCGTGCCGCTATCCGGCAGGTAAGTGCCGTAAATCGTCTCCGAAAGGGTGGATTTTCCTGCGCCATTTTCACCGAGCAGGCAGTGAATCTCCCCTCTCCGTACGTCGATGGAGACGTTATCCAAAGCCATGACGGAGGGAAAGCACTTGGTGAGGTTCTCGACCCGCAAAATCGGTTGCAGCAGGGGTTGTGAAGGATCGCCTTTTAAAGTCATCGCTATTACCTGTCCTTACTACCAGCTCGGTCTACATCCGTTTGGACGGTCAACTTCATCTTTGCCAGGGACTTAACTGACCCCGCAGGATCGTCAACCTTGGCAGACTGTCCGTTAAGTTGTTTAAATTGAGAGAAAAAGTGCGAGAGAATTGATCTGTTAAGGCTGCCGTTGCTTGGAAAATTTGGTTCATTCACAGATGGGCACTTTGCTTCCATTGGGTCAGTTAAGAATAACCAGATGTTAGATGACTATCAACTAGCCAACATTGCTCAAGTATAAAATCATTATTTTCCACTGTCAAGCGATCGTGAAGAATTGCGCAATCGCCCTGGGGAAATCCGGTTTGAGGGCAGCATCCCGTGGTGATCACAGCTTGCCAAGCCCTTTCAAAATCAAATCTGGTGTCAGGGTGAATTGGTCGAACCGCACCCCGATCGCATCATGAACTGCAGAAATAATGGCCGGCGCGGTGGCCATAACTGCCACTTCACCCACGCCACGTGCGCCCCAGGGACCTCTGGGGTCAGGATACTCCAGGATCAGGGTATCCATTCGGTCAGGGATATCCAGTATGGTGGGAATCAGATAGGTTGAAAAATCCGGGGTCAGGGTGATGCCGTCTCTTTCCAGGAAATTTTCAAGGACAGTGTACCCTACGCCCTGGACCAATCCGCCTTCCAGTTGCCCTTCCACGATCAGCGGGTTGATCGCCTTTCCGACATCTTCAGCACAGATGATCCTGACCACCCGGCACTCACCGGTTTCGGTGTCCACTTCCACTTCGGCAATTTCTGCCACGTAGGCATAGGTGACATTAGGGTCACATTGGCCAGTTTCAGGATCGGGCACTGTGGTTGGATCAGCCTGGTATGTGTGCTGGACAATTACCGGCCTGTCCTCATTGCGCCACCTCTCCAGCGCTAATTCCGCTGCTTCCCTGATCGCATTTCCGGCGACAAAAGTCATGCGAGAAGCGGATACGCTGCCCGAATTCAGGCTGGTGTGGGTATCGCCCGCCACCAGCCGCACCTTTTCGAGCGGTAAATGCAAAGCCTCTGCTGCCATCTGTGTAATGACGGTGTGGATCCCCTGCCCGACCTCTGCCGCAGCGTGGTAGATCAGGGCTTGTTCAATCTCGGCGCCGCCGTGCAGCTCGATCGACACACCGCAAAATTCACGAAACCCATAAGAGAAACCGACATTCTTATGAGCACAGGCCAACCCCATCCCGCGCTTCACATGGGGCCTGCCAGGAACGGAGTTGTTCGTGTTAACAGGCCGCTGCCAGCGCCCGTTGTGCTGTGTCCAGCCGCCAGCGAGCGCGCAGGTTTCCACCACCTGGGTGATGCTGCACCCGGGCGGGTACGGCGCACCGGTGGTCTGCAGGTCCCCTTCTCTGGCCAGGTTTTTAAGGCGAAACTCAACAGGGTCCATGCCCAGCTTTTCTGCCAGCTTATCCATCTGCGCTTCGGAAACAAATGCTCCCTGCGGTCCGCCAAACCCCCGGAAGGCACCCTTGGGGATGTTATTGGTATACACATTACGGACATCCACCTTTACATTTGGAACCACGTAAGGCCCAGTGCAGTTCAGAATGATGTTTCCTGCAACCAGATGGGAGGTATAGATATAAGCCCCGCCGTCCGCCACCATATCAACTTCCGCTGCAGTCAATTTGCCGTCTTTGGTTGCGCCCCATTTTGCGTGCATCCTGTAGGGATGCCGCTTACAATGGGTCTGTGATGACTCTTCCCGGGTAAGGGTGATTTTAACCGGCCGGTCGATACCGTGCTTATGCAGGCGCCAGGCGGCCAAAGCCACGACGATCTGGATGGATACGTCTTCTCTGCCGCCGAAAGCCCCGCCGATGGCGGGGTAGATGACGCGCACGTTGTCTTCTGGCAGGTCCAGCGCGTGGCAGATCTGTTTCTTGTCATGGTGCGGCCATTGCCCGGTTACATGGCAGGTCACCACGCCTTCTTGGTCAACATACCCCACGCCGCCTTCCGGCTCGAAAAACATATGCTCCTGGGCTGGCGTGAGGTATTCCGCCTCCACGATCACATCTGCGTCTTTAAACCCCTGATCCATATCACCCGTGCGGATTTTACGATGGGTGAACACATTGTGGCCGAGGTAATCATGGAGGATCGGCGCGTCAGGCTGCATGGCTTTGATCGGATCATCAAGTACGGGCAGCACCTCATAATCCACATCGATCAAATCAAGCGCTTGCGAGGCAATCTCTTCGCTTTCGGCAACCACTAGCGCAACCTTATCCCCCAAAAAGCGGACCCGGTCTGCATCGGGTTTTGCCGATCCCGGGCCGCATAAAACGGGTTGGTCGTTGGTGACGAATCCAAACTCGTTCACAGGCACATCCCTGGCAGTGAATACGCCCAAAACGCCTGGCAATTCTTCGGCCTGATGTGTATCAATGCGATGGATCCGTGCATGCGGATAACGGGCAAACAGGATCTTCATATAAGCCTGTTCAGGCAAAATGATGTCGGAAGTGAACAGCGGCAAGCCGCGCACTTTCTGTTCAGCATCAATTTTTCTGACGGATTGGTTGATAGACATCCGCACCTCCCAGCATCACAGCCCAGCGCTCATAGCAGCCGCGGCTTCTTCGACAGCTTCAATGATCTTGTAATACCCTGTGCACCGGCACAGGTTGCCGCTCAGACCCCAAAGGATGTCATCCCGGTTGGGTTTGGGCTTTTCTTCGAGTAATTTCGTGCCGGCCAATAAGAACCCCGGTGTGCAGTACCCGCACTGCACGGCGCCTTTGCTGATAAACGCTTCCTGCAATGGGTGCAGCGCCTCACCATGGGCGAGCCCCTCGACCGTCAAGATCTGGGCGCCATGGGCGCGGGGCGCAGGCACAAGGCAGCTATTCACCAAGGCGCCGTCCATGATCACCGTGCAGGCACCACATTCACCCTCGCCGCAGGTTTCCTTGGCACCAGCCAAACCGGCCTCCTCTCGCAGCACCTTGATCAGTGTTTTGTTCTGGCCCGTTGCCAGGTGATAGGCTTTGCCGTTGATCGTGGTTTGGATGGGTGTTTCCTGATCGTGGCTGCAGCCCGCCTCAGGCAGTTGAAATTCAACCCCTGCCTGGCGCATCAGCAGCGGCTGAGCCGGGACATTGCCGGCTAAATCACCGGTAAAGATACTCTCGAGCGCACGCCTGACCAGCACACCGACAACCAAACGCCGGTAGTCTGCCGTGGCGCGTACATCACTGATCGGTATGGCGTCACAAGCCGCCAGGTCCCCGGCCAGGGTAATCACTTCAGCATCAAGCCGTCTGCCCAACAACATCTCTTCCGCCTGGGCTGCATGCACAATGGTTGGTGCCACCGCACCCAATGTGATCGCGGCAGATTCGATCACACCCTCCGTAACGGTCAATAAAACCGCTACATTAAGCACAGATATAGCCTGGGCGCGCCGCAGTCCCTGTTTGATGAAAAACCCGTTCTGACGGCTCTCGAGCGCCGGAAAGACCACATCGGCGACCATCTCATCTGGTTCAAGCACGGTTTTCCGCACGCCGGTGTAAAAATCCTCCAGCGGCACCACCCGCATGGCATGTTTGGATTGCAGAACCAAGCTGGCATTCATAGCCATCAGTGGCGTGATGGTGTCATTGGCCGGTGAGGCTGTGACAAGATTGCCGATCACCGTGCCCCGGTTCCTGATCTGCGGAGAGCCGACCGACCAGCAAGCCTGGACCAGCGGCATCGCTCTTTCTCGAAGCAGCGCCGAGCCGACCACATCCGTGTGCGTGGTTGCCGGCCCGAGGTGGATGAAACCATCCTCATCCAGGCTGATTTCGGCTAACGACGGTACCCGGCTGAGGTCAATCAGGATGTTAACCCCCGGCCGCAACCCCTTTTGCATTTCCAGCACCAGGTCCGTCCCACCAGCGATGAGCTTCGCCTCCCCGCCATGCTCGGCGAGGAGCTCAAGTGCTGCTTGTTTGCTTCCTACCGTGATATATTTTTGCCACATTGCTTCATCCTTGATCAATCCGGTCTTAATACCGGAAGGGTACGCCATTTTCTTTCAAGTCCGCTTTGACCTCCTCAAACATATCGAGCCAATCATCATGAGGTTGGAGCTTATCCAGGTCATACAGGTCTTGATAGCGTTTACCCCTGGGCGGATTGCCCAGTGTGGGCTCATACTTTTCAAGGCAGTAATTCACGATCTTGTTTGCATCTTTACGCGTCATCCCGGTGACTGCACGGCTGACCTCACCCATCATGCTGGCTTCCATGGGGGTGATCATGTCGATATCCTCACCCCCGGTGACGCCGCTCGGGCCAGCGCCGGTGTGCTGCCCGCTGCTGACAGCAACAACCGCGTTGGCTGCTGCTTCGTACAGAATCTCCTGGGTGCCTGCCCGCGCATCCACAAACACGTTCTGGCCAAGCGGGAAGATGGTATTCCGGGACATGGCCTGCCCAATCACGCTTTCGACCCACAGGGTCTGCCTGTGTGTGGTGGCGCCATTCTTGAGCGTCATGATCACAGGGTGATTGACCACAATCGTGGCTGAAAACGCCACAGCAGCCAGGATACACTCGGCCACGCCGATGATCGCAGCGCCTTCGGCCGGCCCTGCCCAGCCCCCAATCATGGGTGCCAGCAAGGCTGCCACATGAATCTGGTTTTCGATGGCCGCAACCGCCCGGGTAAGCCTGTCAAAGTCCACTTTCAACTCCGTCAGCATGGCAGCATACAGGAAATCACCTTTCCGGATTCCCCGTTCTTCATTAATGATGGCGATAGCAGGTGGTGCTGTCGCTGCGGCACCAGGGGCGACCCATAACGGCATGCCCGGTCGGCCTGCCCGGCGGACTGCTTCTCGGATCCAACCGACCTCCTGGATCGCGCCATGGGTCTCCAGGGGTGAATAGGGCTGGATCTCGCGGCCTTCGATCAACGTGGGGTTGGCGTTTGAAATCATATCAATGGTCGGCTCAAGCGCGTAGCCCATCATCAACTTGGTGTAGATCTCACCCTCGGTGACGCTTGAACCCGCTGCACCGCCGAGCACCAGCGGCCTGACTGTGCTTTCGGGTTTACGCGGCATCAAACACACCTGGTCCTTGGCGTGCCCAAACCATATCGGGCTATGTAAGTTATCCAGAACCCGCCAGATTTCAGGCTCTGAAAATCTGACCACCTTTTGTGTATCAAGCACCCACACGCCCTTTTCGACAGCGTATTCCAGGCCGGCGCAAAAAAGCCTGTCCGCCATGGCATCATCACCGGGAACAGGAGTGCTTGGATCGTATTTGATGTCATATTTTTTAATCAAGTCTTTCATCCGTGGGAATATCGACTTGTCAAAGTCGGACTCGTGAACTCTGGGTCCGAAATTGAGGCGATCCAGCGTGTCAAAGTGAAGTCCAGGCATGTTGTGCTCCTAAGTGTGGATTAAAAGGGTTGTTGAGTGTTTCTTCGGTCATACGGGCAGATATTCAGCGCAAGCCCAGTAATTGGTCGCAAAGTTCGACGCCCTCATATGCGGTATCAGCATAGCCATCGGCCCCGATCTTTTCTGCATAAGTTTGGCTTGTCGGGCCGCCACCGATGATCACCTTGAACTGCTCGCGCACGCCGTCATCCTTCATCATCTGGATCGTATCGCGCATCATGGCCAGGCTTGTGCTGAGCAAACCGGACATGGCAATGATGTGAGCCTTCTTGCTAAGGGCTTCATCAATGAATACCGTCGGGGCGATATCCCGCCCAACATCAACGACCTGGTAGCCGTTGACTTCGAGCAGCGCTTTGAAAATGTTTTTTCCGATATCATGGATATCGCCTTTAACAGTGCCCAAAATAACCACGCCTTTGGTATACTGGTCCTTCTTATCAAAATAGGGCTCCAGCACCTCCACCGCAGCTTGCATGGCTTCAGCGCAGACCAGCATTTCGGGCAGGAACACTTCCATCCGATTGAAAGCCTCGCCCACTTCACGCAGCGCTGGCGTCAGGCAGAGCTCGATGACATCCAATGGCGGAATGCCCATTTCGCAGGATTCCTGGGCAAGCGTCCGGCATTTTTCTTCATCCCCCTCAAGCACGGCAGCGTACAAATTTTCCAATAATGCCTTTTGCGGGGCAGGCAACTCACTCATCTTCATTGATTTTTCTCCTATTGAATTCATCAAGCGGCACAACGCGACGAACGATAAAAAAATTCAACACATCCGTGTCGAAATAATTGAAGGTGTGGACTACAGGCAGTCCCTGCCGGGTCTTGTAGGTCTCAACCAGGTGCAAGAGCGGTGAACCGGCGGGTTTATTAATGGCTTTCGCCAGGTTTTCGCCAGCGCAGTCAACAAAGATCTGGCTGTAGGTGTGAGCAATGTCGATTTGTTCCACTTCCAGGAGGTAATCCAGCAGCGAGCCTTCGCGGTAAGCCTGCAATGCGTCCAGGCTGGCAATGCCCCCGAGCAGATAGCTGTCAAGGTAAGCATAAATGCGCCCTTCCAGCCCGATCACCATTTGGACGCGCACAACGGCGTCACCAGGATCGATCATGAGCGCTGAAGCCACTTTTTCACCCGCCTGGGCCTTGCTGATGCGCCAGTCCAATCGCTCGTAACGCATATCCACTTTTTTAGTGAGCATCTTCAAGCTGACCAGCTCGTCCAGCCCGCCGCGGATTGCCGTCTGGGGGGGCAACGAGACAAAGGTGCCCACCCCATGCCGGCGAGTGACGTATCCCTGCCGCTCCAGGTAGCCAATCGCTTCGCGCAATGTCGTTCTGGAAATACCCAGCTGGTCACAAAGCTGATTTTCAGAAGGCAGCTTATCGCCGATCTGTAAATTTCCTGTACGAATCAGATTCATCAGGGCGTCTATGGCCTGGTCATACAGCGACCGTTTGCTGTCTTTAAGGGATTCCAGCCTCGTTGCCATCACAACCTCGGCTTTCTACAAGAGCTCGAACTCAAGCTAACTTGTATGTTGTATGATGTCTTACCTTTCTACCAAGTATAAATTTACACAGATTACCTGTCAAGGGTTTTTGGCACATTTTTATCAATGCAAAGCTAATTTGACCAATTATCCCAGAACCGTTGGGTGCGCATTGCTTTTGTGCCCACCATAACCTCATCGTAGGGTGCGCACCGCCTTTGTGCGCACCATAAATACCCCATTGAAATCGCAGAGAGACACTCAGGTGGCAACCTTGCCGTTGGGTGCGCACCGCTTTTGTGCCCACCATCTACACATCCTGTATCAAAACCCCGTGGTCTTCACAAAATGCTGGCTGATTATTACAACTTATCCGCTGCCGAGCCCTGACGCCTTATACGAACCTGACTGCTGTGCCGTACATCTGTAAGTAGAAATACTGCAGCACCTCGGTATCCAGGTCAATGTCCTGGCGCATAAAAACCACGGCATTCGCCCCCAGCATCGCAGCGCGCTTCTTCAGCTCTTCAACGGCAATGAAGAAGGCAAATTCAAAAGCACCCGCACCCAGGCAGTATTCCCCCCACACACAAGCCCAATCGACACTGCCGCTGCTTGCTTGCTGGAATGCCCCCGTACGTTTTTTGTCTTCAATCTGCTGTTCGTAAAACGCTTTATACTCCAGGTATGTGCTCGACGAAAGCCCCTCTGGCTTGTTGGAAATCTGGAAATAAACCGGGCCGGTAACCTCGTAGTCGTGCTTAAGATCACCTGTGGTGATAATAACCTGATCCATACTTTCCTCCTCTTCTCAACGGCGAGCGCCAAGCCGCTTGGCGACCCGCACCCGTTACGTTCTGGTTAAACAAATAACAATGGAACAAAAACTGGCCGGTAATCCTAACCCTCCTGCGCCTACGTGCTCCATACGCTGAAAATCTCCCCGCATCCATCCGTACTTTTGCCAGCATCCTGCAGTCCGATACTTAAATTTGTGTTCTGAAACCCGCCTTGCGCACCTCCTCCATGCCGGGAAACTCAGTGAACCACCTGGCTAACTCCTTGGTCTCTTTCGCATCCGGCGTGAAAATCCGCGGGACCAATACCGTCCAGGTTACGAAATAAGCCGCCAATCCCAAGGCCATAAAGAGCAAGGGCTCAAGGATAAAACGCTCTGTCAGCCGAATATTGAGAAAATTCATCAGCAAAATCGGACCAAACCACACAATGAACAGCACCGGCAAGCTGATAAACGGCGTGATCCGGCGAAAACGCTGTATAGCCTGGCATTTTGCGCACCTGGGGACCTTGACAACCAGCTGGTCGCCTTCAACAACCCATTTTCCGCCGTCAAATGCACGGGTCTTCTCTTTGAACGGAAACCGTTCTAAGTTCATGTGCCGATCCGCAGGCTGCTTTTCGCAAAACCAGCACACATTAGCAGGCCAGGTATCCTTTCTTTGGAGCACCACTGATAATTCACTTCCCGGTCTAAACAGGATGTTATTCCCGGTTAAACCGCGCTCCTTTGCAGGGTCTGCCATAACTTTCTCCTTTGCCAAGGTCAATTATTATTAAAAATATAATATATACCCGGATTCTACGCCGCCGA
>NPIE01013699.1_pt1 | contig 42950 bp, 33 predicted proteins | sample 8637661 | NCBI WGS metagenome assembly NPIE01 (sample SAMN07420842, study PRJNA396082) | bioreactor metagenome | isolation source: sample BA12 brine-fed electro-methanogenic bioreactor BA | place: Japan: Kochi | collected 2016-12-09 | reverse complement strand
ATGTTGGCCAGGAACTCACTCTTGGCGCGGCAGGCGTCAAGCGCCTCCTGTGCCAGGATGCGCGCCTGCTCGGCGGCGAGCTCCAGCTTGCGATTCGTCGCCTCGGCTTGGCTCCAGGCCTGGGCGGCCTCGTCCTTGGCGTCACGCAGATCCTGCTCGTAGCGCTTCCGATCCGTGACGTCCTGCAGCGTCTCGACCGCGCCTACCAGGCGCCCCTCGGAGTCCGTGATCGGCGCGGCGGTGAAGAACAGCCAGCGGCCATCGGGCCCCATGTCCTCGAAAAACGCCTCGCATTCGTAGGCGCCGTCCGCGATCGCCGACGGTCGAAACGCCCGGCCGTAGTACCGGGTGATCTCCTGCGCGTCCGCATGGTCCAGCACCAGGTCGGCCATGATGGGTCGCGGTGATTGATAGAAGGCCGACCAGTGCCGGTCGGTCCCGACGATGTGATCGGCGTCGATGTCCGTCAGGGCCGCACAGGCCCGGTTCCAGTGCGTCACGCGGTGGTTCTGATCGATCACCAGGGTCGGAACGGGGCTGCCCTGGAGAATCTGGTGCAGGCGCTCATGGGCCTCGCGACGGGCGTCTTCCGTGCGTTTGCGCTCGGTCACGTCCCGCACGAGCGCGTAGAATATCTCGGCGCCCGACAATTCGATGCAGCCCAGTGTCACCTCCGTGTCGAAGCAACGGCCATCGAGTCGTCGGTGCCGCCACTCAAAACGGCAGACCTGATCCAGCCGGACCGACTCGAAGATGGCGGCGGCCCGCTGGCTCGACACCGAGCCGTCGGGCTGCCGCTCGGGGCTGAAGTCAACAGGCCCCCGGCCAAGAATGTCCTCCGCGGTGCACCCAAACATGTCGAGGGCTCGTGGGTTGCATTCCACATACAGCCCATCTCGAATCAGAAAAATGCCGTCTCCGGCCGAGGTAAAGAGCATTTCGTAGAGCTTCTTCCGTTCGCCAAGGACCCGTCGCACGCTGGAGATCTGTCCCCGGGCCGACCATGCCAGAGCAGCCAGTATCCACAGCACGCCCACACTTACGCTGCACGCCCACTGCAGCCCCGCCGGGTACCAGCCGGTCATGTCGGCCAGCAGGTACAACCGCCAGATCCCGCTCTCGTCGGTCAAACCCGGAACCAGCCGCGTTGCGACGGCATAGCGCCGCCCATGAAGGACCGTCGGCGTCGTATCCAAGCGACACGGCAGAGGTCGCGGTCCTGGTTGGTCGGGACCAAACGCCTGGGCGAATTGTTGCGTGGCAGCGAACTTGCGATCCTGCGATCCGGTCGCCCTGAGCAGCCACGACGGTTCCGATGCAGCGAATACGATTCCCGACGGCGAGACCAGGGCCGCCGATCCGCCAAGCTGCCCCAAGAATGCATCCACCGGCTCCAGCGGCATTTTCATCACCACGGCGCCGATCGGGGGCGATTCGGCCGGCGCCCCCCGGCCATACACCGGCGAAGCGTAGTACAGACCCCGCTTGGCGGTCGTGACGCCCAACGCGGGGTAAACCACGTCGCGACCTTCCATCGCCTTCATGAAATAGGGGCGGAAACTGTACGTGTTGCCGGTCAGTGTCTGGGTGTTATCGGACCCGAAACGCGTACAGGTGACCACGCGGCCCCGGCGGTCCATGGCGTACAGGATCGAGCCGCCGAACGCCTGGCGCACCCGCTCCAATTCCGCGAGCAGGCCGGGTTCGTCTTTCACGGCGCGCCCGGCCACCACGTCCTGCACGCCGGCGTCAGCCAGACCAAGGGCCCGGGTTGCTCCCAGAACCCGCGTGTGCAGGAGCACATCCGCCAAGCGGTCGACCGCTTCCTGAGCCGTTTGATTGAGCCGGGCATGATGCTGCACGGACAGGACCGCACGTAACGTCCAGCGGGCCAGGATCAAGGTCAGCGCCAGTCCCGCGATGAAGGCGCCCACGCCCGCGACCCGACGAGGAACCCACCGCTGGATGCGGGGTGGTCGTAAGGACCGCGTCGACCGGCCCGCCGACTCTGATCCATCGTGTCTTATATAGAACTGCCGGTCCCCCATCCAGGGTCCCCCAAAAGGTCACACCCGTCGCGTCCGAGGCGCTCGGTCGCAGGTACCGACATATCGGCCAATTCGAAGAGGCACTTGGCGGGTTTGTATGAACGGCCGCGCCGCGATCCAGCCGCCTTGCGATTGGCGCCAAAGCCGGGCCGGATATCTACGTTCGCGCAGAGACGGACGCAAAACCGCTCCACCCGCGGATGGGAGCCGGCGCCGCCGTGGAACCTGCGCACCATCCGGCTTTGACGCCCGCCGGTGCGGGGGGTAGAATGGCCGGTGATTCGCGAATGATGGATATCCCCTCCAACACGAGAAAGGAAACAGGATCATGAAATCCAGATTATGGCTTACAGGGCTGTTGGTGTGTGCCCTCGGGACCTGCGCCCGGGCGGATGAGCCGGAATACGCCGCGGTTTTCGCCGACGGGTCCAAGATCGGGTACATGATGCACCAGCGTATCGTGACCGACGGCCAGGTCCACACGACGGAAACGATGCACCTGGCCATTGCCCGTGGCGGCGTCGTTCTGCCCATCGGTGTGCAGAGTACGACGATCGAGACGACCGACGGCGAGCCGATCCGCTTCGAGTACGCCATGGACGCGGGCCTCATGAAGCAGAAGACCCGCGGCACGATTCGTTCCGATGGCCGGCTCGAGGTCGTCGCCGAGATGATGGGAACGACGCAAAAGCAGGTCCTTCCCTGGCCCAAGGGGGCGCTGATGAGCGAGGGGCTGCGCCTGCTGGAGCTCAAGACGGAATTGAAGGAAGGGGAGTCCTTCACCGCGACGGTGTTCGAGCCCAGCCTGCTGTCGGCCATCGAGGCGACGGTTACGGTGGGCCCCGTCGTGGAGGTGGACCTGCTTGGTCGGGTGGTGCGTCTGACGGAGACGACCGTCGTCATGCAGACGCCCAGCGGACAGGTGGTTACCAAGGCCTACGTGGACGAGGACCTCAACGCCCTTAAGAGCGTTACGGAGATGCTGGGGATGCGGTTGGAGATCATCGCCTGCGACAAGACGTTCGCCCTGAGCCCGAACGACGTGGTGGACTTCCTGGACAAGATGCTGGTGCCCAGCCCGCAGCCGCTGGATACCGCGGCGGCCAAGGCGCTGGTGTATCACATCGTGCCCACGGAGAACGATCACGCGCTGCAATTCCCCACGACGGATTACCAGCAGGTGAACAGGGCGGCCGATGGTTCCTATCGCGTGACGGTCCAGACCAAGCCTATTCCCACGGGTCAGACGTTTCCATACAAGGGTAAGGAGGCCGATCTGCTAGAGGCCCTCAAGCCGACGACGTACCTGCAGTGTGACCAGGAGTCGATCAAGAACCTGGCGCGGCAGGCCGTGGGGTCGGTTCGTGACGCGGGCCAAGCCGCCAAGAAGATCGAGGCCTTCGTCGATCAGTACGTCAGCGGCAAGAACCTGTCGGTCGGTTACGGTACGGCGCTGGAGGTCGTCGCGAGCCGGCAGGGCGACTGCACCGAGCACGCCGTACTCACCGCCGCGATGTGTCGGGCCATCGGTATCCCCGCACGCGTGGTGTTCGGGCTGGTCTACGTCGATGAGTTCCTGGGTCGGGAGCACGTGTTCGGCGGGCACGCCTGGGCCGAGGCGTGGGTCGGCGACACGTGGGTGGGTCTGGATGCCACGCGCAGCGCTCAGGGTTTTGGGCCGGGCTACATCACGCTGGCCCGGGGGCACGGCGACCCGAAGGACTTCTTCGGTATGATCCACACGTTGGGGTACTTCCGCATCGCCAAGGTCGAGTTGCGCTGAGGTTCTTTCTTCGACAGGTGCCAAGGCCCGAGCGTCTCTTGGCCCACGTATGACGGACGAAGCCAGGGGCCCTGGTCGCTCACGAACGCGGCTTGGAGACGAGGCGAGCACAATGCCGGCTCTTTTCCCCGTGGGGGCCTTGCCGGGCCGTCAGCGGGGGTCCTTTTCGCGGATCAGCGGCACGAAGCGGACGGGCATCCGCGACTCACGGCGGATCGTGCCGTCGACGTTCTTATGGACGACGACGAGCTCCTGCACCGCGTTGCGTGGTCCCACGGGGATGACCATCCGGCCGCCGGGTTTGAGCTGGTCGAGCAGCGGCTGGGGGATATCTTCGGGGGCACACGTGACAATAATCGCGTCGAATGGGACCTCTTCGGGCCAGCCCTGGTAGCCGTCGCCGATCCGCACGTGGAGGGTCTCGTAGCCGTGACGGCGGAACGTCCGGATGGCCCGTTCGCCCAGGGGCCGCACGATCTCGATCGTGAACACGTGGGGCGTGAACTCATTGAGGACGGCCGCCTGGTAGCCCGATCCCGTGCCGATCTCCAGCACCTTCTTGTTCGGGTCCAGGTCCAGCAGGTGGGTCATGTACGCCACGATATACGGCTGGGAGATGGNNGATGGTCTGGCCGAAGCCGATGGGCAGCGGCGAGTCGATGTAGGCCGCCCGGGCCTGGGTCTCCGGCACGAACCAGTGCCGTGGCACGCTTTGCATGGCCCGGAGCACGGGCGGATCGTTCAGCCCGTAGACGTCGCGCAGCACCTCGACCATGCGACGGCGGTCATCCTGTCGCTCGCTCGAGCGGGGACGCGTCCACACGCGGTTGGGATCACCGGGCACGGGCGTCTCAATGAGCCGTTCGGTCGGGGGGGATTCAGCCGCGACAGCCGGTGGGCTCTCCGCCGGTTTCGGCACATCGTTCTCTCGGCAACCGGCCGCCAGCAGCAGCAGCAGCAGCGCCGGCAGGAGCAACGCGCCCAGACGCCCGGTCCACGGCCGCAACATGTTGTGCGTGGTGTACGATTTCATCTCCTTCTCCGACCCCAAACATTGGTGCTTTGAGCCCTCAGAAAACCAACAGCGGCGTGTCGATGGGTGCGTCCACCAGGGTGGGATCCATGCCCAGATAATCGCCCACGAAGTCGTCGAGCTGATCCCGCGTTTTCTTGCTCAGCAGCTTGCCCACTTCGTGGGTGACGGGCCCACCGACCATGAACGGCAGCAGCGTCCGCTCCAGCCGGGGCCCGCGGCACTTGGCGCAGATCTGGTAGCTGTGCAGCCCGGCCCGCGGCTCGCCGCTGACCAGACATCGGTCGATCCAGGGTTCGATGTCGTCGCCGGCGAGTGTTTCGTCGGGCAGTTCCGTCAAGCGCCTTAACCGCCCGGCCCAGTCCACCCGCTCGGCCAGGTAGCGTTCGATCCGCGCGGTGGATTCGGCGCTCAGTTCGCCGCCAAGCTGCTCGGCACAGGTCTGACACATCGCGTACTCGACAATCACCTCCGTGCCGCGAAAGACCTTCTCGATCATATACTCGCACGTCTCGTCGAGCAGGCTCCTCGAGCAGACAATACATCGGCTGAAGGGCCCGTCCTCGTAGACCGAGTGAAAGATCTTCGGAATCGGCACGTACATGTCCGAATTGTCAAACATATCAGGTGTCATACGCCGGGTCCTCCAGGGGGTTACTCGGCATCGGCCGGTTCGGCCGCCGTGGGGCCCACCTTGCCGGAGACGAATACAATCACGGTTTCCACGGTCATCCAGGCGGCCAGGAGGAACACCGCCGTACCCACGACCACCAGAGGCCACTTCTGGGCGGCGTAGTTGGCCCGTAGGTTGATGACCATGGCCCAATTGGTCAGCACCAGCATGATCAGGCAGGGAATGCCCGCCAGCAGGTACATTAATCCACCCTTTCGCTTCAGGTACATCGTGACCACCAGCAGTGCCAAGGCCGCCAGGAGCTGGTTGGTGGTGCCGAACAGCGGCCACAGACGCAGTGCTCCCGTGCCCGCGCCGCTGAAGACCAGATGCCCTTGCTTGTCGGTGTCGGTGAAGGCCAGCAGGCCCGCCGTGACCACGGCGATGGTGGTGGCGATCCAGCGGTTGCCCAGACGCGGCAGCTTCAGGTCCTCGGCCAGCTCGCCCACGACGTAACGCTGGATGCGTGTCGCGGTGTCCAGCGTGGTGCCGGCAAACGACGTAATAAACACGCCCATGATCGCAAAACCCAGCGTCTGCGGGATGCCCATGGATTGCATTATGTTGGCGGCCCCCACGACAACGGGTCGCAACCGATCACCCAGCGTCTGGCCGCCGATCCAGGTGCGGTACTTGGCGTACCAGGCCTCGCTGCCGGTCAGGCCCTCATGGCCCAACCCGAAACCCGCCGCGATGCACAGAATGATCAATACGGCCAGCATGCCCTCGGTAAGCATCGAGCCATAGCCCACAAACTGGGCGTCCGGCTCGCGGGCGATCTGCTTGGGGCTGGTGCCCCCCGCCACGAGTGAATGAAAGCCGCTGACCGCCCCACACGCGATGGTCACGAACATCATCGGCAGCAGCGCCGGGACCTCGGGTCCCAGGCGATGGTTGATCGCCGGCGCGCTCAATTCGAGACCGTTTCCCACAAACGACGCGGTCACGACGCCCACGACCAGCAGGGCCATCATGATAAAGAGCTGCCAGGCGTTGATGTAGTCGCGCGGCTGCAAGAGGGTCGTGACGGGCAACGTCGAGGCGATCCAGGCATAGATCAGCAGGATAATCGTCCAGGTCCCACCTGCGGACAGGCGCCCCATGTCCGGAATGCTGAACATCCCCGGTCGCACGTGCTCGATCCAGGCACCCAGACCGACCCCCACGTACATCGCCGTCACGGCCACGATCGTCGAGATCACGACGTTGGCGTTTCGTTTGTAGATGGCGTAGCTCAAGGCCAACGCAATGGGGATTTCCAGCCAGACGGCCAGCACGCTCTCGGGATAGAGCTTGAAGACCGTGGCGATGACCAGGCCGAAGACGGCGATGATAATCAGCAGGGCAAAAAAGACGATCACGAAAAAGATGAACCGCACCCGCGGATTGATGTAGCGGGCGGCCACCTCCGAGAGGCTCTTGCCCTCGTTTCGCAGCGACACGACCAGCGTGCCGAAATCGTGCACCGCGCCCATGAAGATGCAGCCGAACACCACCCACAGGATGGCCGGCAGCCAGCCCCAGATGATCCCGATCGCCGGGCCGACGATGGGGCCGGTGCCGGCGATCGAGGTAAAGTGATGTCCGAAGATGATGCCCTTGCGGGTGGGCACGTAGTCGATGCCATCCTGCTTCTCGCGACTGGGCACCGGAGCGTCGGCCCGCAAACGAAAGACCTTCCGGGCCAGAAACCGGCCGTAGGTGTGATACGCGATGAGATAGGCCGCTCCACATCCAAGCATCAGCAGCAGGCTCTGCATGACCGACCTCCTGTGATTCGAAGATGCCGTCCGTGTCCCCCGTCGCCGGCGTGGTCCGGACGACTACACATCCCTTTATATCAGGCCCGACCGCCGTCTGCCAGAAAAACCGCCGTCCGGCCACATCTTCTGATGCGTTTGCGTCAATGCCGACGCCGCAGGAGCAGGCGGATCGGCACCTCGTCCAGGTCCAGCAGGTCGCGAAGCCGGTTGACAATGAAACGCTGAAAACCCGCATCAAATCGGTCGGGATCGTTGACGAACAGCAGCAGGCTGACGGGGCGGACGCCCACCTGGGTGGCGTAGTAGATCTTCGGCAGGCCGCCGTGTTTGCGGGCCACGCTGACCCGCTCCTGGCGGATCGCCTCCACGGCCTGGTTTAGTCGCCCGGTGGGAATCTGCTGTGACGCCTGCTCGTAGAGATCAATCGCCACGTCGAGTACGGCCTTTACGTTGCGCCCGGCGGTCGCCTCGGTCATCACCAGCGGCGCATGCCGCAGCCCCGGCAGCACGGCGTCCAGGTACGCGCGGTAGTCCGTGGCGTCGGCCTGGCCGCCGACCAAGTCCCACTTGTTGATGACCAGCACGCACGCCTTGTGCTGCTCGGTGATCTCGTGCGCCAGCTTCTTGTCGACCTGTGAGATCTCCACCGAGGCGTCGATCAGGAACAGCACCACGTCGGCCCGGCGCAGGCTCCGCAGGACCCGGGTGTGGCTGTAGAACTCGATGCTGTCGGCCAGGCGGCTCTTCTTGCGGACGCCGGCGGTGTCGATCAGCAGCAAGGTTTGCCCCGCGTAGTCGATCCGCACGTCCACCGCGTCGCGGGTCGTGCCGGGCACCTCGCTGACGATCACCCGCGGCTCGCCGGCCAGGGCGTTGATGAAGGTGCTCTTGCCGACGTTGCGTTTGCCCACGACGGCGATCCGCATCCGTTCAGGCTCGACCGTCTCCACCGGCAGGTGATCCAGCGCCTGGGCCATCCGCTCCATCAGCACCGTCTGGTTGACGGAGTTGATCGCCGAGATGCACAGGGCCGGGCCGAAACCCAGCCGTGCAAACTCCCCCGCCTGGCCGAACATCGCCGGCGTGTCGGCCTTGTTGGCGACCAGCAACACCTCCAGTGATTGTCGTCGCAGCAACTGGGCGATTTGCTGATCCAGCGGCATGAGCCCGTCGCGGACGTCCACCATGAACAGCACCAGGTCCGCCCGGTCCAGGGCCTGGCGGATTTGATGCTCGACGTGCTCGGTCAGTTGATCGCTGTCGACGATGCCGTAGCCGCCGGTGTCGACCAGCTCAATGTACCGCCCGCCGCACTCGACGATCGTGCTGATGCGATCGCGCGTGACCCCCGCCGTCGGCTCGACGATGCTGATCCGCTCGCCCGCCAACGCATTGAGCAAGCTGCTCTTGCCCACGTTGGGTCGCCCCACAATCGCCACCACGGGTATCGCCATGTGCTTGTCCTGCCGGAATTTACCGATTGCCCCGCGCCAAACACCGCAGTATACCGCCTCGCGGTCATCAGGGAAAGACCCCAGAGGCGTCTTCTGCTCGATGCCGCCCCGTAGACGCCGCGGCCCGGACGTGGTAGGCTCATGGCGGCGTGGCCGCACGCCCGCCGGAGGTGATCCATGCCGGACAAACGCAAACATCGCGGACCGCATCCCGACGACCGCACCCTGTTCGCGCCGGACCAGTGGGCCCGGTTGCGGGGGGCGGTCCGGGATTACTCGACCCTGCTGACGTGGAGCTACGCACCGGCCGGGGCGCTCAAGCTGGTGGGCGATCACTTTCGCCTGGTGCGGCGGCAGCGACTGGCGGTGATGCGGGCCGCGTGCGGCGAGCCGCAGCGGAAAAGCCGACGGTCGCGGCGGATCGAGCCACGACAACTCGCCGGACAGGAGGTGGTGATCGACGGCTATAACCTCCTGATCACCGTCGAGGCGCACCTGGCCGGGGGCGTGATCCTGCGGGGACGGGATGGGTGCCTGCGCGACCTGGCGGGGATGCACGGCTCGTACCGCCGGGTCGAGGAGACGGTGCCCGCCCTGCGGCGGATCGGGGAGGCCCTGGCGGGTTTGCGGCCGGCCTCGGTCCATTGGCTGCTGGATCGGCCCGTGTCGAACTCCGGGCGGCTCAAGGGGATGATCGAGGCGCTGGCGGCCGAGCACGGCTGGCCGTGGCGCGTCGCACTCAGCGAGTGCACCGACCACGACTTGGCCGCCTGCCAGGGGCCCATCGTCACCAGCGACAGCGCCGTGCTCGACCGCTGCGGACCGTGGTGCAACCTGGCGGCGTACATCGTGGAGCACTGTCCCCGCTCAGAGCCGATCATCGACCTGAGCGGCGAGGGCGATGCACTCCCGGAACCACATTGGGACGCCGCTCCGTGATTGTCGCGGTCCGTCACTTGGGCCAGTCGGCCGGGCAGGGCTGCAGCCAATAGGACGCCAAGTGGGCGAAGTCGGCGACGTCCACCGCGCCGTCGCCGTCCAGGTCCGCCGTCAGCGCCGGCGACGGCGGCTGCATCATCCATTCATCCACCAGCCAGAGCAGATCGTCCAGGTCGACCACGCATGGCTCATACAGACCGGGCGCCCCCGGATCGACAATGATCCCGTTGCTCCACAGGTCGTTGTCGCCCCGTTGGCCGTCGACAAAGTGCAGCACGATCCGACGGCCGAATATCTCCGCGCCGGTCTGGCCATCGTACATGAACGCGTACCAGTGCGGCGCCGGCTGGGCGTGCGTCGGACCGTACTTGTAATATACCTCGGGCGCCGAGCCGGGCGGCAAGTTCAGCGTCACCGTTGTCGACCCGCCGATCGGCAGACCCATGACCGTGAAGCCGATGAAATCAAAGACGAAGTTCCAATCGTCCGGCACATCCGGCGGCGAGGGATTGTCCTGGACGCCCACGTTGCCCAGCATGACGTCGTTCGGACAGGCGACCGTGACGTAGGCGTAGTCGTTGTTCGTGTGAAACGATGCCACGTTGTCCTGTTGGCTGTCGGGAATGCCGTCACCGTTGCCGTCATAGCCGGGGTCGCTGCCATCCGGCCCGGCTTCCAGAGCATCGGGGATCCCATCATGGTCCTCATCCGATCCCCGCCGGGTGAAGTAGGTGATCTTCTCCTCCCGCTCGTGCACGGCGTGCAGGCCCCCGGCCATATCGGCGGCCACGTCGAGCTCGTGGAAGGCGCCGGCGCGAGCGGTCAAATACTCGAAACTCCGGTCTCCCGCCTCGCCTATGGCCAGGCCGAATCCATCTTCATCAAGGCTGTTGTAGGCGACGACGGGCACATCTCCCGGCGCCATCGCGATATGGTTGGCCCCGCTGGTAAACTCCCCCTCTTCGACCAGGTCGTCTTGCCAGTTGCCATCGATCCGCACCGCGCGGCGATAGTCCTCGCGCGGCTCGCCCTGGCCGCTGACGTAGCTGATGTGGGGCCGGTCCAATGAGTCGACGGCGATATCGCACACCATGCCTTCCATCTGCCCGCCGCTCCAGAAGGTCTCTACGGCTTCGGGGGCCTGCCAGTCGCCGTCCGGCGCGTTGGTCATGTACGCAATGCCCTGGTACTCGACGGGTCCTCCGGGGATCAGGTCCCACGTGTAGAAGGTCACATGCGCGTGGTCCTGGGAATCCAACGCCAAGGCCGCGCGGTCGTAGGCCGTCGTCAGGACCTGGCGTTGCCAGGAACCGGACGTGTTCGTACAGTACACCAACGGGCTCGGATCGGCCATGCCCCAGCAGTTCATGTAGGTCACATGCGCGTGGGCGTCTGCATCGACCTCCAGGTCGACGGACCAGACACCGGCATCGTGATACGTCGTTCCCGTCTCCCAGATCACCTGTTCGGCGACGACCACCGGCTTGGACCATGCGCCGGCACGGTTGTGTATGTACTCCAATCGGTGTATTTGGTTGAAGATGACGCCCCGCACATCCAGATCCACGTCGTCAACCACGTAGACAATGTGGGCAAAACCCTCTGCGTCGAGGGCGATGTCCGAATACACGGCCTGCTCGTAGTAGTAGTGTGGATTGCCGACTATCATGGGATCCGGGTGGCCGGTTCCGTCGAAGACGATCTCCTTGTGCCAGCGGCCGCTGCGATTGGTGGCGTAGATGACGTCGTCCCAACAGTGCACGATCGGGTAAGTGATCAGCGGGTGGGTGCCTACGTGATCGATGAGGCGCAGGCCGTCACGCGTGAAACAGACGTGTGCCGCACCCGTTGCATCCGCCTCGACTCGCGGCCACCAGCCGTCGCCCAGGTCCTTCTTGAGGAACTCCACGACCCGCGTGAAGATCGTCATCATGTTGTTGGCGGCGATGGGGTCATCCGTGCCCGCGTCGGCGCTGCCGCGGGCGCTGATCCGCCCGGTCCGAAGCGGGCGGACCACGACGGTGACCTCGCCGATCCAGCCCGGCTCGAGGTCGCCCATCGGGCAGATCACCGTCGGATACTCTTCCATCATCTCGAAATAACACAGCCCGCGCGTGCCATGCGCCGACACAAACTCCACGGCGTTGCTCAATCGCACAAAGCCCGCGACCCCCTCGGCCGCATCGGGACCGTTGTTTCGCACCACCAGTTGATAGATCAAGTGGTCGCCCATGGCCAGCGGGTCCGGCTGATCGGTCATGGTGACCTCGAGATCGGCCCCGGTCGGGCGTTCGTAGTCCAGGTAGAAGATGTCGGCGTTGCCGTGCCGTTCATCGGTCCAGACGACACGATGGCCGTCGATGTCCGGGTCGGTCTGGGCGTGCTCGTCCGTCACGAGCGGAACGGTTTGGCCCGTCGTCAGGTCATACAGGTAGATGTCCCCATCCGGATCATTGCGGTAATCCACCCAGACGACGGCCGCCTGTGAGACCGCAGGGGTCTTCTGTTCGCTTGCGTGACTCGTAATGCGCGTCTCCGTCTCCGTGCTCAGATCGTACAGGTAGATGTCCCAGTTGCCGTTGCGATTCTCATCCCAGACGATCAAGTCGCCGCAGATGCGGACCCTTTCCTTGTACCCTGTGGTGTCGGTCACGGCGCGTTCCGTCTGGGTCGTCAGGTCGTACAGCCGCACGTTGCGATACCCCGTCCGATCATCCAGGCAAACGATGCGATCCCCGGAGATATCCGGGCTGTACTGGGCGCCGGGGTCCTGCCAAATGACGACTTCACCGGGAGCGGCCAGGTCATACATGTAGACGTTGGGCGGATTGGTCCCCCGCGTGTCATGCCATACGATCCGTGTACCCGAAATCGCCGGGTACATCTGGAATCCGCCAGCCATCGTGACAATGGACTCTGCGTCAGCGACCAGGTCATACATGAAAAGGTCGTTCTTCTGGATGAAACCGGAGCCGAACCGATCATCTTGCCAGACGATCCGGCTGCCGTCGATGTCCGGATACCATTGTGAGCGCAAGGCCGTGCAGATGGCACGTTCTTGAGTGGTCGTAACGTCGTACAGGTAGATGTCGTAGTTGCCGTTTCGTGAATCGCGCCAGACGATGCGATCACCGGAAACGGCCGCCTGAGACTGCGTTCCGGGGTCGGTCGTCACCCGGACTTCCTGAAACTGCGCCCACGCGGACCCGACCACAATCAGACCGCACGCCCAGACGGTCCACCCTTGGGGAGCACCTTGAGAACTCATCCCTCTACCTCCAGATAAAGGCGAAAGAACCGATTGCCCTCTCAACCGGACAAACGCCGGTTTCAGATGGTACTATTAGCATATCTTCTTTGGCCCTTCGTGTCAACGTCGGAGGGCCTGAAATGGGGCTAACGCAGCCCTGCGCAGCCTCTGCATCGGTCCCCCGCGGGTCACGAGGGCGGGCGCATGCGATCCCTCGGAGCGGCCAACATGCGGTCTTTGGGGCCTGGAAACGGCCACGAGGAGCGCTTCCTTACGGCAACCGCAAGACCTTGGGCAAATGAAGGTAAACGTTTTCAACCGCGGACATTCGTCGGGTGGCATGCCCCCCCTCGCCCGGGCATGGAACACGCGTGTCGGTCGGGTCCTTATCAGCAAGACGTGTCATCCCTTGTTGGCGTGGGCAACGGCCCGGTCGGGGCATGGCAAGCGAAGACGGTATGGCTCGTTGTGCATTCTTCACGGATGGCCAAGAACTTGGATAAGTCAAGATGGACGTTTTTGGACGCGAACCTTACGATGACGGCTATCGAATACGAACGCGGCCGAGGCCTCAGAGGGAGCAGCCCAGATTCCCGCAGGGGCGTCGCTCGGCCTTGCGGTCTTGAGGTGGAAAGGACTCTATGATGGGCCAAGCCAAGCTCCAGCGGACGATGGGGTCCCTCGGCGTTTTCAGCGTGGCGGCCGGGGCCATGATCAGTTCCGGGCTGTTCGTTCTGCCCGGTTTGGCCTATTCCAAGGCCGGCCCCGGCGTGATTCTCTCGTACCTACTGGCGGCGCTGTTGGTTTTACCCAGTCTGCTGTGCGAGGCCGAATTGGCCACGGCCATGCCTCGTGCCGGTGGTGCATGCTTCTTCGTGGGGCGCAGCTTGGGAGCGGTGTGGGGGCTTTTCGGCGGTCTGGCCCTGTGGTTCTCCCTGGCCCTCAAGAGCGGGTTCGCCATCATGGGGATCGCCCTGTTCCTGGAAATCCTCCTGGATCGGTTCGCAGGTGTCTCCCTCGGCGCCTGGCAGGTTCGGCTTCTGGCGGTCGCGTGCTGCGCCGGGTTCACGGCGATCAACGCCTTGAGCGTCCGGCACGCGGCGGGATTCCAGGTGGCTCTGGTCGGGGTACTTCTGATGGTTTTGGTGCTGTTCGTGGGCAAGGGATTCGGCGAGGTTCAGGTTCAGCAGTTCGACGGGTTTCTGGCGCGGGGCTGGATGGAGATTCTGGCGACCTCCGGCCTGGTGTTCGTCAGTTTCGGCGGTCTGACCAGTGTGGCCGCCATCGCCGAGGAGATCCAACATCCCGGTCGAAGCCTGCCGCGGGGCATGTTTGTGGCGTGGCTCGTCGTGACCCTGTTCTACGTGGGCGCCGTGGCGGTCACCGTGGGGGTGTGCGACCCGGAGGAGCTGGCGGCGAGCAACGCGCCGCTGTCGCTGGCGGCCGAACGGTTTATGGGATTCTTCGGCTTTGTCGTACTGGGCGTCGCGGGTATGGCGGCCTACGTGACGACGGCCAATGGCGGAATCCTGACCGCCTCGCGGACGCCGATGGCCATGAGTCGCGATCGGCTCCTGCCGCCCGGCGTGGCTTGGGTGCATCCCCGTTTCCAGACGCCTTTGGTCAGCGTCTTGCTGACGGGGGGGGTCCTGGCGGTCGCCCTGGTCCTGCTGGACCTGGAGGCCCTGGCGAAGACGGCTTCGACGCTGTTGATCCTTCTGTTCCTGCTGGACAACGCCAGCGTCATCATCATGCGTGAAAGCCGTATTCAGTCCTATCGGCCCAAGTTCCGCGCGCCGCTCTATCCCTACATGCAGGTGACGGCCATTATCCTGTACGTGCTGCTGATTGTGGACATGGGGCTGGCGCCGCTGGGCATCTCGGCCGGATTCATCACGCTGAGCATCCTCTGGTATTTTATCTACGTTCGGCAGCGCGTCCGCCAGGTCTCGGCGGCGATGCACGTGGTGGAGCGGGTCACGGACCGTCAACTGCGGACCGTGACCCTGGAGGATGAGCTGCGGGACATCCTGATGGAGCGGGATGCAATCGTGGCGGATCGGTTCGATCATCTGGTGCAACGCTGCGAGATCCTGGATATTGCCGGCCGCCGCGTGGCCGAGGAGGTGTTCGGCAACGTCGCGGCGGTCTTGTCGGCGCGGCTGGGGCTGAGTGAGAAGGAGCTGTTTGAGCGGTTGGTCCGGCGCGAGGCCGAGGGCTCGACCGTCATAACGCCGGGCCTGGCGATTCCCCATATCATCGTGCCCGGGGAGCACCGCTTCGACCTGGTTCTGGTCCGGTCGGTCGACGGGATCGACTACCCCAACACCGATCAGCCGGTCCACGCCATGTTCATCCTGGCCGGCAGCAAGGATGAACGCAACTACCACCTGCGGGCGCTGATGGCCATCGCCCACGTCGTGCAGGGCAAGGACTTCGACAAGCGCTGGCGCCAGGCCCGCGATGCGCAGGCGCTTCGCAATCTCATCCTGCTCTCCACGCGCCCGCGGGACACGCAGGCCTGAGCGACGCCGATCCCGCCGTCAGGTTCCGCGGCGGATTTCAATGCTCCGGGCGTGCGCATCGAGCCCTTCGGTCCGGGCCAGGCGGATGATGTGCTCGGCATCGCGGGCCAGGCACTCGGCGTTGCAGGCGATCAGGCTGGTGCTCTTGACAAAATCGTTGCTGGTCACGGCGCTGTAGAACCGCGCGGTGGTGCCCGTCGGCAGCGTATGGCTCGGCCCGGCCCAGTAATCGCCCACGGCCACGGGACTGTAAGGGCCGATGAACATCGCTCCGGCGTTGACGATATGCTGTGCGACGCTCCGGTCGGCGTCGCCGCACTGAATCTCGAGGTGCTCGGTCGCACAGGCATTGGCGAAGTCGATCACGGCGTCGAACGCGTCGAACACGATGATCTTGCTGTAGTCCAGCAGACAGCGGATCGTTTCGGTGGCGCGCGCCAGTTGAACCACCTGCTGCTTGAGCTCTTCCAATACCGCCCGGGCCAGGTCGGCCGAGTCCGTGGCCACGATCGCGCTGCCGGGGGCGTGCTCGGCCTGGCTGAGCATGTCGGCCGCCACCCACGCCGGCCGGGCCTGGTCATTGGCCACGATCAACACCTCGCTGGGTCCGGCGATCGAATCGATCCCCACGTAGGAACCGGCGACGAGTTTCTTGGCCGTCTGGACCCACGTGTTGCCGGGTCCAACGATCTTGTCCACCCGTGGGATGGTCCGCGTCCCGGCGGCCAGCGCCGCGACCGCCTGCGCCCCACCCACGCGATAGACCTCGCGAATGCCCAGCTCGTGACAGACCGCCAGGATCACGGGGTGAACCGTGCCCTGATAGCGTGGGGGAGAGACGACCGCGATCTCCTTGACGCCCGCCACTTGGGCCGGCACCGCCGTCATGATGACCGTCGAAGGCAGCGGCGCCGACGCCCCCGGCACGCACACGCCCACGCGCCGGATGGGTGTGTAGCGGATGCCCGGCGAATCGGCCTTGCCCCTGTCGCCGATGAAGATGGCCGACTGATACGCCCGCACGTTGTCGATGGCCCGACGCAAGGAGTCCAACAGCGCCGCGTCCGTTTGCGCGTGAGCGTCGCGCATCTCCTGCTCACTGACCCGCAGCCGGGCCGCGTCGAAATCAGGTGCATCGAACCGACGGGTGTAATCGATCAGCGCCGCATCGCCTTCGTGAATCACCTTCTGGACGATCTGCATGACCGCGTTGAATCCATCGGACCCCGGCTCGAAGCTCGCCTCGGCGGCAAGCATCCGGCGCAACTCCTCGATCTGCTGCTCAAAAGTCGGCTCAGAGGAGTGGAGCAGTATCCGGTCCAGATGTTCCAGCCCGTCGGTCATCGGAAGTTTCCGTGGGTGTAGGTGCGCACCGCCCGCTGAAGCAGAAGGTAGTATTCATTGTTATATCGGGTGACGACCCCGGAGACACGGAACCGCATCCGCTGCGGTGACGCATCCAATATGCCCTCGGTCCGCTGGAGCACGGTATCGGGCAGCACGTGGAACGAGAGCCCCTCGATCTTGCGGCCGAACCCGTCCAGCACAAAGGTCCGCCGGCCGGCTTTGCCCGTGAAGTAGCCGGTGCGATCCACCATTGCCACGTCGCGGTCGCCCTCCAGCATCTGGGGCAGCTTCTCCAGGTCCAGCACCACATCCGGCTGCAGTCGCCGGCGGATGTGGGCGGGCAGGATCGACGGTTCATTGGGATCGGCGGCCGGCGTCATTTCGACCGGTGTAGCCTCGGCGGGGACCACCGGGGCTGTTCGCGTCGGCACAAAGTGCACGCAATAAAGGTAGTTGACGCCGCGATATAGAGTGACCCGCGCCGTCATCCACACGCCCAGGGTCTGGCGGCCGGACTCAAACAGGGCGGCCATCTTTTCAAGGGGATTGGACCGCAGCAGCTCAATCGGCGTACCCTCGGCGATCGTGCGGCGTCCATCGGTGAGCGGCTCGGCGGGAACGAACACCCAGCGTTTGTCCTCGGTCGGGCGGACGATGCCCCGCGTGCCGAGAAGAACGTGTCCATCCCGCAGCGGCCCCTGGCGTGGTTCATCGGCTTCGGCCGCCGCAAAAAGCGGGCCGGTCACTCCCGCGGCCAGCACAATCATCACAGCGAACCTTCTCATTGCGGTATCCCTTCCTGCACGGTCAAGCTGCGTCGGAGGATGTCCATGACCTCTTCGACGTCCGCGGCGATGGCCAGATGCTCGCGGCAGCCTGCATCCATGCCGCCCATCAGGTCCAGCAGCGGATTCCAGAACGTACCCAGCAGCACGATCGGCCGGCCGGCCGGACCCAAGCGTTTGTTCTTGAGCTCCCACACCTCGGCCAGCTCCAGCAGGGTGCCCGTTCCGCCGGGCAGGACCACGTAGCCCTGCCCCAGATCCACCAGGCGGTCAAGCCGCTCGACCAGCGAATCCGTGCGGATCTCCTCGGTGACGAATTCGTTGGGGCCGCCACGGCCGAACGCCGAACAGGTCACGCCGATCACCCGGCCGCCGACCCGATGGGCCCCTTCGGCCGTCGCCCGCATCGTGCCGCCGTAACCGCCGTTGGCCACCGTATAACCGGCCCGCGCGAGGGCCTCTCCCAGGCGGCGGGCCTCTTCGTACAGGGCCTCGCCCGGCCTGGCGTGGCTGGTTCCGAAGACGGTGATCGTTGTACTCATGGCATGGCCCGCGCCCGTTGCTTGGTATATCGCAATAACCCTCCGGCCAGCAAGATCTTGCGATCCCGCTGCGTCAGGTTGAGCCGGCAAACGAACTCGAAACCGGCGGTTTTGTCGATGACTGTTACGGCGTCACGTTCTCGCACGGCCTGGGCCAGGTCCGGGATCTCAATATCACTGCCGGCCTGGAGTCTCTCGTAGTCGGCCTCGTTCTCGAATTCGAGCGGCACAATGGCGAAGTTGATCAGATTGGCCTTGTGAATGCGCTCGATACTCTTGGCGATGACGGCCCGCACGCCCAGGACCATCGGGCACAAAGCGGCGTGCTCCCGGCTGGACCCCTGCCCATAGCTGGCGCCGGCCACCACGACCCCGGCCCGGCCGCCGTGCTTGAGCGCCAGGGCCCGCTCGGCGAACGTGGGCTCACCCGGCTCATTGAAACACTCGAACACCACCTTGGCGTATTCGGGGGCGTTCGACCGGTGCTTCAGGTGCACTCCGGCCGGCATGATATGGTCGGTCGTGATCTTGTCCCCACACTTGAGCAGCACCTGCCCGTCCAGCGACTCCGCCAAGGGCGGGGGTGTCTCGGGCACGACGATCGACCGCCCGCGGACTACCTCGGCCGTGGCGGCCTCCTCCGGCGGCAGGGGCGGGTCGATCATACTGTCGTCCGTCTCAAACTGTTTGGGCAGCTTGATCGCGCTGTAGCGAATGCCGACGGCATCCCGCAGCGTGCGAGGGTCGGTGATCTCCCCCATGATGGCCGAGGCGACGGCCGTCTCGGGGCTGACCAGATACACGCGGTCGCCGGGGCTGCCGGACCGCCCGGCGAAATTGCGATTGAACGTCCGCAGACTCACCACCCCGTCGGCCGGGCTGAACCCCTGACCGATGCACGGTCCGCAGGCACTCTCCAGGATTCGGGCCCCCGCGGCGATCATATCGGCCAGGGCGCCGTTGGCGGCCAGCATCTGCAACACCTGGCGGCTGCCCGGGGCGATGGCGAACTCCACGTGCGGATCGATCCGCCGGCCCTTGAGCACCGTCGCGACCCGCATCAAGTCCGTGGCGCTTGAGTTGGTGCAACTGCCGATGATGACCTGATGGACTTTCAGACCCGCCAGTTCCGCGATGGGCCGGATGTTGTCGGGCGACGAGGGGCACGCCGCCAGCGGTTCCAGTTGCGACAGGTCAATCTCGACGACGCGGTCATACCGGGCGTCCGGATCCCCCGCCAGGGGGCGGTAGGCGTCGGCCCGGTCCTGGGCGGCCAGGAAGCTTTGCGTCATGGCATCACTGGGGAACAGGCTCGTGGTCACCCCCAATTCGGCGCCCATGTTCGTGATCGTCGCCCGCTGGGGCACCGTCAGGTGGGCGACGCCCTTGCCGAAGTACTCGACGACGCAACCGACGTTGCCCTTGGTCGTCAGGATCGACAGCAGCTTGAGGATCACGTCCTTGGCGGTCACCCAGTCGGGCAGCTTGCCGGTCAGGTGGACGCCGATCACCCGCGGGCAGGTCAGGAAGAAGGGCCCGCCGCCCATGGCCACCGCCACGTCCATGCCGCCGGCCCCGATCGCGAGCATGCCCACGCCGCCGCCGGTCGGCGTGTGCGAGTCGCTGCCCAGCAGCGTCGCGCCCGGCCGGGCGAACCGCTCCAGGTGCACCTGGTGGCAGATGCCGTTGCCCGGCCGCGAGTGGTAGGCCCCGGCCTTGGTGGCGATGCTTTGCAGGTACAGGTGGTCGTTGTGATTCTCCGGGCCGAATTGGGCCATATTGTGGTCGACGTAGCTGACCGACAATTGGGTCTTGACGCGGCCGAGGCCCATCGACTCGAACAGCAAGAACGCCGTCGTGCCGGTGGCGTCCTGGGTCAGCGTCTGATCGATCCGAATGCCGATGGACTCGCCGACAGTCAGCCGCCCCTCCACGAGGTGGCTTTCCAGTATCTTGTACGTCAATGTCTGTGCCATCTACCGTTCCCCAACGCCTGCCGCGTGTTGTGCCGCCGATGGTTGCTACTTTACCAGAAGGGGTTTGTTCAGGTAAGCCCTTTTCGGGGCTTAACCCGGCGCATCAGTCGGCCGATCAGTTCGCAGTGTCCCTGTTTTGGACCAGTCCGAGAAGATCGCCCCTTCGGCCGGCGGTTGACCGACGTCGCAGAGGGGCGTAGACTGTCCAGCCTTGCAGGGCCGGTCCGTTGAGGTGTTATGGATCGCACTGTTCGCGGTGGTCTGTTCGCCGGTCGAGAAGGCCGACATCGGCGCGTTTGAAGGCGCCAAGGGTTTATTGCAGTTGAGGGAGTCGCCATGCCCGGATTGAACGTGGTGTATAACCTGAAAGGTCCGCTCGACGACAAGGGGCCCGTGCTGGACCGTGCCGTGAAGGCATGCTGCGTGGCCGATGATTATCGGGCCGAACACTTGCATGACGATTCGGCCCTGGTCATTACCGCCGCCCGTTACGCGGACTACCCATTGCGATCGTTCGAGAATGACCGATTCCGCGTCTTTCTCGAGGGCCGGATTTACGGTCTGTCGGATGACGCCATGCAGCACCAGGTCTTGACCCTGGCCGACGTGCTGTTCGGTCAGGAATCCAGCCGGGACCAGACCCTGCGCGACTGGCTGACGAGCACCGATGGGGAGTTCGTGGCCGTGGTCCTCGAGAAGTCCACGGGCCGGCTGGTGTGCTTCAATGATATCTTCTGCCGCCTGCCGCTTTATTTGTCCTATGAGGACGACGTGCTGGTCTTGACGCGGAACATTCGATTCGCCGTGGATACTCTACCTGACAAGCGGCTGGATCGGATGGCGGTGGCGCAGTTTTGCCTGTTTGACTTCGCCATGGGGCGCCGCACGTTTTTCGAGGGTCTGGAGCGCGTCGCGGGCGCCTCGTTGATCGAGGTCGAGCCCGACGGGGGGCGATTTGATAAGCGGGTCGTCTACACGCTCAATTTTGAGCAGAAGGCCCACGCGGACAAGTCCATCGAGGAGAATGGCCAGCGGATCGCCGCACTGTTTCGCAAGGCCTGTCGCGATCGTGTCCCCGAGGGGTACAAGGCGGTGGTCTCGTTGAGCGGGGGGATGGATTCCCGCGTGGTCGCCGGGGCGCTGCGGGCCGAAGGGGTGGACGTCGTCGCCGCCTCCTGGGTGGACTTTCGCGGGGCGGCCCGCGCCGACGCCGAGATCGCCCGCCGCGTGGCCCGCACGTTGGATATCCCCTGGAGCCTCGGACAACCGCGTCGCGCCGAGGGGCGGGACCTGTTCCGCACGCTGCAGATCAAGCTGGGCCAGGTCTATCTGGGCACCTCGCACCTCGTGCAGCATCTGGACCGTGTGCGGCAGCTCTACGGGCCGAAGATCGTCTACTTCTCCGGCAACGGCGGGGATCGCGTCAACCATGACCTGCGCCCGCACCGCCCGGTGCGGGACCTGGATGAACTGGTGGAGCACATCTTGTCCTACGAGCGCCGCCTCAGCGGCAGAGGCGACCTGCCGCTCGATGAGATCGCCGCGATCACCGGGTTGAGCGTCGAAGCGATCAAGAGCGAAATCAAACGCGAATTGGCCGGGTACCCCGAGCAGAGCATGGAGCAGAAGTTCGTTCATTTCATCCTGCATGGCCAATCGCTGAAACGCCATCATGAAGGCGACGACCGTAACCGCATGCACGTCTGGAGCACGACCCCGTTCTGGTCGATCCCCTTGTTCTTGTACCTCATGAATTGCCCGGACGAGCAGAAACGCGATGAGCAGCTATACGCCGCCTATATGCGTCAGATCGACCCGCGGCTGGTCCGCATTCGGCGCGTGGTCAATCAGAATCCCAGGCCGCGTTGGATCGGCGATGAAGCGCCGGGGTGGTCCAGGCTGGCGTCGGCCGCGGCGAAGACGGCCGGCCGGACTTGGGGATTGATCAAGAAGGTCTATAAGCCCCTCCGTTGGCGGCTCTTCGGCCGGCGGGTGCCGAGCCGTGACTTCGCACATGGGCCGGACCTGTTGCGCTGCCTTGACGAACAGATTGAGGAGTGCGGGGCCATCGGCGACCACCTTTCCCGGCCGGCGCTGCGACAGGTGCTTCGCGAGGCACATCGGTACAACGCATCGAGCATGGCGATCCTCCTGACGATTCTGTCGATGATCGAGTACGTCTACGAGGATCGCAGCCGCTTGCAGGACTACGCCCAGGCCAATCTGGATTCGTACGTATAGGATTGCCCGTCCATGGACGAGTCGTGGCAGGCACAGGAAGAGCAGACGTCCGACCCCCTGGTCGATGGCAAGGGAGTGCTGTTCCGTCGCACCGTGCGTGGAGGTTATTGGGTTCTGGCTATCCAGGTCGTCACGCAGCTACTGGCCTTGGGCAAGATGATCTTGCTGGCCCGACTGCTGATCAAGGTCGACATGGGCGTCTTAGGCATCGCTTTGTTGGCTACACAAACCCTTCAGACCTTCTCGGCTACCGGGTTTCGTACCGCCTTGATCCATGATCGAAAGGATATCCGGCCTTACCTGGACACGGCCTGGACCTTGCACGCCATCCGTGGGATTTTCTTGGCTGCCTTATTATTCGCCGCTGCTCCTGTTCTGGCCTCCATGAAGGTCCCTCCCGACAAGATGGACACGGCTCTTGGCGTGATCCGGGCCATGGCTTGTGTGTTTCTCTTGGGAGGGCTGCAGAATATCGGCCCGGTCTATTTCACGAAGGAACTGGATTTTCGAAGTGTGTTCATCTATCGCGTTGCTAGCACGCTCGTGGATATCATCGTAAGCATTGTGCTGTTGCTGCTCTTGCGCAGCGTATGGGCGTATGTCTGGGGACGGCTGGCGGCGGGGGGGGTTCACTTGCTTCTGAGCTATGTGATGCACCCCTACAGGCCGCGGTTCACCATCGACTGGCACAGGGCTCGGACAATGTGGCAGTATGGCCGATGGATCACTCTGATGACGGTTCTTGTTTTCTTGGTCAACTCTGGCGACGATTATTTTGTCTGGGCCTATCTGGGTGTCAGTGCGTTGGCAGTTTATCAGATGGCCTACCGGTTCTCCAATGTGCCGGCTGTTCAGGTGGCGGCGATACTTGCCGAGGTCAGTTTTCCGGCCTTTGCCAAGCTGCAGACGGATATCCCTCGTCTCCGGCAGGCCTACCTTAAGACGTTGTTCCTTGCGGCGCTCTTGTCGTTGCCGTTGGCTGGCGGCATTATCGGGCTTGCACCGGAGTTTGTACGCCTGTTTCTTACAGAGAAGTGGTCGGCCGTCTCCCCGGTGCTGCAAATCCTGACGATCAAGGCGGCATTACGGGCTAGCGGTGTGATTCGTAGCTCGCTATTCCAGGCAGCCGGCAAACCGCATATCATGACGCGCATGCAAGTGGCCCGGGTGGTTTGGTTGGCTGCGTTGATCTATCCTTTGACGGTGAAGGCAGGACTCGTGGGAACGGCGTGGGCGATCACGATCAGTGGATTGGCCGTTCTGCCTTTCGAACTACGTCATGTGGCCCGGATTTTGGGGTGCTCGATTGGACGAAGTGTTCAGCCGCTTGTCATCCCATTGGTCTCAACGGGCGTCATGATGGCAGTGATCGTGGCTGTCCGGGCGCCTCTTCACGGAGGGGTCTATTTCAGGGGTTTTTTTGGAATGATTCTTGTGGCGATGATAACCTATACGGGAAGTGTGTATCTTCTGGATAGGTGGTTTGGCCGGCACGTTCGAACTCTCCTGACGGAGCAATTAAAGCTGCTGGCGGCGATAGTCAGAGACAAGTGGAGCAATCGCACCGGAAAGTCCAGCGATGTGTCATAATCGGATGAAGTGCTATCGTGAAACGTAAAGTCCTCATTCTGGGCCTGGATGGAGCAAGCTGGCGCGTGTTGGAGCCGGCCGTGCGACAGGGGCACATGCCTTACCTGGCTTCGCTCGTCGACGCCGGCTGCTCCGGCGTGTTGACCTCCACAACGCCCCCGAAGACGCCGGCGGCGTGGAGCAGTTTTCAGACCGGCAAAAACCCCGGCAAGACGGGGGTGTATGATTTCGAACGCTGGAACCGCAAGACCCGCACCTCGGACTACGTCAGCTCCGAGTCGCTCGGTGTGACCCTGTGGGATTACCTTGGGCAGGCGGGCAAACGCGTCGCCGTCATCAACGTGCCGATGACGTATCCGGCCCGGCCCGTTTCGGGCGTGCTGATCACGGGTTTGCTAACGCCCAATCTGAACAGCCGTTTCATCTATCCTCCCGATCTGCGCGAGGCGCTGCTGGAGCATGTGCCGGACTATCACATCTTCAACCTTCGGAACACGGCGCGAACGGGTTCGGCCCGACACATCCATCCGTTTGTCACACGCTTGCAGGAGATTGTCGACAGCCGCGCCCGCGCCGCGGCGTTCGTCTTTCAGCGGGAGCCAGCCGACGTGGCCATGGTGCACTTTCAGGCCACGGACGTTCTTCAACATGCGTTCTGGCCCATGCTGTGCCCCGGACACGAGCGATATGAGTCCGGCACCCACGAGTTTCTGAATGCCGCGTTTTATGGGTTCCTGGATGAGCGGCTACGGCGTGTGTGCCAAGCCTTTGTGAAAGGCCGGGCCGACCCCGTGCTGACGCTGGTGGTCTCGGATCATGGGTTCCAGACGCATCATCAGCGGGTGCGCCTGGGGAAGTGGCTCGTGCAGAAGGGCTACCTCTCGATCCGGGCGGGGGCCGGTCCGCTGCCGTGGTTGCGCCGCCGGCTGCGCCGGCTTGATGGGTCCGTCGCGCGACGGTTTTTCGAACGCACCGCGATGGGCCGCAGGCTAGATCGCTTCCGCCGACGGCCGACCTTCCGCGTGGATTTCGATCACAGCCGCGTCTTTTCGTTCGGCCGCGGTTGCGATGGCTACCTGTTCTTCCTGGAAGACGATCCGGCGGCCCGACAGGCCACCCAGGAGCAAATCCGCAAGGATCTGATGGGCCTGGTTGATTCGCGAACGGGCCGGCCCGTCGTTCAGGAGATCTGCCCGCGTGAGGCAATCTACAGCGGCCCGCGACTTGCGGATCTGCCGGATTGGATCTTGCGTCCGGCCGAGGGCTATTCCTTCACCGGCAATTACGAGGATGGCGTGCGCGGTTTGTTCGCCGCCGTCCGATTCGGACGGGATTTCCACGCGGGGATGCACCATCCCGAAGGCGTACTTATCGCCGCCGGGCCGGGGGTACGTTGTGGACGCGTGGAGGACGCCCGACTGTGGGACGTGGCGCCGACGGTCCTCGCCTGGCTCGGTTTGCCCGTGCCGGAGGACATGGACGGCCGGGTCCTCCAAGGTCTGTTCACCCAGCCATTGACCGTGCAGACGGCGAGACCTGAAGCACCGGCTGTCCCGACGGAGTCTTCCGATACGGCGACGTATTCTCCGGCCGATGTACAGGACATTGAGCAGCGGCTGCGCAACCTGGGCTATATTGAGTAGCCCCGGGTATGACCGACAAGGTCCGTTGCTGTCCCTCACTCCGTAACCGGCGCATAGCCGTGGGCCCGCATGCCCTCCGCGCAGGTCCGCTCGATGATCTGCAAGTTTGCCGGGCCGAAAAACTCCTCCCACGTCACTGTGTGGTCTCCACGGGGCTGGTACTGCACATCCACGTGAGCGGAGATGTCGTGCCGACTCTCCATGCCGAGCCGCCGGGCCAGCGAGGCGATGAACCCCGTCTTGTCGACGACGAAATCCTCGTACCGGGCCAGGATGACGCGATCATGGTGCCTCTCGTACACCGCCAGCGCCCGGTTCCAGCGGCGCGCCAGGGTTTCGATGTAGTTGACGCCCTCGCAACCAAACAGCCGCCCTTCGAGGATGTTCTTCCAGAGCAGGTTGGGCACCGCCTGCCAGTGTTCCGGCGTCAACCGGTCCAGCCGACCCGGCAAATGGACCCGGTTGAGCATGCTGCGGATGTTGTCGCGCGGGTCACGCAGGCACAGCACGCCGCTGGCCTGCGGGAAATGGGTGCTGAGCGGCTCATAGACGAAGGTCAGGCCCGGTTCTTTGACCAGATCAGTGGCGAAATACTGGGGATTCTCGGTGACAAACCGGCTCAGCGGCAACTCGCCCGTCAGCAGGGCCGTTTCAATCCGGGCCGGCAGGTTGTAAAAGATGTCCAGGGTGATCGACTTGCCGGTGGCCTTGGCCAGCAGGGCGGCGATGGCCGTGGTGCCGCTTTTCTGGTTACCCAGGATGAACACGGCCTGCGGGTTGACGCGGATGTGGTGTCGGATCCACGCCGCCTTGCCCCGTTGCCAGGCGTCATGGGGCATCCTCAAGACCCGGGCCAAACGCCTTGTCCAGCCCCCGACGTACCGCGATTGATCCATAGGGCGACCTCTTGTGCACGTTACGGCTCGAAAGCCCACCGGAGCGTATTGTAAGGCTCCAGACGATCCCTGTCAGGTGCAGGTTGCGGTTTTTCGCGTGCCGGGGTAAAAAGAGATCGCGGTTTTTGGACAAGGGCTTCATGTCGATGGGCGAAGGATTCGTTGGCTCTGGAATAAAGCCCGAGCACAAGCTGCTCGATATAGCAGAAACCGTTGGGCTTGGCGATACTTTCAATGGGCGACAATAGAATCGGTTTTTGCTGTGGTGCAGCGGATCCATTACATCTTCTGCGTGCGAGAGAGGTCCCGTTGTGCTGTGCCCTCAAAGGAGCTGATGAGTTTCTTGTGGTCATGTACGATCCGTGTTGCTTTTTAGCTCGCAGGCCTGATGCGAGTGTCCTCCAGGTGGCGGCGAGACGTCGTGAGTGAACAGGGCTCACCTTGAGTACCTCCGATGAGACAAACGAGATTCAGACGTTACGGCATAGGGTATTGCTCGCCCATTCAGCATCCTCGGTTCTCCCTGGCGCAGGGTCTGTGGTAATGTTGGGACGCCACGATCCCCGAGTCGAGAAGGAAATCTCTGGAATGGCAGCAACGTTGGTCAAGGCCGGAACGATTGAAGGTGCCGCGGTTCGTGAGGACAGCTTTGACCTCATCCTGGGACTTGACTGGATCGAGCAGGAGCGGTGGCCTCGGTGGGCGTTGCAGGAGGCCTGTCGTTGTCTCAAGCCGCAGGGACGCGTCGTTTTCACAGTCCCCAACAAGGGTTCCGGCCATGGGGAGGAGAGTCACAGACGCACAGAGTATACGCAGGAAGAAGTCTGTCGCCTTGTTATGCAAATCGGCCTCGAAGTGGAATCGTGCGTTTCTTACGGTTGGCGCGAGAGTGGTGACGATATTCTGCGCAAAATGGCGAAGACGGTCCTTCGCTCTTTTGGGTACCGGACGGTCTTCTCCCTGCCGTTCTTGAAGCGATACGCGGCCGAGCATTTGGTCGTAGGTCGAAAACCTGTCGACTTCTGGGAGCACTTCCGGCGGATGGGCTTGCGGAATGTTGACCGCCGGGCCATGCGATTCTGTTTATTATATTCCGACATGTTGGCTCGCCAAGCCGCGTGGCTGAGCCACCATCCGGAATTTGCCGGGGTTAATGTGAAGGAATTTTCGATCGAGGACTATGCCGGAAAGTCCATCCTCGTGGTCGCACCGCATCCAGATGATGAGATTATCGGCTGCGGGGGGGTTCTGGCGCAACTGAAACAGCGGGTGGGGAGTGTCATCCATGTGCTATACGTTACGGATGGCAGCGCGACGGTTGCATTGGGCGAGGCTCCTGAGGGGATTCGCCGGACCGTGCGTTTGAGGGAGGCCCGTCACGTGGCCGAGCAGTTGGGGGTAGCCTCTGCGACGTTCTGGAAGGAACCGGATGGGGAGTTGCGGTGTTCACCGTGTCTTGTGACGCGAATGCGAGATGAACTGAACCGGCTGCGGCCAGCATTGATCTTGGTACCTTTCTGCGATGATCCCCACGCGGACCATCTGGCCGTCAACCGCATCCTTGCCGAGGCGCTGGAGACTTCAAACGACACGACGCCGGAGGTCCTTGCTTATGAGGTCTGGACCCTTGTGCCAGCCAACCGTTACCGTAAAATCGACGCGGAATACAGCTTCAAAATGCGGATGCTGATGTGCTATCAGACAGCAATGAAGGCCATAGACTATGTTCAGCAGTGTCAGGGATTGGGAGTTTATCGGGCTTGGGTATTGGCCGGCCACAAGGGTTTTGCGGAGGCGTTTCTCCTGATGGATGGTCAGGCGTATGCAGCCTTGGTCAAAGAGACTGACAGGCGGCACATAGGATAGTACACAATGGTATTCTAGAGACAGATTGCCTGCGCAAAATGCGAGTCGCATTCATTGTAAACGGGTTCCCGAGGTTCTCGGAGACCTTCTTGCTGGATCAGATTACAGGCGTTATAGACCAAGGACACCGCGTAAGAATCTTCGCCAAGCCCGTGTTCATCAACGAACCTGTTCATCCGGATGTAGAAGAATATCATTTGACAAGGCACGTCTCGTATCATGTGTCGCCGTGGCGGCAAAAGGGACTGCGACGACTTCAGGCATTGGGTTATATGACCAAGACAGGGGTGGTCACACCCATTCAGACGTTTCGGCTAATGAAATACCTGATGGGCCGAAAGTCGTTGCCGGACTACTCGGAGCTGTTCTTTTTGCTGTCCGTTTTGCGGTGGCGTCCGGATATTCTTATCTGCCACTTCGGTCCTAACGGGTTGTTGGCGACGCCCTTGAAAGATATTGTCCCCGGTCTCATTTTTGTAACGATGTTCCATGGGTATGATGTGCGTATGGCACTAGAGGGCGACCGTGGAATGTACAGATGTCTTTTCAGCAAGGCCGACCTGATTCTGGCGAATTCGGAGTCAACGTACCAAAAGCTTGTCGAATTGGGGGCTGAACCGAGACGGCTGAGGCTTCACTACGAGACATTTGACTACCGACGGTTTGCACGACCAAACGGTCACATGCCAGGCTCCGACAAGGGACTAGTCTTGCTGACGGTCGCCCGACTTGTACCCGAGAAAGGGCTGGAGTACGCCTTGCGGGCATTCAGGGCACTGAAAGATCTGCATCCCGAAATGCCGATCACCTACCGGATTCTTGGAAGTGGCCCCTTGGAAGACGATCTGCGAAAGCTAGCAAGGGAACTCGGCATTGAATCCCGAGTAGTCTTTGCTGGCATTGGGGATAGCAACCGGGTGAAGCAGGAATTGCAGAAGGCCCATCTTTTCCTGTTACCCAGTGTGCAAGAGGCGTTCGGGGTGGTTCTCCTTGAAGCTCAAGCGGCCGGGGTTCCCATCGTCGCTTCCAACGTTGGCGGGATTCCAGAAGCTGTTATGCCGGGACGCTCAGCTCTGCTGAGCCAACCCGGTGACGTGGAGGACATTGCGCGTAAGCTGGACTACCTAATCCAACATCCGGAGATTCGCGCCGTAATGGCCGAAGCCGGCCAGAGCCATGTGCGTGACAACTTCGATAAGGCTATCTTGAATGACCGACTGATGCAATACATTCACGAAGTGCGAACGTCGCGGGCGACAAGAAGGTGAATGCCGCTGGTCAAGATTCACGTGATTCGCACGGGCATTGATCCAAGTGACAGGGGCGGTTATGGCGAAAGCACTGATTACCGGAGGCGCCGGGTTCATCGGGTCGCACCTGGCCGACAAACTTCTGCAAACCGGCCATGAGGTGGTCGTGATCGACGATCTGAGCACCGGTTGCCGGTCGAATCTCGCGGCGATCCAGAACGAGCCGCGATTTCGCTTCGTCTATGACTCGGCCCGCAACGCCGAGACGATGCACCTGCTGATCCAGCAGTGCGACATGGTCTTTCATCTGGCCGCCGCCGTCGGCGTGCAGCTCATCGTGGATCGCCCGGTCCATACGATTGAGACGAACATTCACGCCACCGAGGTCGTTCTCGAAATCGCCAACAAGTTCGGCACGAAGGTCTTTCTCGCCTCCACCAGCGAGGTCTACGGCAAGAGCGAGAACGTGCCCTTCCGTGAGGAGGATGACACGATTCTGGGCAGTACGCGCTTCGCGCGATGGTCCTACGCGTGCAGCAAGGCGATCGATGAGTTCCTGGGCCTGGCGTACTTTGAGCAGTACGGGCTGCCTGTCGTAATCGGCCGATACTTCAACACGGTCGGGCCGCGGCAGACCGGACGCTACGGCATGGTCGTGCCGCGGTTCGTCGACCGGGCCCTGCGCAACGAACCGCTGCTGATCTACGGCACGGGCCGCCAACAGCGCTGTTTCGCCCACGTGGACGACGTGGTCGAGGCGACGGTCGCCCTGATGGACTGCCCGCAGGCCCCCGGCCGCGTGTACAACATCGGCGCGACCGAGGAAATCTCCGTCGAGGGCCTGGCCGACCGGATCATCGCCTTGACGGGCAGCGGCAGCGAAAAGCAGTTCCTCTCGTACGAAGAGGCCTATGGCAAGCCGTTTGACGATATGATGCGGCGTGTTCCGAGTCTGGAGCGAATCGAACGGATGGTCGGATACCGGCCGCGGCATGCGCTCGACCAGATCCTCCAGGCCGTCATTGAGGACAGGAGAAACCGTGACCGGTGAAGGCCCAGTTCCCGCCGCGGACGACTCGCCGCACGCGGTCGCCATCAGCGTGGTCGTCCCCGCATACAACGCCGCCGCGCATATCACCCGCGCGTTGGACAGCGTGCTGGTCCAGACGCACCCCCCGGCCGAGATCATCGTCGTGGACGACGGCTCGACGGACGCCACGGCCGAGGTCGTCCGATCCTATGGTTCAGCCGTCCGACTCATCACCACGGGCCACGTCGGCGCTGGTCAGGCCCGCAACATCGGCATTGAAGCCGCCCGGTATCCGTGGATCGCCTTCCTGGATGCGGATGACGAGTGGTTGCCGGAAAAGCTCGCCCTTCAAGCCGCCCTGGTGGATCGCCATCCGGATCTGGTCTGGTGCTATTCGAATATGTATGTTCAGCCCGTCGGCCGAGAGGAACGAACGCTGTCGCACGATCCGCAGCGGGTGGACCGTCTACTCGGCGAGGGCGACGTGTTCGACGACTACCTGCAGGCCCTGGCGGCGGGGGCGCCGACCTCCTGCATTACCTGGATGATCCGACGAGAGGCCCTTGAGGCGGTGGGCGGGTTCTGTCCGGAGCGCCCGTGGGCGCAGGATGCGGACTTGGCCCTGCGGTTGGCGTATCGCTGGCCGCGGATCGGCTACGTGCCGCAACCCCTGGCCGTCAACCATTTCGGCCGCTCAGGTAGCATCACGGTCCGTCACTGGGACGACGTCGAGCAACGCTGCCGGTTCCTTGAGCAGCACGCCGAGCTTTCGAAACAGGCCGGCGCCTGGTCCCGTTTCCGCCCGTGTGCTCAGGTCCTTCTGGCTCAGTGGGTCCGCCGATTCCTCAAGGCCGATCCGCCCGTGGACCTCAAGCCGCTCGAACGGCAGTGGGGCCACCTCTTGCCGAGGCGGCTCCGGTGGGAGTGGCGTGTGCGGCGATGCCTGGGCCCGCGATTGACAGGCACCGTCGACGCCTACCTGCGGGCCAAAGACCGCCTGCGCCGCCTTCTGCGCGGGTAGGCCTTCTGCCCATAGCGCGCAAAAAAGCGGCCCCCGAAATCCGGGAGCCGCTTTTCATTGGCAAATGGCACGGTTACTGCAAATCCAACTCTTCCTACGGTTGCGGGAAGTCGTTGACCAACAGGGAGTCATCAACGTGTGCCGGGTCAAGTCCTTGACCGGTTTGCACATTGGCCACAAGACAGGCGTTCCGAGCATAAAGATCCGCGTTAGTCCGACCGCAGCGAATATCCTGCCCGTCTGTCGTGGGACCGCCCTGCAAAGTGTAAATGTTGTCGTTTCGAACGCCGCAGTCAGGCGTCTTCTCAAAGGCATTATGTCCATCTCCAAACAGGACGTTCTGCCCTTCTCGGCCGTGCGGCTGCGAATTCCCAACCTGAATCATCCATTTCTCATAGTTGCTTCCTGTCACCCAATAGGGCGGGATACGAACAATCTTACCCGTCCAGGCATTGGCGAGAGCAGGGTCGGGACCGGATGCCCACTCGAGTTTCGGGTCGAAAAACGGGTTCCTGTCGGCCATGATCGCGAATGATGCGGTGGCGCTGCCACTGGCCGCCCGCCTTCCGTAGGGGTCGTGATACGAGTAGCTGACGGCACCAAACGGACCTGGGGGATAGGGACTTCCCGCCTTGCCAAAATCCCACAACTCGACCAGATCGTTGTTCCAAGGATTCTTGCCGTCATACGGCGTCTCTCCACCGGACGGGCACACGAAGCTCTTGGGGCTGACATCGGCCTCGCGAACCAGCAGATACAAACTAGCTCCCACCGTAATACCCCGGTTCTCTGTGCCCTGCCAGCCGACATCCGAGTCCGGCCAATTGTCGGTGAACCAGCTCCACGTCAGAGGTCTACTGCCGCCTTGCTTGGCGAACTGGTCCTCGTAGTCATTCGCGTACACGTTCTGGGCCGTGCCCAGACCCTTCAGGTTCGTGCCGCAGATGACCCGCTGGGCGATCTTCTTGACCTTGTTCAAGGCCGGCATGAGGATCGCCAGCAACATGGCTATGATCGCGATCACGACCAATAGCTCAATCAGGGTGAAACCTCTCTTCTTCTTCATCTCGAACGCTCCTTTCTTTGTAGGTTTGCTCATCGCGCCGCCTCCGGCCACACTCCGTCATGTTAGGGCTATTAGTGCTGAAAACTCGGTCACTGTGGCCTTACATAGACACTTGTAGATGAGCAAACTCCGCCATTTGCCTGAGTCCAAACGCGCGGAGACGGCTTCTGTGGATGCTGATAACTCAACTTCGACACACTCCTGCACAACGAGTCATGCACCTCCGGCCACTCTCAGGCGGCCCGCTCTGACGTGCGCTCGGGTGTGAAGTTTTGGAAGGAGGGTTCGAGAAGAAGATGATATAAATCAAATATTATGGCAGACCTCACAGGATAACGCCGAACCCGCCTTGTATCTTCACTTCTCAACACTTCTCAACACTTCTCACCACTACACATCCTAACCCTCCTACCATCGGCTGTCAAGACCGATCTCAAGATTTCTTTCTCAATTTTTCCGTGTCCGAGTCACGGTCTGCCAGGCCCGCCACGGGCGGATTCCGATCGTTTCGTCGCCTTTATAGGACGTCTTGGTCTTGCTCGGTGCTCGGCTGCCACCTAGAATACCGTGTGGTTCGCGTTCACTGCGGCGACGGAGAGGGGACCGCCTTCCCCTGGTCTGAGGATCTGCCATGTCCGAGCCTATCGCGATTCACGAATGGGACCTGACGACGACCAACCTTGGCCGGGTCGCCTCGCGCCACTACGAGGTGGCCGTCTTGCCCTTGGGGGCCACCGAGGCACACAACCGCCACCTGCCCCAGGGCCAGGACCTGCTGCACACGGTGTGGGTGGCCCGCGAGTGTTGTCACCGGGCCTGGTCCCTGTGCGAGGGCGTCATCTGCCTGCCCCCCATCCCCTTCGGCGTGGACTGCAACCAGTTGGCCTTTCCCTTGGCCATCCACGTCTCGCAGGCCACGCTGGATGCCCTGGTCCGCGAGGTCATCGTCTCGCTGCGGCATCACGGCATCCGCAAAATCGTCCTGCTCAATGGCCACGGCGGGAACGCCTTCAAGCCGTTGATCCGCCAGATTCAGTGCGGCGTGGACGTGTTCGTCTTCCTGTGCGACTGGTGGACTGTTGGCCGTGATCGCTACGATGACATTTTCGACCGACCGGATGACCACGCCGGACAGATGGAGACCTCCGTCGCCTTGGCCCTTTATCCGGACCTGGTCGAGTTGGACCGCGCCGGCGATGGCAAAACCCGCCCCTTCCGCTTCGAGGCCCTCGAAAAGGGGTGGATTTCCACCAGCCGGGATTTCGCCAGGCTCAACGATCATGCCGCCGCCGGCGACCCCGCCGGAGCATCCGCCGAGCGAGGCCGCCGTTATCTCGATCTCGTCTGCGAGCGGATATCGGCCTTTCTGGTGGAGCTGGTTCAGGCCCCGGTTGACGAGCCCTTTCCGCATATTTCCCAGTGAGTTTTCTGATGAAGCCGCCTGGTAATGGTTCCGAGGACGTCCATCCCCCCGCGGTTTCGCCCGATCCTATGGCCCGGGTCGCGGCCTTCATAGAGGCCAACTACGACCGTCCTATCCGGTTGGCCGACTTGGCGTGGGAGGCCCGGCTCAGCGTGTCCCGCGTGGCCCACCAATTCCGTGAGAGGCGGGGCCTGAGCCCGATGGAATACGTCCTGCAAGTTCGCCTGGGCCATGCCCGCCGGCTGCTGGAGACGACCGATCTGGAACTGCGGCAGGTCGCTGAACTGGTCGGCTTCCGCTCCACGGCCTACTTCGGACGTGTGTTCAAGAAGCGGCTGGGCGTTTCTCCCGGTCAGTACCGCGCCGCGGCTCGACGGAACAAACCCACCGCACCGAAAGGAAGAAAATGAAAGCGCAGGTTCTGTATTGGGCGGCGTCTGTGGCCCTGTTGGCGGCGGCGACCCCTCGGCAGCAGGGGGCCACCTCTATAACAAGATCGGAGTGCGCCGGTTTGGTTCTCCTTGTTGCCGATGAGCAGGGCCCTGTGCGTGTCCTGGCCGAAGCGCTCGCTCCACGGGGCCGATTCGAGTACCGGATCGTCACGCCGGCGGAAATGCCCCCGGTCCTGGCGGGCCACCACGCCGTGTTTATGTACATCCATGGCGCGATGGACCGCCAGACCGAACACGCCCTGATCGAGTACGCCAAGCAGGGCGGCCGACTGGTCATCCTGCACCACGGGATCGCCTCGGCCCGTCGCAACAATCCGGACTGGCTGGACCTGACCGGCATCCGGATTCTCCCGGTCGATGCGCCCGCCGGGGCCTGGCGGGTGATTCACAATACCACCCACACTGTGGTCAACCTGGCCCCGGGCCACTTCATCACGACGCACAACGTGACTTACGACCGACAGGCGGCGTACCTCAGCTCGGACCAGCCGGCCGTCGAGGCGACCTTTCCGGCGTTCGACCTGACCGATACGGAGGTCTTCCTCAACCAGCACTTCAGCGACGGCCGCACCAAAACGGTCTTGTTCGGTTTCCGCTGCACCGATCCCCAGACCGGGCGGACGTTCATGCAGGACCGGGCCGGATGGCTCAAGCCCGCCGGGGCCGGGTGGGTCTTCTATTACCAGCCGGGCCACAAGGCGGAGGATTTTCAGCACCCCGCCTATCTACAAGTTCTTTTGAATACACTGGTCTGGCCCGGCCCCGGAGCCCGCTGAGGATCTGGGAACACAGCAGGCACATTCCCGCCCTTCGATGGGGTGCATCTTTACGCAGAAACAACTGGGGTCGTCGCATTTTCAAAGCCGATCCCGGCGAAGCCATGTACCCACCCCGGTGAGCGCAGAAAAAAAGCAGCGTCGAGGAGGAGCGACGCTGCTTCCGGTTCCTAGGTCTTGATGACCTAGTCTAAAAAGGAGGAGGAGGGCATTATGCTTATATATTTCCTCTATGAGTCCGTTACTTTTATTCTCCCTCATCACCCCTGCTGTTCACTACGAACCCCCCAAGGGCATGGTTCATTCTAGCAGGGCCGAAATGTCACTGCAAGCGATTTTTCCGGGAAAACACACAAAAACTTCTCCGTGCGTTTGCTTGCTGCGGATTATATCGGCAGGGACGGCGCGCGACAACAGAAAAAGTCAGTTCGTCGGTGGGCCGGCGTAGCTTGGCGCCTGCGGGCGCAGGCGATTCGGATTCTTGGCCGGTCTTCAGCCGTCCTCCCCCTCGTTAGCGCGAGACTTTCTGCGGCTTGTCTCCGGCCGTGTAGATCCAAAAAAGATGAACGTAATCAGAATCAGGCCAATGCCGGTAACGAACAAGGTCCTGCGGTTCTTCGTCTCGCTGCATCGGCTGACCCACGTCGGAACCGGATCCGCAACGGGCTCCCCGTCGATCTCCTGCATCAGCGCCTCCCGGGCCGCCGCCAGGTCCGCGGCCGAGGCTTGGGGAAAGGCGGTGTCCTCGGCATCGGGCCTGTCCCGAAAGGTGAAGGTCTTCAGCTTGGCCGCCAACGAGGGGTCGGCCTTGAGCTGGGCGATCTGCTGCTCGTACTGGGCGCACAACCGCCGGATGCGCTCGTTGCGGGCCTCGATGCGGGCCGGGATGCCGCGCTGCTCGTAGTAGACCGCCAGTTCGTCGGCCAAGGCGGACAGGACAATCGCCGTGGCGCCGCCGGTGAAGAAGACGCAGAACAACACGCACCGCAGTCCCGCGGCTACCACCCGCATGTCACTATCCCTATCGGTCTGAACCGAAGTCATCGGGGCACCCGACCGTGCGTGACGGCCCCCGACGGCACCCCTCGGGCGGCCTAGTACGGAAAGATCTGGCCGCCATACTGGGCCGCGCTGCCGAGTTCCTCATGGATCCGCAGCAACTGGTTATACTTGCAGATGCGGTCGGTCCGGCAGGCCGAGCCGGTCTTGATCTGGCCCACGCCCGTGGCCACCGCCAAATCGGCGATCGTGCTGTCCTCGGTCTCGCCGCTGCGGTGGCTGATGACGGCCGTATAGCCGTTGCGCCGGGCCAGGGCGATCGCTTCGAGCGTCTCGGTGAGCGTGCCGATCTGGTTGACCTTGATGAGGATCGAGTTGGCGCAGCCGGTCTCGATGCCGCGGGCCAGACGCTCGGTGTTGGTCACAAACAGATCGTCGCCGACGAGCTGGCACCGGTCACCGAGCTTGTCGGTCAGGGCCTTCCAGCCGTCCCAGTCGTCTTCGGCCAGGCCGTCCTCCAGGCTCACGATCGGATACTTGGCCACCCAGCCGGCCCAGTGCTTGACCATATCGGCCGAGGAGACCTTCTTGTCCGGTTTCGACTTGAAGAACTTGTATCCCTTGCTGCTCTTGACCCACATCTCCGAGGCCGCCGGATCCAGCGCGATGGCGATCTGCTTGCCGACCTTGTAGCCGGCCTTCTTGATCGCCTCCAGGATAACCTCGATGGCCTCCTCATTGGTCTTGAGCGACGGCGCAAAGCCGCCCTCGTCCCCCACGGCCGTATTATAGCCCTTGGCCTTGAGCACGCCCTTGAGCGTGTGGAAGACCTCGGCCCCCATCCGCAACGCCTCCGGGAAGCTCTCGGCCCCCACGGGCATGACCATGAACTCCTGGAAGTCCACGTTGTTGTCCGCGTGCTTTCCGCCGTTGAGGATATTCATCATGGGAACGGGCAGCATATTGGCGCTGCAACCGCCGATGTAACGGTACAGGGGCAGCTCCGCGGCGGCCGCGGCGGCCTTGGCGGCGGCCAGCGACACACCCAGAATCGCGTTGGCGCCGAGCTTGCCCTTGTTGTCGGTGCCGTCCAGCTCGATCATCAGCGCATCGATCTCCTCCTGGGCGGTGGCGTCCATGCCCAACACCTCCGGGGCGATGATCTCGTTGACGTTCTTGACGGCCTGGAGCACCCCCTTGCCCAGGTATCGCTTTTTCTTGGTGTCGCGCAGTTCCACGGCCTCGTGCACCCCGGTGCTGGCCCCGCTGGGCACCGCGGCCCGGCCGAATGAGCCGTCTTCCAGCATCACGTCGACTTCCACCGTCGGGTTGCCCCGCGAGTCCAGAATCTCCCGAGCCGTCACATCAACAATCGTCGTGAACATGCGTTTCCCTTTCAGTTTTTCGTTGGTATCCGCTGAGGTGCCGAGGCACGTCGCGGTCAAACCCTTGTGTCCATCCAATCCCTGGTCCGACTCCGGAGCGGAACAGTACACGGTGTTTCCCGCGGCGTCAAGGATTCGTTTTCACCTCCATGGGGCCGTGGGACAGCAACCCGACCTCTTGCTTTGCCGGCGGTCGGTCGTGATCGTGCGATGCGGGTTAGTCCGGAGACGGCGCGAGGCATTTCCCCGGAGAACATGGGCAACAACACCGATTGACAGCGTTGGCCATCTGGGCATAATGAAGGTCTCACCCTACAGGAAGCGCCGCCACGGGCGGTGTGTGGGGTCAACAGTCACGGATGAGGGACGGGAGCAGATGGAAGCACGCGTTGAGAACGGCCTGATTCGAATCGTCATCGCCGATGATCACGGTCTTGTCCGCGATGGGCTCAAGGCCCTGCTGAAGCGGCGGGACGACATGGAGGTCGTCGGTGAAGCCGCCACCGGCCGAGCCGCCCTCGAACTGGTGGAGCGCTGTCGGCCCGACGTGGCCATCCTGGACGTCATGATGCCCCAGGTGGATGGCATCGAGGCGGCGCGGCGGATCACCCGGAATGGGACCACACGCGTTCTGGGTCTGACCGCCCAGGTGACCGGCGGCGTCATCGGTCGCGCCCAGGAGGCCGGAATCCTCGGCATACTCGCCAAGGAATGCACCTTCGACGAACTCATCGACGCGGTTCGCACCGTCGCCCAGGGGCAGATGTATCTGTGCACAAAGACACGGAGCGTCATGGCCGAGGATTACCGCTGCTGCCTCAACGGCGAGGCGCCCGGCGACGACTCCTCCTTGGACGACCAGGAACGCCTGCTCGTCCAGCTTCTGGCCGAGGGCAAAACCGTCGGGCAGATCGCCCTGCGGCTCAACCGGAGCCCCAAGACCATCGACGCCCGTCGGCGTAAGACCATGGCCAAGCTCGGCATCGACAGCGTCGCCGAACTGACCAAATACGCCATCCGCGTGGGACTGACCTCCGTCGAATAGTCTGTTTTCTGGTTAGGCGGCGTAACGGACTTCCCATAAGGCAGGGGGGCCTGACCGACAAAGCCCAAGTTTTGGCTGGCCAAGATCCAGAAGTCGCAGGGTCATCCAGGAGAGCAACCACGATACTCTTATAGGAATATAGGGGATATTCCCGTAATAAGAATCAGTAAAAATACCCATGAACACTCAAGAAGATTCCCCATATGGACGACAACGTAACCGGGGCACGAGGGTGATGGGAAAAGCCGGCCGTAGATTCACTGTGCAGGGCCTGTTTGAAACACCATGTCGTAGCCGCCGGGGACGTGCAGCAGATTTGGGGTGGGGCCGCAAGGATCGGCAGGAAAGGCTGAGCCGACCTTGCGGCGGCAGTACGAACGGAAGGGGAGACACACGCCTTACCGTGTCGGGCCTGCGGTCTATTCTGCGGGCGCGCTGAGGCTCGAACGAATCGGTATTCGGGCTGGCCGGTTGGGCCCGTCGTTCGTATCATGGCTTTTCACGAATTGAACACGATCGACGGAACCGGACATGCGGATCCTCGCGCTGGAACCCTATTACGGCGGCAGCCATCGGGCGTTTGTCGATGGCTGGCGGGCGCACAGCCGACACGACTGGGACCTGCTGACCCTGCCGGCCACCAAGTGGAAGTGGCGCATGCGGCACGCCGCGATCACCTTCGCCGAGGAGTCGGCCCGATGGGGCTCGGCCGGGCGGCGATGGGACGTACTGTTCTGTTCGGACATGCTCAACCTGGCCGAGTATCGCGGCCTGGTCGACGAGCCTGTCGCGTCACTGCCGGCCGTGGTGTACTTCCATGAGAACCAGCTCACCTACCCGGTGCGGTTCGAGAGCGAGCGGGATTATCAGTATGCCTTGACCAACTTCACCACGGCCCTGGCGGCGCGGGCCGTGTGGTTCAACTCCGCCTATCACCGCGACGGCTTTCTCGATGCGCTGGCGGCCTTCTTTCGCCGTATGCCCGATTACCTCCCTCTTGTGCAGATCGACCGCCTTGGCGACAAGACTGCCATCCATCCGCCCGGCATCGACCCCTTTCCGCTGCGAACCGGGCGCTCGCCCGGCCCGGCCCGCATCCTCTGGGCCGCCCGCTGGGAGCACGATAAGAACCCGGAGGACTTCTTCGCCGCACTGGACGCCTTGCGACAGCAGGGTCTGTCTTTTCGCCTGAGCGTGATCGGCCCGCAGTTCCGCGAGGCGCCCGCCATCTTCGAGGAGGCCCGCGGCCGTTTCGCCGACTCCATCGACCATTGGGGTTATCAGGCCGATCTCACCGCCTACCGACACGTCCTCCAGCAGGCCGACGTGGTCGTGTCCACGGCGCGGCACGAGTTCTTCGGCATCGGTCTGGTCGAGGCCGTCGCCGCCGGGGCCCGGCCCCTGGCGCCCGACCGCCTGGCCTATCCCGAGGTCCTTGGCCGACTCACGCAGCCCGACTGGCCCGACGAATACCTCTACGATGGGTCCGTGCCGGACCTGGCCGGTCGCCTCGCCGGACAGATCGAACGGATCGCGAAGGGCGCGCCTCCCCAAGATGTGCTCGCCCGCCGGGCCAACGACGTCTACGCCTGGAATCACCGGGCCCCGGCGCTCGATGACGCCATCGAGGCCGTCGGTGCGGCATGAGCCCAGGCTCTCGCCTCAGGTCCGCCAGGTCAGGCGCGTGGTCTGCCCGTCGAGGTCCACCGGGCCGCCGAGCACGCGCAGGGTGAAGGCTCCGCCGTCCGCATCCAGCTCGGCCTGTACCCAGCCGACCGGCATATTGTTGTCGAAGCTGTACCCGGTGGCGGGCAGGTTAATCAGGTGCAGATCCTCGTGCCGACTGAATCCATACTGGTGCGAGTGCCCATAGATGACACCCTTGACCTTGCGAACGCCCGTAAGAATCCGGAACATGCGGTCGACGTCGAGCAGGTCGCCGTCGTTGTCGCCCAGGGTATGATGCAGGCACATCAGGGTGGGCCGCTCGTCGCACTCGCTCAGATAGCGCACCAGCCAGTCGCGTTGGGCCTTGCCCAGAAGGCCCGGCACCTTGTTCACAAAGAACAGCGAATCCAGCAGGACCAGCCGCACGCCGCCGGCCTCAACGATGGTCACGAACTTGCCCGGCACGCTGGCCCGCTTGCCCGGCAGACCATCGAACACGTTGTGGAACGCGCCCCGATCATCATGGTTGCCCATGGCGTAGAAGGCCGGGACCGCCTCGCCCAGGCCGGCCGTGAGCGCCTTGAGCTGTTCGTAATCCCCTTGCAGGCCTTCCAGCCGCGCCAAGTCGCCCGCGAAGACCGCGCCGACCGGCTTGCACCGCGCGATCTGGGAGACGGCTTTTCGCAGGTTCGCGTGTGGGCCGAAATGAGGGTGCCCCGCGGGTGGCGCCGCCTCATCCGTAGGGACGTGCGTATCGGCGAGAATCGCCCACGTCGCGCCGCCCGTCGTCTCGTCGCCGAGGGTGTAATAATCGACGCCGAGGACCAGGCCCGCCGTGCCAAGACTTACTTGCAGGAATCGCCGTCGGTTCATCTCTTCGTGTCCTTTCCTGTCCAGGTGGCGGCTATTTGTATTGCGGCAGCATGTCCGCCAGCTCGGGTCGGATCGCGCCCGGGATGTAATGCCGGATAAACCAGCCCAAGTCACGTCCCTCATCCGGACCATAAGACCGGTGGCGCCCATCTCCCCACTTGATCTGGTTCTCAAAGAGATAGAGTGTCGTTGCATCGACCCACTGACGCCTTTCGGCGTGTCCGTCCGCGTAGCCCATCATGCTTCCCGCCTCGTGCAGGCAGGACAAGGGATCGCCCTTCCAATACGTGGCATCGTCCAGGTAGATATTCCACGTATTGACGTTAAAGCCTTGCCCATCCTGTTCCTCGAGGAACGTAAACTTCTTGCCCGGCGTGTGAAACTCATCCATCCGGGTGACCAGCGCGTAATACTCCCCCGTGTGCCATCCGTCTCCGATTCCATAGCCGTTGATCACGCATCCCAGCGAGTAGGTGCGATAGCCGCCGATCTCGTCGGGCGCAGGAAACGTCTTCGGCGGACTCAGATGCCGCGTGTCCTGCGGGCAATGGTACGGCCGGTGGTCCTCCACGTATGGCCACAACCCTCCCTGCTGCAAGCCACGAACCTTGTCCGCCAGGCAGATGTTGCGAAAGTTGTGATTCTCGTCCTGCGGGAACGCTACGAAATTCTTGACCGGAACCCGGCCAGCCGAGAAACTCCATGCCGGTCGCCGCTGCATCTGCCACGCGTTCCATCTGGATGTGCCGCTGCCAACGAGGTTGCCGTCGTTGTCCGCCGCGTAGTTGAAGAACGCCCGTCCCAGACCGCACAGATTCGCCATGCACACGGCGGTTTTGCCTTGGCCCCGCGCGTGCGACAGCGCCGGAATGGACATCGCCAGCACGGCCGCCATGACAAGGACCACCGCCAACAGCTCCGCCCGCCCGACGGCCCCCCGACCGCAAACCCTTCGCATCCGCATCATAATCCTCCCATCGGCGACCCGTTGCATCCCCTCCCTGCAAATATCACAGCCGCCCCATCCCGAACGGCCCTGCGGCCTCTATTATAATCGAAAGGACCCGCCCGGAGTCAAGGGCATTCCGGTCCACGCATATCTTTATGTGTGGCGGCGGGTTTGTGAACCTATCGCAGTTCGGGCGGAATCCGGCCGGGGATGTAGTGCATCTTGGCCCAGAGCCAGTCCCGAAGCTCATTGGGGGGCACGGCCTCTCCCTTGACCTCCTGCGAATCGGAGACGCCGTCGATCATGCGCTTGGCCAGAGCCAGCGTGCTTTTCTCCACCCACTGGTGCTTTTCGGCGTGGCCGTCGGCAAAGCCGAACGTGCTCCGGTCATTGTGCCAGACCGCAAACGGATCGACCCAGTAGGGGTTTCGCAGGTCCATGTTCCACGTGCGGTGATTCCAGCCATAGCCGTCCATCTCTTCGAGCCAGACGAACTTGTCCGATGGATTGACGAACTCATTGCGTTTGGTGACCCGGACCAGGGACTCGTCGCCGCTGGGGCGCATCGACACCACGGCGCCCAGGGAATAGCTGCGATAGCCGCCGATCCCACCCCCGGGGCCCTGCGCCGGGAAGATATACTACTCAGAGCAGAAAAT
>NPIE01004466.1_pt1 | contig 43063 bp, 42 predicted proteins | sample 8637661 | NCBI WGS metagenome assembly NPIE01 (sample SAMN07420842, study PRJNA396082) | bioreactor metagenome | isolation source: sample BA12 brine-fed electro-methanogenic bioreactor BA | place: Japan: Kochi | collected 2016-12-09 | reverse complement strand
CATCCAGTCCATCGGCCTGTTCCCCCACCTGACGGTTGCCGAGAACATCGCCGTCGTGCCGCGCCTGCTTGACTGGGACAAGGCGCGCATCGCCACGCGCGCGGGCGAGTTGCTGTCGCTCGTGGGTCTGGAGCCTGACGCGTACCTCGCGAAGTATCCTCGGCAACTCTCCGGTGGCGAGGCGCAGCGTGTGGGGGTTGCGCGTGCTCTCGCGGCCGATCCGCCGGTGTTGCTGATGGACGAGCCGTTCGGCGCGGTGGACCCGCTCAACCGCGAGCGGCTGCAGGCGGAATTCGGGCGCATCCAGCGCGAGCTGCACAAGACCGTCATGTTCGTGACGCACGACATCGACGAGGCGATACGCCTCGCCGACCGTGTCGCGATCATGCGCGACGGCCGCCTGCAGCAGTACGACACGCCGGAGAACGTGCTCAACCGGCCGGCCAACAAGTTCGTGCACGACTTCGTCGGCGCCGACCGGGCACTCAAGCGGCTCGTGCGCATCAAGGTCACCGAGGTGATGCGGCAGGCGCCGCAGGCGGCTATCGACGACGAGCCCGCGGCGATCCAGGAGCGCGCCGGATCGGGGCGCTTCGTCTACCTGACCGATGACAGCGGTCGCCTCGCGGGATGGCTGGACACCGCCGATATCCGAGATGGAGCCGTCGCCGACGCCATCACGAGCATCGATCGCGCGCAGGCCGCGGTGGTTCAGGACGCGAGCCTGCGGGACGCGCTCTCGCGCATGCTCGGCCTCGGCTTCCGGAGCATCGCCGTGACCGATGACGACGGTCGGATCGTCGGCGAGGTCACGTTCGCATCGATCGAGGCGGTCATGGCCGAGGCCGAAGAGCACCACGGTCCCACGGCCGAGGGGGAGGGCGCGTGATCCGGCGGGCGCGCATACGCTGGGCGCTCATCGCGCTGGCCGTCGTCGCCTTCGCGCTGCTCGTCAGCGCGGAAGGGGTGTGGCGAGAGGTGCTCGGCGCGTTGTTCCCGGACTACCGGACGGTCGTGCACCCGCGAGGCACGCTCGTCGACTTCACGCTTGAGCACCTTGCCCTCGTCGGGGTATCGAGCGCGCTCACGATCGCGGTGGGTGTGCCGCTCGGCGTCTGGGTGACGCGTCGTAGCGGGCGGGAGTTCCGTCCGCTCGTCTCGGCCGGCGTCGACCTCGGCCAGACCTTCCCTCCCGTCGCCGTGCTCGCGCTCGCGATGCCGGTGCTCGGCTTCGGGTTCTGGCCCACGATCGTCGCCCTCTTCCTGTACGGGCTCTTCCCCGTCGTCAGCGGCACCATCGCCGGAATCGAGTCCGTCCCGCGGGCGGTGATCGAGGCCGCGGTGGGGATGGGGATGAACCGCTGGCAGGTCCTCGTGCGCGTCGAGCTGCCGCTGGCGGCGCGCGTGATCATGGCCGGCGTCCGCACATCGGTGGCGATCAACATCGGCACCGCGACAGTGGGAGCGGCCATCGGCACGGGCGGGCTGGGCGTTCCCATCATCGGCGGGCTCGCCGTGCAGAACATGGCCTATGTCCTTCAGGGCGCGGTCCCCGCGGCCCTCCTCGCGGTGCTCGCCGACGCGCTGCTCGCTCAGGCCGAGGAGGGGCTCAGCGTCGCGACAGGGTAGCTCGCGCGCGTTGCGCGCCCGGCGCTCTCGACCTACTCTCGCTCTATGCCAGCGTTGCCCGACATCGCGCGCGCCACCGTCGCCGAGCATGCCCTGCTGCCTCCGGGGACGGTCGTGCTCGCGATGGTCTCGGGCGGGGCCGACAGCGTCGCCCTCCTCTCGCTTCTGGCGAGCGGCGAGCTTGGCGAGCTCGAGGACCTGTCAGTCTTGCACGTGGACCACATGCTGCGCGAGGATGATTCGACGGCCGATGCGGAATTCGTGCGGGCGCTCTGCGACGAGCTCGGTGTGGCGTGCACCGTCGTGCGATACGACGTCGCGGCGTACGCCGCCGAGGAGGGCCTCAACATCGAGGACGCCGGGCGCCGGATCCGTTACCGGTTCTCCACGAACGAACTCGATGCCCGCTGCGTCAGTCTCGGCGTATCGCCGCTGCGAGGACGGATCGCCGTCGCGCATACGCTCGACGATCGGCTCGAGACCTTCCTGATGCGGTTCGCCGCGGGCAGCGGCGCCACGGGCCTGCGGGCGATCGCCTACGCGCGGGAGCGCATCGTGCGACCGTTGCTGGACGCGCGGCGCGCGGAAGTGGAGGCGTACCTTCGCGCGCTGGGACGGACGTGGCGCGAAGACGCCACGAACGCGGACACCGAGCGCTCGCGTGCCTGGGTACGCCACGAGCTTATGCCGCTGCTCGAGTCGCGCAACCCCCGTTTCGGCGATGCCTTGGGGCGCACCATCGACATCCTTTCCGAGGAGGACGAGCTGCTTGCCGAGATGGCCGATGCGTTCGCGCGGGACTTCGCGTACCGAGAGGGCGGCCGCCTGTGCTTCCGGAGCGAGCTCATGGAGACGCTGTCGCGACCGATGGCCCGGCGCACTGTCCGAGCGGCGCTGTTCGCCGCTTTCCCTGAGGCGTCCCGCATCGAGTTCGACCATGTTGAGGCGGTCGTGGACGGCATAGGCGCGGATGGCTTCGCGCGCGACCTCCCGTTCGGTCTGCAGGCGCGAGCCGAGTACGGTACACTCGTTGTCTCCCGCAGGGGGGACGAGCCGACGCCGATCCAGCCGTGCCCGCTCGACGTTCCCGGTACCTGTGACCTGGGCGCTTCGGGAAGGGTGGAAGCACGGCTCGTTGCACCGGATGCCGTGCGCGACGACCCGTTGCGCGCATATGCCGATGCCCGTGCCATCGCCGGCCCTCTCGTGGTGGACCGGTGTCGCGAGGGCGACAGGATGCGTCCGTTCGGCATGCAGGGCACCAAGAAGCTGTCCGATCTGCTCACGGATGCGAAGGTGCCACGAGCGGAACGGGCGGTGACGCCCATCGTGCGGTGCGGCGATGAGATCGTATGGGTCGCGGGTGTGCGCTCGTCCGAGGACTTCCGGGTCCGCGACGGCGCGCCGGCCGCGGTGGAGCTCATCTGGCATAGGGAACAACAGTAGGGAGGCCCGCGGGCCGAGGACCGGAAGGGCGGGAACGGATGCACCCGGATGTCGAGCGCATCGTCCTCACCGAGGAGGACATCCAGCGACGCGTGCATGAACTCGGCGCGAAGATCGCTGCCGACTACGATGGGCGTTCGCTGCTGCTGGTGGCGGTCCTGCGCGGCGCCGCGCTGTTCGTCGCCGATCTTGCGCGCGCGATCGATGGTCCCGTGGAGATCGACTTCATGGCCGTCTCGTCGTACGGGTCGTCGACCAAGTCATCCGGCGTGGTTCGCATCCTCAAGGACCTGGACGAGACGATCAGCGATCGCGACGTCCTGGTGATCGAGGACATCCTGGACACGGGCCTGACGCTCAAGTACCTGTTGCGCAACCTTGCGTCACGCAAGCCGCGCAGCCTGGAGGTATGCACTTTGCTATCGAAGGAAGGTAAGCAGCGCGTGCCGATCGATTGCCGGTACGTCGGCTTCGAGATACCGGATGAGTTCGTTGTCGGTTATGGATTGGACTACGCCGAGCGCTACCGTAATCTCCCGTACATCGGCGTCTTGAGACCGGCGGTCTACCTGTCGTAGCCCGCCCAAGGGGTGAACGTCTTGAACAAGAACTTGAGGACCGCGATCCTCTACCTTCTGCTCATCGCCGCGGCGCTCTTCTTCGTGGCGAACAGCTTCGACTCTCAGTCGCAGACGGTCGAGCTGGCTTCGAGCGACTTTATCGGCGCACTGAAGGACGGGCGCGTGGTGAGCGCCGAGGTGTTCGTGCGCAACAAAGAGGTGCACGGGTCCTTCTACCCCGATGACGCCGCGCAGTCAGAGGGCGAGCCGTCGGAGTACGTGACGACCTACCTGAGCGACGACAATATCACCGAGCTCCTTCAGGAGTACGAACCCATCGAGGGCTACACGGTCAACACCGCTGACCAGTCGGCGTGGGCGAACATCCTGATCCAGCTCATCCCGGTGGTGCTCATCGTCGGCATCATGTTCTTCTTCATCAACCAGATGCAGGGATCGAACTCGAAGGTGATGTCGTTCGGCAAGGCGAAGGCGCGGCGCGTGACGCGCGACCAGCCGCGCATCACCTTCAAGGACGTCGCCGGCGTCGATGAGGCTGTGGAGGAGTTGCAGGAGATCAAGGAGTTCCTGGCGAACCCCGGCAAGTTCCAGGCGCTCGGTGCGAAGATCCCCAAGGGCGTGCTGCTCGTCGGCCCTCCGGGTACCGGCAAGACGCTGCTCGCGCGCGCGGTCGCGGGCGAAGCGGGCGTGCCGTTCTTCTCCATCTCGGGCTCAGACTTCGTCGAGATGTTCGTCGGCGTGGGTGCGAGTCGTGTGCGCGACCTGTTCGAGCAGGCCAAGGCGGCCTCTCCCTGCATCGTGTTCATCGACGAGCTCGACGCTGTCGGCCGCATGCGAGGCGCCGGCCTCGGCGGCGGGCATGACGAGCGCGAGCAGACGCTGAACCAGCTGCTCGTCGAGATGGACGGGTTCGACATCAAGGACAACGTCATCATCATGGCTGCCACTAACCGTCCGGACGTCCTCGACCAGGCGCTGCTGCGCCCGGGCCGCTTCGATCGTCAGATCGTCGTGGACCGGCCCGATCTCAAGGGTCGCGCCGAGATCCTGCGCATCCACACCAAGGGCAAGCCGGTCTCGGCGGATGTCGACCTCGAGGTGCTGGCGCGTCGGACACCCGGCTTTACCGGCGCCGACCTGGCGAACCTCGTGAACGAGGCGGCCCTGCTCGCTGCCCGGCACGGCAAGAAGGAAGTCGAGATGTACGAGCTCGAGGAAGCCATCGAGCGCGTCATCGCGGGACCCGAGCGCAAGAGCCGCATCATCTCCGAGAAGGAGAAGCGCGTGATCGCCTACCATGAGGCCGGGCACGCGCTCGTCGGGCACGTCCTGCCCAACACCGATCCCATACACAAGATCAGCATCATCTCTCGGGGACGGGCGCTCGGCTACACGCTCGCGCTACCCACCGAGGACAAGTTCCTCAACGCGCGCGGGGAGATGCTCGACGAGATCGCGATGATGCTCGGCGGTCGCGTGGCCGAGGAGATCGCGATCGGCGATATCACGACGGGCGCCAGCAACGACATCGAGCGCGCCACCAAGATGGCCCGCCAGATGGTCACCCGTTGGGGCATGTCGGACAAGCTCGGACCCATGACGCTCGGGGAGGACCAGCACGAGGTCTTTCTCGGCAGGGACTTCTCGTCCACGCCCAATTACAGCCAGGAGATCGCGTACGAGATCGACAAGGAGGTCCGTCGGATCATCGATGAGGCGTACGACGTCGCGCACAAGATCCTGACCGAGCAGCGCGAGCAGCTCGACCTCATGGCCGACGTGCTGGTCGAACGCGAGACCATCGATCGCGACGAGCTGACGGCGCTCCTTGAGGGCCGGTGGGACGAGTATCTCGAGGAGGAGAAGCAGCGCGCGGCCGAGGAGGCGAAGAAGGGCAAGAAGAAGAACCGCCGTGCCGCGGCCGAAGAGACGGACGACCGTCCGCGCGTAGAGTTGCCCGCCGATTCGCCGAGCGGCCAGGGTGGCGTAGCCCCCGCTTAGCGCGCAGGACATATGACCGATGAAGGCGTCGCCCGAGGGCGGCGCCTTCTGTGTTTCGTGAGGTCTGGACACCCTACGGGTAGAAACGACGTGTTCACCACGACGCCATGGGGGGAGCGTCGTGTTCGGGCAGACACGTAGGGGCATCCTGGACGACGACCTCATCGGATCGTTGCATGAGGTCGCCGCTGCCGTGTCTTCCTACAGTTCCGTGGACGATATCCTCGATGCTGTGGTCGACCGCGCCAAACGCATCACGAGCACGGACAAGGCGGTTCTCTGCCTCGTGGGGGATGCCGATCCGCTGACCGTGGACCGTGAGCGGCTCAGCGTGCGTGGGAGCCGGGACCGGCACGACGAGGCGTGGTGGGCGGCGCAGCTCGAGATCGTGGCGAGCGACGTGCTCGAGAGCGGCCACGGGACCCTCGTGCGTGACCGGCGAGCGGACGCTTCGCTCTTCTGTGTTCCGGTCAAGCTCGCCGACCGGCCGATCGGTCTGCTGGCGGCGATCAACTCCTACGAGCGGTCGTTCTCCTCGGCCGAGACGAGCTTCCTGGCGATCCTCGGGACGTTCGCGGCGATGTCGATCGAGAACGCCCGACTGGCCGAGCGGACACGCTATGCCCTGCTGGCGGGCGAGCGGGAGCGCATCGCGAACGAGATGCACGACGGGTTGTCGCAGTCGCTGTTCGGCATATCGCTCGGCCTGGAGACCTGCAAGCGTCGCGTCCTCACTGACCCCGCCGCCGTGCTCGATCGGCTCGGCGACCTGCAGGACCAGCTATCGTCGAGCATGGTCGAGCTGCGACGTTACATCTACGACCTGAAGCCGAGCCGCCTGCAGCAGATGGGGATGCCGGGTGCGATCGAGCAGTGGGTTCGAGAGCTGTGCGTCGCCCTCCCGCCGAGCGGTCACGTGGTCGTGCTCGGCGAGGAGCGCCGCCTCGACCCGCTCTGCGAGACGGCGCTCTACGCGATCGCCCGAGAGGCGGTCACCAACGTCGTCAAGCATGCGGATGCGCATGCGTTCATCGTCACGATCTCCTACGAGCCCAGGCTCGTCGAGCTGCGCGTCGAGGACGACGGGATCGGCTTCGAGCCGGACGTCCGACAGGCCGCCGCGGAGGGGGGCGGCTCGCTGGGTCTGCACACCATCTCCCAGCGTGCCAGGGAACTCGGCGGAACGTGCACGATCGTCTCGACCCCCGGCGCGGGCACGGAGGTCCGCGTCCGCGTCCCGTCGGGAGGCGAACGGTGATGGAGCGTATCCGGGTCCTCATCATCGACGACCACGAGCTCGTCCGCGTCGCGCTTCGGTCGGTGCTCGAGCAGGAACAGAACATGGAGGTCGTGGGCGAGGCACAGGACGGAGCGAGCGCCATCACGGCGTGCGAAACGCTCGTGCCGGACGTCGCCCTGCTCGACCTCCGGCTGCCCGACCAGAACGGGGCGCAGGTGTGCGCGGTGCTCCGCAAGCTCCCGAACCCGCCACGCGTGCTCGTCCTCACCAGCTACGACGAGGACGAGGAGGTGTTCGGCGCGCTGCAGGCCGGCGCGAGCGGCTACATCATGAAGGACATCGCGCCGAGCTCGCTTGTCGGCGCCGTGGCATCGGTCGCCGAGGGCCAGACGGTGCTGGATGCCGCCGTCGCCGGGCGCGTGATCAGGGCGGGTCAGGCCGCGACCCGTCATGACCCCCGGGGCGGTCTCTCGGCACGCGAGATCGAGGTGCTGGGCCTGATGGCGCGCGGCATGTCCAACCGCGAGATCGCCAAGGCCCTCTGGATCAGCGAGGCGACGGTCAAGACTCACGTCAGCCACCTGATGCACAAACTTGACGCGGGCGACCGCACGCAGGCGGTCCTCGTCGCGATCCGCCGCGGGCTCATCGACATGGGTGCCGAGGAGTAGGGCGCTCCATCCCCCATCGGTATGAGTCTCAGCCTGAGGTCTGACAGCGATTCTCAACCGCGTTCATCCCGGTAGACCCGCTGGCGCGCTGCATCCGTGGGCACGTTAGGGGTACCGGCCCCTGCGGGCCGGAGGGACTGACGTCATGGGGAGGTGCGTCGAAGTGTTGCAGAAGTTGTACGTGTGGGCGCGGGTGCGCCTGGAGAGCGACGAGGGTGCGACGGCGGTCGAGTACGGTCTCATGGTCGCGCTCATCGCGATCGTCATCATCGCCGCGGTAACAGCGGTCGGCACCAATCTGGATGCGCTGTTCGACGCTATCGCGGCTGCCCTCGGCCTCGAGTAGCCTGACGATCATCGGGGGTCGACGGCGATCGCCGGCCCCCGATGACGCGGGGGGTCCAGATGTTCTCGGCGATGCATGCCGCACGTCGTGATGACGGCGCGAGCGCGGTGGAGTTCGCTCTCGTAGCGATGATCCTCGTGCTGTTCCTGCTCGGCATCACGCAGTTCGGCGTCAACTTCTATCAGTGGATCGAGCTTGAGCACGCCGCGCGCGAAGGCGTGCGGTGGGCGGCGCTCTGCAATCCCGACGACGACACCAAGGCGCGCGTTATCGCTGCCGCGCCGGGCATCGACATCGACCCCACCGACATCACGATCGAGCCCTCGAATCCCACGGTGGCCATGGCGGGGCTTCCCGTCAATATCTCCGTCACCTATGACAGTCCCATCTTCACTCCGCTCATGCAGGCGTTCTTCGGCGGAGAGGACGCCATCACGCTGACCGCTTCCGCCACACAGAAGATCGAGTGATCGCCATGAAGCGCATGTTTCGGGACGATACCGGTGCCAGCGCCATCACCGTCGCCATCTTCGTCATCATGTTCGTCGCCCTGAGCGCCGTCGTCGTGGACGCGGGCTACCTATACTCGGTCCGGCGCCAGCTTCAGGCGGCCGCCGACGCCGCCGCGCTCTCCGGCTGTCAGGAGCTCATCAACGGCAAAGACGCCGGCTTCATCGACTCGGAGGCGCGAGCGTATGCGGTCATGAACGCGGTCGTCCCCGCCGACGGGCTGGTCGTGGAGTCGGTCGAGATCGGCGACGACTACGTCAAGGTCGTGGTGGCGCAAGATACGGGGCTCTTCTTCGGGCGGGCGCTCGGGACTGCGCAGACCACGGTGCGCGCTGCAGCCAAGGCGGTCGCAGCCGAGGTAGCGGGAGCCAGGATGCTTACGCCGTGGGCGATCCCCGTCATAGAAACGGTCGACCACGCGGAGGTCTTCATCACCGACGACGCCGGAGACGTGTTGGGGAGCTGGAACCTCTCGGCTGAATCGGACGCCCGCTTCACCGGCGCCATCGCTGCTCCTGCGGCCGAGGGTGGCTACGACGTATGGGTGCGCATCTACAACCAGTACGGGATCTATGAGACGCTGCGCGAGTCCCAAACGTCCAAGGAGGTGCCCGGGTCGAGACTCGTCGTCGGCGACCTCGAGGGCATCGCCGATGTGCACCTGTCGCACACGTTCCTGACGGCGGAGTCGCCGGATCTGCCCGTCGAGATCACGGCGCGCACGGCGGCGCCGCAGACCCGCGTCGGCGTTTCCGTGGACGGCATGAAGCGCGACATGGAGCCGGCGGATGCGAGCGGCACCCTCTGGGTCCTCGCGGTGGGTGCGCAGCAGATCCCCGAGAGCAACGACTTCTTCCACGCGTATCCCGTGGATGTCTACGTGGGCGCCAAGCCCGACAAGGCGATCGATGCGTACATCGGCGTGCGAAGGAGCTCGCACGTGATCGAGTCGTTCGCTCTGGACGACACCCACGTCGACCCCGGGACATCCGTGTGGGTCACGCTCGATCTCCACGACTGGGCGGCGCACATCAACGATGGGACGCTCTACACGCTGCGCGTCGAGGGAGGTTCCGGTGAGGTCGGCAACTTCTGCGAGCTCAACTTCAAGGACATCACGCACCACCATGACTGCCTGCCGGACCCGGACGGCGTCGATCTGGGCAACACCTACTACGACTGGACGCGCTACGGGTTCGGCGGCGGCGTCCACGTCGGTGACATTATCGGGACCAGCCCGGGTAGCAGCGGCATCAACACCAAGAAGGCGCTCGATGCGCGCTGGTCGGACGTGCCCGCGGATCAACACATCGTGCATGTGCCCATCGTCGAGAAGTACGAGGACAAGGGCGGCACGTACGACGTCATCGTCGTGGACTTCGGAGCGTTCCTCGTCACGAGCTACGACCGGCTCGGAGAGGTGCAGGGGACGTTCCTCGAGTACGTGACGATACCGAGCGGCTTCGAGCCCGGCGAGGATCCTACACCGGACTACTGGAGCCTCAGTCCTCGCCTGGTGAACCCGTGACGCGCGACCGTTGGGAGGAGCAGACATGCGCTTGAGAGTCGTCATGCTCGTGGTGGCGCTCGTGCTGGGCGGTCTCGCGGCCGTCATGGCGGTGCGCTACCTGGACTCGGCACGAAGCGAGATCGAAGCGAGCGGTGAGACGGTCGCGGTCCTCGTTGCGACGCAGGACATACCGCGGGGAATGACCGCCGAGGAGCTCATCGCGCGCGGCATCCTCGCTGAAGAGGAGATCCCGCGCGAGTGGGTGTCGGCGGGTGCCGTCTCATCCGAGCGCGCGATCGAGGGCCAGGTGCTCGCGGCGCCGCTCACGGCCGGCGAGCAGGTCACACGAGCGCGCTTCCAGTATCCGGACGAAGCGGGGCTCAGCTACACGGTGCCGGAAGGCTACGTCGCGGTGGCAGTGGCCAACGACGAGGTCATCGGCGTCGGCGGCTTGATCAAGCCGGGCGACACCGTCATGGTCGTCGCGACCGTCGACCCGACGGGGGCCGAGGGGGAGCCTGAGTCGCGCATCCTTCTGCCGTCAGCGCGCGTACTTGCCGTCGGGCGGAGCCTCGGGGCGGAGCCGACACCGGCCGAGGAGGACGAAGGACAGGGCGTGCTGGCCACAAACCGTAACAGCACCGCCGATGAGCCGGCGCCGACGACGGTGACGCTCGCCGTCACGCCCGCCGATCTGGAGCGGCTCGTGTTCGCTTCCGAGAAGGGCACGATCTGGATGGCGCTGACTGCGCCGACCGAGCCGCTCGAAGTCACGACGACCGGACGCACCTACTCGACGCTCTTCGAGTAGGGAGGAGTCACTCGTGCTCATCGTCAGCATCGACACGAGCGGGCTGTGTGGTGTCGCTCTCGCGACGCTCGACAGCTCTGAGGGGGTCACCCTCGCGAGCGCCGGAACGCTAGAGGAGGCATCCGCGAGCTGGGCGACGGATGAGGCGTGCGTGGTCGTGACCGGACCGGGCGTCGCGCCCGGCGAGGTCTTCGCTGCGGCGTCCCGCTGGAGCGCGGACCAGGAGCCTGTGGCGGTCATCATGGTGACCCCCGAGCCCTCCGCCGAGCTGCTCCGTCAGGCGTTGCGCGCCGGCGTGCGCGATGTGCTCGGGGTCTCTGAGGCCGAGGAGGCGCTCAGCGAGTCCGTGCTGGCGGCCGTCACGTCGCTCGCGCCGCGCGTCGAGGGCGCCGAGCGGGCGGCGCCGGGCGCCCATGTGGTCTCGGTGTTCAGCACCAAGGGCGGCGTCGGCAAGAGCGTCATCGCCACGAATCTCGGCGTGGCGCTTGCGGGGCCCCTGAAGCGATCTACCGCGATCGTCGACCTCGATCTTCAGTTCGGCGATGTCGCCATCATGCTGCAGCTCGCGCCGGAGCGCACCATCTACGAGGCGGTGCAGGTCTTCGATCGCCTGGACGCCGAGATGCTCCGTGCGTATCTCACGCCGCACGACTCCGGGTTGCGCGCGCTGCTTGCGCCGATCCGCCCGGAGGACGCCGAAGCGGTCACCGTGAACCGTATCGGCGCTATCATCGAACTGCTCCGCGGCATGGTGGACTTCGTGGTCCTCGATACTCCGGCGACGTTCGACGACGTCGTGCTGACGGCGATCGATCACAGCGACGACGTGTACGCCGTTGCGACGATGGACGTCGCGAGCATCAAGAACACGCGCATCTCGCTCCAGAAACTGCGGCAGCTCGGTTACGGCGAAAGCCTCGTCCACCTCGTCCTGAATCGCGCAGATAGCAAGGTCTGGCTCGATGCGGCCGAAGTTGAGAAGGCGATCGAGGGCCGTATCATCGCGAAGATCCCAAGCGACCGCCTTGTGCCGCGTTCCGTGAACAAGGGAGTCCCGGTCGTGCTCGACGCGCCGCGTTCGGTCGTGGCGAAGAGCATGCTCGATCTGGCCCGGTCCATTGCCGACTCGAAGGGGGTGAGCGGCGATGTCGCTGAAGGAACGACTCGAGCAGGCGTCAGCGCCTGAGGCACAGGCGCCCGTGCCGCTCGGACGCGACGCGAGAGACGCGATCAAGCGAGAACTCCACTTGCTGCTGGTGGAGGAGCTCGGACCGGACCTCGCCGGGCAGGACGTGCTCGCGTTGCGACGTCGCGCCGAGAAGCGCCTCGGCGAGCTGCTCGATCAGGAGACGACGCCCCTCTCGGCTGCCGATAAGCGCGAGATCGTGCTGGACGTGCTCGACAACATCCTCGGATACGGGCCGATCCAGTCGTTGCTCGAGGATCCCGACGTGACTGAGATCATGGTCAACAATCCCGAGACCATCTACGTCGAGATCGGGGGGCGGATCCATGAGACGGACCGCCGCTTCTACGATGAAGGCCACCTGCTGCGCGTGATCGACAAGATCGTCGCCCGGGTCGGGCGTCGCATCGACGAGAGCTCGCCGATGGTCGACGCGCGGCTTCCTGACGGCTCGCGCGTGAATGCGATCATCCATCCGCTGGCCATCAACGGCCCTATGCTGACCATCCGCAAGTTCTCGCACGATCCCTACACGGTGGATGACCTTATCGGCTTCGGAACGCTATCCCCGCGCGTCGCCGACTTCCTCTCCGCGTGCGTGAGGGGCCGGCTCAACGTGCTCATCTCGGGGGGCACCGGCACCGGCAAGACCACGCTGCTGAACGTGCTCTCGGCGTTCGTCCCCCGCGACGAGCGCATCGTCACCATCGAGGACGCGGCAGAGCTGAGGCTCGGCCAGGAGCACGTGCTGCGCCTCGAGTCACGACCGCCGAACATCGAGGGCAAGGGCCAGGTCACGATACGGGATCTCGTGCGGAACTCGCTGCGCATGCGTCCGGACCGCATCATCGTCGGCGAGGTCCGTGGCGCTGAGGCGCTCGACATGCTGCAGGCGATGAACACCGGCCACGAGGGCTCGCTCTCCACGATCCACGCGAACTCGCCGCGGGACGCGATATCACGCCTCGAGACGATGGTGCTCATGGCCGGCTTCGACCTGCCCGTCCGCGCCATCAGGGAGCAGATCGCCTCAGCGCTCGACGCGATCGTGCAGATCGCGCGCCTGCGCGACGGCTCTCGGCGCATCGTGCAGATCACAGAGATCGAGGGGATGGAGGGCGAAACGGTCGTCTTGCAGGACATCTTCTACTTCGACCATTCGATGGGCATCGGCCCCGACGGTCGCTTCCTCGGCCGCCTGAAAGGGACCGGCCTCAGGCCCTCGTTCACACGCAAGCTTGAGCACCTCGGCATCGCCACCTCCGGCGACCTCTTCGCCTACGAGGCGCCCGAGAGGAGATGACATGCGCCCACGCATCCTGGTAGCGCTCATCGCCCTCCTCGTGCTCGTGGCGACGCCCGTCTGGGCGGCCGAGGGCGAGTTCGTCGTGCGTTCGGCCGACACGGCCGGCTTCCCCGAGATCGAGCTCACGATGATGCTGCCGCCGGGCAGCGCGCCGGGGGAGACGCCCGCCTTCGCGGTGACCGAGAACGGCATGGAGACGGCTGTCGTCTCGGCCCGACCGCTCGGCGAGGAGCGCGAGCCCGCCGCCGTGCTGCTCCTGATCGATACGAGCGGCAGTATGGCTGGCGAGCCGCTCGCGAACGCTCGCGACGCAGCCGCGCGGTTCATCGCTGCGATGGGGACACAGGACGTCGTCATGGTGGCGGGCTTCGGTGAGAAGCGCACTGTGGTGCTGCCGTTCTCCCGCGACGAGACCGAGTTGCGTTCGGCACTCGGAGGACTCGAGGCGTCGGGGGAGACCGCGCTCTACGACGCGCTGCTCGTCTCGGCGAAATCGCTCGGCGCGGTGCCGCAATCGCACCGCATAATCGTTCTGCTCTCCGACGGCGGTGACACGGTCAGTCGCTCCACGCTCGATGACGCGGTCACGGCACTGCGTGACGCGGGAATCACGGTGTTCGCGGTCGGGCTGGAATCGCCCGAGGCGAGCCCGGCGCCGCTCGCGTCGATCGCCGAAGGGACCGGCGGGCGCGTCATGGCGACCGCCGAGCCTGCCGAGGTGGGCACGATCTTCGAGGGCATCGCCGCCGAGATCCAGAACCAGTACGTCGTCCGATACCGGAGCAATTCCCCGCGGACGAAGGACCTTGAGATCGACGTCGTGATGACGGCGTCCGGCTCGACCGACCGTGCGGAGACGGTGCTGCCCAACCCGCTGTATGCGCAAGCGCCGGTGTTCGGGGAGGGCCTCGACCGCGCGCGCGACGAGGTGTCGGCCAACCCCCTCTACCTGACCGCCGCGGTCGCGTTCGTGTTCTTCGCGGTGGCGCTGCTCGTCGGCGGCGCGCTCGCGCTTGCGGTCCGCGGTCGGCGGCCGCTCGACCAGCTGCGGCTCTATGACCAGATCCGGGATTCGGCCGACGCGCTTGAGGCGCAGTCGGGCCCGGACGCGGCGAGCGGCAAGATGCGCGAAGCAGTGACATATGTGGCGGGCAAACGCGGTTTCACCGAGTGGCTGCGGTTGCGGCTCGAACGAGCCGGCCTGCCGCTCCGCCCGGCCGAATACATCTACGCGCATGTGCTGACGGTCATCGGCGTCGGCGTCGTCGCCCAGCTGCTGGGCGGGCGGTTCCTGATCAGCGTCTCGCTGGTCCTGCTGGCGGTCGCGGTGCCGTTGCTCGCGCTCGAGGTCGCGGTCGCGCGCAGGACGCGCGCGTTCGAGGAGCAGCTCCCCGAGGTCCTCTCGCTCGTGGCGGGCTCGCTGCGCGCCGGATGGGGTCTCATGCAGGCGATCGACCTGGTGGTGGAGGAGATGGGGCCGCCCGCGGCTGACGAGTTCAAGCGCGTCCAGACCGAGGTGCGTCTCGGACTGCCGGTCGAATCGGCGCTCGAGAAGATGGCCGAGCGTCTCGGCAGCGACGATTTCTCGTGGACGGTCGCGGCCATCAACATCCAGCGTGACGTCGGCGGGAATCTCGCCGAGGTGCTCGACATCGTCTCGGACACGATGCGTGGCCGGACCGAGCTGCGTCGTCACGTACAGGCTCTGACCGCCGAGGGGCGCTTCTCGGCGGTGATCCTGCTCGCGCTGCCCTTCCTGGAGGGCGCCGTGCTCATGACGATCAACCCCGGTTACATCGGCCGGCTGTTCACGCATCCGGTGGGCATCATGCTCGCGGCGGTGGGTGCGTTGCTGCTGGTGATCGGGGGCATCTGGCTCGCTCGGATCGCGCGGATCGAGGTGTGACCATTGCTCACGCTCATCGGCATCCTCACGGCGCTCGTCGTCGGTCTGGCCGCGTTCGCGGGGCTCGACATCGCACTGGGGGAGGACCGCCGGGTCAGGCGTCAGCTGCGCTCGCTCGACGCGTACGAGCGCGATCAAGCCGTCGCCGCCGAGCCGCTCCTCGCGCCGTTCCGGCAGCGCGTCATGCGCCCGAGCGTGGACGCGCTCGGGCGGGGCGCCCAGCGTCTCAGTCCGACTGACTACGCCCGGTACCTGGAGCGTCAGCTCGCGGCGGCGGGGCACCCGCGCGGATTGCGTGTCGGGCGGCTCATGGCCGGCAAGGTGATCGTCGCGCCCGGGGGAGCGTTGTTGGTGGCGGCCGTTGCCTTGCTGGTGGGTGCCTCGGCAGGCCGGATGCTCGTCGGCGCGGTGTTCGTGCTGGTCGCGGGCTTCTTTCTCCCCGATCTCTGGCTCGCCGATAAGGTCCAGCGTCGTCGGGACGCCATCCGGCGCCAGCTTCCCGACATGCTCGACATGCTTACGATCAGTGTCGAGGCGGGTCTCGGCTTCGATGCCGGCGTCGCCAAGCTGGTCGGCAACACCGAGGGGCCCCTGGCCGAGGAGTTCGGGCGTGCCCTGCAGGAGATCCAGGCGGGGATGGCACGCCGCGATGCCCTGCGGGGGATCGCCGACCGCGTCGGGCTGCCCGAGCTCTCGGCGTTCATCATGGCGATCGTGCAGGCCGACGTCTTCGGCATCAGCGTGTCGAAGGTGCTGCGGACACAGGCGCGCGAACTGCGCGTCAAGCGCCGCCAGCACGCGGAGGAACAGGCGCAGAAGGCGCCCGTCAAGCTCGTGTTCCCGCTCGTGCTGTGCGTGCTCCCCGCGACGCTCATCGTCATCGTCGGGCCCGCGATCGTCTCGATCGGCGAGGGCTTCGGGCTCTTCTAGCGCGCGGCTGCGCGCATCCCGATGACCGAGAAGGGTGCCTTGCGACTGTCAAGTATATGTGCTAGACACATAGATGCTCACCACACACATCGCGGGAGGACACGATGCCTCGGCAGCAGGGAGCGCAGGGACACGGACATCGCCGATGCTGCGGGTCGGCCGCGACGGGCCGCGGTCGTGGAGCTCTTGTCGAGCCCGCGGTGCTCGCGGCGTTGGTGCGAGGGGAGTCTCATGGCTACGACCTGGTCGCGGCGATCGAGGAGATCACCGGTGGCGCGGTCGTGGCGGACACCGGGGGGCTGTACCGCGTGCTCCGGCGGCTTGAGGACGAGGGCTCGGTCGTCTCGCACTGGGAGGAGGGCGAGGCCGGCCCGGCCCGACGCTCCTACCAGCTGACGGACGAGGGCCGGGAGCTGCTCGCGCACTGGTTGCAGCACCTGCGCGAGCGCAAACGGACGCTCGACACGCTCGTGGATGTCGTACGTGCGGCGATAGGCGAGGCGTGACCGCACGAGCGGCGCGCACAGGAGGGGTGGCCCGGCGGTGACCCCGCGACGTGGGGAGGTAACGCAGATGAAGGTGGCGGTGAGCTCGCTCGGCACGGACCTTGGCGACCGCGTTGACGACCGGTTCGGTCGCGCGATGCACTTCCTCGTCGTCGATACCGAGACCGGGGAGGTCCTGCGCATCGATAACGCCGAGAATCGCAACGCGCTGCAAGGGGCGGGCATCGCCTCGGCGGAGCTCGTCGCAGAGCACGGCGCCTCGGCGGTGATCACCGGACACCTCGGACCGAAGGCGTTCAACGCGCTGCGCATGGCGGGAATCGAGGGATACCGCGGCTCAGGCATGACGATCGACGCGGCGCTCGAGGCGCTCAGGTCGGGGGACCTCGTGCGCTTGAGCGAAGTCGACGAGGGGTACGGCGCCTGAGCGGCCGCGTGCGGGTGAGAGCCGCGGTGCGCACCAGACAGCCAACCGGAAAGGACGAGGGATGACCGAGAACACCAGGACCGTGCTCGCCGTGCCGTCATCGGGCGCCGGTGGCATGCAGGCCGAGCGATCGGGTCACTTCGGACGATGCGACTGCTTCACGCTGGTGGAGATCGCGGATGGCGCGGTGGCGGACGTGCGCGTCATCGACAACCCGCCGCACGTCGAGGGTGGCTGCCTGCGGCCGGTGCGGCTTCTGGCCTCGCACGGCGTGAACGCCCTCGTGGTCGGCGGCATCGGCGCGCGTCCGCTCGCCGGGTTCGCACAAGCGGGGATCGCCGTATACCACGACGTGGAGCGACCCGTGGTCGCCGAGGCGGTCGATGCGCTCATCGCCGGCGAGGTCGCGCTCATCGACCCGAGCGCTGTGTGCGGCGGGCACTAGGCGCATGCCGGCGCGCGTGCGCACGGTCGCGGTCGCGTCCGGCAAGGGCGGCACCGGCAAGACGCTCGTGGCGACGGGCCTCGCCGCCGAGCTCGCCCGGCGCGGGCTCGCCGTGACGCTCGCGGACTGCGATGTGGAGGCGCCCAACGACCACCTGTTCTTCTCGGCGGAACTGCGCGCAGCGACGGTGGACGTGCCCCTCGCCGAGACTGATGCGGCAGCATGCACGCTCTGCGGCGCGTGCCGGGACGCCTGTGCGTACGGCGCGGTCCGCCTCCTGGGCGGCGTGGCCGTCGTCTTCCCCGAGCTCTGTCACGGGTGCGGCGCGTGCGTGACGGCGTGCCCGACCGGTGCGATGGGCGAACGCCCGCGACGGGTCGGCGAGGTCGGCCGGGGCGTGATCGCTGTGGGTCCGGGGCGCATCCACCTCGTCGCGGGGACGCTCGATATCGGCGAGGTGAAGGCGCCGGACGTGATCCGCGCCACCCGACGCCACGCCGACGCGGTTGGCGGCGACATCGTCGTGATCGACGCCCCGCCGGGAACCTCGTGCTCGGCCGTGGCCGCGACGCGAGGAGCGGACCTGCTCGTGCTCGTCACGGAGCCTACCGCGTTCGGCGTGCACGACCTCGCGCTCGCCGCCGAGCTCGGTCGCGCACTCGGCATCCCGCTCGTCGTTGTGGAGAACCGCGCAGGGAGCGGGCCGGTGGACGTCTCGGCATGGTGTCTGGCCGAGAAGGTCCCGCTCGTCGCATCGATCCCGTTCGACCGCGCGGTCGCCGAGGCGTACGCGCAGGGCCGGCTGCCGGGCGACGAGGTCCGCGTTCTGGCCGACGCGCTGGCCATCCTCGCCGACCACGTCCTCGGGGAGGCGGCTCTGGCATGAGGACGATCGCGGTCGCATCGGGCAAGGGCGGCACGGGGAAGACCACCGTCACCGCGCTCTTCGCGCATGAGGCCGCCCGCTCGGGCGGCGTGGTGCTTGCCGATTGCGACGTCGAGGCGGCCAACCTGCCGATCGCGCTCGGTGCGCGCGATCCGCGGTGCTCTGCGTTCGCGGGTGGCGCGACCGCCGAGATCGACCCCGCGGCGTGTTCATCATGCGGTGCGTGCGTCGACGTGTGCCGCTTCGGCGCCGTCGTGCCGCCGCCGTCGGGTACGCCGAGCGCGTATCGCGTGGACGTCTGGGCGTGCGAGGGCTGCGGCGCGTGCGCGCGGGCATGCCCGTCCGCCGCGATCGCCATGCGCCCGTCGCGCGCCGGCGAAGCCTGTGTCGCCAGGTCGGCCGCCGGCCCGATCGCCTACGGAGCGCTGCGCCCCGGCGAGGACCTGTCGGGCAAGCTCGTCACCGAGGTACGCACGCTCGCACGACGGCATGCCGAGACGACCGGTGCGGCCCACCTCATCATCGACGGCCCGCCGGGAACTGGCTGTCCCGTCATCGCGGCGATCTCCAACGCTGACCTCCTCGTGGCGGTCACGGAGCCGAGCGCCTCGGGGGAGCATGACCTGGTGCGTCTGGTCGGGCTCGCACGTCGGCTCGAGGTGCCCGTTGCGGTGGTGCTCAACAAGACGGACCTCTCGGCGACCGGCGCGGCCCGGCTGCGCGCGTTGTGCACTCGCGAGCGCCTGTCGCTGCTCGGGGAGGTGCCGTTCGATCCTGACCTGGCGACGCTGCTCGCCCGCATGGCCGACTCCGCCGATCCGGCCGCCGTCGCCGGAGTCGTTCAAAGCCCGGGAGCCGAGGCCGTCCGGGCGGTATGGCAGCGCCTGTCGACGGCACGCGAGCCGACAGTGGGGTAGAATCCCGCTATCGCAGCCGACATCTGGAGCGCGCTTCCGTGGACCGAGAGAAAATCGAGCAGGGCGTCCGACTGATCCTTGAGGGTGTGGGTGAAGACCCCGCGCGTGAGGGTCTCCTCGACACGCCGCGCCGTGTCGCCGCCATGTACGAGGAGATCTTCGCGGGGCTCGGACAGGATCCGGCCGAGCACTTCTGCGTCACCTTCAACGAGGACCATCAGGAGATGGTGCTCGTCCGCGCCATCCCGCTCTACTCGGTCTGCGAACACCACCTGCTCCCCTTCCTCGGCAGGGCGCACGTCGCCTACATCCCCGGCAAGCACGGGCGCATCTGCGGGCTCTCGAAGCTCGCGCGTGTGGTCGACGTGTTTGCGAGGCGGCCGCAGGTGCAGGAGCGCATGACATCGCAGATCGCCGACACGCTCGTGGAGCACCTCGATCCGCAGGGCGTGCTCGTCGTCATCGAAGCCGAGCACCTGTGCATGTCGATGCGCGGTGTGCAGAAGCCCGGCGCCATCACCACCACCTCGGCCGTACGGGGCATCTTCTCGCGCAATCCCGCCACGCGCGCCGAGGCGATGAGCCTGATCAAGGGGAGCTGAGATGGCACGCCGGTGGCGGTGCGGAGACGTCACGTTCACGCTCGACCGAACCCTCGTCATGGGCATCCTCAACGTGACGCCGGACTCGTTCTCCGACGGCGGTCTCTACGAGAACCCGCTCGACGCCGTCACGCGCGGAAGGCAGATGGTGACGCAGGGCGCCGACATCGTCGATGTCGGCGGCGAGTCCACGCGGCCGGGCGCCGAGGAGGTCGCGGTGGCGGCCGAGCTCGCCCGGGTGCGTCCCGTCGTGGGCGGACTCGCGCGCGACCTGGGCGTCCCGGTCTCGATCGACACCCGGCACGCCGAAGTGGCCGAGGGCTGTCTCACGGTGGGCGCGCGCATCATCAACGACGTGTCGGGATTCCGCGACCCGGCCATGATCGAGGCCGCCGCGGCGAGCGACGCCGGCGTGGTCGTCATGCACATGCTCGGTGAGCCGCGCACGATGCAGGCTGAGCCGCGCTACGACGACGTCGTGGCCGAGGTCAAGGAGTACCTGGCCGGTCAGGCGGCCGTGCTCGAGCGGGCTGGTGTCGCGGCGGAGCGTATCGCGATCGACCCCGGTATCGGCTTCGGCAAGACGGTCGAGCACAACCTTGAACTCCTGCGTCGCCTGCCCGAGTTCGCCGAGCTCGGCTACGCGGTGCTCGTCGGCGCGTCGCGCAAGAGCTTCATCGGCGCGCTGCTGCACGAGCCCGACCCGATGCGCCGCGTGCAGGGCAGCATCGCCGCTGCGGCGTGGTGCGCGATGCACGGCGCGGACATCGTGCGCGTGCACGACGTGCGAGACACCGTGAGCGCGCTCACGGTCCTCCGGGCGATCGAGGGCTGACGTGCACGTCGCCGCCTACATCGGCCTCGGGTCGAATCTCGGCGATCGCCTCACAGCGCTCGCCGCGGCGCTCGAGGCGCTCGATCGGCTCCCTGCGACGTCGCTCGTCGCGGTCTCGCAGGCGTACGAGACCGAGCCGTGGGGCGTCGCCGACCAGCCGAGATACGCCAACGCGGTGGCGCGCATCGACACCGGGCTCGCGGCGGACCAGCTGCTCGGAGCCCTCAACGACATCGAGGACGCGCTCGGCAGGGTGCGCGGGGAGCGCTACGGAGCGCGGACGATCGACCTCGATATCCTCCTCTTTGGTGACGAGGAGTGGGACGCGCCCGACCTCGTCATACCGCATCCCCGCATGGCTGAGCGAGCGTTCGTCGTCCGCCCGCTGCTCGAGATCGCGCCGGACGTGCGGCTTCCCGACGGTAGTGCGCTCGACCCGGGCGCCGCGCGCGAGGGTCGCATCGTGGCGGCGCTCGGCCCCGTGCCGGGTTTCGAGCACCTGACGGTCGCCCCCGGCGAGCCGGTGGCCGTCAGCGACGCTGACGCCGACCCGTTCCAGCCGACGGAGTACGCGCTGCGACCCGGCGAGACGTGGGTCGCGGTCGCGGAGCAGCAGCGCCGGCCGCTTCTCGGCTATGGGCCTGACCTTGAGCTCCTCTTCCTGGAAACCGTCCTTCGTGAGGAAGGGATCCCGCGCGCGCTCGGCCCTGAGGCGCCCGACCAGCAGCACAACCCGTGGGGGCTGCGCGGTCTGCTGCGGCTCTTCGTGCCGTCCTCGTTCGAGTCCCGGGCGCGACGACTGATCGAAGACGCGCTGCGCGCGCGTCCCGAGCAAGGGTGGGAGGACAGCGCCGGGGAGTAGGGGGCGCCGCCTGCTCGGTGTATACTCGTGACCCCTACCGCTGATGGCCGCCTGGACCCCGCGTGGGCTGGGACGGTCGGGAAGGAGCCGCACGATGAGCGCCGCAGCCCCTGAGACCGCCGCGCCGGTCACCACCGCGACGTTTCGCGCCAAGAAGGCCGCCGCGGAACCCATCGTCATGATCACGGCGTACGACACCCCCGGCGCGCGCCTCGTCGACGCCGCCGGCGTGGACTCCATCCTCGTGGGCGATTCGGTGGGAATGACCGTGCTCGGCTACCCGACGACGCTGCCGGTGACGATGGAGGACATGCTGCACCACACGGCCGCGGTCGCGCGCGGCGCCTCGCGCGCGCTCGTGGTGGCCGACATGCCCTTCATGTCCTATCAGGTGACCGCTGAAGAGGCGTTGCGCAACGCGGGGCGCTTCCTTGCCGAGGCGGGCGCGCACGCCGTGAAGCTCGAGGGCGGCCGCGTCGTCGCGCCGCTCGTACGGCGAATGGTGGACGCGGGCATCCCCGTCATGGGGCACGTGGGCCTCACGCCCCAGTCCCTGCACGTCTTCGGCGGGTACCGCGTGCAGGCGCGGGAGAGCGAGGGCGCGCTCGCCCTGCTCACCGACTGCCTCGCGCTCGAGCGGGCGGGGGCGTTCGCGATCGTGCTCGAGCTCGTGCCTGCCGAGGTGGCCGAGTTCGTCTCGGCCCAGCTTGCCATCCCGACGATCGGCATCGGCGCCGGGCCGGGCTGCGACGGCCAGGTGCAGGTCTACCACGACCTGCTTGGCATGGGGGACTTCGCACCCAAGCACGCCACGCGCTACGCGGAGCTCGGCGAGGCGATCCGTGCCGCGGTGGCGTCATACGCAGCCGACGTGCGCTCCCGTACCGCGCCGGCCGAGCGGCACTTCACGCACGCCGAGGAGGGGGTCATCGAGGAGCTCCGAGCGTCCGCGTCGCTCGCCCGCGCCGCGGTGACGGGGCTCGAGGAGGAGTAGTGGAACGTTCCGGTTCTAAAGAGGAGGTCCGCCAGGCGGTCGGCGCGGCACGGCGCGAGGGCAAGCGCATCGCGCTCGTGCCCACGATGGGGGCGCTGCACGAGGGGCACCTCTCGCTCGTGCGAGCGGCGCGCGACCGCGCTGATTACGTGGTCGTGTCCGTGTTCGTCAATCCGACCCAGTTCGCGCCCGAGGAGGACTTCGAGGCGTACCCGCGCGACCTCGACGGCGACCTCACCCTGCTCGCCGCCGAGGGCGTCGACTTCGTGTTCGCGCCGAGCGCCGAGACGATGTACGCGCCCGACGCCGCCGTCACCGTCGACCCCGGCCCGCTCGGCGCGATCTGGGAGGGCGCGTCGCGCCCGACGCACTTCCGCGGCGTGTGCACGGTGGTCGCGAAGCTGTTCGCCATAACCTCGCCTGCGCTCGGCTTCTTCGGCGAGAAGGACTACCAGCAGCTGCAGGTCATCCGCCGCATGGCGCGCGACCTCGACCTGCCGGTCCGCGTGGTCGGCTGCCCGATCGTTCGGCACGCGGACGGTCTCGCGATGTCCAGTCGCAACGCGTACCTCACGGCCGAGGAGCGTGCGGCGGCACCCGTCCTCTACCACGCGCTGAGGACAGCCGAGACGCTTGCGCTCGGCGGCGAGTCCGACGCGCGTGCGCTCGCGGGCGCGATGGCCGAGACGATCGAGGCCGAGCCGCTCGCCCGGATCGATTACGCCGCGGTCGTTCACGCGGAGACGCTCGAGCCGCTCGACGCGCTCGAAGCGGGCCCGGCGCGCGCCATCGTGGCGGCACGGGTCGGTGCCACGCGGCTCATCGACAACATGGCGCTCGTCGGCTGCGACGGCGACGGAGCGAAGGCGGGGGACGCATGATCGAGGACGTCACGGCGGTGTACGACGAGATCCGGGCGCTGGCGGCCGAACGCGGCGCAGTGCTGCTCGCGCACAACTACCAGCGGCCTGAGGTGCAGGACGTCGCCGACTTCGTAGGCGACTCCCTCGGTCTCGCACGTCGGGCGGCCGCGACCGACGCGGCCGTCATCGTCTTCGCGGGCGTTCACTTCATGGCCGAGACCGCCGCGATCCTCGCGCCCGGCAAGACGGTGCTGCTGCCCGAGCCGCGCGCGGGATGCCCGATGGCCGACATGATCACCGCCGAGCAGGCGCGCGCCTTCAAGGCGGCCCACCCTGGCCTGCCGCTCGTTACGTATGTGAACTCCTCGGCGGCGGTGAAGGCCGAGACGGATGTCTGCTGCACATCGGCGAACGCGGTCGACGTCGTGCGGTCGCTCGGGGCAGAGCGGATCCTGTTCGCGCCGGACCGCAATCTCGGCGCGTGGGTCGCCTCGCAGGTGCCTGAGGTCGAGGTCACGGTCTGGGACGGTTGCTGCCCGATCCACGACGCGGTCACGCCGGCGCAGGTCGAGCAGGCCCGCGCGGCCCACCCCGGCGCGCTCGTGCTGACGCATCCCGAGTGTCGGCCTGAGGTCAACGCGCTCGCCGATGCGGTGCTCTCCACGAGCGGGATGCTTCGCTCTGCCGCCGAGACCGACGCCACCGAGCTCATCGTGGTGACCGAGGAGGGGCTGCTGCACGGACTCTCCCAGGCGGCGCCGAACGTGACGTTCCACCACATCGCTCCGCGAATGCTCTGCCCCAACATGAAGCTCACCACGATCGAGAAGGTGCGTGACGCGCTGCGCGACCTGAGCGGCGCCGTCGAGGTGCCGGAAGACGTCCGGGCCCGCGCGCTCGGCGCCGTTGAGCGGATGGTCGCGATTGGCTGACCTCGGCGTCGTTTCGCGCGACCGCTACGCGCTCGGCTTCGATACCGGGGCGCTCACAACCGCGTCCACCGACGTGCTCGTGATCGGCTCGGGCATCGCCGGGCTTGTGGCGGGACTCCAGGCGTCACGGCTCGGCAGCGTCACGCTCGTGACCAAGGGCGAGCTTTCCGAGACGAACACGTGGTACGCGCAGGGCGGGATCGCCGGGGCGGTGGGCGAGGCCGACTCGGTCACGCTCCACCTCGCGGACACGATGGCCGTAGGCCAGGGGCTCTGCGATCCGGCGGTGGTCGAGGCCGTGGTGGCCGAGGCCGCGGACGCGCTCGCCGATCTCGTCGACCTCGGTGTCGCGTTCGACACCACCGCCGAGGGCGTCATCGCCCTCGCGCGCGAAGGCGGTCACAGCCTGCCGCGCGTGCTCCACTCGGGCGACGCGACCGGCGCTGCCGTCCAGAACACGCTGGCGACGGCGGTCCGCGCCTCGAGCACGATCCGCGTGATCGAGAACGCGTTCCTCGTCGACCTCCTGGTGCACGAAGGCGCGTGCGTAGGGGCGCTCCTGCTTGACGCTGTCTCGGGCACGCTCTCGGCGGTCTACGCGGGCGCGGTCGTGCTCGCCACGGGCGGGTGCGGCCAGGCCTACCGTGTCACCACCAATCCGCTCGTCGCTTCCGGCGACGGGGTGGCCGCGGCATGGCGGGCGGGAGCGGAGATCGCGGACATGGAGTTCGTGCAGTTCCACCCCACCGCCCTGGATAGCGATGCGAGCCCGAAGTTCCTCATCACGGAGGCCCTGCGCGGGGAGGGCGCGTACCTGCTCGACTGCGCGGAACAGCGCTTCATGCCCGCCGTCCACCCGCTTGCCGAGCTGGCGCCGCGCGATGTCGTGAGCCGCGAGATCGAGACCGTGATGCAGCGCTGCGGACGGCCCAACGTGTGGCTCGACGCTCGCCATCTGGGCGGGGAGTACCTCGCCAAGCGCTTCCCGACCATCTGGGAGACGTGCCGCGAGGCCGGCTATGACCTCGGCCGCGACCTCATCCCGGTGGCGCCCGCCGCGCACTACATGATCGGCGGGGTGCGCGTGGACATCGACGGCCGAAGCTCGCTCCCGGGGCTCTACGCGTCGGGCGAGGTGACCGCCTCGGGCCTTCACGGCGCCAACCGGCTCGCTTCGAACTCGCTTCTGGAAGGACTCGTCTTCTCCCGGCGGATCGTGCGCGTGCTCGCCGATGAGATCCGCCCTGCCATCCCGGTCCGGATCGCGGCACCCGGACGCGAGCCCGCTGAGGCGGTGGGGCAGGACGTCCGCGGCGCGCTCCAGGCCATCATGAGCGCGAACGTGGCGGTACGCCGGTCGGCCGAGGGGCTCGCCGCCGCGCTCGCGGGACTCGAGGGACTTGCACCCAGCGCCGCGCCCCAGCCAGCCGACGTCCGTTCGCTCGAGACGTTCAACCTGCATACCGTGGCGACGCTGATCGCGAGCGCTGCGTTGCTGAGGACCGAGAGCCGGGGTACCCACTACCGCGAGGACTATCCGGCGCGCGAAGACGCGCGCTGGCAGGCCCACGTGGTGTGGCGCAGGGGTGCGGGGCCGCACCCGGTCCCCGTAGGCGCAACGGTTTCGCCTGACGGACAAGGCGGACCCGACGGCGTGCCAGAGGAGGGATGACGTGCACCGACTGCCTGCGATCGACGACATCGTCGCGCGAGCGCTCGCCGAGGACCTGGGCGTGAGCGTCGACGCGGTCGAGGCCGGCGCGGTCGACCTGTCGTTGCGGGATGCGACGAGCGCGGCCACCATCCCGTCTGGCGCGCGCTTCTCGGGCGTGATCGTCGCCCGGGAACGCGCCGTCGTGTGCGGGCTGCCGCTCGTCGAGCGGGTGTACGAGTTCCTCTCGCGGTCCTCCGCCGAGGGGACGGAGCCGGTCGAGGTCTTCCCCCTCGTCGCCGAGGGCTCGCGGGTGGCGGAGGGCGCGGCGGTGGCCGAGGTGAGCGGCCCGGCCCGGCTCGTGCTCGCCGGAGAACGCACGGCGCTCGACTTCCTCATGGTGCTCTCCGGCATCGCAGGCGAGGCCGCGCGCTGGCAGGAGGCTGCGGGACCCGATCTCGCCGTGACCGATACGCGCAAGACGATACCCGGGCTACGGGCGCTCTCGAAGTACGCCGTCCGCGTCGGCGGAGGCCACAATCACCGAGAAGGCCTCTGGGACATGGTGCTCGTCAAGGACAACCACATCGCTGCGGCCGGTGGCATCACCGAGGCGGTCGAGGCCGCGCGCCGGGCATCACCGGCGCTCGCGGTCGAGGTCGAGGCGGACACCGCCGAACAGGCTGTCGAGGCCGCTCGCGCGGGCGCCGACATGGTGCTGCTCGACAACATGGATGACGAAGGGCTCGCCGCGGCCGTTGCGGCGGTCCATGCGGCGGCCCCCGAGGGCCGGCTTGTGCTCACGGAGGCGTCCGGAGGCATCCGCTTCGAGCGCCTCGAGACGCTCCGCACCACCGGCGTCGACCGCGTCTCCACGAGCGCTCTGACGATGGCGCCGCCCGCCGACTTCGCGCTCGACGAGGCGTCCGCCGACACCGGTGTGCCTGCCCGGTGACCGGCCGGCGCGCGATGGGCTGTTCACGGCTGAGACGCGCGCGGGCCGGAGCGGGTATCATCAGCGGAATGGCGCCTCACCCGACATCACGCTCCGACGTCCGTGCCGCGTACCTTGCCTGGGTCCGTCAGGCGGCGCTCGCGACTCTCGTGCTGCCCGTCCTCATCGCCGCCGAGCAGATCGCGGCCGCCCAGGGCTGGTGGGGGGCTCCCGATGCGGGTGCGGGAACCTACATCGTCTGGGCGCTGGCGGCCGGGTGCGTCTTCCTCGCCCGCGCTGAGCGGCTGCGTCTCCAGCGCTCGGAGCGTGGTGACGAGGACGATGTCCTCGGCCACGTGCGATCGGCGTCGTGGCGGCTCGTCCTGCTGCCGCTCGGACCCGCGCTGCTCGGATTCGGCTGGTCGTTCGCGAGCAAGCAGCCTGCGGACTTCGCGATGATGTTCGTGGTGAGCCTCGTCGTTCTCGCGATTTACTTCCCGCGCTACGAGCAATGGCTCGTGTGGACGGGTGCGGATGAAGCGAGCGGGGGCGAGGCCGGATGAACGCGCCGCAGACCGGGTTCGCGCCCCTCGACTGGTTCCTCGCCCTGCTCGACTCGTGGGGCTATCTCATCGTCACGGGGTTCACGGTGTTCGAGAACCTCTTCGTGATCGGCTCCTTCACCCCTGGCGAGACGGTCGTGATGGCCGCCGGCTTCGTGACGGTGAAGGGCAGCCTCAACCTGTGGTTCGTGGGCACCGCATCGCTGATCGGCACGCTCACCGGCACGAACCTCAGCTACTACTTCGGCAGGCGGGGCGGGCGTCAGGCGCTCATCAGGTACGGCGGCCGCTTCCTGGACGAGGAGCGCATCCTCGCTGCCGAGGAGTACTTCGAGCAGCACGGCTCCAAGACGATCCTTCTCTCGCGGTTCGCCGCCGGGTTCAAGAACATCGTGCCGATGCTCGCGGGGGCGTCGCGCATGAACCTGCTCGTATTCGAGGCGTGGACGCTGCTCGGCGCGCTCATCTACACCACGCTCATGGTCGCGCTCGGCCGCATCTTCGCCGAGAACTTCGACCGCGCCCTCGCCGTCGCGCGCAACATCACATGGTTCGGCCTTTTCCTGCTTGTCTGCATGGTCGGATTCCTCGTGTGGGGTCGGCGCCGGCTCTTCGAGCGGCGTGTCGAACGTCTGGCCGAGACGGCCGAGATCGTCGAGGAGCGCGTCGGCGACGAGGCGTTCGCCGATCGGGTGCCCGATGACGAGCACGCGTAGGATCGGGATCGCTCGCGCGCTCATCCGCGCGGGCGGCGCCGCGGTCTCAGGCGAGACGCTCGCTGCCGAGCTCGGCATCAGCCGTGTCTCGGTGCTGAAGCACGTGCAGGCGCTCCGTGAGATCGGATTCGACATCGAGGCCGAGCCGGGCAGCGGCTATCGCCTTCTCGGGGAGCCCGCGCTCGCGGTCCCTGAGACGGTGGCGCCGCGCGTCACCGACGCGTTCTGGGACGCGTTCACCGGAGGAGCCGAGGCCGGTTCGACCAACGATGACGCCAAGGCAGCAGCGCGAGCGGGTGCGGACGAGGGCCTGGTCGTCGTCGCGGCGTCTCAGAGCGCGGGGCGTGGCCGCTTCGGCAGAACGTGGGAGTCGCCGTCCGGCGGCGCATACACCTCGGTCGTGCTGCGCCCCGCGATGCCGCCGGCAGCGGTTTCGCCGCTCGCGCTTGTGGTCGCGTGCGGCATCGCCCGCGGGCTCGACGCGCTCGGGATCCGCCTCGGCATCAAGTGGCCCAACGACCTCCTGCTCGACGGGCGCAAGGCGGCGGGCGTTCTCTTGGAGATGTCCGCGGAAGCCGATATCGTGGAGTGGGTCGTCGCCGGCTGGGGTCTGAACGTGCGTCGCCCGCCCGGCGCGCCTCGGCGTGCCGCGTTCCTCCAGGAGGCGGCTCCGGAATCGAGCCCACCGGAGGCCGCGGCGCTCGCCCTCGATGGCGTCGCTGCGGCGTATCGGCGGTTCGTGAGCGATGGCTTCGCGTCGCTCGTGCCCGATTTCGAGGAGCGGGACGCCTTGCGGGGGGCGCACGTGGTCGTCCGTGACCTGGCGGGAAGGGTGACCGCCGAGGGCGAGGCGCGCGGGATCGACGACGACGGTCGTCTGCTGGTCGGCGGGGCCGCCGTTGCGGCGGGCGAGGTCACGTTGGGCAGCGAAAGGAGCGGCGGGTGAGCGTGAGGTACCGCAAGCGCGACCTGGGCAAGGTGCTCGACGACGCGCTCGGCATGTACCGCGCGAACTTCAGGCCGCTCGCCATCGCCCTGGCCGTGACGGTCTTCCCCGTTGCGCTCCTCATGGGACTGGCCCAGGACTTCTACTACCGCGGCTACTTCGAGAGCGTGCTGGCCGAGCCAACCGGCGAGTTTCTCGGCATGCTGCTCGTCTACTACGGCGTCCTGGCGTTCGCGTCGCTGCTCATGTGGTTCGTGCGAGGGTACTTCGAGGCGTCGCTGCTCACCGCAGCGCCGGGGCTTCTCGGCGGCGCGCGGCTCGAGCCACGACCCATGCTGAAGGCGGGGCTGCGCCGCTACGGCTGGTATCTCCTCACCCAGTTCTGCGTCGCCACGCTCGCGGGCATCGCGGGCGTCTTCAGCTTCTTCCTGCTGTACGCCGGGGCGATCGCGGTCTACGCGCTGCTCGCTGTGGCGCCGGTCATCTCGGTCGTCGAAGGAGCGGACCTCGGCACGGCGTTCAGCCGGTCGATCAAGCTCGTGCGGGGCAGCTTCTGGCGCGTCGTGGGCTACGTCGTCCTGCTCGCCGTTCTCTCCTCGGCGTTCCAGGCCGCGCTCTCGTCGCCCGCCGTCATCCGGCAGGTCGTCGAGACCGTGCAGAATCCCGAGGCGATCTTCGCGCCGGTGTCGATCGGCTGGAAGCTGCTCGAGGGGCTGCTCCTCGCACTGGCGATGGCGCTGCCCATGCCGTTCGCGACGTTCGCGGCGTTCAACCTCTACGTCGATCTGCGGGTCCGCACCGAAGGCATGGACCTCCTGGCGCGAGCGCGCGAGCTCGCCGAGGCGGCGTGACCGCGCGCCGGACACGCCCGGCGTCGCACCGCATCGCCGCGGCGTTGCTCGTCCTCGGTTGCATCGGACTCATCGGCGCGCTCCTCCCGGCGTCGGCACCCGCGGCGACCGCACCGTACGCCGTGCGCATCGCGCAGGCGCGCGACGTGCTCGACGAGGCGGGCGCCGACATCGCCCTGCCGCAGGTAGCCGAGACCACCGCCGAGGAGATCGCCGGGCTGCTGCCGCGCTCGGAGACGGTCCCGATGCGCGACGGGTCGTCGGTGCTCGTGGACAACACGGATCTCCACGGCCTGCTCGCCGAGCTCGCGCTCGCGGGCACGGCGGCCGAGCGCGAAGCGGCCGCAGGGCTTCTCGGCGGGCATCTCGACGCGCTGGCGCTCCTCGCGGAGGAACGGAGCGGCCCGGTCGCGTACGATGCCGCGCTCTTCGAGCGCGTGCTGGCCGACGCGCGCATTGTCGAGGAGTCCGCGCTCGACCGGTGGGCGCGCGAACTGCAGCAGCGTGTGACCGAGTGGCTCCGCTCGCTGCTGAGCGCGTCCTCGGGTGACGGGGCCGCGCTTCCCATCGTGGAATACGCGGTCTGGGCGGTATCGGCGCTGGCCGTCGCGGCCGTCGCGTTCTTCGTGCTGCGGGCATGGAGACGGGCGGTGGCGCGCCGGGAGTCGGTAGAGGTCGCGGAGCGTGAAGCGGAGACGCCCGTGGTGGCCGCCGCTGCCGGGCTGCCGGACGACGTCCTCGCCTACGCCGAGCTCGCCGCGGCGCGGGGGGATCGCCGCGAGGCGGTGCGCGCGCTGTTCGGAGGCGTCGCCCGGCTCGCCGGAAGGCGCGGCGTGGTCGAGCGGACGAGGACGCGTACGACGACCGAGCTCGTGCGTGACGTGGTGCGTGCAGCGCCGGTGCTCGGTGACGACCTGTCGCTGCTCGCCCAGCTGTTCGAGCCGGCCTGGTACGGCCACCGCGATCCGGGCGAATCGGGCTGGGACGCCGCCCGTGCGGCGTACGTGCGTCTGGAAGGCGCGCTTGGGACCGGTGGTGCGCGATGAAGCGGATCAAGGTCGACGCGCGGCTCGCTGCGTCGGTCGCCGTGGCGGTGCTCGGGCTCGCGCTCTACTGGGCCGCCGTAGTAGCCGCCGATCGCTACTACGAGAGCCCGGTCGCGACGGCGAGCACGTACTCCGCGGCACCCGAGGGGCTGAGCGTGCTCTACACGTATCTCGAACAGGCCGGCGCGAGCCCGGCGCAGCTGACGAGCTTCGATGAGCTGCCCGAGGAAGGCACGCTCGTGATCGCCGCGGACGCGCGGCTCGAGAAGCCCGTCACCGACAGCGAGGCTGAACGCGTGGCGCGGTGGGTGCGCGACGGAGGCCGGCTCATCCTCGCGGGATGGCATGGCGAGGCGGTCGCGCGTGCGCTCGATCTGTACGCCGTGCCCTCCGGGGGGACGCTCGCCGAACTGCCGCCGCGGCAGCCGGCAGGGGCGCTCGTCGGCGTCAGCCGCGTCGAAGCGGGCGAGCAACGGCTGCGCGCCGAGGATGCCGGATGGGTCGCGCCGCTCGCGGACGCATCCGGGGCCGCGATGCTCGTGCGAGGCGTCGGTGGCGGCGAGGTCGTCTGGCTCGGCACGGCGTATCCGCTGACCAACGCGGGGATCGCCTCGGCGGACAACGCCCGCTTCGCGGTGCAGCTCGTCACGGTCGGCGGACCGGTGACGTTCGACGAGTACCACCACGGCTTCGCCTACGGAGGCGGCGTCTGGACGAGGATCGGCGACGCCGGGCGGGCAGGGGTCCTGCTCGTCGCGCTCGCGACGGTGGTCGCGCTCTACGCGCTCGGGCGCCGCATCGGACCGCCGATCCGCGAGATCTCGACGCCCGGGGCGCGCACGACCACCTACATCGCGTCCCTCGCGCAGCTCTACCGCACGGCGGGTGCGCGCGCGGAGGCGCTCGAGGCGCTTGAGGACGGCATCGCGCGGGCTTCGGCGACGCGTCATGGCTCGGTGGCGTTCGGCCTCACGCGTCATCCCAGCGCGGCGAGGGCGATCGAACGGTCGGCCGCGCTGCGTGAGCGCGGATCGGTGACGGAAGAGGAGTTCGTTTCGGCCGCGGCGGCGCTCGTCGCCGCGAAACGGGAGGTGGAAGGCATCGATGGCTGACATCGAAACCACAGGGAAGCTCGCCGACGCGGTCCGGGGCGAGGTCGCCAAGGCGGTGGTCGGGCAGGCCGAGGTGACGGACGCCCTGCTCATCGGGCTGCTGACCGGCGGCCACATCCTGCTTGAAGGCGTGCCCGGCACCGCCAAGACGCTCATCGCGCGGACGGTCGCGTACGCGCTTGATGCGTCCTTCAAGCGCATCCAGTTCAGCCCCGACCTGATGCCGTCGGACGTGGTCGGCACCAACGTGTTCGATCTCGAGACGCAGAGCTTCCGGCTCCGCCAGGGCCCGATCTTCGCCAACATCGTTCTGGCTGATGAGATCAACCGCACGCCCCCCAAGACGCAGGCGGCGCTGCTCGAGGCGATGCAGGAGCGCCAGGTCACCATCGACGGCGTCTCGCACGCGCTCCCGGCGCCGTTCCTGGTGATCGCAACCCAAAACCCCGTGGAGTATGAGGGCACCTACCCGCTCCCCGAGGCGCAACTCGACCGATTCCAGCAGAAGGTCACCATCGGCTATCCGAGCGAGGCCGAGGAGCTCGCCATCCTGACGCGGCACACAGGGGGCATGGAGATGGCCGACCTCGCGGCGTTGGGGGTGCGTCCAGTCGCGAGCGCGGACGACATCGTGGCCGCGCGTGCCGTCCTCGACGAGATCGTCGTGGACGAGGGCGTCTCGGCATATGTCGCCGCCATCGTGCGAGCAACGCGCGAGCACCCGGCGCTCTCCCTCGGAGCGAGCCCGCGTGCCGGCGTGAGCCTCCTCGTGGGAGCACGGGCGGCGGCGGTGATCGCCGGCCGCGACTTCGTAACGCCCGACGACGTGAAGTCGATGGCGCCGCGCTGCCTGCGTCACCGCCTGATGGTGCGGGCCGAGGTGGAGATCGAGGGGACGAACGCCGACGTCGTCCTCGCCGACATCCTCGGGCAGGTGCCGGTTCCGCGATGACCGGCGCGCTTACTCGATGGCTCGAGCGCGTCCCGTACGTGACGCCGCGCCTCGCCGTCGCGCTCGGCGTGCCGGCGCTCGCCATGCCGCTCCTGCGCGGTCCGGTGGCGTGGGCGCTTGCAGGCGCGTGGGTGGCGGGGTGGCTCGCGCTCGTGCTGGCCGAGTACCGGCGTGCCCCCGGCCCGGGGGCGCTCGCGGTGGATCGCGAGCTTCCGGTGCGACTCTCGATCGGCGTCGCCAATCCCGTGACGGTGCGTATCCGCAACAGCGGGGACGCGAGCGCTGTGGTCGTCGGTCGCGAGACGCCGCCCGCCGGCTTCGGCGGACAGCGGCGGTTCGGCCCGCTCGAGGTACCAGCTCACGGCGAGGCGGAGGTGACACTCAGGTTCACGCCGCCGTCGCGCGGCGCGTACGCGTTCGGTGACATCGGGCTGAGATCGATGGGGCCGCTCGGCCTGGCCGGACGTCAGTTCCGTGTGGCGCTTGCCGAGGAAGCCCGCGTCTATCCGGACATCACCGCGGTCAGGCGCTACGCGCTGCTGGCACGCAAGGGCGCGCTCCACGAGCTCGGGGTCAAGGCGGCGCGGTACGCGGGCGTCGGAACCGAGTTCGAGTCGCTACGCGACTACCAGCCCGGTGATGATTACCGCTCGATCGACTGGAAGGCGACCGCGCGCCGGGCCCGTCCCGTCGTGCGCAGCTATGAGACCGAGCGCAGCCAGACGATGGTCATCGCCATCGACGCGGGACGTCTCATGGTCCCGCTCGTCGGGGAGCTCTCCAAGCTTGACCGGGCGGTGAACGCCGCGCTGCTGCTCGCGTACCTCGGCATCGAGAGCGGTGACCTCGTGGGGCTCGTGGTGTTCGGTCGTGACGTCGTCACGTACGTCCCGCCGCGCAAAGGGCGCCGGCAGTTCCAGGCGGTGCTCGAGGCGCTCTACGCGGTGGAGGGGCGCGTGGAGGAGCCTGACTACCGCCGCGCGCTCTCGTTCCTCTCGGCCAAGCTGTCCCGCCGGTCGCTCGTCGTGCTCTTCACTGATCTCGCCGGTGTGGAACCCTCCCGCCGGCTGCTCGGGACGCTCGCCGGCATGATGCCACGCCACCTGCCGTTCGTGGTCACGCAGCGCAATCGCGCGATCGAGGAGCGCGGACGGCGGCCGGTCGTCACCGAGTCGGACGCGTTCGAGGTCGCTGTCGCCAACGATCTGCTCGGCGAGAAGGCCGAGGCGCTCAGCACGCTCGCCGCCCGCGGCGCGCTTGTGCTCGACGTCGAGCCGGCCGAGTTGTCGATCGCGGCGGTCAACCGCTACCTCGAAGTCAAGGCGCGCGGACGCTTGTAAGCGCGCGCTCAGGTGTGAGGGTCGCTGTCCTTCTCGGCGGAAGCCTCGCCTCTCCCCGGCAGGCCGATGTAGAGCGCGAGCAGGGCGGCCATCGCGGCGCCGAACGCGAGCTTGGCGACGGGCTCGAACGGGCGCGGCGTGATGAATCCCTCGATGAGGCCGGCCACCACGAGCAGCGGGATCACCCCCAGGACGAGGCGCACTGCGTCCGCCGAGACAGCCTTGAGCGCCTGTCCGCGGGTGCGGTCGCCCGGGAACAGCAGCGAGCCGGCAAGCTTGAGGCCCGCCGCCCCGGCGAGCGCGATCGCCGGCAGCTCGATCGCGCCGTGCGGCACGATCAGCGCCCAGAACGAGAGCGAATGGCCCGCCGCCGCGAAGGCGCCGGCGAGCACGCCGAGCAGGACGCCGTTCATGAGGAGGGCGTAGACGGTGAGCGCGCCGAACGTCATGCCGCCTGCGAAGGCCATGAGCGACACCTGGATGTTGTTGGCGGTGATGCCGCTCGACACGGCCGGCGCGAGCGCGGCGGGTAGCCCTGCTCCGCCGGGACGGGGCGCGGCGACGATCTCGCGGAACGTCTCGGGCACGAGGAGCCGGGCGACATCAAGGTCGGTCTGCGCGAGCACGAAGCCGAGCGCCATCGCTCCTGTGAGCAGCGCCGCGCTGATGAGCAGCGGCCGGAGGTTCGCTCGCACGAGCCGCGGGTAACCGGTGGCGATGAAGCGGACGATGCTCGCCAGCCGGTGCCGAGACGTGCCGTAGAGCTCGGCGTGCGCCAGCGCCACGAGGCGATTGAGGTACTCGACGATCTCGCTGCCGGGGTAGTGCGTCTGCGCGTACGCCAGGTCTGTGGCGGTCCGGCGGTAGTCCTCATGCATGCGCTTGAGGTCGGCGCCCCCCAGTGACGCGACGCCGTGCCGGCGCACGGTTTCGACCGCGGTGCCGAGACGGACCCACGCCTCGCGCGAACCGTCGATGAACTCCCGTTCTTCCACCGAGGCGCTCCTTCCCGGCTGACGTCTGGCCTATGCTAGCATCCTCGTGACCGCATCGGCGCGGAGGAGAGCGATGACTGAGACCGCCGGGCACCAGACCCTGTCCGTCGAAACGCCTGAGTCCGTCACGTTCGCGTTCGAACTGGCCGGCATCGCTTCGCGCGGCGCGGCGCTCATCATTGACACCGCTCTGCTCACGCTCGTCATCCTGGCCGAGGTGCTGCTGGCGACGGCTGTCACGGCGGGCCTTGGAGCTGCGCTCGGCGATGCAGCGGTCGAGGGCGTCGTGGCATGGGTCATCGGAGCGAGCATCGTCGCGGCCTTCGCGACGTACTGGGGCTACTACATCTTCTCCGAGGTCGCGCGCAACGGACGGACGCCCGGCAAGCAGCTGCTCGGTATCCGGGTCGTGCGCGACGACGGCGGACGCGTCGGCGTGATAGAGTCCGTCATCCGCAACGTCATCCGGCTCGTCGACATGCTGCCCGGCTACTACGCCGTGGGTCTTGTGGCCGCGTTGCTGTCGAGCTCGGGCAAGCGGCTCGGCGACATGGCCGCCGGCACCGTGGTCGTGCGCGACAGCGGAGAGGTGTCGCTCTCGCTCGAGGGGGCCGGGCGCTCGCCCCGGGTCGCGCTCGTGCACGACTTCCTCGGTCGGCGCGGCGAGCTCACCCCTGAAGCTCGCTACCAGGTGGCGGTCGCCATCCTTGCGGCATGGGGGGAGGAGCCCGGGGAGTGGGACGAGCCGACGATCGCCGGCAGGTTGGCCGATCTCGCCGGTGCGCGCCCGGTTGACGCGACGCGGGCGAGCATATAGCGTTAACCGACAACGGTTCGCGGTTAACGGAGGCTCCATGAACGACCGGTCCTACCAGCTCGTCGTCGCGGCGCTCGTCGCGGCGCTCCTCGCGGTCTCCGCGTGGGTCACGCTGCCGCTCGGCGCCGTTCCCGTGACGCTTCAGGCGGGGGTCGTCGTGCTCGCGGGTCTGTTGCTGCCTCCGGGCACGGCGGCCGCGGCGGTCGGCGGCTATGTGCTGCTCGGCGCCTTCGGCCTCCCGGTCTTCTCGGGCATGCGCGGCGGTCTGCACGTCCTCGCTGGTCCCACCGGAGGCTACCTCGTCGGCTTCGTGATCGGGGCGGTGGGCGCGTCGCTCATCCGGGAGCGGCTCGCCGCCCGGTTCCCGCGTGCGACGGACGCCGTGGCCGCCGCCGCGTGCCTTCTCGGCATCTACGCGCCGGGTTGGGCGTGGCTCGCACTGTCCAGCGGCATGGGGGCGGCGCCTGCGTTCTGGCAGGGCGTGGCCGTCTTCCTGCCCGTCGACGCACTGAAGGCGGCGGCTGCGGTCGTCCTCGCCGGGGCGGTTCGGCGCGCCGGCGCCCGCGTCGCGCGGCGCGAGGCGGGGTAGCGGGCGCGCGTCCTTCTCGGCCTGTCGCGTGTCAGACACTCCCGATAGTATGGGGGTGAGCACGCATCAGACGAGGAGGGGTGATGGCCCGAGCGGTACGCTTCATACACGCAGCCGATCTCCACCTCGATGCTCCCTTCAAGGGCGTGAACGCTACCGACGATCGTGTGCGACGGGCGCTCGTCGCTTCCACCTACGACGCGCTGTCGACGCTGGTCGATGCGTGCATCGAGCGCTCGGTGGACTTCCTCGTGATCGCCGGCGATGCCTACAACAGCCGGGACCGGAGCGTACGCGCGCAGTTCGCCTTCAAGGCGGCGATGGAGCGGCTCGACGACGCCGGCATCCGCGTGTTCGTGGCCGCCGGCAATCACGACCCCACGAGCGGGTGGACGGCCGGCCTCACGCTGCCGGACAACGTCCATGTCTTCTCGGACGAGACGGTCGAGCGCATCGCCGTTGAGGATTCGGGAGAGCCGCTCTGCGCGGTCTACGGACGCAGCTACCGTCGCGCGGCTGAGACCGCCGATCTTGCCCGTGGCTTCTCGCGCGCGGCCGATGACGGCATCGCCCTCGCCGTCCTGCACACCAACGTCGGAGGCCGGACGGAGCACGAGCCGTACGCGCCGAGCACGATCAGCGATCTCCAGTCGGCGCGCATGGACTACTGGGCGCTCGGCCACATCCACAAGCCGGAGGTGCTGACCGAGCAGGGCACGGTCGCGGTCTACGCAGGCTGCACGCAGGGCCTGAGCCCCAACGAGTCGGGCATGCGCGGCTGCTATCTGGTCACGATCGGCGAGGGCGTCTCGCTCGAGTTCGTGCCCACGGCGGCCGTCGTATGGGATCGCCGGACGGTCGACGCCGCGACGCTTTCGAGCCTGGGTGACGTGCGTACCACGCTCTCCGAGGTCTGCGCTGACGTCCGTCGTGAGGCCGGAGGGCGTCCGGCGATCGTGCGCATCTCGCTCGAAGGCCGCAGCGACGCCCACGCCGATCTTGCGCGCCCCGGTGTGCTCGCCGACCTCGCCGACGATCTGCGCGCCGAGCAGCTCGACGTCGAGCCATGGGTGTGGGTCGACCGCGTGCGTGACCTGACTCGGCCCCCGGTCGACCTCGCCGCGCTCCGCCAGAGCGAGGAGTTCGCCGGCGACCTTGTGCGCCTCGCCGACGAGCGCCTCGACGACGCCGAGCAGATCGTGCGTGAGCTGCTCACGCCGATCGCCGACTATGCGGGTCGCGACCTTGAGGTCTCCCTCGATGCGCGCGCGATCATCGAGCGGGCGAGAGACGCCGCGCTCGATCGTCTGCTGGCCGAGGAGGGGTCGTGAGGCTGCGCCGCATCGAGGCCGTCCGCTTCGGTGGCCTGGTGGACCGCTCGCTCGGCGACCTGGGTGAGGGGCTCACGATCGTGCACGGCCCCAACGAGGCCGGGAAGAGCACGTTCACCGCGCTCGTGCGCCACGTCCTGTACGGCTTCCCGTCGGGTCGTGAGAAAGAGCCGCAGTACTACTCGGCGGCGGGCAAGCGCCAGGGGCGCCTCGTCTTCGCCGACGCTTCCGGCAGTTGGGTCGTAGAGCGGACGGAAGGGCCTCATGGGGGCCCCGTCGAGGTGAGGACTCTTCACGGCGAGGCCAGACCGGGACTCGTCGAGGCGGTGACGGCGGGCGTGAGCCCGCTCGCGTACAAGGTCGTCTTCGGTTTCGGGCTCGACGAGATGGCGCGCATCGAGGCGCTCCGTGGCCAGGACGACGACATCATCGCGCGTCTCTACGCGGCGAGCGTCGGGCTTCGCGTGAGCCCGCACGACGTGCGCGCCGCGCTCGACGAGGAGGCGGACCGGCTCTTCACGCCGCGCGGCCGCAATCGTGAGGTCAACAAGACGGTCGCCGAGATACGAGCGATCCGCGAGGAGCTCCGCATGCTGGAGCGGGAGGCCGATGTCTATCAGGAGGCGCGGGACCGCCTCGCCGAGATCGGACCCTTGCTCGCGCGCGCCCGGGAGGACCGCGACGAGCGCCGGAGGCGCTTCACCGAGGCGAGCCGTGCCGCCGAGCGGCTGGCGGAACGCCTCCAGCGCATCGAGGCGCTGGAGGGGGAGCTCGTCGAGTTGCGTCGCGCGCTGCTCGATGCCGAGCAGGAGCGGGCGGAGCTCACGATCGCCGAGGACGGCGCCCCTACCCCCTTGCTTGCCGCTCTGGCCGAGGAGTCCGCCGCTTTCGCGGAGGGCAGGCAGACGCTGCACGATGCCGAGGTCCAGGTCGAGCATGCCGCGCGCCGCGTGCGGGATGCACTCGACCGGGTCGCGGGCGACGAGCAGGCGGTGCTCGCTCTCGGTGCCGACGCGACCGTCGCCGAGTCGATCGGAGACGCCCGCGACGACATTCAGCGGCTCTCGCTCGAGGTCGAGGCGCGCGAGCGGGAGGCGCAGCGAGCCCGGGAGGCGTCGCAGCGTGCCGAGAAGAGCATGGCCGCCGCTCTGCGTTCGGCCGGCGTGGAGCCCGGTCCGGAGGCGAGCGCGACGATCGAAGACCGGCTGGCGGCTCTCGACAGCGTCGCATCCGCCGGCTTGCCCGCGCGGGGGAGGCGATTCGAGCCTGCTCCGCTCGTGTTGCTGGCGTCAGGCCTTGTGTCGCTCGCCGCGGGGCTCGTGCTGCGCGAGTACGTGACCGTCGCCATCGGCGCGCTGATCGCCATCGCCGGCGCCGCCTTCGTCGCACGCCCCGGGCGCGCCGTGCGGGTTTCGGAGGCCGTCTCCGGCGATGACCTCCACGCGCTCGGCCTGAAGAGCCCGCCCACCGCGGTGGAGGCGGCCCGTCTGCGGCGAGCGCTCGAAGCGGCTCGGGCGGCGCTCCGCGAGCGTGCTGAGGCGGAGCGATCCCGTGAGGTGGCTGAGACGGACGTCCGTCTCGCGACCGACACGCTCGCGGCGCGCCGTACCGCCTGGGCGGCGTGGGTGTCCGAGCGCGGCCTGGCCACGGGTACCACGCCGGCCGGCGCCGCTGAGGCGCTGGCGGCGGCGCGCGAGGCCATCCAGGCGCAGGCGACGCTCGCCGAGCGCGAGGCTGCAGCGGCCCGGGTGCGCGCACGGCTGGACGACTACGTCACGCGCCTCGTGACGGCCGCACGGGGCGTCGTCGAGGTCCCCGACGATCCGGTCGATGACGATGTCCCGCTGATCGTCGGCCGCGTGAGGGCCCTGCTCTCCGAGCGCGCGGAACGCCTCGAGCGTGAATCGCGGATCGCCGACGAGATCGCGAGCCTGACGTCCCGCATCGAGGTGACCGAGGCGAAGCTCGCCTCGGCAAGCGCCGACGCCACGGCCGTGCTCACGCGATGGGACATGGCCGACGGCGGCTCGCTTGAGGCGCTCCAGGCGCTCGCTGACCGCGAGCGACAAGCTGCCGAGGAGGCGGAGCGCTCCTACGACGAACTGGCCGAGGAACGCGCTCGCCTCGATGAGCGGCTCGGGGAGGGTGCGCGCGAGGCGCGCGGCGGGGAACTCCGGCTGCGGCTCGCGGGTGCGCAGGAGCGACTGGCCGAACAGGCCGAGCGTTACGTCGTGGCGCGCGCGGCCGCGATGCTCGTGGGGGCCGCACAGGAGCGCTACGAGCGCGAGCGCCAGCCTGACGTGGTGAAGCGCGCCCGGGAGATCTTCAGTCACATGACCGGCGAGCGGTACCCCGGGCTCACCGTGCCGCTCGGTGGTGGACCGATCGAAGTGCACGACGCGCGTGCCGGCTCCAAGGGGTCCGATATGCTCTCGCGTGGCACCGCCGATCAGCTCTACCTCGCGCTCCGGCTCGGGCTCCTCGAGCAGCTCGATGGGGTCGGCGACGGGCTGCCGGTGCTCATGGATGACGTGCTCGTGAACTTCGACCCGGTCCGCCGCCGGGGGGCCGCCGACGCGATCGCCGCCCTCGCGGAGCACCGGCAGGTCGTACTGTTCACGTGTCATCCCGAGACGGCTGAGCTCATGGCCAGCATCGCCCCGGCGTCGACGCGCATCGACCTCGATCGCTGCGAGGCCTGACGACGCCTACGGCTCGTCGTGGAGGGCGGGGAGGCGCAGCGTGAACACCGAGCCGCCTTCGGGGCGGTTGGATGCTTCGATGGTTCCGGCGTGCGCCTTGACGATGGCGCTCACGATCGCCAGGCCGAGCCCTGCTCCGCCGCTCAGGCGGTCGCGGCTCGGCTGGGCCCGGAAGAAGCGGTCGAAGAGGTGCGGAAGCGCGTCTTCCGGGATGCCGGGACCCTCGTCGGTGACGCGCACGATCGCCTGGCCGTTCTCCGCGGCCAGCTCGACGTGCACGATGCTGCCCGGTGGAGAGAGCCGTGACGCGTTGTCGACGAGGTTCGCCACCACCTGCTGCAGGCGATCTGGATCCCCCAGGACCGCGGGAGCTTCGCCGTCGACGAGCGCCGTTGTCTCCCGGATGTCGAGAAGCGGCTGCAAACCCTCGACGGCGCGCTCGGCGATGACCTTGAGGCTGACTCGGCGGAGCGGAAGCTCGCCGGTGGCGCCCTCGATGCGTTGCAGCGTGAGGAGGTCGTTCGCCAGCCGAGAGAGACGCTCCGACTCACGCACGATCGTCTCAAGGAAGCGTCGAGCCTCGTCCTCGGGAACGTCTCCGTCCAGAAGGGTCTCCGCGGCGCCGCGCACGGCGGTGAGCGGCGTGCGGAGCTCGTGGCTGACGTCCGAGACGAAGCGCGTCTTCGCGCGCTCCTCCTCGCGGAGCTCGATCATCATCCGCTCGACCTCATCGGCCATCGCGTTGAGAGCCTCCGCCACCTGGCGTGTCTCCCTGCTGCCCATCGGCTTCGCGCGCACTGCGTGGTCACCGCCCGCGAACGCGGACGCCGTGTCGCTGAGCTCGCGCAGCGGGCGCGAGAGCCAGCGGGCGAGCACCTCCGTGATGACCAGCGTGACGACCACGAACAGCACCACCACGACGACGAGACGGAGTCGGTACGTATCAAGCAGGGTGAGGATCGAGAACGTGCTGGCCGAGGAGTATGTGGCCCCGACGATGATGCCGTCTGCCAGGATGGGCTCGGCGACATAGATGCCGACGCGACCGTCGTCGGTGGCACGCGTGGCCGCTCCATACCCGCCCGCGAGGGCCTTCTCGACCTCCGGCAGGTGCGAGTAGTCGACATCGGCTCCGCCGGGCCCCGCGGAATCGACGATCGCGACGCCCCGGCCGTCCAGGAGCCGGATGCGCGAGAAGATCTCAGGGCCCGCCGCCTGCAGCGCGCGGGCGATCTCATCGCTCTCGCCGCGACTGATGGCGCTGTCGCCCTCGGCGAGGTACGCTGAGCTCACGAGCTCGGCCACCAGCCGGTTCTGCGTGTGCAGGCGTTCCTCCAGCTTGCGGAGCGCGAACGACTCGAGCTCCTGGAGGAAGTAGTACGAGAGCCCTGCAGCCGACGTGACGGCGACGAGGAGGAAGGCGACGAGGAGCCGCGTCCTGATCGGGGTGCGCATCGTCTATCCGGCGAGGCGGTAGCCGTATCCCCGTACGGTCTCGACCACGCCGGGGTCGACGCCGCCCTGCTCGAGCTTGTCGCGGAGCCGCTTCACGTGCGTGTCGACCGTCTTCGTCTCCACGACGTACTGCCATCCCCACGCCTCGCGCAGCAGCTGCTCGCGGGAGAGCACCTTGCCGGCATGGCGCATGAGGCACGCGAGCAGTTCGAACTCTCGCGGCGTGAGGTCGAGCTCCGCGTCTCCGTGCCGGGCGACGTGCGCATCCTCGTCGAGCACGATACCGACGGCCTCGAGCACCGAGCCGCCTTCGCTCTCGTCCTTGCCCCCGCGATGCGTGCTGCGCCGCAGCAGGGCCTTCACGCGCGCCAGCAGCTCTCGGACGCCGAACGGCTTGGCGAGGTAGTCATCGCCACCCAGCTCCAGGCCGACGACCTTGTCGAGCTCGGTGTCCCGGGCGGACAGGAAGAGCACGGGCACGTCGCCGCGCGCCCGCAGCTGCCGGCAGACCTCGTAGCCGTCGGTCCCAGGCAGCATGATGTCGAGCACGATGAGGTCGTAGTCGTTCTCATCGGCCATGGCGAGGGCCTCGTCGCCATCGCGGGCGACGTTCACCTCGTAACCCTCCTTGCGGAGGTTGTAGGATACGAACTGCAGGATCGAGTCCTCGTCGTCCACGACGAGGATCCTGGCTGGTGTGCTGGTCATCGAGCCTCCTTGA